>Ga0209048_10004675_pt1 | contig 13071 bp, 8 predicted proteins | sample FrelakmetCRP12CR_FD_187146 | JGI IMG/M metagenome (GOLD analysis project Ga0209048, IMG submission 187146) | Freshwater lake sediment microbial communities from the University of Notre Dame, USA, for methane emissions studies - CRP12 CR (SPAdes)... | ecosystem: Environmental > Aquatic >... | reverse complement strand
TGGGGGGTATGGAATACCGCGTGAAGGCGAGTGAATCCGCCGTAACTTTGGCGCACTCCGGTTGGTTCCCCCAGATATATCTCATGGGAAATTACTACTACGCCAGACCGAACCAGAGAATCATACCCACGATCGACAAATACAAGGATACATGGGACGTTAGCCTATCGGCATCGCTGGATATCTGGAATTGGGGTGCCACGATTCACCAGACCGACCAGGCGGAAGCACAGCTGGACCAGGCGCGGGACGCACTCGGACAAATGAAGGACGGCATCACGCTGGAGGTGACGCAGAGCTATTTAAACTACAATCAATCAAAAGAACGGATAACCGTTGCAGAGAAGGGCGTCGCGCAGGCTGAAGAGAACTACCGCATTACAAACGAAAAATTTAAGTCGGGCCTGGCGCTCAATTCCGACCTGCTCGATGCTGAAGCGGCTCTCCTGCAGTCCCGCTGGAATAAGATTCAGGCGCTTGTTGATCATGAGCTCGCCGGGGCGCGGCTCCAGAAGGCAATTGGTGATGACGTATACCAGACCAAGGAATGATCCAACAAAGAATATTATATCAGGGGAAGGTGTCATGAATAGAAAAAAAATTACAATAGTGTCGATCACGGTTCTCGCGGCTATCATTGCCATATTGATGTATAACAAATCGCGCATGGAAGCGGAGTCAAAAACCGATATTCTCCTCTCGATCCCTGTTTCAGTGACCACCGTGGAGAGGCAAAAGGTTTCCAGCGACCGGTCGCTTGTCGGGACGATCACCGCAAACAACGATGTCTCCGTTGTCTCCGAGACGCAGGGAAAAATTACCGCGGTAATGGCGGAAGTGGGGCAATACGTGCCTGCCGGGTCGGCGCTTGTCCAGGTGGATGACGAATTGAAGAAAGCCAGTTTTGCCTCTGCCGAGGTTAATTACGAGAAGGCCAAAAAAGACCTCGAGCGTTTCGAATCACTGTCAAAGCAGAACTCTGCCACCGACCAGCAGTTGGAGGCGGTGCGCCTTGCGGCCAAGGCAGCCGAGGCTCAGTACATTGTTGCGCATCGGCAGTACAACGACGCCAGAATCATTAGCCCAATATCAGGCATGGTTACGGCGCGTCCTGTTGATGTAGGCACTTATGTCCAGAACGGTACACCGGTGGCGAACATCGTGGATATCTCGAAACTCAAGGTGAAACTCAATGTTGCTGAACGGGATGTGTTCAGAATGCAGGCCGGCGATCCAGTCGAGATTTCGACAGACGTGTACCCGGGTGTGAAATTTACGGGGAAGATTTCAACCATAAGTTCAAAGGCGGATGATGCACATACATATCCGGTGGAAATCAGGTTCGAGAACAGCAAAGAGCACCCTCTCAGGGCTGGAATGTTCGGCCGCGTATCATTTGTGTCGATTTCCGGGGGTGAGGAGCTGAACATTCCCCGCGAAGCCCTCATCGGCAGCATGAAAAATCCCCGGGTGTATGTCGTTACCGGAGGCGTTGCCAGGCTCAGGCAAATAAACGTGGGTTCAGAATACGGCACGCGCATCGTTGTTCTGGAGGGATTGACCGAAGGGGAGACGATTGTCGTGAACGGTCAGAATAATCTGAAAGACAGCGTAGCAGTCTCGATTGTAAGATGAAACTTTTAGCGCAATTACCTGCGATCGCGCTCGGGAAGGTAGCGGGCTTCATGATGCCGTCACGGGCATCACTCGCGCGCGGGGGGAGTACGCAAATGGAAGCCTGCTTAATATATGGTAATGCGCCACTGATTTAGCAGAGAAAGCAAAAGAATCGGAGAAATATAAAATGACTATAACCGAACTCTCAATAAAGCGGCCGACTCTTGTCATCGTTGTTTTCGCTATGCTGGCTGTGCTCGGCATCTTCAGCTATAACCAGCTGAAATACGAGCTACTGCCCAAAATAACCCCGCCCTGGATAACGATAATCACCGTCTATCCGGGAGCCTCGCCGGGTGAGGTCGAAACCGGCGTGACAAAAGTCGTCGAAGACGCCGTATCGGGAATTGATAAAATCTCAAACGTTTACGGCACGTCGCAGGAAGGTATCTCATTCGTATCGCTCGAGTTTATCATGAGTGCCGATGTCAATACAGCATTGCAGGATGCCCAAAGGAAGATAAGCGAGGTTGTCTCGAGGCTGCCGACAGGTGCGAAGACCCCGACGCTGACGAAATTTGCCCTGGACGAGCTTCCTGTTCTCCGGATCGGGGCAACTGGAAACATGTCCTCCAAGGAATTTTATCAATTGCTCGATGATCACATACAGCCAATGCTTGCCAAACTGGCCGGTGTAGGTCAGATAACGCTTGTTGGTGGAGACGAGCGCGAAATCAAAGTGAACATAGATGCCCAGAAACTCCGCTCATACGGTCTTTCGATCCTGCAGGTTGACCAGCTAATCAAGTCATCAAATCTCGATTTCCCGACAGGAAGGGTCAAGGAGAGCGGCACCCAGTACGTTGTCCGTCTGGCCGGCAAGTACAAATCGATCGATGAAATCCGGCATCTGGTAGTCGGTCAGTCGCGGCAGGGTGGAGACATCCGCCTTGCGGACATCGCCGAAGTGGAGGACGGGCGCAAAGAGTACTCGACTCTCAGCCGCATCAACGGCAAGGCCTCGGTCGGCATTATTGTCCAGAAGCAAAACGATGCAAATGCTGTTGAGGTAAGCAAGGTCGTGCGATCTGAAATGAAAAAGCTCGAGAAGGATTACTCGAGCATTGGCCTCAGATTTGAGGTGGCACAGGACGGCTCCACTTTCACGACCGACGCTTCCGATGCGGTAAAGCATGACCTGCTACTTGCCGTCATATTCGTTGCCATGGTTATGCTTGCTTTTCTCCACAGCATCCGGAATTCCGTGATCGTGATGATAGCTATACCCTGCTCGCTTGTCTCGACGTTTATCATGATATATGCTTTCGGCTTCTCTCTGAACCTAATGACACTGCTCGGCCTCTCACTCGTAATCGGCATACTGGTGGATGACTCCATTGTCGTTCTGGAGAACATCTATCGCCATCTCGAGAAGGGGGACAAGGCGCGAACCGCTGCCCTGAAAGGCCGGAACGAAATCGGGTTCGCCGCCCTCTCAATAACCATGGTCGATGTCGTTGTGTTTGTACCGCTGGCGCTCGTTTCGGGGCTCATCGGGAACATAATGCGCGAGTTTGCCCTGGTCGTTGTCGCATCCACATTGATGAGCCTATTTGTTTCTTTTACGGTTACGCCACTGCTGGCGTCCCGCTTTGCAAAACTTGAACGGCTTACGAATAAAACCATTCTCGGGAAATTTGCGGTATTCTTCGAGGGGCAGTTTCACAAGCTTTCGGCGGAATACCTCGAGCTGCTCAAGTGGAGCCTCCGCCACCGGGGCAGGGTGTTTCTGGGGGCGCTGGTGCTTTTCCTTGCGTCACTCATGCTGGTCCCGCTGGGATTCATAGGCACTGAGTTCATGACCCCGGTCGACCGCGGTGAGTTCACAGTGACAATGGAGCTACCATCAGGCTCTACGCTTGACAATACCAATTATATCACGCAGGAAGCGGAGCGGATCGTGTCCGAAATACCGGAGGTAAGGAAGGTATTCACAAACGTAGGTGTATCAACGGAAGGATTCGTTGGTCAGTCCTCTAACTATGTATCGGAACTGAACGTGACGCTCGCGCCGAAGGAACAACGGAAGCGGTCAACCGATATGATCAGCAGCCTCATCAAGACAAGAATACAGAAAATTCCGGGGGTAAAGGTGCGAACAAGTCCGATCGGCATTTTCGGAACTGCGAACCAGTCCCCCATTGCGCTCATCGTAAGCGGACCTGATTACAGCGATGCCCGCAAGGCGGCCGAGAATTTAAGCGAGATAGTTAAAACGGTTCCAGGCACGGCAGACGTACGGCTCTCTTCCGAGGAGGGAAAACCTGAGACTCGCATTGAAATCGACCGCGAGAAACTGGCTGATCTGGGCCTCACGCTAGGAGAAGTGGGGCAGGCACTCCGTATCGCGTATAACGGTGATGATGACTCGAAGTACCGTGAGGGGGGAAACGAGTATCCAATACGCGTTGTTCTGGACGAGTTCGACCGTTCCAAGACTTCCGACATCGGCGGCCTGACATTTCTTAATCGCAAAGGGCAGCTGGTTGAGCTTAAACAGTTCGCCTCCGTCGAATTGACCACAGGCCCGACCAAGCTTCAGCGGCAAAACCGTAACAATGCGGTAACGGTATACTCCCAGGCGCTGGGGCGGCCCTCTGGCAATATAGTTGCCGATATTAAATCGGCTGTGGCGAAGAAACCGCTTCCCAAAGGTACGACAATTACGTATGAAGGGGATGAAAAGAACCGGTCTGAGTCATTTGGCAGCCTGTTGCTGGCGCTGGCTGCTGCGATACTTTTTGTTTACATGATCATGGTGGCGCTTTACGATTCATTTGTATACCCGTTTGTGGTGCTTTTTTCGATTCCGGTCGCTGTCATTGGGGCATTCCTGGCTCTGGCGCTGACGATGAAGGCTCTCAACATCTTCACCATGCTGGGTGTGATAATGCTTGTTGGTCTGGTCGGCAAGAACGCCATCCTGCTGGTAGACCGCACAAACCAGATGAGGAGGGAGGAGAACCTCTCCGTCGCTGAGGCACTGCTTGAGGCAGGGCAGACCCGCTTTCGCCCGATCCTCATGACGACCGCATCAATGATAGTCGGCATGTCACCGATTGCGCTGGGGGCGAGCGCGGGTTCGGAGTGGAAGAGCGGACTTGCATGGGCCCTCATAGGCGGCCTGATCAGCTCGCTGCTTCTGACGCTTGTCCTGGTACCTGTGGTGTATACCAAAGTCGACGAATGGCGTGTGAAGGTGCCGGAACTCTTGAGGAAACTCGCTGCAATGCCCATCCGGAAGAAAAAAGACGCGCCTGTTCCCGGAGTGATTGGAGCCGTTGAAATGAGTAAGGGCGAGTAATACAGGAGATGAAGGCAATTGGATGAAATATCTCCGAGAAAAGCCCTTGGATTCAATAATTTTTGGTCTTTCATGCGGACTGGCTCGACTGACGTGGGTGTATAACTGTCCGCTTTCTCCAGTAGTTTGAAAGCAAAATGCGGTCCATGAACCACCCTCCCCGGCAGCTCACCCTCTAAAAGTAAAGGCTGGCCGTGCAGGAACATCATTTCATTTTTAGCATTTACCTCAGAATTACAGGCTGCGATTGAATGTTTCTGACCGATCCTTTATATTAGTCTGCCATGAAAGAAACTGTACATTGAAAAAACTTTCTCTCATTCTGCTTTTAGTTGTGCTCTTGCCGGCACTTTTTTATTCCGGGTATGAGCTCAGCTCAATCAGCACAACCGAGGAGCTCAACGCCGCTATCTACCGCCAGCAGCTCGAGGCCATCCTCTTTTCCGTCAATCAGTACGCGTGGGATGTCGCCAGCAACTGGGCAAGCAATCTCAGCATCCTTCTCAACGAGAACCGGGAGACAAAGCCTGAGATTTTCGCGGCAGCTTTGAAGAAATTTCTCGATAGAAATCCCTCCATCCAAACGGTATTGTTGTGTGACACCTCTATCGGTGGAATTAGATTATATGTAAACGCAAGCAGTCCGGCAACGACCCAATCATGGGAATCGATCCTGAAAGAAGGTTTGAATAAGAACAGGGAGAAAATTGAAAGGTTGCTGCGCTTTCAGAGAGCCGAATACCGCAAGATCGAGCCGATTCAGATCCAGGGGGAGACCGCAGGCAGCAAGGTGGCGCTAGTATTTGCGACAAGTGATAATGAGGGGAATCAAGCTGTTGCCGCAATCCTCTTGGATGAACAGTCGTTTGTACGCGAGATACTTTCCACGAAGCTCCGGGAAGCCGCGGGCGAACAGTTTCTTCTCGCCGTTTTCAGAAGCGACATTGAGCGGCCGCTTTTCGCCACCTCGCCGGTGCAGGTCGGAGAGCTCAAACAGAAGAAGGAGCTCTGGCTGTTCCCGAACTACTATCTCGGAATCCGCCTGAAAGGTACTACGATTGACGAACTTGCTCAGTCGCGCTTTTATCGGAATCTAGTATTAATCATCCTTCTGGATGTTGTTTTAATAATCGGCGCATGGTTTGTGTACCGGAACATGCGCAGGGAAATGGATCTGGTCCGCATCAGATCGGACTTTGTTTCAAACGTCTCCCACGAGCTCCGGACTCCCCTTTCTCTGATCAGGATGTTCGCGGAAACCCTAGAGATGGGCAGAATTCAAAGCGAAGAAAAAAGGCATGAATATTACTCGACAATTCTCCAGGAGTCTGAGCGTCTGACGCGGCTCGTCAACAACATCCTGAACTTCTCGAGGATGGAGGCAGGGAAAAAACAATACCAATTTCAGGATGTGGACTTGAACGAAATTGCCTCCGGAGTGCTCGACACATACAGGTTTGATCTGCAATCCAAAGGATTCGATCCGATCGTAGAGCTGGATGCAAGGCTTCCGAATATATATGCAGACAGGGAAGCGCTCTCCGAAGCGGTCATTAACGTGCTGGATAATGCAATAAAGTACAGCGATAAAGACAGGTATCTTCGGGTACAAAGCGGGACACTGGAAAAGGCTATTTTTTTGGAAATCGAGGATCACGGGATCGGAATTGCACCTGAGCATCACGCGAAAATATACGATACTTTTTACAGGGTCACCGGCGGCCTGGTGCATAATGTCAAGGGAAGCGGGCTGGGGCTCGCGCTCGTAAAGAGAATTATGGACGCCCATTCGGGTAAAGTGGTTCTTGCGAGCACGCAGGGAAAGGGGAGCACTTTCCGTCTGCAGTTTCCGGCAAAAGGGGCTTCATGAATTGCTCCGATATATGGAGACTGCCATGAGCAAGATCTTAATCATCGAAGACGACCCGAAGATGCAGGCCGGGTTGAAAGACAACTTGGAACTGGAAGGCTATGATGTCGAGATCGCCGGAGACGGCGAAGAAGGTCTCCGAAAAATCAGAGAGAACATATATGATCTTGCCATCCTTGATGTGATGATGCCGAAAATGTCGGGATTCGACGTTCTCAGAAAGAGCCGGGAGCGGGGGATAGGGATGCCCGTTATCATGCTTACGGCCAAGGGAGAGGAAATCGACAAAGTTCTTGGCTTGGAGCTGGGGGCCGACGATTACATCACTAAACCCTTCGGGCTTAGGGAGCTTTTGGCGCGGGTCAAAGCTGTGCTCCGCCGGCATGAATCTGCGGCCTCATGCCAGAGCCAGTCCAAAATTACGGTAGGGAAGCTGGAGATAGATTTCGCAACTTACACTGCCCTGCGCAGCGGTAAATCCGTTGACATGACCCCCAAGGAGTTTGAGATACTGAAATTTCTGTGGCAGCACCAGAATCAGACGGTAAGCCGCGACCAACTATTAACGAACGTCTGGGGTTACGATGAATCAATCAGCACCAGGACAATTGATAATTTCATACTGAAGTTGAGACAGAAGATCGAAGCTAACCCGTCTAATCCCAGGTACATAATAACAATCCACGGGACGGGGTACAAGCTTCTTGTATCATGATGACAATTTTTTACAATTCTTGACAGGATAAAGACATCTCTGACCAATGATGGTCGTAGAATAGGGTAGAAAGACGAAGACAACATTCAACTACCATCAAAGAAAGGAGTATGTCATGAAAACAAATACAATCCTCATAGCAGCGCTCATGCTAACCGCCTCCGTTTATGCGCAAGGGCAAAAATACTTTTCGGACTTCAGCAGCCACCAGCGAGCGGACATCAATAAGTCTGTGAAATGCTACCTTGAGTGCCTGAAATCCACGAATGAAGGTGTGGTGCAATCCGGGCTTGCCCATGTCGGCAGATTGAAGCTTTATTTTCCAGAGTACAGGTCCGATATGCTCCAAAAGGAAATAAGGTCGCTTTCCACCGGTGGAGCGACTTTCAACATACGCTACAGGGCATATTTGCTTTGCAGCCTCTTCGACAACCCCGCCTTGTTTGCAAAAGAGTCAAGGCAGGAGTTCGGAGACCCCGATGAGCTTTTCACCGCGCTGGCAGGTAGGCTTCAGCAAAGCCTTCTCGGATTGAGTGAAACCATAAGCAAGTGAGCGGAAGAGGAACCGGATGAGAGCCATGAGGACAATAGGAACGCTGCTGTTATTAATAAGCCCGCTTTGCTCGGCGAATGCCGAAAACTGGAAACAGTTGGCTGATTTGCGAGGCCAGTGGAAATTCGAAATCGGTGACGACATGCACCGAGCTGAACCGGGGTTCGATGACCGTAACTGGGAAAGCATTTACGCTCCCGCAGCATGGGAAGACGAGGGCTTTCCCGGTTACGATGGGTATGCATGGTACAGAAAGCATTTCCGGTCGTCTGTTGACTGGAAAGGTAAGGCTCTGGCTTTACACCTCGGCAATATTGACGATGTGGACGAAGTCTACCTGAATGGCCACCTCATAGGCACTACCGGATCCTTCCCGCCAAAATACAGCACGGCGTATGATATATTCCGGATTTACAATTTTCCTCCGGAATACCTCAGCCCTGAAGGGGACAATGTTGTCGCAGTCCGGGTTTACGATCAAGAGCTTAGCGGAGGGATATTGCGCGGCAAGCTGGGCGTGTACGAAGACCGGAACGCTCTACGCGTAGATCTGCAATTCACCCAGGTATGGAAATTTAAAACTGGAGATGATCCCGCATGGAAGGATCCTAACTTCGATGACAGTCAGTGGAAAAGCGTTGTAGTGCCCTCATTCTGGGAAAATCAGGGTTACTCCGGTTATGACGGTTTCGCCTGGTACAGGGTGAAATTCCGGGTGCCGGATGGATTATCAAGCCAGAAACTGGTTTTGCTGCTCGGAAAAATAGACGACTTCGACGAGAGCTTTCTGAACGGTGAAAAAATCGGGCATACCGGTACGATGGAAACGAGAGAGACTGACATTCCAGGTTCGGATGCTTACCGGCAACTGCGCGCTTATATCATACCCCCGGGATTGCTTCGTGCCAGTGAAGAAAATGTGATTGCAATCAGGGTATATGACGGATACAGGGACGGAGGTCTTTATTCGGGACCGATCGGAATAATCACGCGAGATAAATACAGAAAATGGACCGAACAGCAGAAGGGATCTTCGGATTTCATAGATTGGCTCCTGAACATACTAAAGTGATTACTTAATCCTCACCGCAAAGCCAGTTCCAACACCACGTGTGAAAAGCCGCATCCTCCAGGTCTCACCCTGGGCTCATCATACAAAAAACTGGCGGCTTTCCAGCCAAAATCAGTTAAAACTGCCTGCTGAAAACCTTGTTATTTTCTTCCGCGTTTCTTGGTCTTGGCCGATCTGGCGGTCTGTTTTTTGGGCGCCGGTCCCGCACTATCGACCAAGCCTATAACATTCCCGTCGGGATCGGAAAATTGAGCAAAAGTGACCATGTTGGGGACTTCCATCAACGGTAAAATTACTTTCCCCCCCAGACTGACCGCCTTATCCAGGTAGGCCTGCGGATCTGCCACTGCGATGTAGAAAGTTACATAGGGGGCTTGGTTTGGATTGACCTGTCCGATGCCCCCCTGGATCCCTTTCTTTGATCCGGTGTTCACCAATCCATAGTTCATAGAGTCGATTGTTTTTATGTCCCATTTAAAAAGCTCGCTGTAAAATTTCTGGGATTGTTTCCTATCTTTCGCGCTTATCTCAAAATGTACAACCGGTAGTCCCATAATCTCGCCCTTTTATTTATTGATTGAAACCTTAGTTTATATGAAGATCCGAAAATTTAGTGGGTGATCAGTAAACCCATATGAATGAATAACCATCGGAACTGGGGGAGGGTCCCGGTAATCTTAAGACCGCGAAAGATAAACGCTTCACAACAGGGAATGCAATCCCGACTTGTGTCATTTAGTACCACGCACCCAGTAAAGTTTTGAGAGCACTTCATATAGCAACGCATAACGAAATCCACAATATTGCCATCAATCTAACGGAAGAGTGTTTGAAAACCCTTCCAAGGGAAATAGCGATGATTGTTTGGTGATCTGTTCAATCCAAGCCAGAGCAGCTTGTTTTAACCCCTGCAGATCTTTTTCTGTGTGTGCGCTACCAATGTGCCTGACAATGAGCGTCTTTCGCTTTTCATACCGGACGATCTGTACGGCGGTCGCGCCTGATGCGGTTTTGGTTGTCCGAAGGTATAACATCTATTGGGCAGACCCTTAGTACCACATTAAAAACCAAATATAACCATTTTAAAATAATTTCGCACGTTTTTCTTCCCAAATATTAACGGGAGACAAGTCGGGGGAGTTCCCGGTAATCTTAAGACCGCGCAAGATAAACGCTTCACAACCGGGAATGCAATGCCATGAGAACCGGGCCGGCATTTTTTTCGCTAATCCGCGGATTAACTGGTATCGAGTTGCCGGTTGGGGGATATGAGGCCCCCGAAAAAAGCCAATTTTATTGCATTTATATCCTTCTTGACCCCGAGGAAATGAATGTTTTTCCCCGAGCCCGCCCTCCTTTTTTATTTCCTTTGCAACAAAGATTTACAAAATACTATTTGACCAGCAGCATCTTTTTTACCTCCGTATATCCTCTTTTGGGTTCGGAGATGCTGGTCGCGTCTAAGCGGTAAAAATAGACTCCGCTGGCAGCACGGCTGGCGTTCCATTCAACTTTTTTCTTCCCGGCATCCTGTACGCCTTCGAACAAGGTTGTTACCAGTTGGCCGAGCACATTATATATCCTGAGGGAAAGCCTGCTCTGATGCGGCAGGTTATATTCCAGGGCAGTGACGGGATTGAACGGATTCGGATAATTTTGTTCAAGTGAAAAGGCATCAGGGTACCTCGTTGAATTTATGCTGACATCTGTGAGGACCTTCGACCACCCTTCGTTCCATGTGGCATTTCCCATCGTTCCGTTGTTTTTACTCGCACTTCCATCGTGGATTAAAACGCCTTTCCCTTCGTTCATCCTCCAATAACCGACGAGCCCCTTTTCAGTCCCTGTCAGAGTATCATTCCTGGTTGCATAGATCTCCCCTCCGGATCTGATCCGATGCCATAGGGAGATCTCGTCAATCCTCCCCATGAATGTCCGAGTACGCGCGGTATTATTGCCTATGACAAGCGGGGTTGCGACATGGCTCATGATTTTTCCGCCAGGTGGCTGAGGCTGGTTGAGGACTTGCTCGATTCCATTTACATATATATGTGCAATCCCCACGCCGTCGTATGTCGCCGCAATATGCTGCCATTTATTCAGGGTTATGCCTCCCGAGTTTACACGCGATTCATGTCCGTCGGCATGAACCATGTCGAAAACCAGAAATCCCCCTTCTTCAAGGAATACAAGTATGTTGTTCTTATCGATAACACGTCCGAATCCGGGGCCGGACTCGCCCCATCCCGTGGGATAGATCCATGCCTCAAATGTTATCGAATCCGTGAGGTTTATATTAACCGCAGGCGGTATGTCGATGAAGCTTGTGGCCCCGTTGAAATCCAGCGAACTCTCTCCGTTAAAGACATGGACAAAATTTTGGATTTGCTTTTGCGCGGATGAATTTTCGACGCTGTCGGTCAGGCTGATTGTATATACACCTGGCACGGAATACGTCCAGCTCGGATTTATAATCGTCGATTCGGTAATGCCGTCGTTGTTAAAATCCCATGCCCGGGATATTATATGCCTGTTGGATGTCGATCCGTCCGTAAAATGCACTGTGAGAGGTGCGTTGCCGGTCAGGGTGTCGGCCTCGGGCGTGATCGAGATGTATTCCGGGCTGGCGGAAATGCCGAAAAAGTTTAATATGCCCAGTATCAGATTGTATCGGTTTGTGAGTGAGTCCCTGTCTACCAGCTGCGAGAGGACATAGGAGGATGCAAAGGTTTTTTGTCCGTAGCCCCCGCTGTTCTGAACCGCAACTGTTCCGTATCCCGGCTCAACGAATGCCGCAACTGCGGGCGCAGCTGGGGTGAACTGGTTGATGTAGCGATAACTGGTCTGATGGGAGGCGGTGAAGCTCATATTCTGCGTGAGTGCGCTGGCTTGCCCCAGCAAGCTCGCGAGCGGGCTTTTAACGGCACTGCCGAATGCTGTACTGCCGATTCCGAAAAGGGAGAGCAACGGTGTGTCCCCGTAATGGTCCGAGCCTAGGGATCCACTCCCTTCAAGATAAAGCTTCCCCCCAGCATACAGGTATCGCTTTACGGCTGCCGCCATGCTGTCATCGAAAAGGGTCAGATAGCTGCCGTAATTGCCAAACGACAGAAAGACTGCATCGAACCCGTAGAAATCTTTTGGGAATTGAGATGAGTAGGCGACCGGGACTCCCTGCTGCTTCATGAAATCACTGAAAAAAAGACCGCTGTAGTCGGTGCCGCCTGCGATTCCCTCCCAGACGAACACTCCGCCGGCGGCGATAGTAAGCTGAAATGTCATGTGCTGCCCGAAGGTGATCTGCTTATCCGCCTGAACATTTATGTCGATGGTGGCAATGTGCGACTGAGACCCCGACTTTACGGCGATTTTCATCAAACCCGGTACCGTTGTATAGCCGTCGGCGGCGATCGCCTGTGTGCAAGACGGAAACAGGATGAGAATGCTCGGATCCGCGCTGGAAATTGTAAATGTTGCCGCACTTGAGCTTACCAGGGGAGCATAATTCCGGATCGAGAGGCCCACTCTTAAAGTATCCCCGGGTGAAGCTGATGCTTTACCGGCTTCGTCGTTCAATATGATCTCTCTGAGATCCAGCCTGAGATTTTGGGGTACCTGGACAGATGTTTCCGTGAGAGCCCGGTATGCATTGATCCTCCCGCTGCCGAGATTGTTCACGTATGGAGCGTTCAATGAATCGATGTTGTCAGTTGTGCCTATGAGCTGCGCTACCAGCTGATCACGCGTCCATGTGGGATGATAGGATTTTATCAGTCCCAGCATACCTGTCACAAGGGGACTCGCCATCGATGTGCCTTGCATGCGCAGATATGTGCCGTTGGGCCCGGTGCTTAAAATGCCCCCGTCGTTAAATGAAGAG
>Ga0209048_10004674_pt1 | contig 13071 bp, 10 predicted proteins | sample FrelakmetCRP12CR_FD_187146 | JGI IMG/M metagenome (GOLD analysis project Ga0209048, IMG submission 187146) | Freshwater lake sediment microbial communities from the University of Notre Dame, USA, for methane emissions studies - CRP12 CR (SPAdes)... | ecosystem: Environmental > Aquatic >... | reverse complement strand
CCGCCACGCCGGCACCGGGCGACCCGGCCCCGCGGGCTTCCGGCTCGCCCGCCGGGCCCTGTCCATCGCCGAACGCCTCACCCTCCCGGTGCTGACCCTCGTGGACACGCCGGGGGCCGAGCCGGGTCCGGAGGCGGAGGCCGGGGGGGTGGCAGCCGAGATCGCGGCGACCTTCGCCGCGTTCACCGACACGGCCGTTCCGACCGTGTCCGTGTGCGTCGGGGAGGGAGGGAGCGGCGGGGCCCTCGCCATCGCCGCGTGCGACGAGTTCCTGATGCTCGAGCACGCCGTGTTCAGCGTCATCGGACCCGAGGGGGCGGCCGCCATCCTGGCCCGGGACGCCGCGCAGGCACCTCGGTTCGCGACGCAGCTGCGGCTCACGGCCGCCGACCTCGTGGGTCTGGGCATCGCCGACCGGATCGTGCCCGAGGAGCGCCCAGCGGCCATCGACGCAGCGATCGCCGCCGCCCTCGACCGGGCCGAGCCCGGGCACCGCCTCCGCCGGCTCGATCAGGCGACCGCCCGCTGGCTGCGATGAGCACCGGCGGGCGGCAACGGCGTCCCGGCCGGGGAACGACCTTCGCGACCTCGGCAGCGGTCGCCGTCATCCTCGTCGCGCTGTTCGTCGTGTTCGTCGTCGAGCTGGCGTCCAACGGCACCGTGAAGAACCAGCTCGGGGAGCAGACCTTCGTGGCCGGCCGGGCCACCGACTACGCCCCCCAGGTGACGAGCCAGGGACCGATCCTGCTCCCCGACCTCCTCGGGAAGGCCCGCCCCGTGTTCCTCCAGCACCTCGGGCCGGACCCCAAGCTCGGCTGGGTGGTGATCAAGGCCGCGGTGCCGCGGGGACCGGGGGGGCCGGATACCTGCGTCCTTGGCTGGAACCAGCGCGAGCGGCGCTTCCACGACCCGTGCACGGCCGCCACCTATCCAGCCGACGGCACGGGGCTCGTCCGCTACCCGGCGGTCGTCAAGCCCAGCGGGCGGATCGAGGTGGACCTCCGCGCGCCGCTGGCGGGGGAGGTCACCGTCACGACGGGGACGACGCCCCCGTCGACGTCGTAGGCGGACCGCCCCGGAGGCCCGCCCGGAGGACGGCCCCCACGACCTGAGCCGGGAATCATCGTCTGCCGATGGGATCCGGCCCGAGATGGGTTTCGACGGTGACCCGGCGCGCCCACGGCATCGGTGGTCGCCCGATCTGAGCGCACGTACCACCACCCGTCGCACCCCGTGGACCTGTCCGTGGTCGTCCAGCGGACCGGGCCGGGCATCATCACCTTGGGCACCGGTTCCACGGCGTGGTGGATCTCCGTGGCGCGGAGGCGGTGGCACGGGCCCAGCGGTCGACGACGACGGGTCCGGCCCGCCTTACGCCTGAAGGCGACCTCAGGCCGCGAAGACGTCGCGCAAGCGCTGCTTGGCCACCTTGTGGGTGCCCGTGCGGGGAAGCTGCTCCACGATCCGCACCACCCGCGGCCGCTTGTAGGCGGCGAGCCGCTGTCCCGCCCACGCCAGCAGGTCGGACTCCGTGAGGCTCGACCCATCGACGACGCGGACGGCCACCGCCGTCTGCTCCCCGAGCCGGTCGTCGGGCACACCGATGGCGGCCGCCTCCAGGACGTCGGGGTGCTCCTCCATGGCCCGTTCGACCTCCACCGCATAGACCGAGTAGCCGCCCGACTTGATGACGTCCTTGGCCCGGCCCGCGAAGCGCACCGACCCGAACGGCCCGCGACGGGCCAGGTCGCCCGTGTGGAGCCAGCCCTCGGCGCTCAGGACCCGCGCCGTCGCGGCCGGGTCGCCGTGGTAGCCCGCGAGCACGCCCGGGCCCCGGACGACGAGCTCGCCCACCTGCCCGACGCGGACCTCCTCGCCGTCGGGACCGACCACCTTGAGCCGGTAGCCGGGGATCGGGACCCCGAGGATGTCGCCCACGAACGGCAGGTTCAGCGCGAGGCCGGGGGGCGACAGCTTGGCCGCGACCGCGCCACCGGTCTCGACCATCCCGTAGCCCTCGACGAACGCCGCGTCGCCGATGGACCAGCCGACCCCCGGGAGCGTGCACGCGGCACCGAGGCGCTGGAAGCGTCGGGCCAGCTCGACCGGCATGACGTCGGCGCCTGACCCCCAGACCCGGATGCTCGACAGGTCCCGTCGCTCCGCGCCGGCTTCCAGCAGCATGCGGTACATCGCCGGGACACCGACGAAGACCGTCGAGCGCCGCCGCTCGATGGCATCGAGCACCTGCTCGGCCTTGAACCGCGGCAGCGAGTAGACGGGCACGCCGCCGGCGGCGGCCGTGAGCAGGACCACGAACCCCATGATGTGGGCCACCGGGAGTGCCGCGACGAGCTCGTCCCGATGCCAGCCGGTCGGGACGGCCGCCAGCGTGTGGAGTTGGCCGACGAGCGCCCGGTGGGTCAGCTCGGCCCCCTTGGGCTGTCCGGTCGTCCCGGAGGTGTAGAAGATGGCGGCGACGTCGCCGGGCCGCGCCCGGCGGGCGGCGGCGTCGTCGTCCGAGAGCGGGAACGGCGCCAGAACCTCCTCGGCGGCGTGGACGACGAGCGTCGCCCCCGAGTCGGCGACGACGTGGTCCACCTCCTCGGGGCGCATCTGCGGGTTGACCGGAACGGCCACGGCACCGGCCCGGCACACGGCCAGCGAGACGAGGAGCTGTCCGTAGCCGTTGGGCATGGCCACGACGACCCGCTCGCCGGGGTCGACCTGGGCGGCGATGCCGGCCGCCATCTGGCCGATCCGCTCGGCGGCCTGGTGGTGGGTGAGTCGCAGCGACCGGGGCTCCTCGACGAGGGGCCGGCTGCCGTACAGCTCGGCGAAGCGGGGGAGGACGTCACCGAGGGTCAGCGAGCGGTCCAGCAGGAGGCTGGCCCGTCCGGTGCATCTCACGATCGGTCCTCCTCGGGGTCGGGCGGCCACGCCGCCGGCACCAGGTCCACATGGTGCCAGAACCACGTCTTCCCCCGCGCCGGGCGGGCGGGGGGGACTCGCCGAACCCGGTCCCCGGCGCGTGCGACCGTCACGCCCGCTTCAGCGGGGACCAGGCGAGCAGCAGGCGCTTCTCCCCCACGTCGGGGAACCGGACCGTCACCTCGGTCTTGTCGCCCTCGCCCGAGAGATCGATGACCACGCCCTCCCCCCACTTGGCGTGGACCACGTCGTCACCGACCCCAAGGCCGAGGCTCTCCGCCCCGGTGGTGCGCGTCGGCGTCGCGCTCCCGCCGCCCAGCGCCGAGTCGACCACCCGGTCCCGGAAGCTGTCACGACCACCCTGGCCGAACACCCGGCCGTCGGTGTCGTCGTCCGACCCCGCGGCCGGTCGCACCCGGCCACCGGCGCCGCCGCCGCTCCACACCCGGCCGCCCCAGCTCGACCCGCCCCCGCCCCCGCCCAGGCCGCGGCGCGGGGTCGCCTGGTGCTCGGCCACCAGCTGCTCGGGGATCTCCTTCACGAACCGGCTGGGTGGGTTGTACTGGGTCGATCCCCACAGGGTGCGGCTCCACGCGCTCGTGAGGTAGAGACGCTGGCGGGCCCGGGTGATCCCCACGTAGGCCAGCCGGCGCTCCTCCTCGAGCTCGTCGGGCTCGGACAGGGCTCGGAGGTGGGGGAACACACCCTCCTCCATCCCGACGAGGAAGACGGCCGGGAACTCGAGGCCCTTGGCCGTGTGCAGCGTCATGAGAACGACCTGACCACTCGCCTCATCGAGCTGGTCGGAGTCCGAGACGAGGCTCACGTCCTCGAGGAAGGCGTCGACGTCGGCGTACTCGCGGGCGGTGCCGACCAGCTCGTCGAGGTTCTCGAGGCGGCCGGCCGACTCGACGCTGTGCTCCGTCTCGAGCTCGACCCGGTAGCCGGTGGCCGAAAGGGCCTCGTGGAGCAGGTCGCCCGGACCTTCGCCCGCCCGCTGGCGCCGGCGGAGGTCGTCGAGCAGGGCGGTGAGGGCGCGGACCCCGCCGAGTGCCTTCCCGGTCAGCCCGGCGGCCTCGGCGTTGGCGAGCCCTTCGTCGAACCCCACCCCGTGCGCTGCCGCCCACGCCTCGACCCGGCCCACGCTGGTGTCCCCGACCCCCCGTTTGGGGACGTTGACGATCCGCTTCAGGGACACCTCGTCGGCCGGGTTGGCCACCGCCCGCAGGTAGGCGAGGACGTCCTTGACCTCCTTGCGGTCGTAGAACCGGGTGCCGCCGATGACCCTGTAGGGGATGGAGCGGCGCACCAGCTCCTCCTCCACCACACGGCTCTGGGCGTTGGTCCGGTAGAAGACCGCCACGTCCGACCAGGCCAGGTGGTCCACGTCGTGCAACCTGGCGATCTCGTGGGCGACGAAGGACGCCTCGTCGTGCTCGCTCTCGGCGAGGTAGCGGATGATCGGCGCCCCGGGGCCCGAGTCGCTCCACAGCGCCTTGGGCTTGCGCTTCAGGTTGTTGGCGATCACCGAGTTGGCGGCGTCGAGGATCGTCTGGGTGGAGCGGTAGTTCTGCTCGAGCACCACGATCGTGGCGTCCGGGAACGCGTCCTCGAACTCGAGGATGTTGCGGATGTCGGCCCCCCGGAACCGGTAGATGCTCTGGTCGCTGTCGCCGACCACGCACACGTTGTGGTGCCGGCCGCCGAGCAGGAGGATGAGCTCGTTCTGGGCCCGGTTGGTGTCCTGGTACTCGTCGACCAGGACGTGCTGGAAGCGGTGCTGGTACCCCTCGAGGACGTCGGGGTGCTCCCGGAAGAGCGTGACCGTGTTGGTGAGGAGATCGTCGAAGTCCATGGCCGACGCGGCGAGGAGCCGGCGCTGGTACTCGCCGTAGATCTCGCCGACGCGCCGCTCGAAGATGCTCGATGCCCGCGCGGCGTACGTGGCGGCATCGATCAGCTCGTTCTTCGCCGCCGAGATCGTCGCGTGGACGGAGCGCGGCGGGAAGCGCTTGGCGTCGAGGTTGAGGTCACGCAGCACGTAGCCGGTCAACCGGACGGCATCGGCCTCGTCGTAGATCGTGAAGCTCGACCGGAACCCGAGTCGGCCGGCGTCGCGACGCAGGATCCGCACGCACGCCGAGTGGAACGTCGAGACCCACATCTTCTGGGCCACCGGACCGACCAGGGCCGCGACGCGGCTCTTCATCTCCCCGGCCGCCTTGTTGGTGAAGGTGATCGCGAGGATCTGGAAGGGGCTCACGCCACGCTCGGCGATCAGCCAGGCGATGCGGTGGGTGAGCACCCGGGTCTTCCCCGAGCCCGCCCCGGCCACGATGAGCAGTGGCCCGCGCTCGTGGCCCACGGCCTCCCGCTGCACGGGGTTGAGACCGGCCAGCAGCTCGTCACCGGTGGGTCGGTGGTGCGGGCGGGAGACCTCGATGACCCCCTCGACCGGGTCGTACGCCGTCGCGTCGACGTCCGTGGAGGGGCTCGGGAAGTCGAGGGTCATGACCTCCTCCACCCTACCGGCGGAAGCGGACGGCCCCGGCCTCCGCCACGGCCCCGCGCGGGCTGCTCACGGCCCGGCCCCGGCGCGTGACCGTCTCGGCCGGGGGCGAGCGGGGACGACGGGGGCGGTAGGAACGGTGGGGACAACGGGGCGGGCGGGACGTCGGGGCCCAGGGTCCACCCCGGCACCCGCCACCAGGGGGTGAGCGGGCTCCACGACGGGACCCGGCTGCCCCCGACGAGCAGCCCGGAGTCCGGGCGCCCGCGGGCGATCTCGTCGGGCGCCAGGCGGCGCTGGCGTCGGGTCGACCAGGTGCGGCTCCGGGACCGCCCGAGGGGTGACCAGGGCGAGCGGCTGTCGGAGCGGACCCAGACCTCCTCGGAGCCGCAGAGCAGCGAAAGCGCCTCAAGGGTCCGGACGTCCCCGATCCCCGGCAGGACGACCGTCGCGCCGAAGAGGGACCCGAACCCCTCGGCCGCGACCCCCCAGCGCTGCCGGGCCTGCGACAGGTCCTGGAGGCAGGCGAGGGTCAGCACGCCCTGCCCACCCCCCTCCGAGACGAGGGAGGGCAGGTCGGGGAGCGGAGCGATGTTGGCCACCTCGTCGAGGGCCAGCAGCAGGGGCGGCTCCGCCCCTGCCCAGAGCCCCGACGGCACCCGGCCGTCGTCGGTGGTCGCCCGGACCCGGAGCGAGCGGGACAGGCGGGAGGTGGCCCGTTCGAAGGCGGCCGCCCGGATGTCCTCGACCAGGCCGACGACGAGGGGTGCCACGAGCTCCTGGTGCCGGCTGCCGGCGCACACGTAGACGGTGTCCCCGCTGGCGAGGAACGCTCGGGCGTCGAAGTTGGGCGCGGCCGCCGAGCCGAGCGCGCCGTCGGCCCGATAGGCCGCGAGGACGCCCGAAGCCGTCGACCAGACCCCCGACAGCTCGCGGACCTCGGTGGCCAGGATCCCGGCCAGGAGGTCGGCGGCCGTACCCGCCGGGCGTCCCGCGTCCCGGAGCCGCTCCGAGGCGGGGCGGGCGTCGCGGCGGTTCACCCAGCCGAGCAGCGTCCGGGCATCATCCCCGGCCAGCGCGGCGGCGTGGAGCAGGGGGGCGAGGAGCGCCTCGGCACGCTCGGTCCAGTGACTGGCCTCGGTCAGGCCGACGGCCGGCCGGGCGGCCCCGACCAGCGCCCGGGCCAGCAGCAGGGCGCCGTCCCAGGTACGCGCCCCCGTGACCGGCGACCACCGCAGCGCGGTGAGCCCGTCGGGCGCCGGCACGGTGCCCGACGGGTCGTAGATCCAGCATCGGCCCCGCCGGGCCCGGGCACGCGCGGTCGCCACCAGGACGTCGGGCTTGGTCGACGTCGACAGGACGGGCCCCCAGGCCGCCAGCACGTTGGGGACCACCAGCGAGCTGGTCTTGCCCGACCGGGGCGGGCCCAGCACGAGCACCGCCTGCTCCGGACCGGCGACCGCCAGGCCGTCCGGGCCGGCGCCCACGACGACGCGCTGGTCCGCCAGTGATGCAGCGGTCACGGCGGGACCTCCCGGAGCGGAGTCGGGTACGCACGGGGAAGTGGCGATCGGGCGTGACGTCGCCTACGCCGAGGCGAGCTTGGCGGCCGCCTCCCCCAGCATGGCAGCCAGACGGCTCTCGCACCGCCCGTACTTCTTGCGGTAGCCGCCGCGGCGGAAGCTCGGGTCGAAGAGGTCGCCCACGTCGCAGCCCGTGGCGCCGAAGGTCAGATCGGCGTCGTAGAGCTCGTCGACGAGGGCGACGAAGGACAGGGCCGAGTTCTGGTCCCGGAGCGGGACGAGGTCCCGGACCACCACCGTGTCGAGCCCGTCGACCAGGGCCCCGTACTGGACCGGATGGACCCGGTGCAGATGCCCCACGAGGTCGGCGAACCGGTCATCGGTCGTCGCCGCCCCGGCCGGGGCGCTCGCGAGCAGCCCGTCCACCTCCTCGGCCCGCAGGGCGCCGGTGGTCGCGGGCCGGGCGGTCGCCCGGTAGTCGGGACCGTCCACCCTGACGACCTCGAACCACGACGCGATCGCCGTGATCTCCCGCCGGAAGTCGTCGGCCGAGAACCGGCCCTCCCCGAGCCGGTCGGGCAGGGAGTTCGACGTCGCCGCGACCCTGACGCCCGCCGGGACCACCCGCCGGAGGAACGTGACCGTCATCAGCGTGTTCGCGACGTCGTCGAGCTCGAACTCGTCGAGGCACAGGAGCCGGTAGCCGGAGAAGGCCCGCACCGCCTGGTCCATCCCGAGGAACCCGATCACCGCGGTGAGCTCGGCGAAGGTGAGGTAGGCCTTCGGCCCGGGCGCGGCGTGCCACGCCGCGGCCAGCAGGTGGGTCTTGCCCACCCCGAAGCCGCCGTCCAGGTAGCGGCCCGGCGCGGTGCGATCGGCCTCCCCACGGCCCCTCCCCCAACGTCGTCGGGGCTCGGCCGCTCCTGCTGCGATCTCGGCGGCGAGCGCCACCATCTCGTCGACCGCAGCCTGCTGGCTCGGGTGCTCGGGGTTCGCGACGAAGGTGTCGAAGCGGACCGCCCCGAACCGGCGCGGCGGGTGGAAGCGCCCGGCCAGCTCGGCCGCACCGAGCCGGGGAGCGCGGTCGGTCAGCCGGGCGGGCACGGACGCCGACCGTACCCGCTCGCTCAGGCCGGCCGGTAACCGTCCCGGGGTGGCCCCGCTACTCCCACTCGATGGTGCCGGGGGGCTTCGACGTGATGTCGTAGGCCACCCGGTTGACGCCCGGCACCTCGTTGATGATCCGGGACGAGAGGCGCTCCAGCAGCTCGTAGGGCAGGCGCGCCCAGTCGGCCGTCATGGCGTCATCGGACGTCACCGCCCGGACGATGACCGGATGGGCGTAGGTGCGCTCGTCGCCCATCACTCCGACCGACCGGATGTCGGGAAGGACCGCGAAGGCCTGCCAGATCGACCGCTCCAGGCCGGCGAGGCGGATCTCCTCGCGCACGATCGCGTCAGCGTCCTGCAGGATGGCGATCTTCTCGGGCGTGACCTCGCCGATGATCCGCACGCCCAGACCAGGCCCGGGGAACGGCTGGCGCCAGACGATCTCGTCGGGAAGGCCGAGCTCCGTGCCGATGCGGCGCACCTCGTCCTTGAACAGGTTGCGGAGCGGCTCGACCAGCTCGAAGTCCATGTCCTCGGGCAGGCCGCCGACGTTGTGGTGGCTCTTGATCCTCGCCGCGTCCTTGGTGCCCGACTCGATCACGTCGGGGTAGAGCGTGCCCTGGACCAGGAACCGCGCGTCGCTCAGACCGCCGGCGTTCTCCTCGAAGACCCGGATGAACAGCTCGCCGATGGCCTTGCGCTTCTCCTCGGGGTCCACCACGCCGGCGAGGCGCTCGAAGAAGCGGCCCGCCGCCCGAACGTGGATGAGCTCGATGCCCTGATGGCGCTGGAACGTGTCGACCACCTGCTCGCTCTCGCCCCTGCGCATGAGCCCGGTGTCGACGTAGATGCACGTCAGCTGCGAGCCGACGGCACGGTGGACGAGGGCGGCGGCCACCGACGAGTCGACGCCACCGGACAGGCCGCACACGACGCGGGCCGCCCCCACCCGTCCCCGGATCGTCTCGACGGCCGTGTCGATGATGGACACGTCGGTCCACGACGGCCGGCACCCGGCCAGGCGCCAGAGGAACTGCTCGAGGGCCGCCTGGCCGTGCTCGGTGTGGACCACCTCCGGATGCCACTGGACGGCCCAGATGCGCCGGCCGGGGGACTCGAGGGCGGCGATCGGCGCGTCGGCGGTCGAGGCGACCGACGTGAACCCCGGGGGGGCGACGGTGATCGCGTCGAAGTGGCTCATCCACACGTCCTGCTCGGCGGGGAAGGCGTCGTCGAGGAGGGTGGAGGTCGAGCCGGCGACCCGCCGCACGCGGGTGCGGCCGTACTCGCCCCTCCCGCCGCGGGCCACCTCGCCGCCGAGCTGCTGGGCGACGAGCTGCGCGCCGTAGCAGATGCCCAGGATGGGCACGCCGAGCTCGTAGATGCCGGCGTCGAGGGCCGGAGCGCCCTCCACGTGCACGCTCTTGGGCCCGCCCGAGAGGATGATCGCCCGGGGTGCGCGGATCTGCACCTCGGCGGCGGTGATGGTGTGCGGGACGATCTCGGAGTAGACCCGGGCCTCCCGGACCCGCCGGGCGATGAGCTGGGCGTACTGGGCGCCGAAGTCGACGACGAGGACGGTGTCGAAGTCTGGGCGGTCGCCGGACGCGGAGGCGGTCACCGGCGCCATCCGCCGTCAGTGGCCCATGCCGACGCCCTGGGACCGCTGGAGCTGCTTGCCCTCGGTCTGCAGGGCCGGGGCCACCATGACCTCCGCCTTCTGGAACTCCTTGACGGTCTCGTAGCCGCACGTGGCCATCGATGTGCGGAGTGCCCCGCACAGGTTCATCCGGCCGTCGTTCTCGTGGGCCGGACCCACGAGGATCTCCTGCAACGTCCCGCGGAGCTCGGTTCGCACCCGCGCGCCGCGGGGCAGCGATGGGTGGAACGTGGCCATGCCCCAGTGGTAGCCCCTGCCGGGCGCCTCGATCGCCGAGGTGAGGGGCGAGCCGACCATGACGGCGTCCGCGCCGCAGACGATGGCCTTGGCGATGTCGCCGCCCCGGCTCATCCCGCCGTCGGCGATCACGTGGACGTAGACGCCCGTCTCGTCGAGGTGCTGGGCCCGGGCGGCGCGGGCGTCGGCGATCGCCGTGGCCTGCGGGACGCCGATGCCGAGCACCCCCCGGGTGGTGCAGGCGTTGCCGGGGCCGACCCCGACGAGGACGCCGACGGCGCCGGTGCGCATGAGGTGCAGGGCGGCCTGGTAGCTGGCGCACCCGCCGACGATGACAGGGATCTCGAACTCCCGGATGAAGCGCTTCAGGTTGAGCGGCTCGACGGTCCTGGACACGTGCTCGGCGGAGACCACCGTCCCCTGGATCACGAAGAGATCGAGCTCCGCCTCGAGGAGAAGGCCGGCGTAGGCCTCGGTGCGCTGCGGCGTGAGCGACGCGCAGGCGACCGCGCCGGCTTCCTTGATCTCCCTGATGCGCCGGACGATCAGCTCGGGCTTGATCGGTTCGAGGTAGATCTGCTGCATCCGGGCCGTGGCCTTGTCGTTGTCCAGCTTCGAGATCTCCTCGAACAGCGGCTCGGGGTCCTCGTAGCGGGTCCACAGGCCCTCGAGGTTCAGCACGCCGACGCCACCCAGCCGGCCGACCTCGATGGCGGTGGTGGGACTCGTCACCCCGTCCATCGCCGCGGCCATCACGGGCAGCTCGAAGCGGAACGCGTCGATCTCCCAGCTGATGTCGACATCCTCGGGATCGCGCGTCCGACGGCTCGGGACGATGGCGATGTCATCGAACCCGTAGGCCCGGCGACCGGACTTGCCGAACCCGATCTCGACCTCTGCCACGGCGACCCCTCCTTCGGGCGGAGCGCCCGCCCGTCGAGCTCCGGACCGACCCGTCTACCGGCCCCGGAAAGCGCCGAGTCTAGCCCCCTGGCCGTCGGGCCCGGCACACGCCGGAGGACGGCGGCGCGGCGGCGCGGCGCCACGGCGAGGTGGTGGAAGCCGGGCGGCGGGGCGCTCACCGGTCGGCCGCGGAACGACCCCCGTCGAGCCGCTGGCCCCGCCCTCAGGGCCTCAGGGCGCGCAGCACCTGACGGGCCACCGCTGCGTTCATCTCGTAGAACACCGAGTTGCGGGCCTTCTCCACCCGCTTCAGGACGCCCTCCCCGGAGGCGGAGACGTCGGTGAGCGCGTCGAGCCCGGCCACGACCGCCCGCTTCGTGGAGTCCGTCGCCTCGTAGCCCATCCGCGTGAGGGCCTTGACGATCTCACTTCGCCCGATGGGCCCCGGAGCGGCCTGCGCGACCACGGTCAGGGCGTCCTTGGTCAGCTCCGACGCCCGCTCGACCGCCTCGGTCACGCCGATCGGCTCGACCTCACCGTCCACCGAGGCCAGCCATCGCCGGACCTTGCGGACGATCTCGTCGTGGGTCTCACCCTCGAACGTGAGGCTCGCCATCCGGTCCAGGGTACCCCTGCCCCCCGCGCCCCGGGCCGGATGCCAACCGTGTCGCCCAGTGGCCGACCCGAATGCCCGGCCATCCGACGAGTGCGCCGGTACCGTCGGCCGCCGTGCGCGGCCTCGGGACCCTCGTCAACATGGCGACCGTCGCGATCGGCTCGCTCACCGGCCTGGTGATCGGCAGCCGCCTGCCAGAGCGGATCCGCGCCGTCGTGCTCGGCGCCATCGGGTTGATCACCCTCGGCGTGGGGATGCAGGAGTTCCTGCGGACCCGCGGTCCAGGGGTCGCTGACCGTCCTCGGTGTGGTCGTCGGCGGCCACCTCCTCGACGCCCGCATGGTCATCGAGCTGACGGCCACCGGCGGTGTCATGATCGCCGGGCTCGGCCTGCGGCTTCTCGACCTCAAGGCGGTCCGGGTGGCCAGCTACCTGCCCGGGCTGGTCATCGCCCCGGTGGTCGTGGCCCTGTTCGTCCGCTGACCCGGCCCGGCGGGCCGGGCCGGGACCGTCCCGGGACGATGCAGGCAGGGCTCAGGGAAGCGGCCCCCCCTCGGGCCCGGGATGGACGACGGTGCCGGTGACCCGGCCGAGCAGCTCCCACAGCATCCGCCCCGTCGCGCCCCACACGATGTCGCCCGGGAGCTCGAAGAAGTGCATGTCGTGGACGCCACCGCCGAAGCCCCAGCGCTCGGACCGGTAGACGCCGTCGGCGAGAAGGTCGGCGAGGGCGACGTCGAACGCACGCTCGACCTCGTGGGGGTTGGCCCGCAGCGACGGACGGGACGCGAGGACCCCGATGAACGGCTGGATCAACGCACGGCTGGAGACGGTCGTGAGCGCCGACAGCATCCCGATCACCTCGACCGTGCCCGGGTCGAGGGCGACCTCCTCCCAGGCCTCCCGGAGGGCCGCAGCAACCAGCGTCTCGCCCTCCTCCACCCGGCCGCCCGGGAAGGACACCTCGCTGCGATGGCTGCGCAGCGTCGACGACCGGCGGGTCAGCACGACCCGCGTCTCCCCGCTCTCGTCGAACAGGGCCGCGAGCACGGCCGACTCGCGCGGCGCCGCTGTCCGCTCCCGGTCGAACCCGCTCTGCAGCGCGTGCCGCACCCGGTCCAGGGCGAGCCCCGAGCGACGGCCGGCCGCCAGGCCCTCCCACGGCGCCGGCGTCCCCGGGCGGGCCCCGGGCGGGCGCGGGATGACCTGTGGCGGCACGAGGCCCCGACGATCGCTGGGCAACGCCCGGCGCGGATCCGGCGCGGAACCGGCGGCGGGATCAGGTCGGGCGCCTCCCGGGTCGCGGCGCGTCACCAGGCCGCCGGCCGCGCTAGCCCTCGCCGGGCCCCGAGCCGGCCAGCTCGGCATGTGACACCACGAGGTCCTCGAGCAGCTCCCGCAGGCCGTCGCGCTTCAGGTCGGCGATCACCTTGCCGGGCGGCGCCTCACCCCGCTCCCACGCCATCCACGTGGCGAGCAGCTTGTGGGGATCCGGCGGCGGGGTCTGCATGCCGTCCAGGGTAGTGGTCGCCGGCTCGGATCCGGACGGCCGGCGGGCGGCGTCGGGCCCCGGACGCGGACC
>Ga0209048_10004673_pt1 | contig 13072 bp, 10 predicted proteins | sample FrelakmetCRP12CR_FD_187146 | JGI IMG/M metagenome (GOLD analysis project Ga0209048, IMG submission 187146) | Freshwater lake sediment microbial communities from the University of Notre Dame, USA, for methane emissions studies - CRP12 CR (SPAdes)... | ecosystem: Environmental > Aquatic >... | reverse complement strand
GACTGAGGTAGGCTAGACTGATCCAGATCCGCATGAGCGCCTCCCGCAACAGGACCAGGCGGTAAGCCGTTGTCAAAGAATAACTTGACCGGAGAAATCTCGGGAACGGCATAAGGAGCCGTAACGAAATTATAAAAAATGGACAAGTTATTTCGTAACGGCTCCTAACCCCCTTCGGACCCCCTCACGCAATACAAAAACGCTGGGCCCTCAGGTGTTCGTTCTTGCATCGCGGGCAGCGCGACGGATCGGAGAAGCGCTTTCGGTCTTTGAACCGAAAGCCACACGCCTCGCAAACCGGAGCCCGGATCTCGATCCGCTGCCGCGGCGCCACGGATCGCGCGATATGCTCCAGGTCGTTCACGATGACCCGCTTGGGCAGGAGATATCTCGCCGCCAACTCGTCCAGGGACCACGCGCGCTCGAGTAACAACGCACGGATTTCCTGCCGCCGCGTCCGCTCCACCGCCACCCCCGATGGAACCACAGATGACACAGATTACGCAGATTTCACGGGAGAGGGATCCCGAGTATAATCTGTGTCATCTGTGAAATCTGTGGTTACGTCTCCATCCGCTAGCTTTTCCCCTTGCCGACGGTGATCCCGAGCCATTGCTCCCACAGGCTGATCAGGATCGGTTGGGCCTGGCCTCCCTTTCCCTGAGCCTTGACCATTCGGAACAGTTCGTGTGCCAGGGCGGTCACCGGCACCGGCACGTTGGCCGTACGGGCCATGTTCAGGGCGTACCCCACGTCCTTGGTCATGATGTCCACGCTGCCGCCGGGGACGAAGTTCCGCGTGAGCAGTCGAGGCACCGTCTCTTCCATGACCCGAGAGCCGGCCCAGCCCCCCTTGATCGCCTCGTGCAGGGTGGCGGGATCCAGTCCCATCTTCACTGCCAGACCCCACGCCTCGCACACCGACGCAAAGTTGGCAGCCACGATCATGTTGTTGATGAGCTTGGTGGCTTGCCCCATGCCGCTCCCGCCCATGTGAACCACCGATTTCCCCAGGCAGCCCAGGATGGGCTTGACGCGCGTAAAGGCCGTGGCATCCCCGCCCACCATGAGGGACAGCGCGGCGTCGATCGCCCCCTGCTCACCGCCGCTCACCGGTCCGTCCAGGAAGATGATCCCCTTGGCCGCCGCGGCTGCCGCACAATCCTGCGCGACCTTGGGCTCCGTCGTGCTGAGATCAACGATGACCGTCCCGGATTTCATGACCGTCAAGAGGCCGTTGGCTCCCACCACGACCTCGCGGACGATGTCCCCGGTCGGCAGGGACAGGAACACCACTTCGCCGCCGCGGCCCACCTCCGCAATGGACATGGCGGGTTTCCCGCCGCCAGCCGCGAAGTTCCCCAGACGTCTCTCGTCCGTGTCGAAGCCGACGACCGGGTATCCGGCCTTCACCAGATTCCGGGCCATCGGCCCGCCCATGACGCCTAGTCCGAGGAATCCCAGCGCCGTGTTCGGCATCGTCCGCTCCTTCTGTAAGGAAGAGAAGAACGTAAACAACTCCCTAACCAATCGGGAAGAGACCACACCAGAGCGGAGCGCGTCAAGCCGAAAACCGCCGCGCGTTCCCTTCGTTGCAGTGGCCCGCTCTTTGTGGTAAGAATCCGCAGGCAAAAGGTTGCCCCCCTTTCCCGTGAGGTTCCTTGTCCAATGAGCCTCGAAACGCCATGAAAACATCTGCGCTGATCCTCTCTGATCTGACCGGATCGGCGTTTATTAGAAGAAAATCTGCGGAAGGTAGAAACCGGGCGCTTAACCATGGGTTCCTTTCGTACGCGGAGCTATTCGATGGAGCTGGTATTGCGCCTCAGCATTCTGAGCAGGATGCTGTAGGTTGATCAGGACAAATAGTCTGGGGCAAATGCCGAGCTGCAAGATCAGGCCGCATGCGAAGGGAGAGAGTGAGAGATAGCCTGATCGGTGCTATACTCTTCACGCGCTTTCAGAGGGGCTTCGCTCATCGCGGGACTCTTCTCCACCTGATGGGTGCTCGAAAGGGAGCGGGTAATCCATGGACCAGCACAGGAGTCTTCCGAAGAAGCCCCTTATTGAAGCCCTGGTAGAGATTAAGTGGGGTACGGAAGGGGAGATGGATCCGGGTTTCCACCTCCTGGTCGGAAGGCTCTACGAGCGCGTCCGAAGCGAATACCCTGATGTGGAAGATCTTCCGATGTCGAACTTCCCCTCAGCCTTCATGACTCATGTTGTCCGCCATCGGCTCCGCCGGACGAAAGGTGGCTGGCCGCTGATCCAAATTGGTCCCGGCATTCTCACAATAAATGAAACCGAGTCATACACGTGGGACGACTTCAGCCGTAGGTCGCGAGATGTCTTGCCAAAGCTCTTTGAGGCTCATCCGTCCGGTGACAAATTGCAGGTCAGTCAGTTGCTTTTACGGTATATCAATGGCGTTGACTTGGACTACCTCCGGGAAGACGTACTCGAATTCCTGCATAAGAACATGCGGACCGATCTTGCGTTGCCAACAAGTGTTTTTTCTGATGGCCAAGTCGACCCAAAACCGATGGAATTCGGCCTTCGAATGAGTTTTCCTGCGGCCAACCCCAAAGGAATGTTAACCGTACAAATCAATACCGGTGAAATAAAGAAACGCCCCGGGCTAATCTGGGAGCTTCTATTTCGTTCAGCGGGTACCGAAATCCCGGGGATGCCCCGTGAATTTGATGCGTGGCTCGAAGGCGCACACAATACTGTCGAGCGGTGGTTCTTCGAGCTCTCTAAAGGACCGCTTCTTGAGAGGTTTCTTTCGGCATGAACGAGAGCAACTCTGCGATCAGCATCCCAACTGCAGTTTCGAGCGCCTCTAATGAGGCGGGTAATGGCGGTGTACCAGGGTGGGGCATGCGAGCGGCAGCGCGGGCATTTCTGGCGACCCTGCCGATCTTGGCCCATGAACCATCTCTACCATTACATCAATTACAGCATGGACCGTCTGTGACCTTGCGTGAGACGGCGCGCATCGGCATCGATCCTCTTATGGAGCCTAGCCTGATCGGAAGGCTAAGACTGCAACGGCTCAAGGCCCGCCATTTCGCCACGGAAGGACGACGACAGCGCGTTGAGAGAGCCGTTCATGAACTAGAGACGGCACGTTTTGAGGTTTCCGCCAGCAGGGATGTATGGTTGTGGGCCGCCCAGGGCGCGGACATTGAGGACCTTTAGCCTTGCCAAGTCGCAGCCTCCAAGATTTGCCTGACGGCACCGACGTCTTCCTGGACGCTAATATCTTCATTTACGCCGTCGGCGAGCAGTCTGCACAGTGTAAGGACTTGCTCCTCCGGTGCGCTCAAGAGCGGGTGTTCGGGATCACTACCTTTGACATCGTCAATGAAGTCACTCACCGCCTCATGATTCTGGAGGCATTGAGCGTCGGATTGATTCAGAAGGGAGGAGCTGAAGAACTCAAGAAACGTGTCGCTCGAATTCCTTTCCTTACTAAATACTGGGTTCTCGCTTCGAAGATCTTCGCCTTGAATGTCCTTCTGCTGCAAACCGATGAGTCAAGGTTGCGCCAAGCCCATGCGGTCCGGGCCTCGGAGGGTCTTCTCACGAATGACTCACTGATTGTGGCCGCAATGAATGAGTTCGGGATTCCAGCGCTTGCGACGCGAGACAACGATTTCGACCATCTTCCGAATCTAATTGTCTACAAGCCGACTGATTTGCCTTGAGGGAGAAAGGCGTTCCGTAAGTCTGGCCGGACCCAGGTCCAGAATCTCCTCCGCGAATTAAAGCGGGACGGGAGAACGCATACCCGCGGTCGAACTCGGGCTGGGCGCTGGTTTCCTGGTGCCGTGAAAGAGGAAGACTAGCGGCGCCAAGCAATTACGCAATTATGCCTAAAGTCCACGTAATCGGTGTGCCGACCACCCCCGCAACTTGTTGAGTTTTCTCTATGCCGCAGGTCTGGTCCTTTGCCGTTCTCTACGTAATTCTACGCAATCGCGAGGTTAGGCACGGCGCTCAGCCGCCGACCTTCACGAGCAAACCCACCTCTTGAGCAACAGTCCTCAGAGCGTCTAGCTCCGCCTCGGCAACCTTCTCACCGCCAGTGAAACCATACTCCCGCCCGGCGAGACGATACTTGTTCTGACCCAGCCGGTGATAGGGGAGAAGGTGGAGTTCCCGAATTCCCAGTCGGGCGACCTGTTCGGCGATGGCCCGGATATCTTCCGCCGTATCATTGAATCCCGGCACGACCGGCACACGGACGATCGCCGTCGCGCCCACTCCGACGAGCCGCTCCAGGTTGGAGAGGATGAGCGCGATGTCCCCGCCCGTCTGCGCCCGGTGCGTCTCGGCATCCACGTGCTTGAGGTCGTAGAGGAACAGATCGGTCCACGGCAAGATGGACTCGAGGACCCCCCACGGGACATGGCCGCAGGTCTCGATCGCGGTATGGAACCCATGGAAACGGCACCCCGCGAGGATCTCACGGGCGAAATCCGATTGGGCCAGCGGCTCCCCGCCCCCCAGGGTCACACCCCCACCGGAGTTGGCGTAGAACGGGGCGTCCTTCAGAACCTCGGCCACGACCTCGTCAGCCGTGACCCGCCGCCCTGCCACCGTCCGCGCTTCGGCCGGGCAGGCATCGGCGCACGCGCCGCAGGCCGGACATCGGCCCCTGTCGTACGCCAACCTCTCGCCGGTGCGCCAGACGGCTCCGTGAGGGCACACCTCCGCACAGCCGCCGCAGGCGAGGCATGTCGTCGGATCGAAGAGGAGTTCGGGGTCGAACCGCTGCGACTCCGGGTTCGAGCACCACAGGCAGGCGAGCGGACAGCCCTTGAAGAAGACCAGTGTACGGATACCCGGTCCGTCGTGAACCGAGAAACGCTGGATGTCGAAAATGATTCCGGATGGGTCGGCCGCCGGCTCAGACACGGTGCTCGGTGCGCTCGATGATGTCCTCTTGCAGCACCGGATCGATGGTGGTGAAGAGGACGCTGAATCCCGCCACGCGGACCACCAAGTCCCGGTGCTGCTCCGGGTGCCGCTGAGCCTCGCGCAGGATGGCCGAATTGATGACGTTGAACTGGACGTGCTGCCCGCCAAGCTGGAAGTAGGTGCGGATGAGCGCAACCAGGTTCTCCAGCCCGGCCTCGCCGGCCACCGACTGGGGGCTCAGCTTGATGTTGAGCAGCGTCCCGTTGGAGGCCTCGCGATGGTCCAGCCTGGCGGCGGACCGGATCACCGCGGTGGGGCCGCGCCGGTCGCGCCCCTGCGCCGGCGAGATTCCGCCGTCGGCCAGGAGCATCCGGGCCGTGCGCCCGTCGGGCGTGGCCGCCACGGCGTCCCGGAAGAGGGCGTGCGCCGAGATACTCTGCAGCCCCGGCTCGAACCGCCCGCCGCGCGGGTTCCGATACTGCTTGAACCCCGTCAAGATCCGGGTGGCCAACTCCCGCGCGATCCCGTCCACCTCCTCGTTGTCGTTGCCATACTTGGGGGCCCGGTTGAGGAGGAGCAGTCGGCCGCCCTCATGCTCTGCGAAGTCCTGGTCGAGCATCGCCAGGAGCGCGTCCATCTCGACCCGCCGTTCCTCGAAGACCAGTCGTTTGATCGCCATCAGAGCATCCGCCACGTTGGCCAGCCCCACACTGTTCGGCCCCGTGTAGTTGTACACGGCTCCGCCCTGCTCGTAGGCCAGGCCGCGCGCCAGACAATCATCCACCAACAGCGAGACGAACGGATTCGGCGCGAGCTTCCCGTGCAGATCGTCGAGGATGTTGTCGCCGATCACGATCAACCGGATGACGTGGTCGAGTTGCCGGTCGAGCGCCGCCGCGATGTCCCCGTAACACGCCAAGCCCCGGCCCTCCGGATCGGCCGGACCGAGCTGTTTCCCGGTTACCGGGTCGGTCCCGTTATGGAGGGCCAGGGTCAGCACTTTGCCCAGGTTCAGAAAGCCCGCCGGATAGTACCCGTTGGTCTTGCCCGGCACCTGGGGTTCAACGCAACCGACCTCGGCATAGCCCCGCGCCTCTTCCAGGGACACACCCATGTTCTGGAGAACGGGGACGATGGCGTCGTCGTTGAAGAAGGCCGGGAGCCCCAGTCCTTCGCGCGCCAGATCGGACGCGGCGCGCAGGAGGTCAGGCGGTGTCCCACGATGGACCCGCACCGACAGAGATGGCTGCGGAAGGCGCGTCCGCCGCGTGGCGTCCAGACAAAGGTACGACAGCTCGTTGGTGGCGTCCCGGCCGTCGCGCGTCTGCCCGCCGACGATCAGGTTCTGGAACAAAGGATAACCGCCGAACCCGATGGAGGCGGTCTGGTCCCGGAGCTTCATGATCTGGTTGAACTTTACCCAGAGACAGTCGAGCAATTCCAGCGCGCCGTCGCGGTCGAGGCGCCCACCGGTCCGGTCGGCCTCGTAGAACGCGCTCATGTACTGATCGAAGCGGCCCGGCGAGATGGAGTGGCCGTTGGCCTCGATCTGGATGATCAGATGGACGAACCAGAAGGCCTGCAGGGCCTCGGCAAATGTTTCGGCGGGCCGGGCCGGCACCTTTCGGCAGATCCGCGCGATCTCCGATAACTCGGCTCGCCGGTTCGGGCATGCCTCCGCCGCGGCCATCTGTTCCGCACGCTCCGCGAACCGGCCGGCGAATCGGATCGCCGCCTCGGCCACCACCACGGCGGCCTGACAGAAGTCCCGCTTCCGGATCGTGTCCGGATCGGTCAAGTCCAGCGTCGTCAGTCGCTCCCGGGCCTCCCGGGCGATCGCCGAAAGACCCGGGTGAGCACCCGCGCGTAATCCGGTGCGAGGTGGCCCACGCCGCAACCCATGCTGGTGAGCAGGAAGAGAAGCGATTGATGGGACTGGAGGACGTCCACGGGTAACGCGTGAACGGCTCGGTCGCGGAACGACTTCCCCCGCCACCTGGCCAGGATGCCCTGGAGCGCCTCCCGCGATTCGGGCGGAACGGCATACCGGTCGGCCGCGCGTGTCGGCAGTGTGTCCAACTCCTCGAGGATCCACTCCCAGGAGTACTCCGGAAAGATCGGCGCCGACCGCGGCTGGCTGGCCTGGTTGCCGACGATCAGCTCATCGGGTCCGATGAAAATGGACATTCGGCCCAGGACCGCGGCCAGCGCGTGCGCCCGGAGCAGGATCGGGGGCAGCGTCCCGGCGAGACGCTCATAGCAGTCCGTCACGATCGCCGCGCGCTCATGGCAGATCGACGGATCGTGCGACATCAGCCAGCGCCGCAAGCGCGCCGCGCGCGGACTCCCTAGGTAACCCATTCTCGTATCCCGGACGTCGAGGAGCTGTCGAACCGTTTCTTGTGGATCATCATCACGTCGATCCGGCCTCAGCCCACGACGCTGGCCGGATCGTTCTCACCGGCGTCCACCACGCTCAGTTGCAACGAGATGCAGTGCACCGAGGGGGGAAATTGACGACGATCCTCGCCCCCACTTGCCCCAACCCGCGGGCGATGGCGAACCCGATACCCTGAGCGGCGCCGGAGCCGTCATAGACGGAATCCTCGTTCCCTGCCCAGATTTCCTCTCGCCGGCCCGCGTTTCGGAATGATGCGCCGTTCACCTCACGATCCACGTTGTCCGACAGGACCGCGTACAGGGTTTCGAACCCTTCAATCGTGGCCTGAGACTCCTCTCCCTTCTTCAGGCGGACCAAATTGAAGTGGGTCGAGGAGAGCATAGTTATCTTCGGCGTGGTAATCGGCTGTTTGTGTTGTCACAACGGCGTAATGAGGTCCGGCATTCTGCGCTCCTTCTCAATTGGAGTCTTTACTTCACAACATATCCCAGGATCAGTTTCGGCAAGATCAACGAAAACTCGGGGACGTATGCCACGAAGATCAAGCCAATTAATAGCGCAGCCAGATAGGGCATGTACACGGGAATCGTTGCGTTCAGATCCACTTTCCCGATCCCGCAAGCGATGTAGAGCCCGACGCCGACGGGCGGTAGGAAGAAGGCGATCCCCATGCAGGTGACGATCACCGTCCCATAATGGATGGGGTCGATCCCGAGGCTGATCGCAATGGGAATGAAGATCGGGCCGAAGATGAGCAGGACGGGCAGTCCTTCCAGCAAAGCCCCGATCACCACGAAGATGGCCATGGTCATGGCCATGAAGAACACCCAGCCCCGCCCACCGGAGGTAAACCAAGACGCGACGGCCTGGGGAACCTGCTCGCGCGCCAGGATCCACGCGAACACCGAAGCCGCTCCCAAGACCCAGAGCGTCATCGCCGTGACCACCCCGCTGTTCACAAACATCTCGGGGAGCTGCGCCCACGAGATCTCGTGATACATGATCACGCCGACGATCAGCGCGTAAACCACTGCGATGAGGGCGGCCTCCGTCACGGTGACCCAGCCGGTGAAGATACCGCCGAAGATGATGATGGGCATGCCCATGGGCACCATCGCCGCCCGGGTCACGTGCAGGAATTCCCTGAATGTCGCCCGCCGCTCGAGTGGCCAGCCGAAGCGGCGCGCCCGGATATAGACAACCAGCGCCACCCAGATGGCAAGAACGAAGGCGGGGATGAATCCGGCGATGAACAAGGTCACAATCGAGAGATTTGCGAGCGATCCCAAGACCACCATCGTAAGGCAGGGCGGAACCAGCATGCCCAATGCCGAAGCGGCCGAGACGATGGAGACCGCATCCTCGCCCGGATACCCTGCACGCTTCATCGAGGGGACCATCAGGGAGCTCATCGCGGACACGTCGGCTGTGGTCGAGCCGGAGATGCCGGAGAACAGCATTTCCGCCACGATCGTACCCATCGGCAACCCCCCGCGCAGATGCCCCACCATGGCCTTGGCAAAATCCACGATGCGCTGGGAGATGCCGCCGGTCTCCATCAGGGCCCCCCCAAGGATGAAGAGCGGAATGGCAAGGAGCGGGAAGGAATCCACGCCGCCGATAATCTTGATCGGCAGGATGGTCAGGGGCACGCGTCCGAGGGACACGAGGTAGGTCAAAGACACGAGGGCAAGCGCGAAGCCGATCGGCATCCCGAGCGCCCCGGTCACGAGAAAGCCAATCACGAGGATCGCGACGGGGGGCACGCCGGCGACCAGCGGAATGACGACGGAGCCGAGGGCCGCGAGCGCCGTGACCGTGGTGATGGTCATCGTCCGCGAGGACCGGGAGACCTGTCGAGCTTCGATCAGGATCTGCTGGAGCAGGTACCACATCATCCAGAGCACGCAGATCGGCATTGGCGCGCCCACAAAAGCGCCGCTGATCTCGCTGGCGGGCAGCAACTCCTTCATGGATACGAGTATGAGCTCGTAGGCTTGATAGGCGAGGATGCCGAAGAAGACAAAGACGATGAGGTTGACGCCGAGCTCGACGGCCACGCAGTTTTCGGGGCGGAGCGTGCGAATCACGGCCGTGATGCGAGTGTGCTGTCCCCGCCGGAGCGCCACGACGCCACCGAAGAACATCAGCCAAATCATCAACACCCGGGCGATCTCTTCGGTCCACGGAATGGGACTGTTCATCACCAGCCGGCTCACCACTTGGAGGCCGACGACAATCACGTCGGCGAGCAGGGCGATCGCGGTGGCGTATTCGATGACCCGATCCAGCGGTGTCCTGCGCCCGCCGACATGCCCGCCGCCGTGACCGGAATCGCCCAGGGTGTTTGGCTCTGTCATGCTGCTCCTCCGACCTGTTCCGCGGGTGAGACGAAGGCCGGGGTGGACACGGCGTCCACCCCGGCGCTACGGGGCGATTGATCCTGCCTCGCCCTATTTCACGCTCAAGATCTTCTTGACGAGGTCATCCGCCTGCACATCCTTGCTGAAGGACATCAGGAAAGGCTCTGCCTTGGCCGCGAAGGGCTTGCGGTCGACAATGTTGATCACCATGCCTTTCTTCTTCAGCTCCACCATCGCTTTCTCATCCTCCTCGGGGGCGCGCTTCCGCTGGAAGGCCGCTGCCTCCGTGGCCGCATCCATCACCGCCTTCTTCATGTCCGGCGGCAGCGCGTCGATGCTCTTGGCCGAGGCGACAATTCCGAGGGCGCCGCTGATGTGCTGTGTCAGCGCGAAGTACTTCGTCACCTCGTAGAACTTCTGCATCAACGTGGTGTTGGCGTCGTGTTCGTAGCCGTCGATCACATTGGTCTGGAGTGAGGTGTAGACCTCCCCGAAAGCCATCGGGGTCGGGCTCGCGCCCATGAGTTCGACCGCCTTAACATAAATCGGCGACGGCAGGGTGCGGAGCTTCAATCCCTTCATGTCATCGATGGACTTCACCTCCTTGGTGCGGGTCACGACGCTCCGGAAACCAAACGAGTCATAGTAGGCGAGCAGTCGGCCCCCGGTCCGCTCCTCGAGATACTTGCTCAGTGCCTGCCCGACCTCTCCATCCAGCGTCTTGTGAATGTGATCGTAATCTCGGAACAGGAACGGGAGGTCCAGGATCTGGATCTTGGGTGCCACGGTGCCCCAGATGGCCGTGCCGGACGCCATCATGTCGCACAGCCCCTGCTGGACCTGCTGGACAATCTCGCGCTCCTGCCCGAGCTGTCCATTCGGGAACACCTGGATGTCCACCTGGCCGCCGGACTTCGCGGCTGCCAGCTCTTTGAACTTCACCGCGAAGACGTCGAGCGCGGTGTCACCGGTCGCATGCGTGTGTGACAGGCGCAGGACGTACTTTCCCGGAGCGGCGGCCCGCGCGCCAGTCGGAATGGTCGGCAGGACGGCGACGGATGCGGCGGCGGCGCCCAAAGTCTTCAGCATTTCTCGCCGGGTGAGCCTGGATGTCATTTCACGCCTCCTTTGGCTGGCCACTGAGGCCAAGTGATTGCTCGTTCCGCGCAGTCCCGCAAAACCAGGAACGACCGGATGACGGCGGGATCTTCGAAGCAAACTGCCCTATCGAGAACGCGATCACCTCCTTTCACGGCCGCCCCACCGCCCATTCACGCAGGGCCGGCCGAGGGTTGCAGTGGCAGGTACGACTCGAACTGGAGCCACACTTCCCGAGTGTGTTCCTCCTTTTTCCGCGCCGTCCATTCGGATGACGGCCAACATCCTCTAGCACGTTGCTGAAACACTCACTCTTCGGCAGGCTGCTCAAAAAGGTCCAGATGCAAGGCGGCGTCACCCATCCTCCGGATGGGTACCCGGGGCCGAGTGAGGCGTACTTCCGGTACGCCGCAGCGAGTGCCCGAGCAAGCGGGGTACCCAGCCGCAGGCTGGGTCACCGCAGATGGGCCATTTTCAGCAGCCTGCTAGTCTTCGGCTCCCGTCGCCAGGAACGGGGCCACCTCCAGCGTCCGCCCCTCCTGCGCCGCCGCGTAGGCTGCGAACGTGGCGGCCAGCGTCTGGAAGTTTCGCGCCGCCGTCTGGCGAACCGGCCGACCGTCCAGCATGGCGTCCGTGCATTCGCGCTCGAACCGGTAGAAGCTCTCCACGTAGTCGTCGTAGGGGGACCGGGTCTCGTCCGCGACTACACGATCGCCCTGGGTCACGCGGAACCGGGAGGCAACCCCCCGGGTCATCGTGCCTTCGTAAAGCACGCCCCCCGCGTCCCCCTCGAGGATGAAACTCCCGTAGGGTAGCCCGCCCGGCTTCCAGCCGATGTCGATGACAGCCGTCGTCTCCGGATATTCATAGACCACCAGGGCCGAGCTTTCCCCCCGCATCCGCGGGTTGAAGCGGTGGAGGCGGGCGTAGGTCCGCGCCGGAATTCCCAACAGAGTTAGCAACATATCCACGAGGTGCGTGCCGTACTCGAGCAGGACCCCGAGTTGCGCCTCGTTCTTGTATGCCTCGGGCGGCTCCGTGGCATCGTACTGGGAGAACCGGAGAAGCCGCGGCGCGCCGAAGTGCCCCTGCCCGAGGAGTCCCGCCACCCGCTGGAACCAGGGGCGATACGGATGGTTCTCGTGGACGGCGAAGAGCTTGGGATACCCGTTCATCTCCCCAAGTAGCGCCCGGGCGTCCTCCAGCGAATCGCAAAGCGGCTTCTGGCAGATCACGTGGACGCCGGCCGCCTTGGCCTGGACGCAGTGCGCCCGGTGCAGCCAGGGCACGCTCAGGATGTCCACGAAGTCGAGCCGCTCGGCCGCCAGCATCTCGCCCAACTCCCCGTACACCCGCGCCCCGGGGAAGTACTGCTCCCGCCGGGCCTCGGCCCGGCTGAGGGTACGATTGCCGAGGGCTACGATCTCGACCTCGGGGATGCGCTGCCAGCCTCGCAGGTGAAACTCAGAGATCATCCCGCAGCCAAAAACGCCGCCTCGCAACTTCACGACGTCACTCCCGTCGTCTCACGATCCACAGCCGAAACACGGCTGGCCTACGAAAGCCTGCTTCCGCGCCTGGACCTTACACCGCATTGAGGCCATGTACCGGTATCAGGAACCAACACCGCCGTCAAAGACAAAGCGCGGATTGGCCGGCTCATCAGAGAATCGTCCGCCCCCCATCCACCGGCAACGCCACCCCCGTGATGAACGCCGCCTCGTCCGAGGCCAGGAAGAGCATCGCTTTCGCGATGTCCTCGGGGACGGCGGGCCGGCCCAGCGGACAGGCCTTGCTCCAGCCCGCGAACGCGTCGTCCTGGTATCCGCCGCGCGTCATCGGCGAATCCACGAAACCAGGGCAGACGCAGTTGACGCGGATCCTGTGGGGCGCGCCCTCCAGCGCCGCCATCTGGGTCAGTTGCAGAATGCCCGCCTTGGCCGCGGCATAGGCCCCGTGCCCCTCCTTGACCCGGATGGCCATGCGCGACGCGATGTGGACAATCGATCCCCCGCCGCGCTCGCGCAAAGCCGTCAGCGCCGCCTTGGTGACCAGGAAGGCCCCCGTGAGGTTCACGTCCAGCACCTGCCGCCACTCGGCCTCCGGCGTCTCCTCCAAAAGGTGGCCCTTCAGGATCCCCGCGCAATTGACGACCACGTCCAAGCCGCCGAACTCCTTCCGCGCGCGATCCACAGCCGCCTGGACCTGATCTTGGACCGTCACATCGCAGCGCACCGCAGCGGCCCGCCCTCCCGCTTTCCGGATTCCCGCGGCCGTCGCCGCG
>Ga0209048_10004672_pt1 | contig 13072 bp, 13 predicted proteins | sample FrelakmetCRP12CR_FD_187146 | JGI IMG/M metagenome (GOLD analysis project Ga0209048, IMG submission 187146) | Freshwater lake sediment microbial communities from the University of Notre Dame, USA, for methane emissions studies - CRP12 CR (SPAdes)... | ecosystem: Environmental > Aquatic >... | reverse complement strand
TGTCGACCGTGGCCATGTCGCCGAGCATGGTGAGCGCCTGCACGCCCTGCGCCGAGTTGAAGGCCGCCTGCTTGTTGTCGGGCGTGAGGATGTCGCCGCCGTAGTCCCAGAGCATGGCCTCCCAGTGCCAGACGGTGTCTTCGCTGGCGTCGGCCGGGTACGCCCACCCGAACTGCTTCTTCGAGGGGATGGTGAGCTTCTTGGCCGCCGCGCGGAAGTCGTCCCACGTCCACTGTGCGGTGGGGTAGGCGACCCCCGCCCGGTCGAAGAGCTTCTTGTTGTAGACGATGGCGAGGTTGTCGACGAGGGCCGGCATGCCCACGATCTTGCCGTTCACGGTCGCCGCAAGCCGCTCCGCCGGCCAGAAGTCGTTCCAGTCGAACGACTTGTCCTTGGCGATGAGGTCGTTGAGCGTCACGACTTTGGGGCTCTTGACGATGTTCGCCGCCCAGGAGCCGAAGATGTAGGTGATGTCGGGGTACTTGCCGCCGGCGATCGCCGTCAGGGTCTTCTGCAGGGCGAAGTCGTTGCCGCCGTTGTACAGCGCGGTCACCTGGACGTTCGGGTTCGCCGCGTTCCACTGCGCGACGAGGGTGTTGTCTGCCTTCGCGGCGTAGTCGAGGTCGCCGTGCCACATGGTGAGGTGCACCACGCCGGTCGGGCTGCTCGACGGCGTGCTCGAAGGAGTGCTGCCGGAGCTGCTCCCACCGCACGCGACGAGCGTGAGCACGGCGAGTGTGAGGACGAGAGCCAGTACGCTTGCAGTCACGCGCTTCATTGCCTGCCCCCTGTTGTCGAAGCCGTCACGCTTGCAGGATCACTGATCTGGTGAGGTGCCGCGGCCGGTCCGGGTCGAGGCCTTTGGCCGCGGCCAGCAGGCCGGCGACCCGATGGACGCGCACGAGATCCGCCATCGGGTCGAGCTCGCCGGCCACCACCGTGGCGCCGGTCCGGGCGACCTGCTCGAGCAGCTCGGCCTCGATATCGCCGAGCGCCCACACGACGCTGTGCCCCTCCGCCACGCTGATGGGGCCGTGCCGGTACTCCATGGCCGGGTAGGCCTCGGTCCAGGCCTGGCAGGCCTCGCGCAGCTTCAGCGCCGCCTCGCTGGCCAGGCCGATGGTCCAGCCGCGGCCGAGGAAGACGAAGTGCCCGAAGGCGACGGCGTCGAACGGCAGGGGCTCGGCCAGCGCCCGCTCGGCGTCGGCGATCGCGGGTCCCAGGTCCTCTCCGAACGAGGCCCGGAACAGGGCCAGCGCGGTGGTCGCGAAGCGCGTCTGGACGACCGAGCGCTCGTCGGCCGGCTCGAGGAGGATGCTGCGCCCGGCGGCTCGCACGACGGGTGAATCGGGGACCGCCGAGATGGCGATGGTGAGCGTTCCCGGGGGCACGGCGCGGAGGGCGCGGACGATCTCCGTGGTCGTTCCGGAGCGGGAGATGACGACGACGGCGTCGTAGCGCCGGCCCGGCGGCATCTCGGTGGGCGTGAAGGCGTCGGTCTCGCCGAGGCCGGCGGCCTCGCGCAACGCCGCCACCGACTGGGCCATGAACCAGGAGGTGCCGCAGCCTACTACGGCGATCCGCGCGCCGGCCGGCGGCAACGCCTCGCGTGCCTCCGCGGCCAGAGCGGCGGCGATGCGCCACATCTGAGGCTGCGACGCGATCTCCTGTTCAAGTGCGCTCATTTGTCGTGACTTTACGTCAGATGTGCGCAGAATGCAACGTCACTTGTGCATGGAGGTGTATGGTCTGAGGCATGTGCACGACCGGCACACCTGAAGGCGCCGCGGACCTGAAGCTCCGCGACTACCTGCCGCGCTCGGTCTTGCAGGTCGCCGAGCACCGGGCGGAGCGCTCCGCCCATCCTGCGGTCGATGCGCACAACCATCTGGGGCGCTGGCTGACCGCAGGCGGGGGATGGGGCGTCGCCGACGTCCCTCGCCTGCTTGCGGACATGGGCTCGGCGAACGTCGCCGCCATCGTGAATCTCGACGGTCGCTGGGGGGAGGAGCTCGAGGAGAACCTTGAGCGATACGACCGCCGTTACCCCGGGCGCTTCGCCACCTTCTGCCACGTCGACTGGAGGGAAGCGGCCTCGCCGGGTTTCGGGGAGCGCCTCGCGGGCTCCCTGCGCAGCTCGCTCGCGGCGGGAGCCCGCGGCCTCAAGGTGTGGAAGGACCTCGGGCTCGGAGTGAGCGACGATCGCGGCCGGTTGCTCATGCCGGACGACCGGCGGCTGGCACCGCTCTGGGCAGCCGCCGGTGAGGCCGGCGCTCCCGTGCTGATCCACACCGCCGACCCGCTCGCCTTCTTCGACGCGGTGGACGGCGGCAACGAGCGCTTCGAGGAACTGCTGGAGCACCCGGAGTGGTCGTACGCGCGCTTCGGCCGACCGCACTATCGTCGCCTGCTCGAAGCCCTCGAAGGCCTTGTCGCCGCCAACCCGGGGACCACGTTCGTCGCCGCCCACGTCGCCGGCGCCGCCGAGGACCTGGATCTCGTCGAGCGGCTGCTCGACGCCCACGCCAACCTGTACGTCGACATCGCGGCGCGTATCGCCGAGCTCGGGCGCCAGCCGCGGCGCGCGCGGGAGCTCCTGCTGCGCCACGCGGACCGCGTGCTCTTCGGCACCGACGTCTTCCCGCCGGACACGCGCGAGTACGCGATCTCCTTCCGCTTCCTCGAGACCGAGGACGAGCACTTCGCCTACTCGTCCGACGACCCGCCGCCGCAGGGCCGCTGGCGGATCTCGGGACTCGGGCTGCCCGGCGACGTGCTCAAGATGATCTACGCCGACAACGCCCGGCGCGTGATCGCCGGCCTCGACGCGGGCTGAGGCCGCCGTGCCGGGGCCAGGTCTGCCGGTCGGGCCGGGCTACCTGGCTTCCTTCTCGGCCTTCTCGAGCTCCTTCTCGAGCTCCTTCTGGTCGGCCTTGACCTCTTTCTCGATGACCTTGTCGGCGCGGGACATCGCCGCCTTCATCTGCTCGTCGAGCCTCGACTTGCCGACGACGACAAGCGCGGCGGTACCCTCGTCGAGCACCTCGCCGAGCTCCTTCATGTCCTTGCGCGACATGCCGTTCCAGAGGTGGCCGACGACGCCGCCGGCGAGGCCGCCTACGGCGGCGCCGGCGATGATCGACGGCGGGAACAGGATGCCGACGACGGCGCCCACGGCGATGCCGGTCCAGGCGCCGTGCTGCGTCGGCTTCTCCCACTTCTCGACGTGGACCTTGCCCTCGTCGGTCTTCGTGATCACGGCGGCGTCGTACGTCCCCACGAACCCGCGCGCGTGCAGCGTGCGGAGGGCCTCGAGGTCCTCGCGCGCACTCTCCGCCTCGGCGTAGGTCGCAAGGAGCACGAACACGGGTTCGTCGGCCATGGGGGCTCCTTTGCTGGATGAGGCCGCGGCTGCGCCGCGGCCGGGCCTTGGACTTCCGCCTCAGCCTGCCCGCGGCTCCTTGTGCCGAAACCGTGCGCCGGCCGGCCACCGTCTGCCCGCCGCTCGCCTCCGGCCCGCCTGACGACCGCACCCGGCGGGCGCCGCCGTCGGTGCGGGTATACAATGCGCAGCGCCTGGTAGCGGACGGGAGCTGCGATGACACGGGACCTCGAGCGGGGCGGGCGCATCGGAGTCATCTCCGATACGCACGGCTATCTCGATCCTGCCGTCGCGGAGCTCTTCGCCGGCGTCGACCACATCGTCCACGCCGGCGACATCATCGACCCCGGCACCCTTGCCGAGCTCGAGAAGATCGCGCCGGTGACGGCGGTCAGCGGCAATCTCGACACCGGCAAGCTCGCCAAGCTGCCGCGCGAAGCCGCCGGCGAGGCAGCGGGCGTCAGCTTCGTCGTCGGCCACAAGCGCAAGCGCCTGCTCAAACGCCTCGACCAGGGCAAGATCGACGGGTATCCGGCCGCGCTGCGCCCGGACCTCGTCATCTACGGCCACGATCACATCCCCGCGCTGGAGTGGCTGGACGGCTGCCTGATCCTCGATCCCGGCACCGCCTCGTCGCCGCACGAGGAGGACGACGATCCCACGGTCGCCGTCGTCGAGGTCGGCGAGTCCGGTCTGAGCGTGCGCTTCTTCATGCTGGAGAGAGCGGCCGAGCCCTGGGGCTGAGCCCCCGGGCCACGCCGGCTCTCAGCCCGCGTTCCCCTCTCGCGGCTCGCCGCAGGCCTCGCCGTACACGTCGAGCACCCGCCCGATGTGGGCCTGGATCAACTCCGCCGGGTCGGCCCCGAGTCGCCCTTCCCTGACGAGCCGCTGCTCTCGCGGCATGTACTGGCTCAGAAGGGCCGGCGGGATCGGTCGCGCGCGCAGGTTGCCCAGCAGCGCGTCCAGCGCGCGCCGCACCGCGGGCTGCGGCCAGTAGTACCGGCAGCGGTCACTGTAACTGAAGGCGCGCGCGAGGCGTGCGGCCGCCTCGTCGCCGGAGTAGTAGGGCCGCCAGTGTGCGGGCTGCGCCAGCATGGCGGCCTCGAGCGCGGCGCGCACACCGGAGAGGCAAGCGTCACGCGGGCCCAGGAGCTCACGTTCGATGTCCGCGAGGGCGAACACCGCCTCGCGCAGCGCGAACGTGAGCCACGGTCCCACTTTGAGGATACCGAAGCGGTCTTCGACCAGCGCCCGCAGAGCCGCCGGCAACTGGTAGTCGGTCGAGTGCGCCTCGAACACCATGCCCGGCCGTGAGTCGAGCGCCGTCGGGAGACCGGCGGCGGCGGCGCGATCGTAGTCGGCCACGGTGTCGTCGCCGAACTCCACGCCGGGCTGGACGACGACGGCGACGACGCGGTCCCACGCGTGGCCGACGCCCGCCGCCGCGAAGGCGTCCCGGGTGAGGTCGAGGATACGATCGACGTCGGCGGCCGGCGTCACCGCGGGGCGCCCGGACGAGGTCGTCTCCCCGCCCGGCACGGGCACCTCCGTGCCGACGACGTACACCGGCGCCGGCGCGCCTTCCGGCAGCCCGGCGCGCGCGTCCTCGGACGCGCGACAGAGGTCCGCGGTGCGCGCCGTGGCGACCTCCACGTCGAGCGCGTCGTTGTCGTCGCCGGTATCGCCGGCGCAGCGCATGCTCGTGTCCAGATGCAGCTTCGAATAGCCGGCCCCCACGCAGGAGCTCACGAGCTCTCGCGCCTTGCCCATGGCCTCGGCGGCCGGGCGGTCGCGCCAGGGGTAGGGGCCCAGGTGGTCCCCGCCGAGGACGAGGCGCCCGGGCGGAAGGCCTGCTTCGGCGGCGAGGCGGGCGACTTCGTCGCCGAAGCGCGCCGCCGTCATGCCCGTGTACCCGCCGTCCTGGTTGACCTGGTTGCAGGTCGACTCGACGCAAACGAGCGTCCCGCGCGCCGCCGCCCGCCGCAGGGCGGTCTCGAGCACCACGCGATCGGCGGAGCAGACTGAGGTCAGGCCGACGCCCTCGCCGCGGCGGTTCGCCGCCGCGATCTCGAGGAGCGGCGAGTGGCCGGGGTCGCCGGCGAGGGGGCTCACGGTCGGTGCTCCGCATCGGGTGGCGCCGCCGCGGGGTCCGCCGTGTCGGGGAACGCCGAGTCGGGAGGCGGCGTGGCGGGGAGCAGCCCACCGATCAGCGCCAATGCTTCCTCGCGGCTCGGCTGAGCCTCGACGCCACCGGCCGCGCGCGTCGACAGCGAGCCGACGGCGGCGCCCAAAGCGAGGCAGCGGCTCACCTCCCAGCCCAGCAGCCGCCCGCAGATGAACCCGGCGTCGAAGGAGTCGCCCGCACCGACGGTGTCGGCGACGTCGACCGCCGGAGCGGAGACGCGCACCAGGCGGCAGCCGTCGTGCGCGAGGGCGCCGGCCGCGCCGAGCTTGATGACCGGCAGCGGCCCGCGGGCGCCGAGGGCGGTCGCCGCGGCCGAGGGATCGGCGGCGCCGCTCACGGCCGCTGCCTCGGCGGCGTTGACGAAGAGCACGTCGAGCGCCGGGAGGACGCTGGCGAGGCCCCCATCCCAGCGCCCAGATGGGTCCCAGTTGAGATCGAGGGACGTCGCCGCGCCGGCGGCGCGAGCGATCGCGAACAGGCCGGCGAGCTCAGCGCCGAGGCGGGGTTGCAGGAAGAACGAGCCGGCGTGCACGTGCCGCGCGGCGCCCAGCAGCGCCGGGTCGACCAGCGCGCCGCGCAGCTCGTCGATGCAGCCCGGAGAGGTGACGATCGAGCGGTCCTCGCCGCTCGAGAGCGCCACGGTGAGGCCGGTCTGCCACTCGCGCTTCTGGACGACTCCGCTCGTGTCCACGCCGCGGCGGGCGAGCTCCTCGAGCATGAACCGGCCGGCGTCGTCGTCGCCGACCACGCTCACCAGGGCGGTGCGCAGGCCCAAGCGGGCCGCGGCGCACGCCGTGATCGCGGCGGAGCCCCCTACCGTGAGCACGCCGGAGCGCGCGAGCTGTTCGGCCTGCCCGTACGCAAGCTCGCGCGGCGCTCCGCGCAGGATGACGTCCGGGTTGGCGTCACCGACGACGACGAGGTCGAGACGGGCGGTCATGCGCGCCGCCACGTGCGGGCCGCCGGTGCTGGCCGGCAGGGACTCGCGCGCCGCGCCGGCCGGGCCGGTTGCCACGATCCCGTCGCGCCCTCACCCAGCGTTCGCGTCACCGCAGTGCCTCGGGCATGAGATCCCGCTCGGCCGCGAGCAGTTCCTCGACCATCGCCTCGGTCTCGGCGGGAGACAGCGTCGCGGCTGCGTTGGGGTCGAGCAGCACCGCCTGGTGGACGTGGTCCCGCCGGCCGTCGAGGGCGGCGCGGACGGTGAGCTCGACTACGTTGAGGAAGGTGCGGTCGAGCGCGGCGCACTGGGCCGGGAGGTCGCCCACGAACGTGGGCTGCAGCCCGGCCTTGTCCACCAGGCACGGCACCTCCACGCAGGCGTCCGCCGGCAGATTGGTGATCAGCCCCGTGTTGCGCACGTTGCCGTAGACGAGACGCGGCTGCCCGGTGACCATGGAGTGGATGATCAGCGACGCGTACTCGCCGCTGCGCTCGATCTCGAAGGGCTCGCCGGCGGCCAGCTTGCGCACCTCGTCCTCATAGAAGCCGAGGTTCTCCTCGCTGCGCCGGATGTACTCGTCGACCGGGATGCGCAGGCGCTCGATCTGCGCGTCGTCGCGCATGAACCACGGGACGTACTCCGCGAAGTGCTCGCTGGACTCGGTGGGGAAGAAGCCGAAGCGCTTGTAGATCTCGACGCGGACATGGCGGCCGAGCCCTTCGGGATCGGCCGCGATCGCCGCGTCCAGCGCCGGATACAGGCTCTCGCCGTCCTTCTCCAGTCGCAGCACCCAGCTCATGTGGTTCACGCCGGCGCCGTGGAAGGTGATCTCGTCCGGCGCCACGCCGACGTACTCCGCCACCTGCCGGCTCGTGTTCTGGATGGAGTGGCAGAGGCCCACGACCTTCTGATGCAGTGAGCCCTCGTACCAGGCCCAGCAGTTCATGGCCATCGGGTTGGAGTAGTTGAGCATCCACGCGTCGGGGCAGAGCTCGGTCATGTCGTCGGCGATGGCGAGCAGCACGGGGATCGTGCGGAGGGCCCGGAACACGGCGCCCACGCCTGACGTGTCGGCGATCGTCTGTCGCAGGCCGTACTTGCGCGGGATGGCGAAGTCGAGGCGCGTCGCCGCGATGCCGCCGACTTCGATGGTATCGATCGCGAAGTCGGCGCCGTCCAGTGCCCGGCGACGGTCGAGGTGCGCCTCGATCGTGGGCCGGGCGCCGACCGCGGCGGCCGTCCAGCGGGCCATCGCCTCGGCGGTCGCGAGCCGCTCGGCGCTGATGTCGTGCAGCACGATCTCGGCGCCGGCCAGCTCGGGGAAGGTCAGGATGTCGCCGAGCAGGTTGCGCGTGAACTCCACGCTGCCGGCGCCGATGAACGCGATCCTGGTCATGCCGTCGCCGTCCTTTCGCCGGCGCCGCCGTCCGGCAGCGCCGATGCAGTCATACCCGACGGCCCTGAGCTAGGGAAGGGCCGTGGCCGTTCTTGAGCGATACGGTCGCACATCGCGCAGAAATGAGCAAGACTCGCCGGCGGACCTGGCTCCTCGCGCGCCATCTGCAGGCGGCGAGCCTCCGGTATGCTCCGCACCAGCGAGCGAGGAGGAGCCGTGAAGTCGCACACCGTGTACAAGACGTTCCGCATCGAGCAGAGGCGCGCGTTCGTGCGCATCACCGAGGACGTGCAGGCGGCGGTCGGCGAGTCCGGCATCCGCGAGGGCATGGCGCTGGTCTCGGCGATGCACATCACGGCCGGCGTGTGGATCAACGACGATGAGCCGGGGATCCAGGCGGACGCGCTGGAGTGGCTCGACAAGCTGGCGCCGCCGTCCTGGCAGCCGCCGGCCGACGACGTGGCCCGGCAGCTGCTCCCCGACGGCGGCGACTACCGTCACCACCGCGGCGGCGAGGACAACGGCGACGCCCATCTCAAGAACCTGCTGGTGCATCACCAGGTGATCGTGCCGGTGACGAACGGGCGCCTTGACCTGGGGCCCTGGCAGGCCGTCTTCTACTGCGAGTTCGACGGCCGCCGCAGCAAGCGGCTGATCATCAAGGTGCTGGGCGAGTAGCGCCGCCCGCAGGGCGGCGCCCTCGGGCGCCGAGCGTCACGACCAGTCTCGGCGCCGGCCGGGGAGCGAGGATTCCGGGGTCGGCAGGGCGAAGGTGCTCGGACAACATCGGGCGGGCGCGAGGAGGACGTGATGGACGAGCAACGGAACGAGACGATCGTCGTCGTGGAGGGCCGCAAGGCGCGCCCCCCGTGGGGGCTCATGGCGGCGCTGGGCGTCGTGGCCGTCGTCTTCGGCATCATCGTGCTCGCCAACATCTGGGCGAGCGTGCACCTCGTGGCCATCTTCGCCGGCCTGTTCCTGGTCTTCGCCGGCATCATGCAGTTCGTCCATTCGGCCGGCGCCGAGAGGAAGACCGGCCGCATCGTCTCCGGCATCCTCCTCCTGATCGCCGGCCTCGCGCTCCTCGTCATTCCCGAGCAGAGCGTCAAGACGGTCGCCGTGATCGTCGGCCTCGCGTTCATCTTCTGGGGTCTCGTCATGGCGATCGCGGCGTTCGTCGACCGCAGCGACGGCTGGGGCCTGGCGGCCGGGTTCGGCGCGCTCCTCGCCATCGTCGGCATCGTCGTCGTCGCGTGGCCCGGACCGACGATCGCCATCCTCATGATCCTCGTCGGCCTCGACGCCATCCTCTTCGGGATCTCGATGATCGTGCACGGCCTCGCCCTGCGCAAAGCGTGACGTGAGCGCCGATCCTCCCGAGGGGCGTCGCAAGCCGTCCGAGCTCGTCGGCCGGATGGTCGCCTCGAGCCGCTTCTTCGTGCTCATCGCGACCATCAGCCTGTTCCTGGCTTTCATGGCGGTCATGGTCTCCACGATCATCGTCACCGTGATGACCATCCTCCACTCGATGCACAGGAGCGGTGGCCTGACGCAGAACGAGATGATCGGCAAGCTGATCAAGCAGGCGGACTACGCGCTGCTCGCGACTGTGCTCTACGTGCTGGCGCTGGGTCTGTACAGCCTGTTCGTCGACGACCGCGTGCCGATGCCCAGCTGGCTGCGCATCAGCGATCTGGGGCAACTCAAGGAACTGCTTGCCGGCGTCGTCGTGGTCGCCATCGCCGTGATCTTCCTGGGGCAGGCTCTCACCTGGGACGGCGTGAGCGACCTGCTCGCGCCGGGTCTGGCGTCGGCCGCCGTCATCGCCGCGCTCGCGCTGTTCCTGTGGCAGGCGGCGCGCGAGCGTTTCCTCGATCGCGAGACCGACCTGGTCGGCGGCGACGCCGAAGCCGGAGGGAAGCCCGCTGCGGAGGACGCCGCCGCCGCCGGCGACTGACGCTGCGTGACCTGGCCGGCGGCCGTCGCGCCGCGACACGTCACGCTGGCGGCGGCTCGCGCTCCTCTTCCTCGACCAACTTGCGCTTGCGCGCCTGGCCGAGGTTCTGCACCACGAGCGCCACGACGGTGATCAGGTAGAGCTGGCCGAGGATCGCCTCCAGATTGGCCAGCATCCGGCCGACATCTCCGCGCGCCGTAAGGTCCCCGTACCCTACCGTGGTGATGGTCGTGAGGCTGAAGTACAGGTAGTCGATGGAGCTCGCCTTGGCCGGCGGCTGGATCTGCGCGAAGTAGCCGTTGCCGCTGGCGGCGCCGATCACGGCGAAGCAGCTGGCGAAGAACATGGCGATCAGCAGGTACACGCACACGGCGCCGTAGAACGTGTTGAGGCTGATCACCGGGTGCGTGGCGAGCCGCTTGATGATGGCGGTCGGCGCGACCAGGACGAGGATGGCCGTGAGCGTCGCCGTCACGATCTTGGCCGTCTCGTCACTGCCGAGGACGCCGGCGACGATCGCCGCGAGCGTGGCCAGCGGGATCAGCGTCACGGCGTAGCGCAGGAGGCGGCGCTGCACCTGGGAGGCGCGCAGCGCCAGCCAGGTCGTCGCCGCGAGAAGGACCAGCGTCGCGACGCGGCCGTAGTGGTTGTCGCCGGCGACGGCCGAGGAGAAGAAGCTGAGGATCAGCAGGACGAGGACGAGGCCGTAGCTGTCCGCGAAGCGCGGCTGCTTCTCGCCATCCGCGGCGCCGAACGAGGACCGGGAGTCGTCTTCCACCGCGTTCCGCGACGCCGGCCGGTCAGGAGGCGACTGGGGGGTCTGCGTGGCCATGCCGCCACTGTATCGCACGGCCACTATGGCGCAAGGCGCGCGACCGGCGTGGCAGGACGCATGGCGCGGCGTGTCGGCCTGCACAATCGGGCACGCCGCGTCGGTCGGCGCGTCGCCGGCAGCCTTCCTGTACACTCGCTGAGAGCTGCCTGAGACGATGGACTTCGGAACCTCCTCATACGGACCGCGGCGCGACCCCCGCCGCCGCCGGCGCCGGCAGGCTCGGCGGCGCCTCCTGCTGCTCATCCTTGTCGTGGCCGTCAGCGTCGCCGTGATCGCCGCCGTGGTCCTCAGTCGCGGCCGGCACGCCGGTGACGGCTCCGGTCCGACCGGCCCCGGCGCCTCCGTCGCGTCGGCCGGCCCCAGGCCGACCACTCCGCCGCCCAAGGTCTGGGTGGCGACCGCGGCGGACCCCGTGCGCGTGTGGGTCGGCGGTGACTCCATGGGCGGCGAGCTCGGCTGGGGCCTCGGTCCCATGCTCGACGAAGCCAAGGTCTTCAAGCCCATCCTGTACTACAAGGAATCGTCCGGCATCTGCCGCTGGGACTTCTTCGACTGGGGCAAGAAGATGGGCGCTGTGATGCGCACCGCCAAGCCCGGAGCCGTGGCCATCATGATGGGCACCAACGACACCCAGTCCATCTCGGTCAACGGCCGTTGGATCGCCTACGGCGCCTCGGATTGGAAACCCGACTACGGGAAGCGTGTGGGCGGGATGATGCAGGCGATGCTCGACGGCGGCGCGCGGCGCGTGTACTGGGTCGGCATGCCGATCATGAAGGAGAGCTGGCGCAACTCGCGCATGAAGCTCATCAACAGCATCTTCCGGGAGCAGGCGGCCCTGCACCCGGGCGCCGAGTACATCGACATCTGGCCGCTGTTCACCACGGCCGGCGGCGCCTTCGACCCCAGGTGGCGCGGCCCTGACGGGGTCCATTTCACGGTGGCCGGCCAGGGCCGCCTCGCCAAGGCGGTCTACGCGGTCATCGAGAAGCAGTGGGCGCCGTACGGCCTGCCGTCGGCGGCGCCGAGCCCCGGCACTTCCGGCTCGGCGAGCCCGTCGCCCTGAGGGCGCCGGGGGGCCGGCGCGCGCCGCGTTACTCCACTTCGTCGAGCAGCTCTCCCAGGCGGCGCAGCCCCTCCTCGACATACGCCTCCGGCAGCCCGAAGCTGATGCGCACGTGGCCGTCGAGGCCGAAGAGGTCGCCGGGCACGACGAACGCGCTCTTCTCGCGGATCAGGCGCATGACGAGGTCGCTGGAACTGATCTTGCGGTGGTACCCGGCGAAGCAGATGGCGCCGGCGTCGGGAGCCATGACCTCGACGTCGCCGCGGGCGTCCGCCCAGCGCTGCACCACGTCGAAGCCGCGGCGCACGTAGGCGCGCGTGCGCGCGAGGACGCGCGGGCGCACCTCCGGCGAGAGCGCGATGGCGGCAAGCTTGTTGCCGAGCATCGTCGTCGTGATGGTGATGTAGTCTTGCCATGCCCACATGCGCTCCACGATCTCCTCGGGGGCGACCGCCCAGCCGAGGCGCAGCCCGGGCAGGCCGTAGGCCTTGGACATGCTGCCCACGGCGACGACCTTGTCGTAGTCGCCGTAGAAGGTCGGCGTGAACCGATCGGTGACGCGTTCCGCGCCGGCGTACACCTCGTCGGCGAGCAGCCAGGCGCCGGCCCTGCTCGCCGCCTCGATCACGGCAGCGCGCTCGCCGGCCGGCATGATCCGTCCTGTGGGGTTGTTGGGGTTCACGACGGTGACGAGCCGCGTGGCCGGCGTGACCGCCCCGGCCAGCTCGGCGGTGTCCAGCGCCCAGCCGGCCTCCCGCTTGAGGGCGAAGGTCGACAACCTGCGGCCGGTATTCGGCACGAGCCCCCAGAACTGCTGGTAGTTGGGCTGCATCACGGCGACGTCGTCGCCGGCGCCGGTGAGCGTCATCAAGCTGGTGAAGTTGGCCTGGATGGCGCCGACCGTCACGAGCACGTTGTCGGCCGTCGCGCCGGGGTACAAGGCCGCGATGTTGGCGCGCAGCTGCGGGTCGCCGTTGGCCTGCGGGTAGTTGATCTCGGTGTCGGCCAGCGTCTCGATCGTGGCTGGATCCTGCACGAGCTCGCGCATGGTCATCGGGTGCACGCCGCTCTCTGAGAGGTTGCACTCGATCTGGTTCTCCCAGACGGCGAGCAGCCGTTCCAGCTCGAAGCGCACGAAGTCGCCGGCCATCGGTGGTCCTTTCAGAGACTCTCGTAGACGGCGCCCAGGCCGCGTTCGACGGCGCGCGTGTAGGCGAGGCAGGCGATGGCCGTGTCCTGCACGCCGACGCCGGTGAGGTCGCAGACGGTGATCTGCCGGTCGCCGGCGCGGCCGGGACGGCGGCCGCC
>Ga0209048_10004671_pt1 | contig 13073 bp, 6 predicted proteins | sample FrelakmetCRP12CR_FD_187146 | JGI IMG/M metagenome (GOLD analysis project Ga0209048, IMG submission 187146) | Freshwater lake sediment microbial communities from the University of Notre Dame, USA, for methane emissions studies - CRP12 CR (SPAdes)... | ecosystem: Environmental > Aquatic >... | reverse complement strand
CGGCGTCGCCGTAGGCGAAGATGCCGCCGTCGGACGCCACCAGCCAGTAGCCGCGGCCGTCGGGGGTGGCCGCCATGCCCACCACGGGACGGTTGAGCGGGTGCCCGCCCGCCGACCCGTAGAACCCGGCGTCGCCGTAGGCGAAGATGCCGCCGTCGCTGGCCACCAGCCAGTAGCCGCCGCCGTCGGGGGTGGCCGCCATGCCCACCACGGGACGGTTGAGCGGGTGCCCGCCCGCCGACCCGTAGAACCCGGCTTCGCCGTAGCTGAAGACGCCGCCGTCGGACGCGGCGATCCAGTAGCCACGGTCACCGGGCCCGGGAGCCAGGGACACCACCGGCGCGCCGAGCGTCAGGCCGCCCGCCGAGCCGAAGAACCCGGCGTGGCCGAAGGCGAAGACGCCGCCGTCGGTGGCCACCATCCAGTAGCCCGGCAGCGCGTACGTGTACTGGTCGCCGGCGCTCGGGGTGCTGGAGCCGTGGGACCCGCTGACGACGACATCGACCGTGCCCGCCGACCCGCCGGGGACGGTGGCCGTGATCGACCCCGTCGAGTCCACCCGGAAGTCTGCCGGTGTCGAGCCGAACGTCACCGAGTGCACGCCGATGAACCGGGACCCGCTGATGACGACCGTGCCACCACCGGAGGTCGGGCCCTTCGACGGGGTGACGCCGGTGACCTGGGGTGCGAGGTACGTGTACGTCGAGGCCGGCGTCGCCGGGCTGGTGCCCGCCGCCGGCTGGGACCCGTTCGTGACCGTCACCGCGGCCGGGCCGGCGGTCCCTGCCGGGGCGATCGCAGTGGTCCAGGTGCCGCCCGGGTCCCAGGCGGTCACCGTCGCCGGCACGCCCCCGAAGTCCACGGTGGGCTGGGCGGCACCGAAGCCCGACCCGGTGACGACCACCGTGTTGCCCCCCACCGCCGGCCCCGACGCCGGCGAGAGCCCGGTCACGGTCGGGCAGCCCGAGAGGGAACCGGACAGGAGGCCCAGCAGGTTGGGCGCGTCCGGGCTCCCCCACCCCGTGGCCATGTCGTAGCCGGACGTCGCCGGGAAGTACGTCGTCGGAGCCGGGTCCAGGCTGGGCAGGAGGTTGTCGCCGGACGTCACGTCGTGCAAGGACGAGGCGGACCCAGATGCGTAGATCTTCGGGAGGAGGCCGGCCGGCGCCGCGCACCCCTGGTCGACGTCGGCCACGAGGGCGGCCCACAGCGGTGCGGCCAAGCTGGTGCCGCCGAAGACCATCCACTGACCCTGGTAGTAGATCAGGTCACCGTGCGCCCGGTCCGACGAGGCCGACACGTCCGGCACCTCCCGGCACTGGAGGAGTCCGGACGACCCACACAGGTACGACGTCTTCCCGGACTGGGCCGCCGGTACCTGCTGCCAGGGCGCTGCCTCGAACGTGACCGAGTTCCCGCCGCCTCCCGCTCCCTCCGAGCTGGTCCCCCCGGCCCCCCATGCGACCTCGTTCGGCTGGTCGGCCGAGTAGGCCGACAGGGTGGTCCCGCCCACCCCGGTCACGTACGGCTGGGCGGCGGGGTCGTCGACGGCCGCAATGGCGTAGGGGTGTTGCGGTGTCCAGCAGTCCGTCGACCCGGCGTCGCCGGAGGCGGCCAGGACCGTCTGGCCCTGGTCGAAGGCCAACTTGAACAGGTCCTGCTCGGCCAGCTGAGCCGCCACACCCTGTGCGACGTCAGCCCCCATGAACGCCTCGCACTGTCCCCAGCTGGTCGTGATGACCTTGGCCGTGTCGTCGGTGACCATCCGGTCGTAGGTGTCGAGCGGCCCGTTCGCCCCGTCGTTGGGCCCGGTGTAGACGTGGATCGAGGAGCCGGGGGCGAGTCCGGCCACGACCTCGATGTCGAGGGTGGCCTCGCCGGACTGCGGGACGGCGTTGCCCGAACCCCCGTCGACCAGGGTGTTCGAGACGGGCACAGCCGTGCCGTAGCAGGCCTGGTAGGCGGCGACGTCCGAGGGGACGTAGCTGTCGAGCTCGAAGATCCCGACGCTCTGGCCCGCCCCGGTGCGCCCCCTGGCGAAGAGCGAGCTCAGCCCGTAGGCCGAGGCGAGGTCGGTGGCCGTCCAGGAATTCGAGCCGTGCGCGGCGATGGCCGAGCACGGCTGCGGCCCGACGGCTTTGGCTCCGGCCCGGGGGGCCGGGGCGGACGGGGTCGTGGCCATCGGCGAGGACCCGGTCAGGTGCGGCGTGGCGAACGCCTGGTCGGACAGCCCGACGACACCCTGCAGCAGCGGCACGAGCGAGGACGGGACCTCGGGTTCCTTCGTGGCCAGGCGGACGGTCCTCCCGTCGGTCAGACGGGCTTGGACCAGGGGGACGTCGAACGCCGACTCGAGCTGCACCGCCGTGCCCGACACCGGGACGAGGAGGCTGTCGGGCGACGTGGAGCCGACGGCCAGGCCCCTCGACGCCAACCAGTCCCGGGTGGCCTGGACGGTCCCGGCCGTGGGTCCGAAGGTGGCAGCCAGCTGCCCAGCCGGCAGGTACCGGTGGAAGCGGGGGCTGCCCGGTGTGGACACGTCCCGGGTGAACTGGTCCAGCGCCGCCGGGTCCCGGGGGCGGAGGACGACATCGACGGTCACCTTCGCCGACGGCACGGCGGGGCCGAGCACCGAGGCCCCGGCCGGCACGGGTGCCACGCTGCCGACCAGGGGCGTCATCGTTCCGGTGCCGGGCCCGGGGCCGGCCAGGCCGCTCGCTGCCGTGGCAGCCACGGGACCGGCAACGGCGCCGACGAGGGCGAGAGCGGCGCCCAGCGCGACCCGGGCCGTTCGACGACCCGTCGAGCGGGCTCCGGACTGCATCACCGGGCGAGTATTGCCCACCGGAGGCCCCGGCGCCCGTCACCACCGGGCCCGGCGCCGACGACCGTCACCCGGGGTCGCCCTCGTCCGCCACCGTCGCCTCCGCGTCCGCGTCTGCGCTACCCCTGTTGCGCCAGCGCCGCAGCCGCTCGGCGACGACGGCCTCGTGCCCCCGGTCGCTCGGCTCGTAGTAGCGGTTGCCCGCCACCCCTCCCGGACGGTACTCCTGGGCCACGAAGCCGTCCGGGTGGTCGTGGGGGTACTCGTACCCCTGACCGTGCCCGATGGTGGCGGCGCTGCGGTAGTGGGCGTCACGCAGGTGGGCCGGCACGTCGCCGCGGGGTGCCTCCCGCACGTCGCGCTGGGCCCGGCCGAGGGCCACGGTGACCCGGTTCGACTTGGGGGCGCAGGCCAGGTGGACCACGGCCTGGGCCAGGTTGAGCTGCGCCTCGGGCAGGCCCACGAACTCGACGGCCCGGGCGGCGGCGTCGGCCACCACCAGGGCGAGCGGGTCGGCCTCGCCGACGTCCTCGCTGGCCAGGATCACCAGGCGGCGGGCGATGAACCGGGCGTCCTCCCCGGACTCCAGCATCCGGGCCAGCCAGTAGAGGCCGGCGTCGGGGTCCGAGCCCCGGATCGACTTGATGAATGCGCTCACCTGGTCGTAATGGTCGTCCTCCCCATAGTGCTGGAGGCGGGTGTTGCGGGCCCGTTCCACATCCCCGAGCGTCACCGGGCGATCGCCGGCCAGGGCCAGGGCCACCTCCAGCGTGGTCAGGACGGCCCGGGCGTCCCCGTCGGCCAGTCCCACCAGCGCGGCCACCGCGTCGGGATCGGCCGACCCGCCCTCGGCGGCCAGGCCCCGGGCCACCACCTCGGCCAGTTCCCCGTCCGACAGCGGCTCGAGCCGCCACAGGGTGGAGCGGGAGAGCAGCGGGGCATTGACCTCGAAGAACGGGTTCTCGGTGGTGGCCCCGATCAGCACCAGCAGGCCCTCCTCCACCGACGGGAGTAGGGCATCCTGCTGGGACCGGTTGAACCGGTGCACCTCGTCGAGGAAGAGGATGGTCCCCCTCCCCTGCTCCCCCAGCAGCCGACGGGCGCCCTCGACGACCTCGCGGACGTCCTTCACCCCGGCGGTCACCGCCGACAGGGGGACGAAGTGCTTGGAGGTGGCCGTGGCCACCACCGAGGCCAGGGTCGTCTTGCCGGTTCCCGGTGGGCCCCACAGGATCGCCGAGGTCAGCCGATCGGCCTCGATCAGGGCCCGTAGGGGTGCCCCGGGGCCGACCAGGTGGCGCTGGCCGATGATCTCGTCCAGCGAGCGCGGGCGCATCCGGGCCGCCAGGGGCGCGCGCTGTGCGATGCGCTCGGCGGCGGCGCCGGAGAAGAGGTCCTCGCCGGCCACCGGTCCCTCAGTTCAGCTTCGGGATGGGCTGGAGGCCGAGGTCACGCATGGCCCCGGCCGACAGCGGCTTCGGGGCGTCGGTCATCGGGTCCCACCCGGACTGGGTCTTCGGGAAGGCGATGACCTCGCGGATGTTGTCCTCGCCGGCGAAGATGGCCACCAGCCGGTCGAGTCCGACCGCGAACCCGGCGTGGGGCGGAGCGCCGAACCTGAACGCCCCGAGCAGGAAGCCGAACCGGGATGCGGCTTCCTCGTCCGAGATCCCGAGCACCGAGAAGATCCGGCTCTGGATGTCGGCCCGGTGCACCCGGACGCTGCCCGAGCCGAGTTCCCATCCGTTGACGACCAGGTCGTAGGCCTGACTGCGCACGGACGCCGGGTCGGACCCCAGCCGGTCGATGTCGTCGGGATGGGGCATGGTGAACGGGTGGTGGGCGGCGATGGGGTTGCCGGCGTCGTCCACCCCGTCGAACATCGGGAAGTCGACCACCCACAGGTAGGCGTAGGGCCCCTCCGACACCGGGCGGCCGCCCAACTCCAGGCGAAGCGCCCCCAGCACGTGGCAGGTCAGGCGGTACTCGTCGGCCACCACCAGGACCAGGTCCCCGGCGGTCGCCCCGGTCGCCGCCACCAGCCCGGACTGCTCGTCGTCGGACAGGAACTTGGCCACCGGCGAGTCGACGGCGGTCCCGCCGCCCTCACCACCGGTCACCTTGAACCAGGCCAGCCCCTTGGCGCCCAGGGCCTTGGCCCGGTCGGTCAGTGCGTCGAGCCGCGACCGGGTGAGGGACGCACCGTCGGCCAGCACGATCGCCTTCACGCACGGTGCGGCGAACGCCCGGAACCCGGTCCCGGCGAAGACGCCGGTCAGGTCGACCAGCTCCATGCCGAACCGGATGTCCGGCTTGTCCGTGCCGTACCGGTCCATGGCCTCGGCCCAGGTCATGCGGGGCACCGGACCGGGGCGCTGGCCGGTGGCGGCCTCGGCGGCGTCGAGCACGGCCTCGGACACGAAGTCGAGGATGTCCTCCTGGCTGACGAACGAGGCCTCGATGTCCAGCTGGGAAAACTCGAACTGCCGGTCGGCCCGCAGGTCCTCGTCGCGCAGGCAGCGGGCCACCTGGTAGTAGCGGTCGATCCCGGCCACCATCAGGAGCTGCTTGGCCAGCTGCGGGCTCTGCGGGAGCACGTAGCAGGAGCCGTGGTGGAGGCGGCTCGGGACGGCGAACTCGCGTGCACCTTCGGGGGTGGGCGCCCACAGCAGCGGCGTCTCGACCTCGACGAAGCCCTGACGGTCCATGGCCGACCGCAGCGACGAGTTGACCTTCGCCCGCAGGCGCAGGTTGGCCTGCATGGTGGGGCGGCGCAGGTCCACGAACCGGTGCTTGAGCCGGATCACCTCGTCGACGTCGACCCGGTCGTCGACGGCGAACGGCGGCGGCTCCGCCGCGTTGAGCACGGTGACCGTGCAGTCGTGGAGCTCGACCTCGCCGGTGGGCAGGTCGGGGTTGACGGTCCCGGCGGGGCGCAGGCGGACCTCGCCCTCGACGGCCACCACGTACTCGCTGCGGACGTCCACCGTGCCCGGGATGACGCACTGGACGATGCCGGTGTGATCGCGCAGGTCCACGAAGGCCAGGTGCTCGCCGTGCTCGCGGCGCTTGGCCACCCAGCCGCACACGGTGGCCCGGGTGCCCACGTCGGCGGTCCGCAGCGTCCCGCACAGGTGCGTCCGCATGGACGTGGCGCCGGCGGTCGGTGTGGGCTCAGTGGGAACGGTCACTGCTGGTCCTTTCGTGGGGCCCCGCTCACGGGCCCGGGGGGACGGGAGGGGTGTCCCGGGTGGCGGCCCGCACCGCCCCGACCACCTCGGCCACCGGCACGGTGCGCTGGTCGCCGATGCCGTGCAGGGGACGGAGTGACACCGTACCCGAGGCGGCCTCGTCCGGACCCACGATCACCACCCAGGCGGCGCCCGACTTGTCGGCCGCTTTGAACTGGGCCTTCATCGAGCGGTCGTCGAAGGCGCGGTCGGCCGACAGGCCGGCGGCGCGCAAGGCGGCGGTGAGGTCCCGGGCATGGGTGCCGCCAGCCGTGTCGACGACGAAGGCGTCGAGCGGGGGCGGGTCGACGTCGAAGACCCCTTCGGCGTCGCAGGCCAGGAGGATCCGCTCGATGCCCATCCCGAAGCCGATCCCCGGGGTCGGGGGCCCGCCCAGCATCTCGACCAGCCGGTCGTAGCGCCCGCCGCCGCCGATCCCGTTCTGGGCCGACTCCAGGGCGTCCGACCCGAACTCGAACGTGGTGCGGGTGTAGTAGTCGAAACCCCGAACCAGCCGGTGGTCGAGGACGTACGGCACTCCTTGGGCGTCCAGTCCCTCACGCACCCGGGCGAAGTGGCCGTCGCACTCGGTGCACAGGTGGTCGGCGAACCCGGGCGCCCCGTCGGTGGCCTGCCGGCAGGCGTCGCGCTTGCAGTCGAGGGCCCGCAGCGGATTGGCCTCCAAGCGGTCCCGGTGCTCGTCGCACAACTGCCCGCGACGCTCGGCCAGGTGGGCGGTCAGCAGCTCCAGGTAGGCCGGCCGGCAGGTGTCGTCCCCCATCGAGTTCAGCCGCAGGGTGAACGAGGTGAGTCCGAGGCTGCGGAAGTAGCCGTCGGCCAGGGCGACCACCTCGACGTCGAGGTCGGGGTCGGACGGCCCGAGCGCCTCCACGCCCAGCTGGTGGTGCTGGCGGTAGCGGCCGGCCTGGGGCCGCTCGTAGCGGAAGGCGGGCGTGGCATACCAGGCCTTCCACGGCAGCGGCGGCCGGTGCTGGACGAAGGCGCGGACCATGGGGGCGGTGCCCTCCGGCCGGAGCGCCAGCGTCCGGCCACCCCGGTCCTCGAACTCGTACATCTCCTTGCCCACCACGTCGCTGCCCTCGCCGATCCCCCGGCGGAAGACCTTCACGTCCTCGAAGATCGGAGTGTGGGCCAACCCGTACCCCGCCCGCTCGACCTGGCCGGCGAACCGGGTCAGGAGCGCCTCCCAACGGGTCGACTCGGGCCACAGGACGTCGTGGGTTCCGCTGGGGGCGCGCGCGGCGAGCATCTTGTCGGACACGGTGGGCTCAGTCCTTCTTGCCGGGGAGGATCCGGTAGACGTCGTAGACGGCGTCCAGGTGGCGGATGAGGTTGAGGACCGACTCCAGGTGGGCGGGGTCGGCCAGTTCGACGTCGAACCGCATCCGGCTGATGCGGTCGGCGTCGGTCTGCGTGTTGGCGCTGACGATGTTGAGGTGGTGCTCGGACACCACCTTGGTGACGTCGGCGAGCAGCCGGGAGCGGTCGATGGCCACCACCTCGATGGTGGCGACGAACACCCCCGACGACCGGTGGTCCCACTCCACCTCGATGAGGCGCTCACGGGACCGGCTGGCCAGCGATGCGGCGTTGGCGCAGTCGGCCCGGTGGACCGACACCCCGCGCCCGCGGGTCACGAAGCCGATGATCTCGTCGCCGGGCACCGGGGTGCAGCACCGGGACAGGCGCACCATCATGTCGTCGAGCCCCTCGACGTAGACGCCGACCGACGCCCCCCGGCCGGGTCGTGAGGCGATGTGCTGCTGACGGGCGGTGACCGGCAGCTGCTCCTCGATGGTCCCGCCGCGCAGCTCCCGCAGGATGCGCTGGGTCACGGCACGGGCCGAGATCCGGTTGTCGCCGATGGCCGCGTGGAGCGCGTCGGCGTCGGCGTAGTTCATGGTCCCGGCCAGTTCGGCCAGCGTTTGGGCCGAAGCCAGCTTCTGGACCGGGAGACCCTCGCGCCGGAGCTCTTTGACCAGCTCGTCGCGACCGAGCTCGATGGCGTCCTCGCGGCGCTCCCGGGAGAACCACTGGCGGATCTTGCTGCGGGCCCGGGACGATGCCACCACGTGCAGCCAGTCACGGGACGGACCGGCCGTCTCGGCCTTGGAGGTGAAGATCTCGACGGTGTCGGCGGAACTCAATCGGGTGTCGAGCGGGACCAGGCGGCCGTTGACCTTGGCCCCGATGCACTTGTGCCCGACTTCGGTGTGGATGCTGTAGGCGAAGTCGACCGGCGTGGAGTTGGCGGCCAGGGCGATGACCTTGCCCTTGGGGGTGAATACGTAGACCTCGTCCTCCTCGAGGTCGAGTTTCAGGGCCTCCAGGAACTCGATCGGGTCGGTCGTCTCGTTCTGGAAGTCGACGATCCGCTGCATCCACTCGATCTCGGCGGTGGTCGACGAGGTCTCCTTGGCCAGCGCCAGGCGCTCGGCCCGTCGGTCCCGCTCGACCAGCTCGGCCCGCTGGGCCGAGGTCATCTGCGGAGCCTTCTTGGACGAACCGTCCTTGGATTTGCCGTCCTTGCGGCGCCTCGTCCTGGCCACTGTGCCTCGGGGGACGTCCCCGGCCCGGTGGGTGGGCGCCATGCCCGCCTCGCCCCGGACGGCGTTCTCCTTGTAGCCCCAGTGGGCGGCGATCCCGTACTCGGCCCGCCGGTGCATCTCGTGGGTCCGCACCTGGACTTCGATGGGCTTGCCGTCGAGCCCGATCACCGTGGTGTGGAGGGACTGGTAGAGGTTGAACTTCGGGGAGTTGATGTAGTCCTTGAACCGTCCCTGGACCGGCGGCCAGATGGCGTGGATCGACCCGAGGGCGGCCCAGCAGTCCTTCTCCGACTCGACGATCACCCGGATCCCGACCAGGTCGTGGAGCTCGTCGAACTCCTTGCCCCGGACGACCATCTTCTCGTAGATGCTCCACAAGTGCTTCGGGCGCCCGGTCACCTCGGCGTTCACGCCCGACGCCTCCAGACGCTCGCGCACCGACACCAGGACCCTGGCCAGGAACTCGTCGCGCAACGGGGCCCGGCTGGCCACCATCTGCTCGATCTCGGCGTAGCGCTTGGGGTGGAGGGTGGCGAAGGCCAGGTCCTCGAGCTGCCACTTGACCCCTTGGATGCCCAGGCGGTGGGCGAGCGGCGCATAGATGTCGAGGGTCTCCTGGGCCGTCCGGCGCTGCTTCCACTCCGGCATGACCGACAGCGTCCGCATGTTGTGCAGGCGGTCGGCCAGCTTGATGATCAGGACCCGCCAGTCGTTGGCCATGGCCACCAGCATCTTGCGGACGGTGGCGGCCTGCTGGGCCTCCTTGGAGTCGAATTGGAGGCGGTCGAGCTTGGTCACACCCTCCACGATCACGGCCACGGAGGGACCGAAGTCCCGCTCGATGGCGTCGGTGGTGACCCCGGTGTCCTCGACGGCGTCGTGCAGCAGGGCTGCGGCCACCGTCTGGGCGTCGAGGCCCAGGTTGGCCACGATCCCGGCCACGGCGATGGGGTGGGTGACGTATGGCTCCCCCGACCGGCGGGTCTGGCCGGCATGGGCCACCGTCGCCGTCTCGGCGGCCCGGACGATCAACGAGATGTCGTCACCGGGGTGGCGCTTCAGGTAGGCGGCGATCACCGGTCCCAGCAGCTCCGCCTCGGCTGCCGGCAGCGAGGAGGCGGCGAGCCGCTCGTCGACTGCGTCAGTCGCCCCCTCGGCGGGGGTAGGTGTGGCCAGGGCCATACCTACACGGTACCTGGACGGGCCGCCGGACGGGTACGAGCAGGGGGGCAACGTCCCTGGTCGCGGGGGTGCCGGCTCAGCGCTTCTTGCCCTTGCCCTTGCCCTTGCGGGGACGGGGAGGCGGTCGGTTCCCTGCCGGTCGGGTCGAGCCCTGCGGCGACTTCGACGACGTCGAGCCCTTGCCCCCGGTCGCCACGGCGTCGCCCTCCGGCGCCGTCGACGCCCCGTTGGCCTTGGTCGATGCCCCGGCGCCGGGCCGGATCACGCCCGAGCCGGAACGGGCCTTGCTGGACCCCCGTCCGGACCCGCCGGACGAGCCGGCCATCGCCGCGGCCATGGCCGGGGTCAGGGCGGGGCCCCGGTCTCCTCGCGCCTCGAGGCGCTGGCGGATGGTCACGTACCGGGGCTCGCGTTCCTTCATGAGGGCGAGCAGGGGCGAGGCGATGAAGATCGAGGAGTAGGCACCGCTGGTGAGTCCGATCACCAGGGCGACGCCGAAGCTCTGCAAGGTGGTCGCCCCGAGGACCAGGGACCCGATCACCAGGACCGACAGCACCGGGATGATGGCGACCAGCGAGGTGTTGATCGACCGGGCCAGCGTCTGGTTCATCGAGAGGTTGACCATCTCGGAGTAGGTGATCCGACCGGACGCGCCGAAGCCCTGCGAGTTGTCCCGGATCCGGTCGAAGACGACCACGGTGTCGTACAGCGAGTAGCCGAGCACGGTCAGCACGGCCACCACCGTGTCCGGGGTCACCAGCAGGCCGAAGATCGAATAGATCCCCAACACCACCAGGATGTCGTGGATCACCGCGACGATCGCCGCCATGGCCATCTTGAACTCGAACCGGATCGAGATATAGGCGGTCACCACGATGAAGAAGATGATCAGGGCCTGGATGGCCTTGCTCGTCACGTTCGAGCCCCAGGTGGAGCCGACCTGGTTGACGCTCACGCTGCTCTGCTTGACGTGCGCGGCGTCGGCCAGCGCCTTCTGCACCTTCAACAGGCTGGCCTGCTGATGGGCGGCCGGTCCGCTGACCAGGTCGGCAGTCACCTGGATCTGCTTCTGGCCGTTCAACTGGTTGGTGAGCTGCACCACGGTCGGGGACTCCACCCCGGCCGACTTGGCCACCGCCGTCGCCTCGGCGACGGTGAGGGTCTGCGACGATACCAGCCATGACTGGCCGCCCTTGAAGTCGATTCCCTCGTTCAGTCCCCGGGTCGACAGCGAGATGATGCCGATCAGGATCACGACGGCCGAGATCCCGAACCACCACTTGCGGTTGCCGATGAAGTCGAAGGAGGTCTCGCCCCGGTAGAGGCGGAGGAAGACGTTGGGTCGCTTGGCCCCGGTGGCCTCGGCCTCCTCGAGCTCGGCGGCGAACTCCAGCTCCTCCTCGAAGGCCTCCTCGAGCTCGGCAGCCGCGTCCTCGGCGCCCTCGAGCTCGTCGTCGTGCGGCGTGTCCGGACTCACTGGTCGCCTCCCGAGTTCAGGCCGAGGCCGCTGGCCACACCCATCCCCTTGGCCTCGGTGGCACTGCGGCTACGGCCGAGCAGGATGACGAAGGGGCGGGTGAAGAAGTAGGTGACCGCCACGTCGAGCACCGTCGACAGACCGAGGAACAGGGCGAAGCCCTGGACCGGACCGATCGAGAACTTGTAGAGCACCAGAGCTCCGAGCAGTGAGACCAGGTCGGCGGCCAGCACTGTGCGGAAGGCGCTCTTGAACCCGCGGTCCACACTGGTGCGGACGGTCCGGCCCGATCTGGCCTCGTCCTTCAATCGCTCGAAGTAGACGATGTACGAGTCGACGGTGATGCCGACGGACACGATGATGCCGATCACGCCGGCGAGGTTGATGGTGGTGTTGAAGGCCTGGCCCATCATGGCGATGATCGCCCAGAGCAGCGCACCGGTCACCGCCAGGCCGGACACCACGACCAGGCCGAGCAGCCGGTAGTAGAAGACCGTGTAGATCATGACCAGGAGTAGCCCGATCAGACCGGAGATCAGGCCCGCCTGGAGGGACGACTTGCCGAGGGAGGGCGACACGGTCTGCACCGTCTGCTGGTCGAGCTTGACCGGAAGTGCACCGAAGTTGAGCTCGGTGGCCAGGGTCTTGGCCTGGTCCTCGGTGAAGCTCCCCGAGATCTGGACCTGGCCGGCGAACGAGGTGAAGGACTGCTGGCTCGGCTGGGTCAGCGGCGCCGAGATGACCTGGCCGTCGAGATCGATTCCGATGATGGCGTGGAACTGCTGCTGGGCCAGCGTGTCCCAGGCCGTGGCGCCCTGGCTGGTGAGGACGAGGTTGACCGACCACTGGCCGTTGTTCACCTGGGCGCTGGCCGACTTGATCTGGGAGCCGGTGAGCCCGGCTGGCCCGAGCACGTACCGGGTGGTGCCCTGCCCCGGCAGTCCGGGGAGCAGGACCGTGTCGGTCTTGCCGTCGTTCTCCGGGGAGGTCGACGCGTAGGCCGCGAACTGGGGGTCGGGCTGCGGCGACGCCGTGGCCTGGCCGGTGCTCGTGTTGACCTGCAGGCTGGCGGCGGTCAGCTGCGAGGCGGTGGCGCACGGCGGCAGCGGGGCGGTCAGGGGGGCTTGTCCCTTGGCCAGGGCGAGGGCGGGTGCGTAGCAGAGCGCCGGTCGGAAGAAGAGCTGGGCCGTCTTACCCAGCCGGTCCAGGATCTGCTGGGTGTTCTTCTGGCCGGGCACCGATGCCGTGATCAGCGCGCACTTGTGCTTCCCGTCCGCGCACGGAGAGGTGCCCTGGCTCGAGACGGTGGCGCCGCTCGATCCGGTGCCCACCCGCTCGTTCAGGATGGTGATGATGGTGTCGAGCTCCGCCGTCGTGACCGGGGTGTGGGTCTCGTAGGTGACCGACAGGCCGCCGGCGAGGTCGAGGCCGAGCTTGGGCGCCCAGCCCGCGGCCAGGGTGGTGGTCAGGCCGATCACCGCCAAGGCGACGACGGACAGCAGACTGATCCACAGTGAGCGTTTGTCCTTCATCGGGCTCAGGTGGTCGGGGGGCGGTCCGCCCCGGGGGCGTCCGGCTCGTCGGGCCCGTCGGACCCACCCGACGAGGGGGACGCGGTCCCCTCGGGCGACCCGTCGTGACCGGTGGATCCCTCGGCGTCCCCGTTCGACTCGTCGGACTTGTCGGACTCGTCCTCCGCCTCACCCACCACGTCGGCGGGTGCGTCGGCGGGCTCGAGCTTGCGGAGCACGTAGGGACGCAGCACGACGAACGAGGCCCCCACGCTGGTC
>Ga0209048_10004670_pt1 | contig 13074 bp, 12 predicted proteins | sample FrelakmetCRP12CR_FD_187146 | JGI IMG/M metagenome (GOLD analysis project Ga0209048, IMG submission 187146) | Freshwater lake sediment microbial communities from the University of Notre Dame, USA, for methane emissions studies - CRP12 CR (SPAdes)... | ecosystem: Environmental > Aquatic >... | reverse complement strand
GGTTTGCATCCCTATAGCAACCAACCACCCAGATCGTGGCCGTATTCAGTAATTGGGTCGACTACGACCAGACCAGACGGGGGTGGTTGGTTGCTATAGGGATGCAAACCCTCGAAGTAATTCCAGCCGAAATTAGTCCCTCCGGGAGTCCCAGCAGGCAGGAAATCAATTTCTTCCCACAAGTCCTGGCCTACATCTCCAATATACAGGTCGCCAGTCTGGCGGTCGAAGTAGAAGCGCCAGGGATTGCGCAGGCCGTACGCCCAGATTTCGGGTTTACCACCACCTTTGGCGAAGGGGTTATCGGAAGGGATGGCATACGGTTGGCCATGATCCACATCGATGCGCAAGATTTTGCCAAGCAGGGTGTTCAATGATTGCCCGTTCCCGTGTGGGTCACCCTGCGAGCCGCCGTCTCCCAGGCCCAAATAAAGGAATCCGTCCGGGCCGAAATCCACCTCTCCGCCGTTGTGGTTCGGGTAGGGCTGCTGGATATGTAGCAGGCGAAATTCGCTATTCGGGTCGGCCTGGTTGGGATCATTCTTGGAAACGGAGAAGCGAGCGATAACGGTATTACCGGCTTTATCCGTGTAATTGACGGAGAAATTACTGTTTTGAGCGTAGTTAGGATGGAAAGCCAGGCCGAGCAGGCCGCGTTCTGAGCCGTTGGAACCCACCCTGTCGGTGATATCCAGGAATGGAGCAGTTAGGAGCAGCCCATCCTTCAGAATGCGGATCTTACCGGTTTGTTCGATGATAAACAACCTGTTTGAGCCATCGCCCGCGTTGAAGATCCCGATCGGTTGGTCGAGATTGGTGGCAACAGGTTGCCAGACGTACGCCTGTGGATTTGGAAAACCGCTCGGATTTGCGGCGCTGGGTATAGTGGCTGTGGAAGAGGAAGGTGCCGGCGCTGCCGGGGCAGATGTGGTGGCAGATGTTTCGGATGGGGACAGATTGGGTGGGCGCGGTGATGGGGTGCTATAGACAGGCACTGAGGTAAACGGCAAAACAGTGGGCGTCGTACCTCCGCACGCTACCAGCAAGAACACGAAAAGAAAGAGCAGCACGGAGCGCATCTCTACCAGTTATACCCTTCAAAATTCATTCAAGTTCACTGAGATTGGGGGATGTTACTAGAGTTCGTGGAACTCTCCGTCAACAATTTCTTCATCTTCCGGCTGTGGATTGGGTTCAGCAGACGATGCATCGCGCCACTGACCCGGAATCACTTTATTTAATTCTGCCATATGTTCTTGAACGATCTCGGGTGGACAGAGCTCTACAAAAAGGGTTAATGAGAGCCAGATTACCACTGCATCGTCAATCGGTCCAATTGCCAGGTCCAATGGTGAGATCAAATAAATCAGACCAAAAACAGGCAGCCCCTTCAGTAATATATTGACGCGCGGGTCGCCCATTAAGCGTAACACCAATTTCAGGCGATTGAGAATATCATTTAAAAACCCCGGGCGGCTTGAAACAATTTTATTCAGCTTATTATCTGACATTCCAACCTCCAACAGATGGATTATACTACACCCGGTTTAAATAAAACGAGACGACCCGGCCTTAAGCCTGCCATCCCGTTACGAATAGTGAAGGAATTCGATCAGACAGTTTGGGCGCGAGCCACCACTGCGGTAAAAGCCTGTGGATCACGCACAGCCAGGTCAGCCAGCATTTTACGGTTGATGGTGATCTGGTTGTCCTTCATTCCATGGATCAAGCGGCTGTAGGTGGTGCCGTTCAGCCTTGCCGCAGCGTTGATGCGAGCGATCCACAAGCGGCGCAGGTCGCGCTTGCGAGTACGCCGGTCGCGATAAGAATACCACATGCTCTTCAGCAAGGCCTCATTGGCGCGCTTGAACAGCCGGTGGCGGGTGCCAAATTGGCCTTTGGTGAGCTTGAGGACTTTATTATGGTGCTGGCGGCGGTATGGGCCAGTCTTTACACGTGCCATGATTATTCTCTCCTGCGAACCCCTGGGCGCCGGTAGCTCTTTTGACTACCTGTTGCATACACCCAACGGCCGCAACAAAAATGGTGGATATGGTTAGCTAGTTAGCTTTTTTCATATAGGGCGCCAGGCGATGCACCGATTTAACGATCCCCCGACCTTTCACAGGAATCATCTCATCGAGCAAGCGCTTGGTGCGTTTGGACGTGCGTCGGCGGAAGTGGCTTTTGCCACCCTTGGTGCGCACCAGCATGCCCGACCCGGTCAGCCGAAAGCGTTTAGCAGTTGCTTTATGGGTCTTGATTTTGTATTTACCGGTAGGTTGCTTGCGGGCCACGATCGAACTCCTCTCACATAAAATTCCGCGGACTGGCTTTCATCCGCGGATGTCAACAGTATTGAAGACCTGGAAATGACAACAGCGTATCGAGTTTATTTTTTCTTGGCCGGTTTTCCCGGCGCAAGGACCATTAACATAGTCCGCCCTTCAAGAGCTGGAGCTTGCTCTACAATGGCCACGTCGGATAAATCTTCGGCGACTTCTTTCAGGTCAGCCAGCGCAATGTCCGGATAAGAGATTTCTCTGCCACGGAAGCGGATACGCACTTTGACTTTCATGCCATCTTCCAGCCAACGGCGAGCGTCGCGGACTTTCAGGTCCCGGTGGTGTTCATTGGTCTTTGGACGGAGGCGGATTTCTTTGACCTCGATCTTGGTTTGAGATTTCCGCGCTTCACGGTCTTTTTTTGCACGCTCGTAGATGAATTTTCCAAAATCCATCACCCGGCATACGGGTGGGTCAGAATTAGGGGCTACCTCCACGAGGTCAAGTTCCGCTTCACGAGCCACTCGCTGGGCTTCCTCGATGGTGATCACACCGATGTTTTCGCCGTTTGGCCCAATCACGCGCACTTCTGGGACGCGAATGGCATCATTGACTCGATAATTGACTGCGCTGATAATTCACTCCTTTCAATAGACGTGCCAAAACTATCCAGGTCTGGTTAATGTCAGGCATGATACCATACAGGAGGGTGAATCGTCAACGGCAGTTTCTAATTTGCTGAAAAGGAGGCAAAACGTGATACGTGATGGATCCCATTTCACGTATCACGTCTTGATTTTAGACTCCGAGGCCAATATCTTGTTGGGCTTTCTCAATGAAAGCCTCCAGAGGCATCGGGCCGGGGTTTTCGCCTGAACGCAAGCGCAATGCTACTTCGCTATCCTCCATCTCTTTATCCCCAACAACCAGCATGTAAGGGATCTTTTGTTTCTGGGCGTCACGGATCTTGGCGTTCATGCGCTCACCACGGTCGTCCACTTCCACTCTTAAGCCAGCGGCTTTGAGCTGATCGCCCACTTCGTGGGCATAGGTCAGATGCCGGTCGGCGATCGGGATCACCATGGCTTGCACGGGAGCCAACCAGACCGGGAAAGCCCCGGCAAAGTGCTCGATCACCATAGCCATGAAGCGTTCGGTGGCGCCCGTAACTGCCCGGTGCAGGACAACCGGCGTGTGCTCCTGCCCATCCTCGCCGATGTAGACCAGTCCCAAGCGGTCAGGTTGGATGAAATCTACCTGGATGGTTGAAAGCTGCCATTCGCGCCCCAGCACGTCCCGCGCCTGGAAATCTGCCTTAGGGCCATAAAAAGCGGCTTCTCCCGTGGCTTCGTAATAATCCACCTGGTTAGAGTCCAGGGCAGCCCGTAGGGCGGTTTCGGCTTTGGCCCATTTCTCCTCATCCTGGACGTACTTGCCGCCCTCACCGCGCAGCGAGAGCCGGATCTTGTAATCGGTAAAGTGGTAGCGAGCCAGCACCTCCTTGATCAGACGCAGGCACAAGGAAAACTCGCTCTCGATCTGGTCGGGGGTGCAGAAGATGTGGCAATCATCCTGGGTTACCGTACGGACGCGCGCCAGGCCGATCAGCTCACCGGTTTTCTCGTAGCGGTAGAGTGTGGCAAACTCGGAAAAGCGCAGTGGTAGCTCGCGGTAGGAGTGACGGCCCATCTCCTTGTAAAGCGTCATATGGCTGGGACAGTTCATCGGCTTCAGGCGGAAGACCGCATTTTCATCCACCATGGGCGGGAACATGACATCCTTATAGTTGTCATAGTGTCCCGAACGCCGGAAGAGGTCTTCCTTGACCATGTGGCCCGTCCAGACATGCTGGTAACCGTAGCGCGTCTGGACTTCGCGCACATAGGACTCCATTAGATAGCGCAGTATCTCACCCTTGGGGGTAAAAAGCGGCAGGCCGGGGCCGATATCTTCGGAGAAATAGAACAAACCCAGCTCTTTGCCCAGCTTGCGGTGGTCGCGCTTCTTGGCCTCTTCCAGCTTCCAGAGATACTCTTCCAGCTCCTGTGGGTTGCGCCAGGCCGTGCCGTAGATGCGCTGCAGCATGCGGTTATGCTCGTCGCCACGCCAGTATGCGCCAGCCACGCTCATCAGCCGGAGGGCGGCAGGGTTGATCTTGCGAGTGTTCTCGACGTGCGGACCGCGGCACAGGTCTACGAAATTATCGTGGGTGTAAATGGAAATGTCTGGCTTTTCAGCCAGCGGATTACCATATTCGTCAAAGCCACCCTGCTCCAGACCGGCGATCAGCTCCAGCTTATAGGGCTGTTCTTTAAATATCTGGCGTGCTTCTTCCGAAGACACGACCTGTTTGACGAAGGGGTGGTCTCCGGCGATGATCTGGCGCATGCGCTTTTCGATCACCTGCAGGTCCTCAGGGGTTAATGAGCGGGGCAGGTCAAAATCGTAGTAAAAGCCATCTTCTACCGGCGGACCGATGGTGTACTTGGCCTCCGGGAACATTTCGGTGACCGCCTGGGCCATCACATGCGCAGCCGAGTGGCGGATGCGATACAGGTCGCTATCTTCATAACGTTGTTGCTCTTTTTCTGCCATCTTAACCTCACTTTCGAAATAAAAAACTCTCGCCCAGCCTGGGGCGAGAGTTATATCACGCGGTTCCACCCAGATTAGCTGCTGGTTCTCAGCCTTGCAGCTATCTCTTGAGGCCGGTAACGGGGCCAGCCGTTTCCCATACTAGGCAAAAGCCGTTGCGGGTCACGCTTGCGGGTGGTTTTCGCAGGTCAGCGCCGCAGGAGACTCTCAGTCGGTGATCTCCTGTCCCTGTTGGGCATAGGTCCAGTTACTCGTCCCGGTCAACGCGATTTCAGACTTCAATTGGTTGAATTATACCACGGTCTCGGATTTCCCATATCTCGTTTGCAAAGCCTTCGATAAAATAGCGATCATGGACCACTATCAGGATGGTACCTTCGAAGCCGGCCAGAGCCTGTTCGAAACGAGCCCGCGACGGGATATCCAGGTGGTTGATGGGCTCATCCAACAGGAGCAAGTTGCGGCCCTGGGCTACCAGGCAGGCCAGCGAAAGCCGGGCGCGCTCCCCGAAAGAGAGCGACCCGACCGGCACGAAAACATCGTCTCCGCCGAACAGAAACTGGTGCAAAAAAGCCCTGGCGTCAGTCTCCGAGAAGGGGGCCAAGGTCCGGATCGTGGTGAAAGCATCCAGGTGGGGATCAAGATCGCCCTGCTCCTGCTGCATGTAACCGATCCTGACATTGGCGCCCAGCCTGACGCGTCCGGCAAGCGGCGGCAGGATCCCGGCAATGGTGCGCAGCAACGTGGTCTTGCCCGTGCCATTCGGACCAACCAGCGCCAGGCGTGCTCCGTGCCGCACCTGCAGGTTGAGGCCGCTCAGTAATGCGTTCGTCTCATATCCGACACTCAGATTCTCCAACGCCAGCACATCTTTGCCGCTGCTGGGGGTGTCGCCAAATTCCAGCTTCATTTGCCAGCTTTGCCGGGGTTTTTCCACCCTCTCCTCGGTGAGCAGGCGCTCAATCCGCCGCTCGATGTTTTTCGCCTTACGCACGGTCTCCTTACCCCGGTTGGCGAAGAAGCCTTTGGCGAATTTATCGCCTGTATCGGCCTTGCCGCCGCGCTTGAATTGGGCTTCGCCGCGCATACGGGCGGCAGCGCGGCGCAGGCGGGCGATCTCCTCCCGCTGGTCGGAGTATTCCTGCCAATGACGCTGGCGCTCAGCCAGCTTTTGTTCCAGGTAGTCGCCATAATTGCCAGCGTATGACCGGAGGGTATGGGTGAGTGGATCAAGCTCGAGGATGCCCCTCACTGTGTTGTCAAGGAAAGCGCGGTCGTGAGAGACGATCAGCGCGGCTGCAGCTGAATTGGCCGGACTGTTGGTGAGCCACTCCTCCAGCCATTCCAGCATATCCAGGTCGAGGTGGTTCGTGGGTTCGTCTAGCAACAGGAGTTGGGGAGAGGACAGCAGCACACCCGCCAGGGCCAGGCGGGTTTTCTGTCCGCCGCTCAAGATGGTGGTCGGCGAGGAAAGAGGGATATTACCCAAGCCCAGTGCAGCCAGGATGGATGGTCCCTTGCCAGACGCTTCAGAAAGGACCTGCAAGCGAGCCAGAACGGAATCATACTCTTTTTGGGTTTCTGGAGGCTGCGGAGATAGAGTAAAGTCGGCTGCCAGCTGTTCGATGCGCGAAGAAAGAACTGCCAACTCGCCCTCTGCACGGTCTAGGAACGCTCCGATTGTTTCTTGTGGGGGGAACTCAAAGCCCTGCGGCAAGTAGCCGACTTGCAGACCAGGCGGATCATATTGTACGGAACCCGAGTCGGGTCGGTCGATCCTGGCCAGAATGCGCAGCAAGGTAGTCTTGCCACACCCGTTTGGACCGACCAGCCCAATTCGCTCGCCGCGGCTGAGGCTGAAGGAGATCCCTTGCAGGACGGTTTCAATTCCGAAGGATTTTGATAAATTGTGGACTGTAAGCATAAGCGACCCGTAGAAAAAAGAAAAACCGAGGGCCAACGCCCTCGGTAAGATAATAAATAGCGAAATACAACGCTAAAACCGGGCAGTTACCCTTAGAAAAAGGAATGGTTTACAGGTCGCAAACTAACATTGAAAATCTCCTGGTAGACATACGAAGGTGGGCGGAATAGGGCTCGAACCTACGACCTCTGCGATGTCAACGCAGTGCTCTAACCAACTGAGCTATCCGCCCGTGCGCCCAAGATTATACCCACACCCCAAGAAAATGGCAAGGACAAATCGCATTTTTAACCAGGTAGCCCGTTTAAGAAGCGGGTCAGGGCCTCTGCTACCAGCTGTGGCTGTTCTAGCATCACCATGTGACCGGTGAGAGGGATGGTTTCCAGCCGGGCGCCTGTTATGCTGGTAGCCAGGAATTGCGACTGGCGCATAGGCGTCATCCGGTCTTCTTCTCCGCAAATCACCACGGTTGGCTGGTGAATTGCGGTTACTTGCTGAGTTACATCGAAAACATTACAGGCCAGTAAATCACCATGCAAAACGCTGTGACGCGTCTCAGCCATACGACGGGCGGCCGTTTCGACCAGAGCCGGCGAGGCCTGGCGGCTAAAGGAATAGCCTACGACCATCTCAACGGCGTTGAAGAATGTGGTTGGGCTGGCGGCGTTTTCCAGGATTTGTGGATTTACCGGTAAACGGGCGGCGGCCCCGACCAACCCAAGACCGATGATATATTCAGGATGATCAAGCGCAAGCGAGAGGCAGATTGCACCGCCCATAGAATGGCCGACGAACACTGCATGGTGGATGTGCGTGGCCTCCAGCCAGGCGACAACCGATTGAGTATAGGAAGGAATGGATTGGTAACCGCGCCCCCCGGATTTTCCATGTCCTGGTAAATCCATGGCGAGCACGCGGTATCCTGGAAGGCGGCGGACTTCAGAAGGCCAATAAAGATGCGTCCCCCCTGCACCGTGAATCAGCACAACCGGCGGCTTTTCGCCTGTTGCGCCTTTATCGTACACGGAGTAATAGATTTCAGATTCAGTGGGCATACAATTTTATCGGTCACACCCCGCGCCGGATACGGTCGGAGGCTTCTTCGTTGAGGGGGATCAATACTCGGATGTGCGTCCCTTTCCCTTGGGTTGAGTCGATTTGTATGACTCCATTCACCAACTCGGTGCGCTCTCGCATATTCACCATGCCCAGGCTGCCGCGGTTGTCGTAAGATGAATCGACTGCTTTGATGTCGAAGCCCATCCCATCATCCTCGATATCCAGTAAAGCCAGGTTACCCTGTAATGGTTTTAGCCGCACCCAGATATGTTCGGCTTTGGCGTGTTTACGGGCGTTGTTGATAGCTTCTTCAGCAATATAGAAAGCAACGGTCTGTTTTGCTGGCTCGAGCTGGTCAACCACGCCAGGGTCAGCCTGGATGATGACAAGCTGGTTATATGTCTCATGTATCTTTTCGGCCATCGATTCCAGGGCAGGGATAAGGCCTTGTGATTCGAGCACCAAGGGCCGCAGAGTGAATAGCATATGGCGGATTTCCTTGGTGGTGCGGCGGGCCAGCTCCTCAATTTTGAAAAGCTCATCGGTGGTAGCTTTAACATCACGATCGATCAAGCGCCGGGCAAAGTTAACCCGCATCGCAATTGCAGCTACAGATTGGGTAGGGCCATCGTGTAAGTCGCGAGCCATTTTTTTACGGGCTTCTTCCTGGATTTCCGTCATGCGTTCTTTCTCTCTTTCCAGGTCCTGGTAAAGGCGGGCGTTTTGAATGGCTATGACGGATTGGTTGCCAACAATGTTCAAGATTTCGAGCCGGTCTGGTGTGAAGAACTCAGCCTCGGGATGGGCGAAAAGCAGCACTCCATAGGTATCCAATCCGCTACGCAATGGGATACAGTAAGCTGATCGACAGGCGCGCAGGGTGATAATACGACCTAACTCGGGGTCTTCCACCAGGTTGCTGGAAAGTTGTGGCTCTCCTTCGTCTATTGTATGTCCAATCAGGCCGCTTGCGCCAGGCAAAGTAATCCGCATGTCTGAAGGTGTAAAACGGCGGGCGGAACCGACGTGCAGTTCGGTATGGTTGCTTTCGTTCTTGATAAAAAGCAAGACAGAGCTCACCAGCTTGTCGGCCGGGGCGTTTAATGCAGTCAGCGCAGTGGCGCTCATGTCCAGGGCTGTATCCAACACCCGCTGGTAGTTCAAGGTTGAATTCAAGGCTGAGACCAGGTTGTAGACCAACCGCCGGCGCTCTTGTTCGGCCTGCTCAATCTCTCGGCGAGCGGAGATTTGCACTTGCTGGATGGAAATCAGAGTCTCGTTTATCCGCCTAGAGAGGTAACTGAAGAGCAGAGCCAGCCCAAAGAATACCGGGACCGAGGCTACCTGGAGCATCAAGATACTTAACGTCGGCGATAAAATCCAAGCCAGGAAACCTTGAGCAAGCAGGTTTAGCGCCACAATTATGAGAGCAGCTCGTCTCGGGAGGTAAATTGAGGCGGATATGAGTGGTAAGAGACCTGCCCAAACCAGTTGTCCAACCGCGCCTCCGCTCAGGAAAATGAGGAGATAACCGACCAGCAAATCAATTGCCACACTAACCTGCGGATGGGCGAACAGCGGGCGATTTAATGCCCCTAAAATCATCAGTAGTGTGTTCCACAGAGCTGCTCCAAGTAACAGCAAGGTGAGCGGGAAAGTCAGCTGGCCGCCGGCTGATAATGAGATGGCTATGCTCAATAAGATCAACCAGCGGAGGGTCGTGACGATCCAATCGGTGTTAGGGGAAGGATTGGAATTTCGCATTGCGCTTATGATAACTTAAATGGCGTGTTTGGCAAGAGATTATGCAAAGTTTCTAATCATATCTATCAAAATTGGAAGAGCGGCCTGGACTGCCCGGGCGCGATGGCTGAGGTGATTTTTCTCTTCCATAGTCAGCTCTGCCATGGTCCGGCCAGTTTCTGGTAAGAGAAAGATCGGGTCGTAACCGAAGCCGTTCTGGCCGCGTTCGATGGGGATAATCTCGCCAGGGCAAATACCTTCAGAGAAGCGTATATCAGGAACCGAGAGGTCCGAAACGCCGTTTTGAACCGGTCTCACCAAAGCGACAACACACCGGAAGCGCGCTCGCCAGGGTTGAGGTTTGTCTTTTAGCCTCATTAATAAATAGGCCCGGCGGTCGGCATCGGTGGCAAAGGGAAGTGGTGCAAAACGAGCCGAGATGATACCGGGCAACCCATCCAATGCCTGGACTTCAAGGCCGGAGTCGTCTGCCAGGGTAAGCAGTCCCGAAGCCCTGGCAAAGGCTTCCCCTTTTAACGCAGCGTTTTCAGCGTACGTCCGCCCCGTTTCGTCCACCTCCAAATTAAGGCTGATCTGGGAAGGAGTCAGCAGCTCCACATTTGTATCGTGCAATAATGCTTGAATTTCAAGCAACTTGCCTTTATTATTGGTTGCAATCAATAGTTTTGTCATGTTATAATCGTAACCGCGATTCCATTGGTGGCAAGAGCCTCCTCATGGATACAGGTATCTCCCACACCGCTTCTCCTGGATATTCAATAGGATTAGGGATGGGAATTTTCATTTACCACTGAATTATACGTACTGGTGTCTAATTCTAACAACCCACTTCGATTAAATATCGGGTTTATTATCCATCAGTCGATCGGATATTATCGGGATTTCCCTTTTGAAATCCCAAATATCCATCTAAAACCCGACCTGGAGTTAAAGAACTTAATAGGGACAGTGCGCGTCACGCGCACCGCCCAGGGTTTATTGGTTCAGGCGAAGATGCGCGCTGTGACTCCGGCTGAATGTGTGCGGTGCCTGGCGGACTTTGAGCAACCACTCGAAATAGATTTCACCGAGTTGTATGCATTCACATCCAGCTCGGTCACCGAATCGGGCTTGTATGTGCCTGAAAACGGCTTGCTTGACCTGGCGCCATTGATCCGGGATGAAATGTATCTTTCGATTCCGATCAGCCCTGTGTGCAAGCCAGATTGTAAAGGGCTTTGCCCAATTTGCGGCGAAAACCTGAATGAAACCACGTGTCATCATGAGGAAGAAACAGTCGACATGGGTTTAAATAGTTTGAAAGAACTTTTCCAGAAGGGGCAAGACCTTTCATACTAGAATAGAATCGATACCCATTTGACCACAAACCGATACCCAATGCCTGACAATTTCTGGAGGGCCCCGTATGGATAAACCAAGCCAGCATGCGAAAGAAGATGCGGTATTGGACGTTCTGTTGGAAAAGGCCGGGCTTCAGGGGTATCTCACAACCGAAGATGTTTTGTGGGCGGGGGAGGGGGAAATGGAAAATGCAGTCCGTCTTACCGAGCTAACAGCAGCTTTGCGTTTTAATGGCGTAGAAATCCTTGAAGGCGACGATCCGGGGGATTCGTCTGCTTTGTTTGCTGATCCTTCAGGGTTGGATTCGGGTTTTACTTCACCTTTGGATCAGGTCTCTAGCGATGACGCTATCAGCCTGTACATGAAAGAAATGTCGGTGGTTCCTCTGTTAACCACTGAAGAAGAAGTTGACCTGGCCCAGCGCATCGAGCTGGGTTACCAATCCAGGATTGAATTTGTCAGGCAAAATGGCCATCTAAAGCCCCGCCGGCGTTTGGAGCTTGAGGCATTGATCGAGGACGGCAGGTTGGCGCGTGACTATTTGATCCGGGCCAATACCCGCCTGGTGGTCAGCGTGGCGCGCAGGTATTTAGGGCGGGGCGTGCCGTTCCTGGACTTGATCCAGGAGGGTAACCTGGGATTGATCAGGGCTGTCGAAAAGTATGAATACCGGCGTGGCTTCCGTTTTTCCACTTATGCTACCTGGTGGATCCGACAGAGCATCACGCGCGCCATCGCCGATCAGGCGCGTACCATCCGGGTACCGGTGCATATGACGGACCGCCTGCGGCAAATGTATAAGGTTTCTCAAGAAATGGAACAGGAATTAGGTCGTTCTCCGACCCTTAACGAACTCGCAATCAAGCTGGAGCTGGATAACAGAAAAGTCGAGTGGATGCTGCAAGTTGCACAAACACCTGTCTCGTTGGATGCACCGGTCGGCGATGAGGAAGATTCGGAGTTTGGTATGTATGTCGAAGATAACTCCTCTCCAAGCCCGGCCCAGGTCACCTACGAAAATATGCTGCGTGAGCGGATGGAGGAGGTGCTTGCTACCCTTTCACCCCGTGAAGCGCGCATTTTGAGCTTAAGGTTTGGACTTGGACATGAGCGCGCTTATACTTTGGAAGAAGTGGGCAAGAAGTTCGGGCTAACTCGCGAACGTATTCGCCAGATCGAGGGGAAGGCCCTGCGCCGCCTGCGCCAACCCGCACGCTCGCGTTTGCTACGCGAATATGTTTAGAACCTTATTCTTTAGAACCTTATCTTGACAAATCCCTTGTGCGGTTTTAAACTTGATTTATATTATTCACAAAAGGGATTATCAATGGCCCGCCTGGTTTTTCTTATGAACGCAACCAACGCAACCATGGCCATGTGCAGCATGGAGCTACATGATTGCGCCGAGGAATAGGCAGCCGTTCTCGTAGGAGAAGACCAAATTTGTTTGTAAGTAGAATTTGCAGGCTGCCCAAACCTGGGCAGCCTTTTCATTTTATGAACGTCATTGAAGCAGATGCCATCAGCTATCTGATCCATTATCCTTTCTGGAGGCTTTGAATGTCAAAAAATATCCTGGTTGCGGTTGCCTGGCCTTATTCCAACTCTCTCATCCATGTCGGCAATATTACGGGCTCTTATCTACCAGCTGATATCTTTGCCCGTTACCAACGACTGGCAGGAAACCGGGTGTTGATGGTTTCTGGCACGGATGCGCATGGGACGCCAGTAACGGTGCGGGCGGATGCAGAAGGAACGACGCCTTTACAGGTATATCAGAAATATCATGCCGGCTTCCTTGAGCTGTTTCAAAAGCTAGGGCTGACCTATGATCTATTCACCAGCACACATACTGAGAACCACTTCAAGGTTTCGCAAGCTATTTTCCTGGCCCTCCAAAAAAATGGTTATCTGTATGTCGAGAGCGAGCGGCAGTGGTATGCCCCCTCGCAAGGTCGTTTTTTGCCTGACCGCTATGTCGAAGGGACCTGTTACTATTGTGGATATCCCAACGCGCGTGGCGACCAGTGCGATAATTGCGGCAATTTGCTGGATGCTCTTCAAATGGTCAACCCGCGCTCAAAAATCGATGGATCGACCCCCGAG
>Ga0209048_10004669_pt1 | contig 13075 bp, 15 predicted proteins | sample FrelakmetCRP12CR_FD_187146 | JGI IMG/M metagenome (GOLD analysis project Ga0209048, IMG submission 187146) | Freshwater lake sediment microbial communities from the University of Notre Dame, USA, for methane emissions studies - CRP12 CR (SPAdes)... | ecosystem: Environmental > Aquatic >... | reverse complement strand
CGCCGATCACCAACCCCAGGGCCGCGACCTGCGGGGCCTCGGCGACGTTGAGCGCCGCGCCGCAGGGACGCGAGCCGGCCGAGGCGGTCGAGGTGCGGCCGTTCAACGACCAGACCAGGTTGTTGCCGTCGAACACGACCGAGAACACCGCCACCGAGCGTCCGGGAGCGATTGACGTGGGCTGACCCCGATCGGCGGGAGCGGGCGAGAACCGATTCTGTTCGCCGACCGGGACGTAGTCGGCTACGGCCGAGGTGTTGTTGGTGCCGAACACGGCGGTGTACGTGCCGTTGCCATTGGCCGACACGCACTCGAGCACGGGTCGGCCGGCCTCGTTGCCCTCCAACTCGGTCTCCGCGGACGCCGCCGGCGCGAACGCGGCGAGGGCAACCGTGACCAGGCCGAGGCCGACCAGGCCGGCGACCACGGCTCGGCCCACAGCCCGCCCCCGATCCGAGTAGGCGTCAACGAACGTCAAGGCCCGGCAACGACCGGTCGGTTCCGGCCGCCGGACCAGTGTCCAGCGCGACCCCATGTTCACTCGTCTCCCTCACTGCTCCCGTGCCAAAGCAACGCGGCACCCTTGCGGTCGCCTCCTCCCACCCGATCGACCGTCGTCCTCGCCCGATCGGGGCCCGAAGGTGCTATCGACGGCGCCCGGGCGGGCCTGAAGCGATTTCCCACCAAGGTGAGGGAATCATCACGCTTCGTGGTCAAGACCGGCGTTCCGGCGCAACTCCCGCCACGTTCCGTAGCGACGGAGCACCACCACGAGGTAGGTGCAGCCGAACGCGGCGACGAACGCTCCGGGTACCAGTTCCCAGACGATCATCAGCACCACACCCAGGGAGAACAGTCCGAGCCCGAGACCGGCGTCGACGAGCAGCACCGTGCGCCAATTCGACGCATAGGCCGCCCGGGGACCGGGACGGGGGGGCTCGTCGGCGGTCACGACTTGAGCAGGAACTCGGCCGCGTCGTCGTCGGGCAGCAACGCGGCGACCTCGTCGGCCAGGTCGGGATGAGCCGACATCGAAGGGTCGTCGCCGACGAGGGCGAACGCGACCTCACGGGCCTTGGCGACCCACTCCCGATCGCGCCGGAGCGAAGCGAGCTTGAGGTCGTTGCGGCCCTTCTGACGCTCCCCCATGATCGTGCCCTCTCCCCGCAGATCGAGGTCGATCTCGGCGAGCTCGAAGCCGTTGGTGCTGGCCACGACGGCCTTCAGGCGCTCGACCGCCAGGCGGCGATCCTCCCCCTCGGCATCGGTGGGATCGGCCACGAGGTAGCAGCGGGAATGGTCGGCACCGCGGCCCACACGACCACGCAGCTGATGCAGCTGGGCGATCCCGAAGCGGTCGGCGTCGAGGATGACCATCACCGTCGCGTTGGGCACGTCGACCCCGACCTCGATCACGGTCGTGGCCACCAGGACGTCGAGCGCACCCGAGCGGAACAGCGCCATCACCTCCTCCTTCTCGCGGCGGCCGATGCGACCGTGGAGGAGGCCCAGGTGGAGACCGGCGAGCTCACCGGCCTGCAGCGTCTCGAACGTCTCCTCGGCCGAGCGCACCTCGAGCTTCTCGCTCTCGTCGATGAGCGGGCACACGACGTAGGCCTGGCGTCCGGCCGCGACCTCGGCCCGCACGTGCTCCCACACCTCGACCTCCCCGGTGTCGGACTGGGCCGACCGCGTCTCGATCGGGGTGCGTCCCGGAGGCAGCTCGTCGAGCGTGGACACGTCGAGGTCGCCGTAGACGGTCATGGCCGCGGTGCGCGGGATCGGCGTCGCGGTCATCACGAGCACGTCGGGAACGGCGTCACCCAGCCCCTGCCCGCGCAGCGCGGCCCGTTGCTCGACCCCGAACCGGTGCTGCTCGTCGATGACCACGACCCCGAGCGAACGGAACCGCACCCCCTCCTGGATGAGCGCGTGAGTGCCGATCAACAGATCGACCTTGCCCGACTCGAGGTCGGCGAGCAGCCGCCGGCGCTCCGCCGCGGTGGTGCGGTTGGTGAGCAGCTCCACCCGCAGCTCGCGCTCGGCGCCCGCGCCGGAGAAGAGGTTGTCATCGCTGGCGTCGGGCACGGTGAACCCGACGAGCAGTTCACGGATGCCGAGGTGGTGCTGCTCGGCGAGCACGGCGGTCGGGGCCATGAAGGCGCCCTGGTGGCCGCCCTGCACGGCGACGAGCAGGGCGCTGACCGCCACCACGGTCTTGCCCGAGCCCACGTCGCCCTGCAACAACCGGTGCATGGGGTGCGGGGCGGCCAGGTCGGTCTCGATCTCGGCGATGGCCCGGCGCTGGGCGCCGGTGAGCTGATAGGGGAACGTGTCGTGGAAGCGCCGCACGAGCACCCCGCTCAGGTCGTGGGCGAAGCCCGCGGTCGTGCGCTCGAGTTGTCGCTTGCGCTGCACGAGCTTCAGTTGCACTCGCAACAACTCGTCGAACACCAGGCGCCGGCGCGCCTCGGTCGCGGCCCTCATCGAGTCGGGCTTGTGGATGTCGTGGAACGCCGTGGTTCGGTCGACCAGATCCCAGCGCGACCGCACATCGAGCGGCACCGGATCGGCGAAGTCGCCGGCGCGGCGCAGCACCTCGTCCATCCACCGGTCGATGTCCCAGCTCATGACGCCGGCCTTCTCCGACTGCGGGTAAACCGGCACGATGCGTCCCGTGCGGTCGCCGATGAGATCGACCAGCGGGTTGGTCATCTGGCGTCGACCCTGGAACACCTCGGGCTTGCCGAACAACACCGCCTCGGTGCCCTCGGTGAGCTGACGCTCCCGGAAGGGTTGGTTGAAGAACGTGACCCGCAGCCGACCGGTGCCGTCGGTGACGTCGACGAGCACCATCGACTTGCGATTTCGGGTGCGGCGACTCGATACACCCGTGACCTTCACCAGCACCATCGCCTCCTCACCCACCGCGAGGTCGTCGATGCGGGCCTCCTTGGTGCGGTCGAGGTAGCGGCGCGGGTAGTAGGTGAGCAGGTCGAGCACGGTGCACACCTCGAGCTTGGCCAGCGCCGCGGTGCGCGCCTCTCCGACCCCCTTGAGCTGGGAGACATCGATATGCGCGAGCTGCGCCAGCACTCGGGCCACGCCAGGCGACCGGCGCGCTACTCGATGCCGAACAGGTACGGGTACAACGGCTGGCCCCCATGGTGCACCTCGGTGCTCAACCCGGGGTGGTGCTCGTGCAACCACACCTCGACGTGTCGGGTGCCGGCCGCGCTGGCGCCCTCGCCCTCGATGATCGTGACGATCTCGTGGCGGTCGGTGACCAGGCGGTCGAGCAGGTCGGTGCAGGCATCGCCCAGGGTCTGCGCCACGGCGAGGATGCCGTCGCTGCAGATGCCGAGGTAGTCGCCCTGGTGGATGGGGCCGAGGTCGCACGTGGAATCGCGCACGGCCTGGGTGACCTCGCCGGCCACCACCGAGGCGGCGGCGTCGGCCATGCCCTTCGCGTTGTCGACGACGTCGGCCTGCGGGTCGTAGGCGAGCAGGGCGGCGAACCCCTCGGCCACGCCTCGGGTGGGCACGACCAGCACGGTCTTCGCCGTCTGTGCGTCGACCTGCTCGGCGACGGGGATGATGTTCTTGTTGTTGGGCAGGATCACGACCTGGTCGGCGGGGGCCGCCTCGACTGCTTCGAGGAGCTGCGCGGTGGACGGGTTCATGGTCTGACCGCCGGTGACGATTCCCTGCACGCCGAGGGAGTAGAAGATGCGGCGGATGCCCTCGCCGGTGGCCACGGCCACGACCGCGGTGGGCACGGGTTCGTGCGCGGCGGCCGGTTCGGGAGGAAGGGGCTCGGCCTCGCGGACCCACTTCTCCTCTTCGACCTGTTCGAGCAGGTCGGTGACCCGGATGTCGCGGGGCCGTCCAGCGTCGATGCCCGCCTCGACGGCGGCGCCGATGTCGTCGGTGTGGATGTGGCAGTTCCAGATGCCGTCGCCGCCCACGACGACGATGGAGTCGCCGATGGTGGCCCAGACGTCCTTGAAGCCCGGGATCGCCTCGTCGGGGGCCTCGAGGAAGTACATGACCTCGTACTGCAGGTCGGCCACGCCGTGGCCGCGGGCCAGGTCGTGGGCCGCGACGACAGCGGAGGCCATCGGGCCTCCGGCCACCATGCCCTCGGTCTCCGCGGCCGCCGGTACGGGGCGACCGTCGATGACGTGCAGGAACACATCGAGCAACAGCACGTAGCCGGTGGCTCCCGCGTCGACCACGCCGGCCTCGGCCAGCACCGGGAGCAGCTCGGGGGTGCGTTCGAGCGAGTGCCCACCCTCCCGACGGGCCGCGTCGAGCACGCCGAGCAGCGAGCCGCCCGCCGCGGCCTCCGCGCTGGCCGCTTCGGCCGATTCGCGGACGACGGTGAGGATCGTGCCCTCGACCGGCTTCATGACTGCGCCGTACGCGGCCTCGCCCGCCCCGGCGAGGGCGGCAGCAAACGTCACCGCGTCGGCCACGTCGTCGTCGCGCAGGCCGTCGGTGAGACCGCGGAGCACCTGGGAGAGGATCACGCCCGAATTGCCCCGGGCGCCCATGAGCGAGCCGTGGCCGATGGCCTTGCAGGTCGCGGCCATGTCGTCGTCGGCGCCGTCGAGCTCGGCGACCACCGACTCGAGGGTGAGCGCCATGTTGGTGCCGGTGTCGCCGTCGGGCACCGGATAGACGTTGAGCCGGTTGATGGCCTCGCGGTGCGCCCGGAGCGCTGCCGCGTACTCCCGCACGACCCGTCGCAGGTCGTCGGCGCTGAGCTCCTGAAGGGTCGTCACCGGGTGACGCTCGGGCTCTGGGCCTGACGGATCATCCGCACGATCGTAGTGACCGCGGCCACGGGTCGTGAGATTGTCGCTTCGGGCCGACTCGCTGCTAGCCTTTCCAGCTGATTCGTTTTCGGTCCAGACGAGGTCGTGGTTATGGCAGCGGTATGCGAGGTCTGCGGTAAGAAGCCGTCGTTCGGTATGGCGGTGAGCCATTCCCATCGGCGTACCCCGCGCCGCTGGAACCCCAACATCCAGCGCGTGCGAGCACTCGTCGACGGTTCGCCCAAGCGGGTCAACGTCTGCACGTCCTGCATCAAGGCCGGCAAGGTCACCAAGGCCGCTCGCTGACCGTGCAAGGCGTCGTCAAGTCCTACGACCCCTCCTCGGGTAGCGGCGTCGTCACCGCCGAGTCTGACCTGGCCGACTACGAGCTGGCCTCCGACGCCCTCGTCGGCTCCGTCTTCCGCATGCTGCGCCAGGGCCAGCGGGTCGTGTTCGACCTCGACGACCGCGGTCTGGCCAGCCGCCTGCGCCTCGGCTCCGAGGTCGACATGAGCACCCCCGGGTTCGTCGCCGCCCATCCTGGCGACACCCAGCACCCCCAGGGCGGCTGACACTTCCTCGCGTCGGGTCGACCGACGCGTCCGGCTGACGCCCTTCTTTCGGATCCCGGGCATCGCGTCCCGGTCGGGCCGGGCCGAAGGTCACGATCTCGCGCGCCCCGGGCATCCCGGCTGGCTTCGCCGGGCCGGTCGGGAACAGAATGAGACAACCGCACGAGTCGACCATCAGGGTCGATGCTGCCCACGCCGTCGGAGGTCCCATGGCAGGCCACACCACCAATCAGAAGCTGATCGACTGGGTGAACGAGTGGGCGGCGGTGCTCAAGCCCGACGCCGTGCACTGGTGCGAGGGTGGCCACGAGGAGCGTTCGTGGCTCCGTGAGCTGCTGGTCAAGAGCGGCACCTTCCAACGCCTCGACTACGACATCCGGCCCACCAGCTACCTCGCGCTGTCCGATCCCGGTGACGTCGCCCGGGTCGAGGACCGCACGTTCATCTGCTCCGAGAACGAGATCGACGCCGGCCCCACCAACAACTGGCGCCCGCCGGCCGAGATGAAGGCCGAGATGCTGCGCCTGTTCGAGGGGGCCATGGAGGGGCGCACGATGTTCGTGGTGCCCTTCAGCATGGGACCGCTCGGCTCGCCCATCGCCCACATCGGTGTCGAGCTCACCGACACGCCCTACGTGGCCGTGAACATGCAGATCATGACCCGCATGGGCCAGGAAGCCCTCGACGTGCTGGGCGACGACGGCGAGTTCGTGCCGTGCGTGCACTCGATCGGCGCCCCGCTCCGCCCCGGCCAGCACGACGTGCCGTGGCCGTGCGACGCGGACAACAAGTACATCGTCCACTTCCCCGAGACCCGCGAGATCTGGTCGTACGGGTCGGGTTACGGCGGCAACGCCCTCCTGGGCAAGAAGTGCTTCGCCCTGCGCATCGCCTCCACGATGGCCCGCGACGACGGCTGGCTCGCCGAGCACATGCTCATCCTCGGCGTCACGCCTCCCGGCGGTGAGAAGAAGTACGTCGCCGCCGCGTTCCCCTCCGCCTGCGGCAAGACCAACATGGCGATGATGATTCCCACCCTGCCCGGGTGGAAGATCGAGACGATCGGCGACGACATCGCCTGGATGAAGTTCGGCGACGACGGTCGGCTCTATGCCATCAACCCCGAGGCCGGCTTCTTCGGCGTGGCGCCGGGCACCTCGATGAAGACCAACGCCAACGCCATGCGCAGCCTCGACTTCGGCGTCGTGTTCACCAACTGCGCGCTCACCGACGACGGCGACGTCTGGTGGGAGGACATGACCGATGAGGTGCCCGAGCACCTCATCGACTGGCAGGGGCACGACTGGCACCCCGAACGCGGTACGCCGGCCGCCCACCCCAACGCCCGGTTCACCGCACCGGCCCAGGCCTGCCCGTCGATGGCGCCCGAATGGGAGGACCCCGCCGGCGTGCCGATCTCGGCGATCCTCTTCGGCGGCCGCCGCGCCACGAACGTGCCCCTCGTGACCGAGTCGTTCGACTGGCAACACGGCGTGTTCCTCGGCTCGATCATGTCCTCCGAGAAGACCGCGGCCGCCGCCGGCACCGTGGGCGAGCTGCGCTTCGACCCCTTCGCGATGCTGCCCTTCTGCGGCTACAACATGGGCGACTACTTCGCGCACTGGCTCGAGGTGGGCAAGGCCACCGACGCCGACAAGCTGCCGAAGCTGTTCTGGGTCAACTGGTTCCGCAAGGACGAGGACGGCAAGTTCATCTGGCCGGGGTTCGGCGACAACAGCCGCGTCGTCAAGTGGGTCGTCGAGCGCATCGAGGGTGTCGGTGACGCCGTCGACACGCCCATCGGGCGGGTGCCGACCCTCAACGGCGTCGACCGCACCGGCCTCGACCTCGACGACGTCACCATGGCCAAGGTGCTGGCCGTCGAGGTCGAGGCATGGCGGGCCGAGGTGCCGCAGATCGAGGCGCACTACGAGTTCCTCGGTGAGCGCCTCCCCGATGAGCTGGCCGACGAGTTGCGCGAGCTCGAGAAGCGCTTGGCCAACTGAGCCCGGACCCACCCACGGACGGGGCCTGCGGGCCCCGTCCGTCGCGTCCGGCCGGGGCTACGCTTGAGGCCGACGCCACACCGAGGGGGATGCCATGGCCGTCAGCGCGTACGTGCTGATCCAGACCGAGGTCGGGAAGGCCGCCGCGGTGGCGACCGAGGTGCGCGGCCTGACCGGTGTCGTGGCCGCCGACGATGTCACCGGGCCCTACGACGTCATCGCCCAGGCCCGCGCCGAGTCGGTCGACGAGCTGGGACGCATGGTCGTCAGCCGCATCCAGATGATCGAAGGCATCACCCGCACGCTCACCTGCCCCGTCGTCAACCTCTAGGGCACGGCCGGGGCAGAGCCGACCCTACCGAAGGGCTCGGGTCACTCGCCGGTGCCGGCCGCCATCGAGGTCACGTCGAAGACGTTGCCGCAGATCTCGAAGGTGCCGGGGACGACGATCGGGTTGAGGTCGTCGGGCGGATAGACCCGGATCGAGGTTCCCTTGGCCAGGCAGGCTTGGCCGTTGAGCGGACCGTTGAGCGTGTGCAGCACCGTCGACGCCTGCGCGCCCGGCGCGAGGGTCACCGGCGTGGTCGGCGTGGTGGTGGCGCGGCTCGCCGCCGGGCCGATCTGCGTGCCCACGGCGTCGAGCACCGACACCCCTGGGAAGCCCTCGATCACACAGGGGCTCGAGCCCTTGTTGGTGAGCGTCAGCGGCTGGTACAGGTTGCCCGCGCCCGGGCTGGCCGGCCCGAGCACTGCGGTCAGGTTGGCGGTGAGACAGCGGCCGGGGCCGGCCGTGGTGGTCGTGGCCGGGTTGGCGGTCGCGGTCGAGCCCGCGTCGGTGGCCGTCGTGGTCGCCTCGGTCGAGGCGGTCGTCGCGTCGGATGACTCCGTCGACGAACTTCCGCAGGCCGCCAGCAGGACCAGGCCGGCGCCCAGCAGACCAGCGATTCTCAACGTGCGCATGGCCGGAACCTAGACGTTGCCCACGATCATGGCTCGGATGCCCAGGCCCATCAGGAACAGCCCGCCCAGCCCGTACAACAGGAACTTCTGCTTCTGCATCTGCTGGCGATAGCTGTAGATGAGCCCCACCGTGATGATGGCGACGAAGCCGTAGAACATGTGGAACTTCGGGGCCTTCAGCCCCTGGCCCGCCACCATCGCCACGCCGAGGCCCACCTGCACGAAGATCGAGCACTCGACGACCACGATGAACCACCACAGCGCCCGTGTGCGCAGGGCCGGCCAGTAGTGCGCGCCCAGGGCCCACAATCCGCCCAGACCGTTGCCGATGATCACGAACCACGCGAAGGACTGGTGGATGTCGAGCAGCACGGTTCGGTGGCGGTCCGGGTTCTGGGGGGGGTCGGGTCGGCCGGCGGGAGCCGGCAGCCCGTCAGCCTAGGAGGCGGCGGCCCCGGCCTGCACGGCGAGCCTCGTGGCCTGGGCCTCGGCGTAGGCCTCGGCCGCCGCATCGACGAGATCGACGATCTCGTCGTCGGAGAAGCCGGCAAGGGAGCGGAACCGCCGGGCGAGGTGCACCGGGTTCTCCTCTTCCTCACCGCGGAAGCCGCCGAAGCTGAACAGCTTGTCGACGGTGCGCTGGAAGTCGAGCGCCTGCTTCTGGCGATCGGGATCGTTCGCCGTGATGCGCCGTAGCCAATCGGAGCCCATCTTCACGTGGGTGACCTCGTCGGCGAGCATCCAGTCCTCGCAGAAGTACAGGACCGGGTCGGTGACGGTGTCACCGAAGTCGCGCATGGTGTTGAACACGTCGATGGCCAGGCCTTCGAGGGCCCGGTTGACGCCGGCGAGGCGCAGGACCGGGTCGGCGTTGCACGCCGCCTCGAACAGCATGGTCTGCTCCCCGAACTCGCCGATCTCCGAACCCATGTGCTCGGAGAGCTTCACCGAGATCTCGACGTGCCGGGCCTCGTCCCAGCACTGGCGGGCCATGTCGAGCTTCATCTCGAACGGCACGCCCTCGGCACCGCCGGTGTCGAAGTCCCAACAGGTGCGGCCGGCGCCCTCGAGCGCCTGGATCTCACCGACGAAGATGCCGTGCATGAGCGCGCGGGCGGCGTCGGGGGCCTCCGGGTTGTCGACCCGGAATCCGCCCCGCTTGCGCTGGGCGTCGTCGGCCATCACGGCCTGCCGAGGGTCGAACACCACATCCTCGATCCGGATGCGCTCGAAGCGCTCGTCGCGGGCGAGGTCGTCGACAGACATGTGGCGCTTCATCGCGGGCTCCTTTGATCGGACCGCGGTAGCGGTTCCCCACGTATCTTACAGGCTACCCCCAACCCGGTAGCCGGGAAAGCGTCCCTCGGGTGCGGAGGTTTCCGGGCCCTCGCGCCGGCCGGTCGAAGGGGGCGATCGGTCAGTCCTTGGGCCGCGTGTCGAGCACCACGTCGTACGACCAGAGCTCGCTGGCCGTGCTCACCGGGCCCCCGTGGGGCGCCGGACGGTCGGCTCCGGCGTGGCCGTGGGCGAAGGCGGGCGAGGCCACCCACGCGTCGAAGGCAGCCTGGTCGCGCCAGCGGGTGAGCACCAGCCAGGTCGAGCGATCGTCGGCGGGCTTGAGCAGCTCGAATCCCTCGAACCCCTCCTGGCCGTCGACGGCGCCGGCGCGGGCCGCGAAGCGCTTGCCCAGTTCGTCGCCGGCCTCTGGCGGGACGGTGATGGCGTTAATCTTGATGATCGTCATGGGGTGCATCCTCGCCCGGCCTTCCCCGCCGTGCCAGTCGGCCCGATCAGGGCCGGCCCCCGTAGACTGCCGGGCACGATGCTGAAGTCGAACGACCCGTGCTGGTGCGGCAGCGGCCGCAAGTACAAGCGGTGCCACAAAGAGAGCGAGGAGCGCCTGCGTCCCGGTCGGCTCAGCCCGGTCCGTGTGGTGCCCGACGACATCGCGCGCCCCGACTATGCGGAGACGGGCGAGCCTCGGCGGTGGGCCGAGCCGCGGGTGAAGTCGCCCGACGTGATCGAGCGGATGCGTGTCGCCTGCCGGGCCGCAGCCGAGATCCTCGCCACCAGCGGTGCCGCGGTGGCTCCCGGGGTCACCACCGACGTGCTCGACGCCGTGTGCCACGACGCCTGCATCGCCCACGGTGGCTACCCGAGCCCGCTCAACTACCGGGGCTATCCCAAGTCGTTGTGCACCTCGGTGAACGAGGTCATCTGCCACGGCATCCCCGACGACCGGCCGCTGCGCGACGGCGACATCGTCAACCTCGACGTCACGATCTTCCTCGACGGCGTTCACGGCGACACCAACGCCACCTTTCTGGTCGGACAGGTCGACGAGGCGTCGTGTCGCCTGGTGGAGGTCACCCGCGAGTGCCTCGAGCTCGGCATCGCCGCGGTGGGCCCGGGGCGCCCGTTCAGCGACATCGGGAAGGCCATCGAGGCCCACGCCGACGCTCACGGTCTCGAGGTCGTGCGGGCCTTCGTCGGCCACGGCATCGGCGAGCAGTTCCACACCGACCTGCAGATCCCCCACTACTTCGAGCCCCGTCTCACCGCCGTCATCGAGCCGGGTATGACCTTTACCATCGAGCCCATGATCGCCATGGGCACCTGGCAGCACCGCATCTGGGACGACGGCTGGACCGCCGTCACCGCCGACGGCAGCCGCACGGCCCAGTTCGAGCACACGGTGCTCGTCACCGACGACGGCGTCGAGGTGCTCACGGCCGCCGGGGCCGGTGTCGCATCGTGAGGCACCAGCGCTTCGTCGTCGCCCACCTGCAGGTCAACGGCGTCGACCTGCCCCTGCGCTACGCCGACCTGCTCGTCGCCCGCCACGACAACGAAGGCGACCTCGAATGGGAGTGCGTGGCCGCCACGCTGCGCCCGACCCACCTCGAGCGGGGCCCGTACGGTCTGGCCGTCACCACGCCCGAGGGGCGCGAGCTGGGCGGCGACACCGTGCTGGTGCGCTCGCACGACGGCGGTCTGGTGTTCCGCGGCGTCGGCTCGCTCGGAGGCTTCGCCCCGAGCGAGCTCGACACCACCGGGGCCTGAGCGCCGCTACTGCGTCGTGGCCTGGCTGAAGTCGATCTGGCCGTCTTTCACGTTGATGACGAAGGTGGTCGACGAACCATCAGACCCCACAGCGGTGCATTCGAACGAGCCGTTGCCCCCAGGCGCGATCGGCGCCGGCGGGCACGTGACAGTCACCGAATTCGACCCCGACGTCAGCTGGCCCTCGAGCTGTGTCGCGATGGCCTTCCCGTCGACCACCTGGTTGGCCACGTCGATGCTGAGCGTGCCACTGTCGTCCGTCTGCTCAAGCGTGACGTTCAGGGTCTGACCGCTCGACACGGCGACGGTGCACTCGAAGGTATCGCCCTTCTTCACCTCCCGGTCCTTCGGGCAGCTGACCGAGGTGACGGTCACTCCTTCTGCGGCCAGCTTGTCCCTCACCCCGTTCTCGACGCTGCTGTTGTCGAGCTTCTTGCCACAGCCGGTGAGAGCGAACACGCCCACCACGGCGAGGGCCCCGGCGAGTCGAGCCATGTTCTTCATCGATTCCTCCCAGCGGCGCGGGCAGTGCACCCACGAACCGTCAAACGTACCGGCGCATGACCCGCCGCTCGGGCATGCCGGGCCGATAGCGTCGCGATGTTCGTCACTCCCTCGAGAGGTCACCGCATGACCGACACCGCGCCAGCCCCGTCGCCGGCCCCTGCCGGATCCCCACCCGATGCCGATGAGGTGATCCGCACCGAGCACCTCACCAAAGTCTACCCCGGCGGCGTCCGCGCCGTGGACGACCTCAACCTGTCGGTGCGCCGGGGTGAGATCTTCGGCCTCCTCGGCCCCAACGGGGCGGGCAAGACCACCACCGCCGGCATGCTCACCACCCGCGTCGAGCCCACCGAGGGCCGCGCCGAAGTGGGCGGGGTCGACGTGTGGCGCCATCCGGCGCACGCCAAGCGCCTCATCGGCGTCGTGCCCCAGTCGAACACCCTCGACCGGGCCCTCAGCGTGTGGGAGAACCTCTTCTTTCACGGCCGCTTCTTCGGGATGTCGAGCAAGAACGCTCGGGCCGAGAGCGACCGCCTGCTCGAGCGGTTCCGCCTCACCGAGCGGGCCCAGGCCCCGGTGCTCGCCCTCTCGGGCGGCATGGCCCAGCGCCTCATGGTCGCCCGGGCCGTCATGCACCGCCCGTCGGTGCTGTTCCTCGACGAGCCCACCGCCGGGCTCGACCCGCAGAGCCGCCTCGCCCTCTGGGAGATCCTCGGCGAGCTCCACACCGACGGCCAGACGATCCTGCTCACCACGCACTACATGGAAGAGGCCGACCAGCTCTGCAGCCGGTTGGCCATCATCGACCAGGGCAAGGTGATGGCCCTCGACACGCCGGCCAGCCTGAAGGCCTCCGTCGGGGCCGACACGGTGGTCACCATCACCGCCGAGGGCGACCTGAGCAGGCTCGCCCAGGTGCTCGAACGCGACATCGAGGGTGCGACCTACACCGAGCAGGTCGAAGGCGCGGTGCTGCTGGGCGTCAAGGGGGCCAAGGGCGTGCTCCCCGCGGTCGCGGCGGTGGCCGACGGCGCCGGCGTCGCCCTGTCCGACCTGGCCATCAGCGAGCCCACCCTCGAGACCGTCTTCATCAAGCTCACCGGAAAGGACCTGCGCGAATGACCGCTGCCACCGTCCACCTCGATGC
>Ga0209048_10004668_pt1 | contig 13076 bp, 12 predicted proteins | sample FrelakmetCRP12CR_FD_187146 | JGI IMG/M metagenome (GOLD analysis project Ga0209048, IMG submission 187146) | Freshwater lake sediment microbial communities from the University of Notre Dame, USA, for methane emissions studies - CRP12 CR (SPAdes)... | ecosystem: Environmental > Aquatic >... | reverse complement strand
CAGCGCAGCCCTGTTCACCGGAGGGACAGCGCCGCGTTTCTTTTATAACGTAGAACCGCGTGCCCCAGCCAATAATCTCGCGCAAATCCTGGTCAACACGCGCACGCAAGACGACGTCCCGCCTCTGCTGGTGAAACTGCGCTCGGAACTCGACAAAAATATCGTGGGCGCGCGCTGCATTGTGAAGCAACTCGAGCAAGGGCCGCCGGTGGGCGCGCCCATTCAGGTGCGCATGAGCGGCGAAAACCTCGACGTCCTGCGAGGCCTGGCGGACAAGTGCGCGGGCACCATCAGTGCGGCGGGTGGTTATCATGTGTTCGATGATCTCGGTTTTCGGACGCCGAATATTTCCATCGATATCGATCAGGACCGGGCCAACTCGCTGGGGATTTCAAACGAAGTCGTCGGACAGGTTTCGCAGTCCGCGTTTGGCGGATTGCGCATCACGGAGGTCCGCGAAGGCGATCACATCATTCCGGTCGTGGTCCGGCTGCGCATCGAGGAACGCAATGAAGCCGAGAAAATCCGAGCGCTCTATGTCCACACCGCGCTAAACCAGCCGGTGCCGTTTGCGAGTTTTGCCGACATTAAAGTGGAACCGGAATTCGCCATCATCCCGCATTTCAATCAGATGCGTGCCGTAACGGTGAACTCCTACGTGCCGGCCGGCGAGCTGCCTTCCACGATCCTCGCACGCGCTCTGCCCGGGCTGGGCGCCATCAAGTTGCCGCCCGGTTACAGCATGGAAGTCGCGGGCGAAGACAAGGAGCTGAAGAAAGGCCAGGCGGAAATGGGCGGCGTGATCGTCATCTCGCTCACGCTGATCGCGCTCGCCATGGTTTTGCAGTTCAATTCCGTGAGCAAAGCGCTCGTTGTTCTGCTGACCGTGCCCCTCGGAATCATCGGCGCGTTCATCGGGCTGGCCGTAACCAATTCGCCACTTGGATTCATGGCTCTGCTTGGCATCGTCAGTCTCGCGGGAGTGATCGTGAGCCATATCATTGTGCTGAGCGATTTCGTCGAGGAGGCGCGCGCCGCGGGCATGCCTTTGCAGCAGGCGCTTCTGCAGGCGGGCCTCGTCCGCCTCCGCGCCGTTCTGGTGACGGTGCTCGCCACCGTCGGCGGGCTGCTTCCTCTCTTTTATACGGGCGGCGCGCTCTGGCATTCGCTGACCGCTGTCCATATTTTTGGGTTGCTGCTCGCAACCCTCCTGACCCTCTTGCTTTTGCCGGTCCTCTACTATGTTTTTTGTGCGCGGTTGAAATGGATCAAGTAACCGCGTATCCGCCACTCCTGCGAATGCCCTCCTGCTGAGCTGTTGCATATTTTGCAACAGTTCCCGCCGCGCTCAATTCACCTTCGAACTCCGCTCCGCTTTAAGCGCGCCGGCTACGCACGGGAGCGGGCATCCACCGTGAGAGGGTCAGCCGTTTCGAGCGTCTTGATCACGGTGCTGAGATAAACCGATTCCGGATAGAACGCTTTATACTTCGTGATCTCGGCCCGGTTCATCACGCGGAAACCGTAGCGCTCGAACATCTTTTCGCCCCGACGGCTCTCGAAGGTGACGATCTGACCGTAAACACGCTTCTCGCCGCAGCGATAAAGGTAACTCAAATAGGCGCTCATCAGCGCGCGTGTGGTCGACATCTTCCGCGCATCCGCCAGGAGGTTGATGTGAAAATGCGGCGTTCGCCGCGGCGCGGCCGGCACCTCGCGCCAGCCGTGGCTGATCATCCACCGAATGAACCGACGCGATCGATCGTTGTACCCGGAGTAACGCGTGAGCGCCCGGACGAAGAGGCGGATATTCTGGTGGAAAGAGTAGAATTGATTCCGGAGCGGCTTGCGCGACCCGAGCAGGTAGCCACAGATTTCGCCACCTATCTCAAGAACAAACGAGGATTCCGGTTCTTTGTCAGTGTAATACGTCGTGAGAAAATCCGCGAAGAGTTCGCGATCTTCGTAGACCGGATCGATCGGTTCGCCAAGAAAACCCGTTTGACAGCAAAGCCGGCGCACGGCCTCACGGTCGGAGGCGCGGTAGCTGCGGATCACCAGTGCTTTTTCGTCCTTCATTAGCCTAATGCTGCCGGTAGTCTGCGCAGACCTTGCGATAAATGCAAAGGAGTCCGTCAAAAACTCGGAGCCAGGAATAACGCTCGGCTACCGCCGTCGCCGCGGTCGCCCCCAGATTTTTCAGGTCCTGGCCACAGGATGCTTCGATGGCATCGGCCAGGGCCTTCGCGCTGTTTTCCCGGGCCCACGATCCTTGTTCGTGAAGAATAATCCTATCCATGGAGGAACCGCTAATTCCAACCACGGGCGTGCCCGACGCCTGACTTTCCAGCGCGACCAGTCCGAATGTTTCTTGAACGCCCGGATGAACGAACAAATCGGCCGCGCGATAAAATCGAGCGAGCTCAGATGAATCGGTGCAGTACTGGATCCATTTTACCGTGGCGTTTTTCGCCTGGAGCCGGCGCAGGGTTTTATGTTGAGAGCCATCGCCGATAACGAGAAGCGCAAATTCATGCGGTCGCCGTTCCGAGAGGATTTCGAAAGAGGTAAAGAGCGTCTCCACGTTTTTCTCGTGAGCGAGCCGGCCGATATAGAGGAGAAGTTTTCGGTCCGGATCAATCCGCAAAGAGCGACGGGTCTCGGCACAGTCATCGGGCTCCGGAGAAAAGATTTCGGTATTCACGCCGAGATTCACCGTCTGCACGTTGCGCACACCCCAATCTTCCAAAATGCGTGCCAGCGGCGGCGAAGGCACCAGCGTCGCCTCGAAGCGGTTGTAAAGACTGCGCACATATTTTTGCGCGGCCCCCCGAAGCAATCTTGCTGGTCCGCGCAAATAAGCTTCAGGAAAATGCGAGTGATAAAAAGCCACGACCGGAATTCTCAGTGATCGCCCCACGGAAGCTGCTTTCCAACCCACCTGATACGGATCGCTGGACTCGATGATATCGGGTCGCTCGCGCTCCAGAATTTCGCCGATAGCGCGAAGATTCAGCAGAGCCCGGTATTGCGACGTGCGGGAAACCAGCGGCGAACGAATCGAGTAAATTCGCGAACGGTTACGAGCGATTACCTCCGTTTGCGCGCCGGGAATGACGAGGATGTGTTCGTCGTCCGTCGCCCGCGTTTGGATGTAATTGATCTTTTCGTGGACGTAGCGCTTCACGCCTCCACTCAGAGGCGAGTAAAATTGCGTGAGGTCGCAAATTTTCACCGGACGACTGTAGCCGTTTCGTCGTTTCACTCGCGACGATTTTCGGATCTGAGCAAAAGTGTTGGCGCACCAGAAGCGATGGTTAAGACAAAGGGCGGTTTGTAAACCGCCCCTCCTTGTTTGCCGTCTACGTTTTCAAACGGCTGAGGTACTTCTCCGCTTCCAGCGCGGCAGCGCAGCCGGAGCCGGCCGCGGTTACGGCCTGTTTGTAGACGCGATCCGCCACGTCGCCCGCGATAAAAACGCCGGGGTGTTTGCTTTCCGCGAGATGCCTGGCAAGGAGATATCCGTCCGGATCCGTCTCGAGTTTCCCTTTGAACGCTTTCGTATTCGGATCGTGTCCGATCGCGACGAACACGCACGCGACCGGCAGTTCGCGTTCCTCGTGTGTCTCCACATTGCGCAACATCACCGCGGACATTTCCCCTTTTTCGTCAGGGAGATACTTCGTCACCACGGTATTCCAGATCGGCTCGATTTTTTCACACGAGAGCACCCGGTCCGCCATGATCTTCGAGGCGCGCAGCTGGTCGCGACGATGGATGAGATAGACCTTCGAAGCGAACTTCGTGAGAAAGAGGGCCTCTTCCGCCGCGGAATCTCCGCCCCCAATCACGCAGACGGGGACATTCCGATAAAAGGCGCCGTCGCAGGTCGCACAAGAGGTCAAGCCGTGGCCGACCAGCTTTTCTTCGTTTTCGAGCCCAAGCCAACGGGCCGCCGCGCCGCTGGCAATAATGAGGGTTTGGGTCTCGATCCACTTGTCGTCGACTTTGATGCGGACGTGGCCGTCACCGCCTTCGAAATCAGTCACCTCGGAATACGAAAAACGCGCACCGAATTTCTCTGCCTGTGCGTGCATGTTCATGATCAGTTGCGGACCGTCGATTCCGTCAGGAAAGCCGGGGAAGTTTTCGACCAGGGTGGTGGTGGAAAGTTGACCTCCCGGCTGACGTCCTTCCAAGACCAGCGGATTCAGCTTCCCCCGCGCGGCGTAGATCGCCGCCGTCAATCCCGCGCACCCACTGCCGACGATAATCACTTTCTCCATTCATTCATGTTAGCACGGCCCGCCCTGCTTCAAAGGCCAGCGCCATTTGGAAGCGCGTCGGCCATTGCTCTCCGAAAGGCCCGCTCTATTTTGAGCGAATGCCCGAACTCGCAGAGGTGGAATTCTTTCGCAAACAATGGGATTCCGGAATCGGTCAGAGAATCAGCGCGGTCGAACTCCATCCGCGAAAGCGGATTTTTCGCGGGAGCGATCCACGGAAGATCGTGGATTACCTGACCGGACGCCGGTTCCTGCGCTCCCGGGCTCACGGCAAACAGATGCTTTTCGAATTCTCAGCCGGCCATTGGATTGGGATCCATCTTGGGATGACGGGCAAGTTGCGAATCGAGCCCGCTGGATTCCGTCCCGAGAAGCATGATCATTTCGTTCTGCGGCTGACAGGCCGGGCACTCGTTTTTCGCGATCCTCGTCTCTTTGGCCGCGTCCGATTTCACCACGGAAAAACAGATCCTCCCTGGTGGCAAACCGGCGCGCCGGAAATTAGTTCGCCCGAATTTGATTGGCCCTTTCTCATCGCGTTCCTCTCTCGCCATGCGCGCGCCCCGATCAAGGCAGTCGTTCTGAGACAAGACGGCTTTGCCGGAATCGGGAATTGGATGGCAGACGAAATTCTCTGGCGCGCGAAGATTGCCCCGTCCGTCCCGGCTGGAAGCCTGTCTGCGTCACAAAGCGCGCGTTTACTAAAAGAGACGCGTTTTGTTGCGAGGGAAGCGTTGCGTATTATCAGCCCCTCTTTTACCGATCCTCCACCTGATTGGTTGATTCATCAAAAGTGGAAGCGCGCCGGTATCTGTCCACGTCATCGTTCTTTATTGAGGAAGGAGCCCATTGGCGGGCGAACGACGGCCTGGTGTCCACGCTGCCAGAAAGGCTGACCGCATCCCAAGGGATGCAAAAGTTCTTCACAGCGTATTTTATGATTTAGATATTTCTAAACAGGAACTTCTTCATCTTAAATAGCCGAATAACTTCACGGTCCCTCTTCGGTGTGCCCTGTAGACGTAATTAGGTGAAGCGGTGTTGATAAGACCGCGTGTTAGTCGAGAAAGAGCCCGCAGAGCAAAACGGCGTGGAATCTATTCTGGTTTATCCAAACTTGTTCGGGACTTGTTGGGTCATCGGTTAACAAAGGGAGGGTTTGATGCTGAGGAGGGCTGCCAGTAAGCGGATTCCCGGGATGGATTTGCTTGAGGAACTTCAGACGCGTGTCCTCTGCGGAGACGGAGCGATGGGGACAATGCTTTTGGACGCCGGTATTCCTCTCACCCAAAGTTTTGAAGAACTGTGTGTGACGGAGCCGAAGCGGATCGAAACGATCCATCGGCAATATATCGCTGCGGGAGCCAGGGTAATTAAAACGAACAGTTTTGGAGCGAATGCAGTTCGCCTGGAAAGATTCGGACTCGAGGCGCGCGTGGCGGAAATCAATCGCGCCGCGGCTGAGATCGCGACGAAGACAGCGCGCGGGAAAAATGTTTATCTGGCCGGAAGCGTTGGACCGCTCGGCCTCAGTGGTGAGGAAGCAGCGGCTCGCGGCATTGATCGCGCGAAATGTTTTCGGGAGCAAATCAGCGCACTACTCGAGGGCGGCGCACAATTGATTTTCATCGAGACGTTCATGGACTTCGAAGAAATGGAAATCGCGCTTCAGGCTAAGAACGAACTCGGCGACGATCTGGCCATTTGCTCGTTTGCATGCGGTCCGAAAGGCCAAATTGGTTCGGGAATGCCGCTGGTCGATGCGTTCGCGAAACTGCGAGCCCAGGGTGCAAAAATAGTGGGCGTTAATTGTATGAACGGGCCTCGGCAGATGGTGCAATTGCTCCAACGCGCGCCGGCAGAATCCATGCTGTCTGCGTATCCCAGTGCCGGCGAGCCCAAGTATGAACAGGGCCGTTTTGTCTATCACGCCACACCAGACGACTTCGCGCAGGCAGTCCGCCAGATGGTGGCGGAAGGGGCGCGCCTGGTGGGCGGATGCTGTGGAACGAATCCGGCGCACATCGCGGCGATGTCGGCCGCGATCGAGAATTTGTAGCCGCCGCTCAATTGCCGGCCGCAAACTAAAAACCGTTCAGACAACCGCCGGTGTTGTCGCCGCGATCATTCTCACGCTGCTCCTTGGATGGGTTCTCGAGAATTTTATCACTGTGGGACACTTCCCGTGAAAAGGCACTTCACCTTCGTGATCCTTGTGTCGTTTGTGCGAACTCCTCTTTCGCCTGAGAAATCCGGGACGGCGGAAGTGGAAAGAAGGCGCCGGTCGAACTCACGGAATTTGCGCGGGGGGTTTGAAGCGATGAGTGTCTGCCGATGGTGCAGATTCGTCGCGCAATTATTGTTCAAGTCGGCGGACTGCTGATTGTTGCGATTGGTTTGTTTTGTCTGTCGCGGTTTTTCCCTGTCGTAGACATTCTGGCGACGATCCAGCAACGCGTCATGGGATGGGGCGTGTGGAGCGCGATCTGTTATCCGTTCCTGTACGCATGCTGCAATGTTCTGCTCCTGCCGGGCGGGGTCCTGAGTATCGGCGCCGGTTTTTTCTTTGGGCTCTGGTGGGGATTCCTCATCGCTCTTGTCGGTAACGTTGGGGGAGCGGCGATCTCATTTTTCATCGGCCGATGGATTGGGCGGCAATGGCTGAGACAAAAATTGCTGCGGAATCGGACGCTGGTTGCGTTGGAGCCGAGGGTAGAGCGCGAGGGTTGGAAGATCATCCTTCTCAGCCAGCTCCATCCCCTTTTCCCAACGAGTCTGCTGAATTACCTGTATGGGTTGACGCGAATTCGCTTTCGAACGTGCATGCTTTGGGTAGCTATCGGCCAAGCGCCAGGTCTGTTTCTTTACTCGTATCTTGGAACGCTCGGTCAGTTGGGGTTGAACCTCGCGCGTGGCAAGACGCATCCGCGCGCGGTTGAGTACATCATATGGCTGGGCGGGTTTGCGACAGCGGCGGTCGTGCTGGTGATGGTGGGGCGAATAGCACTGCGACTACTGCAAGAGGCGGAACAATCGGCGGCGGAAGGGACGGAGACATCCCTCGACATCAAAGAGCAACACTCTGTGGGATAATATGTTACAAATAATACATACAGGAGCATGAATTTTCTGCGGAGATCGGGAGAGTCGCTGTTCCACGTAGAACAATGTACGCGTTAACAAAGAAATATGATGTGATCGTGGTTGGAAGCGGCCACGCAGGGGTGGAAGCCGCGTTGTCAGCAACGCGCCTTGGTTGTGCCACTCTATTGTTGACGCAAAACCTGGACACGGTTGCTCAGATGTCTTGCAACCCAGCGATCGGCGGACTGGCCAAAGGTCATATTGTCCGAGAAATCGATGCCTTGGGTGGTGCCATGGGAATAAATGCCGATTTGACTGGTATCCAGTATCGGATGTTAAATCGCACGAAAGGTCCGAGCGTGCGGGCGCCCCGAGCCCAATGTGACAAGAAAGCGTATCAATTTCGAATGAAGGCGGTCCTGGAGCGAATGCCAGGGTTGGATGTCAAACAGGCGACTGTTTCGAAAATCTGTTTAGACCGGACCGGGGCCGTGACCGGTGTGGAAACGGACATCGGCATGTCCGCCTCTGGAAGCGCAATCGTGGTAACGTCCGGCACCTTTCTGAGAGGTCTGTTACACGTTGGCGAGAATTCCCGACCCGGAGGCCGGATGGCTGACACGAGTTCTGGGCTAAGCGAATCGTTGCGGCAACTTGGTTTCGAGATTGGACGGTTCAAGACAGGTACCCCCTGCCGAATAAACAGCCGGTCCATCGAGTTCGACCGGTGCGAAAAGCAGCTCGGGGACGACCCGCCCCCTCGATTCAGTTTCCTGCCGATGGCTGGCTCGGGAGCAAACGATGGTTTAGCGTCGAAGGGTGGATCGTTCCACGTGGAACAAATGGCCTGTTGGATTACGCACACGACGGTGCAGACGCATGAGATAATCCGTAGAAACCTCCATCGATCGCCACTCTATTCCGGCAGGATCCAGGGAACCGGCCCCCGGTATTGTCCCTCCATCGAAGACAAGGTCGTCAAATTTGCGGACAAACTTTCGCATCAGGTCTTTCTGGAGCCAGAGGGCAGGCAGACGGAGGAGTTTTATGTCAACGGTCTCTCCACAAGCTTGCCGTACGATGTCCAGATAGAACTTATCCGATCCATTCCTGGCCTTGAGCGAGCCGAACTCATGAGGCCGGGTTATGCGGTCGAGTACGACTATTTCCCTCCGACGCAACTGCACCCCACGCTCGAAACCAAGCTCGTGGAAGGACTCTACTTCGCCGGGCAGGTCAACGGCACTTCAGGATATGAAGAGGCTGCTGCTCAAGGTCTTATAGCTGGAGCAAACGCAGCACTGAAGGTTCGCCGCCAGGAGCCGTTCATCGTTTCGCGCCGCGAAGCCTATATCGGGGTGATGATCGACGATCTGACCAGTAACGGCACGGACGAGCCCTATAGAATGTTTACCAGCCGCGCCGAGGATAGGCTTTCCCTTCGCCAGGATAACGCGGATCAACGGCTGACCCAACGAGGATTCGAGATTGGATTGGTCGATCCGGCCAGGCACGCGGTGTTTAGCGACAAGATGCGTGCCCTTGAGAACCTCAGGGCATCGGTCAGGGAGGTGAGGTTCCAAGGTAAATCGGTCGCGGCGCTCCTGAAGATGCCCGAGTTTAGGATGGACGCGCTTCCACCTCACATTCGAGAGCTGGCGCCGCCAGACTTATGGGAGCTGGTCGAAACGGATTTGAAGTACGAAGGGTATGTCCTGCGTCAAACCGGCCAGAATGAAAAACTGGTTCGCGGTCACGCGCGCCAAATTCCGCGCGATATTGATTACGCCCAAATTGGGGGTCTGCGATTGGAAACCCTGGAAAAACTGGCGGCTACCCGCCCCGATTCCATCGGGAAAGCGGCCCGGCTGACCGGAATTACCCCAGCAGATCTCTCCATTATTTCTATTTGGCTCGAAAAGAATAGGTTAACGTTCGCGAACAATCCGGATGACGGGATGTAACGTTAGCCCAAAGCGAATTCATCACCGTGTGGTTTCTAGCGCTCGCAGTTTGTTTTTTTGGTTATTTGTTCGGTTGCTTCCCGGCCGGATACTTTGCGGGCCGCATATCGGGAGTGGATATCCGCGGGATGGGGAGCGGAAATATCGGAGCTACGAATGTTCTTCGCGTCCTCGGGAAACGGTGGGGTTACGCGGTCTTTTTTGTCGATGCATTTAAAGGGTTTGCCGCGGTCCGCCTGGCGTTGTTCCTGGCCGAGCACGTCGCGTTTGCGAGCTCGCATGCGGTCTACTTTGGGATTCTGGCGGGCGTGACGTGCGTCGTCGGGCATCTATTCCCGATCTGGCTTCGATTTAAGGGTGGCAAGGGGGTCGCTACGTCAGCCGGGGTCGTCTTCGGCCTGATGCCGCTGGCGGCCGTGATCATCTTCCTCGTCTGGGTCGTGGTATTTGAGATAACGCGTTACGTGTCCGTGGCCTCGCTCGCGGCCTCTTCTGCTTTGCCGATAACAGTCGCGCTGTTCATCCACTGGAGGATGATTGAAGGCACCGGGCTGCTCTACTTTTCCACGGTGCTGGCGATTCTGGTTTTGTGGAGACACCGCTCGAATTTTTCTCGTCTTCTAAACGGAACGGAACAACGCTTTACCCGGAAATGAACATTCAGCGAACGGCCATTATTGGAGCGGGCGGCTGGGGAACCGCGCTGGCGGTCCTTTGGTCAAAACGCGGGAATGAAATTATGCTTTGGGGCCACGATCCCGCGCGAACAGAACAGATTCGGATTACGCGCGAAAACGCAAGTTACCTTCCCGGGGTCAGGCTCCCTGAATCGATCAGCGTCACGAGCGAGATCAAGGATTGCGCGGACGCGGATCTGATCGTCTTCGTGACCCCCTCGATTGCTCTGCGATCCGTGGCCAATCAACTTCGGGCCTCGCTCCCGCGTTGCGAAACGGTGCTCTTGAGTGGGACGAAGGGTATCGAACATGGGACCGGGATGCGCATGAGTCAGATCCTCGAAGAGATCTTTCCGGACAACACCGTGGCCGTCATTTCCGGTCCAAATTTAGCGGTCGAAGTTTCGCGCGATCTTCCTACCGCTACGGTTCTCGGTTGCAGGATTCCGGAATGTGCCGAGGAGCTGCAGCGGCATTTGGGCAGCGAAAAATTCCGGATTTATTCAAGCGACGAAACCATTGGCATCGAGCTGGGCGGCGCGTTGAAGAATGTTTTTGCGATTCCGGCCGGTGTCAGTGATGGCTTCGGACTGGGCGACAATTCGAAGGCGGCGCTCGTGACCCGATCGTTGGCGGAGCTTTTGCGACTCGGCACGGCCATGGGCGGAAACCCCAGAACCTTTTACGGCTTGAGTGGCGCGGGCGATTTGATCGCCACCTGTTTTAGCCAGCACAGTCGAAATCGGCGGGTCGGTGAAAAGCTTGGGCGGGGCGAGACGCTTGACCAAATACTTTCCGGAACGCATATGGTGGCGGAGGGAATACCGACTGCGAAAAGCGCCTACGAGTGCGCGCGAAAGCTGAAGATTGATACGCCGATCATCGACCAGATTTATTCCGTTCTGTACGAAGGGAAGCGTCCGGATCAAGCCATGCAAGAGCTTCTCGGCCGAGATCAAAAGGCGGAGCGGATCTGAGCCCGACGTCTAGGCTAGGAGCCTCTCCTACGCCCCGCAAAAGCGGCCAATCACTTCCGGATAAAGTTCGCGCTCAGCGACCTGAATGCGGGCGTGTAAGGATTCCGGAGTGTCGTTAGGCAGGACAGGCACTGTTCGCTGCGCGATAATTTCCCCGCTGTCGATTCCGGCATCGACGTAGTGAACGGTGCATCCCGCCAATTTTTCGCCCGCGGCCAGCGCCTGCCTCCATGCTTCCATGCCGGGAAATTTTGGCAGCAGCGAAGGGTGGACGTTGATGATGCGGCCTGGAAAAGCGTTAAGCATCGGCTCTTTGAGCACCCGCATGAAGCCAGCGAGAACCACCAGGTCAACCCCCGCACCCTCGAGCATTTTTACCAATTCCGTCTCCACCGCCGGCTCGAAGCGGGTGCGAAATTTGCCGGATGGAAGATAGGCGTTTGGAACGCCGAATTCTCGAGCGATGTCCAGAATTCCCGAGTCGAAGACGTCGGAGACAACGAGACGCGGGTCGGCCGCCAGCTTTCCCGCGCGAATCTGTTCGAGGATCGCGCGGCAGTTGCTTCCTTTTCCCGAGCCGAGAATCCCGAGCGCGAGACGGCTCATCCGGATGCAACCCTTTTCATTCTCTCGATCAATCCCGTGGTTGAATGGCCCGGTTGGAACGGCAGGATGCGAATCTCAGCGCCGGCCTTTTCGAGCGCCATCCGCTCGTCGGCGTCCAGCGTATCCGGAGTGTAATCGCCGCCTTTCACGTAAATCGAGGGGCGCAGTTTTTCGAGCAACCGCGTCGCGCGTTTTTCGGAAAACATGACTACATAGTTCACGCACTCAAGCGCGGCCACAATTTCAGCCCGTTCGTTTTCCGGGATCAGGGGGCGGCCTTTACCCTTCAGCGCGCGCACCGACTCGTCGCCGTTGATTGCGACCACCAGCGCATCGCCGAGCGCCCGCGCGGCCTGGAGGTAGCGAATGTGTCCGATGTGCAGGAGATCAAAGCAGCCATTGGTCAAGACAAGCTTGCGGCCTTGCTCGTGAAACGCGCCGGCGATGGCCGCGAGATGATCTGCGTCCAGAATTTTTCCACTCATGGCTCGGCAACGACGAACGGCAAGACAAGAGGCCGCACTTCAGATTCTGGATTCAAGATGATAAAGGCTCTGGCCATCTCCGGTGAACTGGAACGCGAGGAGATTCTCCCAGTGCGAACCATGCCGCAACCAATTAGGGTCGTGGAGGCGGGAATAATCAATCTACGCCTGGGGCGCGGCGGAGCTGATTCCGACTTGAAGCCGATCAAGGCCTATTATGAGACCGCCTGGCTTCCACGTTGCTTCTCCCAGCGCCACACCGGGCCATCCTCGGAATGCATAACTTCGCCGATCAGGGTGAACCCACACTTAAGCAGGACGTGCGTTGAGGCATTGTGTTGAGGGAGCGTATGGGCCCGGACGGTGCGAACCCGTCCACTCGCAAAGGCGTACGCGATCAGCGCCCGAGCTGCTTCGCCAGCATAGCCGCGATTCTGGTAGGCCGGCGCAATTCCGTATGCAATCTCCACCATCTCATCCGCTCCGGGCGGACCAGTAAAGCTGCACAGGCCGATTACAGCATTGTCCGCAGGATGGACCACAGCAAAACCGTCTCTCCAAAGATCGGCGGCGGCCGAACTATTCAATCGCTCCAGGAATTCCGCCGAGACTTCAGGTCCCGCCAGAAACTCTCTCACGCCATCGGCGACTCGGAGGCCGAAGCGGCTCTCGAAAGCGTCAGTTCCCTCGAGCAGGGCTCTTGAGTGTTCCGGCGCCTGGGGAAGAAGAGTGATGTTGCCGGCTTGCATGAGCGGGGAGAGAAGAAACAGTCAGTCAAGCGAGAGGGAAGATGAAGCTGGCCGAGCTTAACCTCGATTGCAAGTGGCCGAAGGTTCAACTTAGGGAACGAGCTCGCCGGCTGAGGCGCCTGGTTGAGCTTGAATAGTTACCAACCTTTCAATGTTCAGGTAACGTGTGCTACCTATGACCTTCATAGTTAAGACGTGAACGATAGCAAAGGGGAGCTCCCGGCCCTGCTCCTGCATATTATGAGCCC
>Ga0209048_10004667_pt1 | contig 13078 bp, 3 predicted proteins | sample FrelakmetCRP12CR_FD_187146 | JGI IMG/M metagenome (GOLD analysis project Ga0209048, IMG submission 187146) | Freshwater lake sediment microbial communities from the University of Notre Dame, USA, for methane emissions studies - CRP12 CR (SPAdes)... | ecosystem: Environmental > Aquatic >... | reverse complement strand
GAGCTCCGGGAGCTGCCGATCGCGCCCGGCGACCGGGTGGTGCTCTCGTCCCGCTTCATCCCCGGCAACGAGGTGGCCATCGGGCGCGCGCTCGACGGCCTCTCCGGGCTCGGCGCCGAGGTCCTCTGGGAGGACCACCGCGCCCTCCACGTCTCCGGCCACGCCCAGGAGGAGGAGCAGCGGCGCCTCCTGCGCGTCACCCGTCCCGAGCACTTCCTCCCCATCCACGGCGCGCTCCGCCACCTCGTCCGCCACGCCTCCCACTCCGCCCTGGAGGGCGTCCCGGAGGGGCAGCGGCACGTCCTCGTCGACGGCGAGGTGCTGGAGATCGCGGACGGAGGGGCGCGGCTCCTGCCCGAGACGATCGCCGCCGGGCGCATCCACCTGCAGCGGGACGCTGGCTTCACCGCCGTGGCCGACTCCGTGGTACGAGAACGCCGCATGCTCGCCGAGCACGGCCTGGTGGTGGCGGTGGTGGCGCTGGACCGCTCCACGCGGGAGCTCGCCCGGCCGCCGGAGCTGCGGGGACGGGGAGCAGCCGGGCTCGCCGGCCGGGAGCCGGAGCTCGCGGCCGAGGTCCGCGGGGCGATCGCCGGGATCCCCGCGGGCGAGCGGGACCAGGCCCGCGTCGAGGACGCGCTCTCGCAGTCGGTGCGGCGCTGGTTCCGTCGCGAGCTCGGCCGGCCGCCGCTCGTTCAAGCGTTCGTCCTCGAGGTCTAGAGGAGAGGAGGAGGAGATGCCCAGCTTCGACGTGGTCTCGGAACTGAACCAGATGGAGGTCGACAACGCCTTCAACCAGGCCAGGAAGGAGATCGGCCAGCGCTTCGACTTCAAGGGGACGAGCACCGACCTGGAGCGTCAGGCGGACGGCGCCATCCTGGTGAAGGCCAACAGCGAGGGGCGGATCGAGGCGGCCATGACCGTCCTCATGGAGAAGTTCGCCAAGCGCGGCGTCCCGCTCGAGGGGCTCGATCCGCAGAAGGTCGAGCCCGCCGCACAGGGCCACGTGAAGAAGCTCGTGAAGCTGAAGCGGGGCATGAAGCAGGAGGACGCGAAGAAGATCGCCGCCCTGGTGAAGGAGAGCGGCCTCAAGGTGCAGGCCGCCATCCAGGGGGAGGCGGTCCGCATCACCGGCAAGAAGAAGGACGACCTCCAGTCGGCGATGCAGCTCATCCGCGGCGCCGTGCTCGGGATCCCCATCCAGTTCCAGAACTTCCGGGAGTGACCCGGTGTCGCGCCCGACGCGCGGCGCGACGCGGTGGCCCGGCCGCGAATGCAACGATGCTCCCGGCAGCCCTCACCGGGAGCATCGCACTGCGCGCGAGACCGGTCGCGCTAGTGACAGCTGTTGAGGAAGACGGTGACGCTCTGGTTGTAGGAGCCCGCCACCACGATGTCGGCTTGGCCGTCCCCGTTCATGTCCGAGACCACGACCCCGTACGGTGAGTCGAGGACCCCGGTGAGGGGGATGCTCACCATCGCGCCGAAGGTGCCGTCGCCGTTGCCCGGGAAGACCCCGACGACCGCGGACGGCGCCGTCTGCCAGTTGGTGACGACGATGTCCATCTTGCCGTCCCCGTTGAAGTCGCCTGCGGCGAGCGCGGCGAGGTTGAGGTTCGCCGGCAGGGGGTTGAGCCTGTAGGCGGCGCCGGCGGTGAAGGTGCCCGGCGAGGTCGCGGAGTTCAGGAGCACGGAGATCGAGCCGTAGTACGTGTCCGCAGTGACGATTTCCGGGTACCCGTCGTTGTTCAGGTCCGCGATCACCACCTTGTTCACCGAGGTCACGATGCCGGTGGTGGTCGCCGCGACGGCGATGGCTGCCGGCGTGCTGTACGAGACGCCGGGGGCAAAGACGCCGTTCCCCAGCCCCTTGAAGACCGCGACCTCGCCGGCGGCGCCCGTCGCCCCGGCGGCGACGATGTCCGGGACGGCGTCCTTGTTCAGGTCGCCGACGGCGATCTCGTAGGCCTGGAACCCGGGCAGCAGGATCGGCAGCATGGCCTGGAACACGCCGTTGCCCATGTTCTCGTAGATGACGATGCCCGCGTTCGGGGCCGCCATGATGATGTCGGGCTTCCCGTCACCGGTGACGTCCGCGACCGTCACGCCGTAGATGGGCAGGCCTGTCGCGTACTTGGTCGGGGTCGGGTAGGCACCCGTGCCGCTCCCCGGGAAGACGGTGATCTCGGCGGCGGTGGGCGAGTAGTTTCCCACCACCACGTCGAGATTGTGATCCCCGCTCAGCTGCCCCATGCCGATCCGGCTCGCGTAGAGGTCCAGCGCGCTCGTCGTCCCGGGCGTGAGCGCACCGCTCGCGCTACCGAGGAGCACCCCGAGGCTGGGCGTCACCTGCTCCACGTACGCCACGTCCGGATGGCCGTCGTTGTTGATGTCGCCGACGACGAGCCAGATGGGCTGCTGTCCCGCCAGGCTGTACCTCGCTCCGGCCGCGAAGGTGATCGAGCCGCAGGCCGCCTTGCACGTTCCGCTGACACACTGGGGAGTGGTGCCGGTGCAGGTGGTGCCGCAGGCGCCGCAGTTCTTTGGGTCGACCTTCTCGTTCACGCATGTCGAGCTGCAGGTGTTGGGCAGGGAAGGCGGGCAGGTGCAGGCGCCCGCCTGGCAGTACTGGCCGCTGCCGCATGCCGTTCCGGCCGCGGTCCCGGTGCAGTTGCCCGTGGCCCCACAGTAGCTCGAGCTCGTGGTCGGGTCGACGCAGCTGCCGCCGCAGACGACCTGCCCGGCGCCGCAGATGGTGACGCAGGCGCCCAGGTAGCAGGCCTGGCCCGAGCCGCACGCCTTGCCCGCCGTGGTGCCAGTGCAGGCGCCGGAGGCGCCGCAGTAGCTCGTGTCGGTGGCCGGGTTCACGCAGGCGCCGCCGCAGTAGACCTGGGACCCCGGGCATGCCGAGACGCAGGCACCGGCGGAGCAGACCTGTCCGGTCCCGCAGGCCTTGCCGCACGCTCCGCAGTTCGCGGCGTCGTTCTGCATGTTCACGCAAGCCCCGCTGCAGACGGAGTAGGGCAGAGCGCAGGTGGCCGTGCAGTTGCCGGCAGAGCAGGTCGTGCCTGCCGCGCAGGGCTTGGCGCAGGCGCCGCAGTTCTGAACGTCGGTCTGCGTGTCGACGCAGAGGGTCCCGCAGAGGGTCCCGGTCGTCCCGGTGCACGTCGTGGCGCAGGTGCCTGCCGAGCAGACCTGGCCGGCGGCGCACGCCTTGCCGCAGGTCCCGCAGTTCGAGGGATCGTTCTGCAGGTTGGCGCAGGTGGCGGTCGTGCCCGTCCCGCAGGTCGTGTAGGGCGTCGCGCAGGTGGCGGCGCAGGTCCCGCTCGTGCAGACCTGGCCGGCGGCGCAGGGCTTGGCGCAGGCGCCACAGTTCTGGGAATCGTTCTGGGTGTTCGTGCAGGTCGTTCCGCACAGGCTCCCGCCCGCTCCCGTGCAGGTGGCGGCGCAGACGCCGGCGGCGCACACCTGGCCGGTCGCGCACTTCGTGCCACAGGCGCCGCAGTTCGCCGGGTCGTTCTGGGTGTTGGCGCACGTCCCGCTGCAGCTCACGTACGGGCTCGCGCAGGTGCCGGCGCAGACGCCGGCGCTGCACACCTGGCCGGGGCCGCAGGTCGTGCCGCAGGTGCCGCAGTTCGACGCGTCGGTCTTGACGTTCGTGCACAGCCCGCTGCAGAGCGTGCCGCTCGAGCCGGTGCACGTGGGGGTACAGGCCCCGGCGGAGCAGACCTGCCCAGCAGGGCAGGCGTTGCCGCAGGTCCCGCAGTTCGCCGGGTCGTTCTTGGTGTTGGCGCAGGCGCCGCCGCAGGTGGCGTAGCCCGCCCCGCAGGTGGCCGCGCACGTGCCGCCGGAGCACACCTGCCCGGCCACACAGGCGTGGCCGCAGGAGCCGCAGTTCAGCGCGTCGGTCTGCGTGCTGACGCAGGTGCCGGCGCAGACGAGCCCGCCCGCGCCGGTACAGGTGGCGACGCACGCACCCGCGCTGCAGGCCTGGCCCGCGGCGCACACCTTGCCGCAGGCACCGCAGTTCGCGGGGTCGCTCTGGGTGTTGGCGCAGGTGCCGCCGCAGACGGTGAGCCCGGTTCCGCAGGTGGCCGCGCAGGCTCCGGCCGAGCAGACCTGGCCGGCCGGGCAGGCGTTGTTGCAGGAGCCGCAGTTCTTGTTGTCGGCCTGCGTGTTCACGCAGAGCGAGCCGCACAGGGTGCCGCTCGCGCCGGTGCAGGTGGCCCCGCACTTCCCGGCGGAGCAGACCTCGCCGGCCGGGCAGGCGTTGGCGCAGCTCCCGCAGTTCGCCGGATCGATCTGGGTGTTGGCGCAGAACGCGGTCGAGCCCGTCCCGCAGGTGGTGTAGGGGCTCGCGCAGGTGGCGGAGCAGCTGCCGCCGGTGCAGACCTCTCCGGCCGGGCAGGCGTTTCCGCAGGTCCCGCAGTTCTTGTTGTCCGTCTGCGTGTTCACGCACAGCGAGCTGCAGATGGTGTCGCTCGCGCCGGTGCAGGTGCTCGCGCACTTCCCCACCGAGCAGACCTGGCCGGAGGCGCAGGCGTTTCCGCAGGCGCCGCAGTTCGCCGGGTCGTTCTGGGTGTTGGCGCAGTAGGCGCTCGAGCCCGACCCGCAGGTGGCGTAGGGGTTCGCGCAGGTGACCGCGCAAGTCCCACCGGCGCAGACCTGGCCGGCCGCGCAGGCGTTGTTGCAGGCGCCGCAGTTCTTGTTGTCGGTCTGGGTGTTCGTGCACACGGAGCCGCACAGGGTGCCGCTCGCGCCCGTGCAGGTGGCTGCGCACTTGCCCGCCGAGCAGACCTGGCCGGCCGCGCAGGCGATCCCGCAGCCGCCGCAGTTCGCCGGGTCGTTCTGGAGTCCCGCGCAGTAGGAAGTCGGGCCCGTGCCGCAAGTGGCGTAGGGGACGGCGCAGGTGGCGGTGCAGGTGCCGCCGCTGCAGACCTGGCCGGCGCCGCAGGCGTGGCCGCAGGCGCCGCAGTTTGCCGGGTCCGTCTGGGTGTTGGCGCAGAACGCGCCCGAGCCCGTCCCGCAAGTCGTGAAGGGGTTCCCGCAGGTCACGGCGCAGGCGCCGCCGGAGCACACCTCGCCGGCCGGACAGGCGTGGCCGCAGGCGCCGCAGTTCGCCGAGTCGGTCTGAGCGTTCACGCAGAGCGAGCCGCAGACCGTCCCGTTCGATCCCGTGCAGGTGGCGGCGCACTTGCCCGCCGAGCAGACCTGGCCGGCGCCGCAGGTGGTCCCGCAGGCGCCGCAGTTCGCCGGGTCGCTCTGGAGGCTCGCGCAGTAGGAGCTCGGGCCGCTACCGCAGGTGGCGTACGGAACGGCGCAGGTGGCGGCGCAGGTGCCGCTGCTGCAGACCTGGCCGACGCCGCAGGCGTGGCCGCAGGCGCCGCAGTTCGCCGAGTCGGTCTGCGTGTTCGAGCAGAAGGCCCCCGCACCCGTCCCGCAGGTCGTGAATGGAGTCCCGCAGGTGATGGCGCAGGCCCCGCTGGAGCACACCTCGCCGGCCGGACAGGCGTGGCCGCAGGCGCCGCAGTTCGCCGAGTCGGTCTGCATGTTCACGCAGAGGGAACCACAAAGTTTCCCACTCGCGCCGGTGCACGTGGCGGCGCACTGCCCGGCAGAGCACACCTCGCCGGAGGGGCAGGCGTGCCCGCAGGAGCCGCAGTTCGCCGGGTCATTCGCGGTGTCGGCGCAGGATGCGCCCGCGCCCGTGCCGCACGTTGTGTAGGAGGGTCCGCAGGTGGCGGCGCACGTGAAGGCGCTGCAGATCTGGCCGGCGGGGCAGGCGACACCACAGGCGCCGCAGTTCTTCGGATCGGTCTTGATGTTCACGCAGACCGAGTTGCACTCGGTCGCGCCGCCCCCGGCGCAGTCCGTGGCGCACACGCCGCCGGCGCAGACCTGCCCGATCGTGCACGCGTTGCCGCACGCGCCGCAGTTCTTCGGGTCGAGCTTCGTGTCCGCGCAGTAGCTCGCCGCCCCGCTCCCGCAGGTGGCGAAGCCGGTCCCGCACGTGGCCGCGCAGGCGCCTCCAGAGCAAACCTGACCGGCGCCGCAGGCGACGCCGCAGGCGCCGCAGTTGGCGCTGTCGGTCGCGGTCTGCGTGCAGGTTCCGTTGCACTGCACGGAGTTTCCGGCGCACGGGGGCGAGGAGGCGCCGCAGGCCGCCAGGGAGAGGAGCAGCGCGACGACCGGGAGACATCGAAGCAGGCGACCCATGTGTGTGCCCCCACTAAAGACTTAGTTCGAAAAGAGGTGGCAACGTTACCATTTCGCCATCCCTTTGTTGCGAACCGGGACCGTGGTACGTGAAGCTCGCACCGGTCGGCGTGCTTCGTCCTGACCGACTCCGTAAGTGAATCAAGGAGCTTAGGGTCCGGGTGCCGTCCTCAGGCGGCCTCGCCTCTCACCCCCGCACCCGAGCGCCCAGCGCCGCCCGCGCGATATGACCCCCGAATGGGGATTCCATCCAGTCACCGGGGGAGGCGGCGTCAACGCGCAACGGGCCTCCCGGGGGCTCGCCCGGAAGGCCCGTCGCTCGACTCTCTCAGGTGATCCGTCCGTCCGCGGATCGCCTGCCGGGCGGCGCGCCTGCGCCGCCCCCTCTTACTTGCAGAGCCCGGCGGTGCAGGTCTGCGTGCTCGTGCACTGCGTCCCGCAGGTGCCGCAGTTGAGCGGGTCGGTCTGTAGATTTGCGCAGAAGGTCGCCGAGCCGGTGCCGCAGGTCGAGTACGGCGCCGCGCAGGCGGCCACGCACTTCGCGCCCGAGCAGACCGAGCCGGCCGGGCAGGTGTAGTAGCAACCTCCGCAGTTGTTGAAGTTGTTGTCGAGGTTGGCGCAGTAGCCACCGCAGTTCGTGAAGGGTGCCGCGCACGCCGAGGTGCAGGTGCCGCCGTTGCACAGGTTGTTCGAGCCGGTGCACGCCGTCCCGCACTTGCCGCAGTTCGACGGGTCGTCGAGCGTGATGGTGCAGACCGCGGTGGAGCCGCCCCCGCACAGCGAGAAGTTGCCCTGGCAGGTGCAGGTCCCGGCCGAGCAGACCATGTAGGCGCCGCACCGGGTCCCGCACGTCCCGCAGTTGTAGGGGTCGGTCTGCGTGTTGGTGCAGGAGGAACCGCAGAGGCTTGGGGTGGCACCGCCGCACCCGGTCGAGGCCGCCACGCACGCTCCGGCGGAGCAGACCTGGCCCGAGCTGCACTTCGTCGCGCACGCTCCGCAGTTCTGCGGGTCGGTCTGGAAGTTCGTGCAGAAGGTCCCCGTGCCGCTCGCGCAGGCGTTGGGAGTGCTCCCGACGCAGGCGGAGCCGGCGCAGATGACCCCAGGGGTGCAGCCGGTGCCGGTGCCGACGCACACCCCGGCGCTGCAGGCCTGACCGGCGGCGCAGGTGTGGCCGCAGGTCCCGCAGTTCTTCGGGTCGTTCTGGTAGTCGGCGCACCCGCCATTGCAGCTCGTGTACGGGTAGGCGCAGGCGGCCGCGCACGCCCCTCCCGTGCAGACCTGGCTGCCGGTACAGGCCGCGCCGCACGTGCCGCAGTTGAAGAAGTCGTTCTGCAGGTTGGCGCAGCGCGCCGCGGTGCCCGTCCCGCACGAGATGTAGGGGTTCGTGCACGCCGCGGCGCAACTGCCCTCGTTGCAGACCGGGGTCGCGCCGCTGCAGACGGTTCCGCAGGTGCCGCAGTTGCTCGGATCGCTGTTGGTGTTCACGCAGCTCGAGCCGCACGCCGTCGTCCCGGCGCCGCAGTTCAGGGCGACGCAGGCGCCTGCCGTGCAGGCCTGGCCCGCGGGGCAGACCGTGCCGCACTTGCCGCAGTTCGACGGGTCGGACAGCATGTTGACGCAGGCCGCCCCGCAGACGGTGAGGGGGCTCGTGCAGCTCGTCGTGCACACGCCGGCGCTGCAGACCTGGCCGGTGGCGCACTTCGTGTTGCAGCTGCCGCAGTTCTGCGGGTCGGTCTGGACGTTCGTGCAGATGGCGGTCGCGCCGGTACCGCAGGCATTCGGCGTCCCGCTCGGGCAGGAGCATGTGCTGCTGTTGCAGGACTGGCCCGCCGAGCAGACGGTGCCGCAGCCGCCGCAGTTGTTGGCGTCGTTCGTCAGCGTGGCGCAGTAGGTCGGGCTCGCCGTCGGACAGCCCGTCTGCCCTGCCGCGCAGGTCACCACGCACTTGCCGGCGTTGCAGACCTGGCCGGTGGCGCACTTCGTGGCGCAGGCGCCGCAGTTCTGCGGATCGGTCTGGAAGCTCGTGCAGATGGCGGCCGTCCCGGTCCCGCAGGCGTTCGGCTCGGCCGTCGGGCAGCCGCACTTGCCAGACGTGCAGGTCTGGCCCGCCGGGCAGACGGTGCCGCAGGCCCCGCAGTTCGTGGCGTCGGTCGTGAGCGTTGCGCAGTAGCCCTGGCCGCCCGTGGTGGTACAGGCGGTCTGGCCGGCCGAGCAGGAGGTGGTGCACACGCCGCCCGAGCAGATCTGGCCCGTCGAGCACTTCGTGCCGCAGGCCCCGCAATTCTGCGGGTCCGTCTGCTCGTTCGTGCAGAACGCGCTCGTTCCGGTTCCGCAGGCGTTCGGCGTCGCCGGGGGGCAGCCGCACTTCCCGCTCGTGCAGGCCTGGCCGGCCGGGCAGACGGTGGCGCAGGCGCCGCAGTTGTTCGCGTCGCTGCCCGTCGTGGCGCAGTAAGTCGGGTTCACCGTCGGGCAGGCCGATTGGCCGGCCGAGCAGGTGGTGGAGCACACGCCGCCCGAGCAGATCTGGCCCGCCGAACATGTCGTCCCGCACTTGCCGCAGTTCTGCGGGTCCGTCTGCTCGTTCGTGCAGAACGCGCTCGTCCCCGTCCCGCAGGCGTTCGGCGTCGCCGCCGGGCAGGCGCACTTGCCGCCCGTGCAGGCTTGGCCGGCCGGGCAGATGACATTGCAGGCGCCGCAGTTGTTCGGGTCGTTCGTCGTCGTGGCGCAGTAGGTCGGATTCACCGCCGGGCAGGCCAGCTGGCCCGCCGAGCAGGTGGTGGAGCAGACCCCGCTCGAGCAGATCTGGCCCGCCGCGCACGTCGTCCCGCACTTCCCGCAGTTCTGCGGGTCGGTCAGGTAGTTCGTGCAGAAGGCGCTTGCCCCGCTCCCGCAGGCGTTGGGCTCGGCCGCCGGGCAACCGCACTTTCCGCCGGTACAGGCCTGGCCAGCCGGGCAGACGACGTTGCAGGCGCCGCAATTGTTCGGGTCGTTCGTCGTGGTCGCGCAGTAGCCCTGGCCACCGGCGGTCGTGCAGGCCGTCTGGCCCGCCGAGCAGCTGGTGGAGCACGCGCCGCCCGAGCACTTCTGTCCTGCCGCGCAGGTGGTCCCGCACTTGCCGCAGTTCTGCGGGTCGGTCTGCTCGTTCGTGCAGAAGGCGGTCGCTCCGCTCCCGCAGGCGTTGGGCGTCGCCGCCGGGCAGCCGCACGTCCCGCTCGTGCAAGCCTGGCCAGCCGGGCAGACGTTGCCGCAGGCGCCGCAGTTGTTCGGGTCGTTCGTCGTCGTGGCACAGTAGGTGGGATTCCCCGCCGGGCAGGCGAGCTGGCCCGCCGAGCAGGTCGTGGAACACACGCCGCCCGAGCATCTCTGTCCCGTCGGGCAGGTGGTCCCGCACTTGCCGCAGTTCTGCGGGTCGGTCTGCTCGTTCGTGCAGAAGGCGCTCGCCCCGGTCCCGCAGGCGTTCGGCGTCGCGGCCGGGCATCCGCAGGCGCCGTTCGTGCAGGCCTGACCCGCCGGGCAGGCGATGTTGCAGCCGCCGCAGTTGTTGGGGTCGTTCGTCGTCGTCGCGCAGTAGCCCTGGCCACCGGAGGTCGTGCAGGCCGTCTGGCCCGCCGCACAGGTGGTGGAGCAGACGCCGCTCGAGCAGATCTGGCCCGCGGCGCACTTCGTCCCGCACTTGCCGCAGTTCTGCGGGTCGGTCTGCTCGTTCGTGCAGAAGGCGCCTGTCCCGGTGCCGCAGGCGTTGGGCGTCGCCGCCGGGCAGCCGCAGCTGCCGTTCGTGCACGCCTGGCCAGCCGGGCAGACGTTGCCGCAGGCGCCGCAGTTGTTGGCGTCGCTGCCGGTCGTGGCGCAGTAGGTCGGGCTCGCGGTCGGGCAGGCGAGCTGGCCGGCCGAGCAGGAGGTGGAGCACACGCCGCCCGAGCAGATCTGGCCCGCCGCGCACTTTGTCCCGCACTTTCCGCAGTTCTGCGGATCGGTCTGCTCGTTCGTGCAGAAGGCGCTCGCCCCGGTCCCGCAGGCGTTCGGGGTCGCCGCCGGGCATCCGCATGCGCCGTTCGTGCAGGCCTGGCCCGCCGGACAGACGACGTTGCAGCCGCCGCAGTTGTTCGGGTCGTTCGTCGTCGTCGCGCAGTAGGTCGGGGCTGCCGCCGGGCAGGCGAGCTGCCCCGCCGAGCAGGTCTGACCGCACTTGCCGCCGTTGCAAACCTGGCCCGGTGCGCACTTGACGTTGCAGGCGCCGCAGTTCAACGGGTCGGTCTGCTCGTTCGTGCAGAACGCGGTCGCGCCGGTCCCGCAGGCGTTCGGCGTCGTCGCCGGGCAGCCGCACTTCCCGTTCGCGCAGGCCTGGCCCGCCGGGCAGACGTTCCCGCAGCTTCCGCAGTTGTTCGCGTCGGTGCTCGTCGTCGCGCAGTAGCCCTGGCCCCCGGTGGTGCACGCAGTCTGGCCGGCGGAGCAGTTGGTGGAGCACACGCCCCCCGAGCACTTCTGGCCCGCCGCGCAGGTCACTCCGCAGCCGCCGCAGTTCTGCGGGTCCGTCTGCTCGTTCGCGCAGTAGGCGCCGGAGCTCGTGGCGCACGCGTTCGGCGTCGCGGCCGGGCAGGCGCAGGCGCCCGCCGTGCAGGCCTGGCCCGCCGGGCACGCCTTGCCGCAGGCGCCGCAGTTGTTGGCGTCGCGGGTCAGGTCGGAGCAGTAGCCCTGGCCGGCCGCGCTGCAGGCGGATTGCCCTGCGGAGCAGGTCTGCACGCACTGGCCGCTCGAGCACACCTGGCCGGAGCCGCACTTCGTCCCGCACGCGCCGCAGTTCTGCGGGTCGGTCTGGAAGCTCGTGCAGAAGGCGCTCGCGCCGCTGCCGCAGCCGTTCGGCGTCGCCGTCGGGCAGGCGCAGGCGCCGTTCTGGCACGACTGCCCCGCATCGCAGGATGTTCCGGCCTCGGCGCCGACGCAGGAGCCGGAGGCGCCGCAGAAGCCGCGGGACGTCTTCGGGTCGACGCAGGTGCCGTTGCAGAGGACCAGCCCGGCCTGGCAGCTCACCTGGCAGGAGCCGGCGCTGCAGACCTCGCCGGAGTGGCAGGCGTTGCCGGCCTGACCGCCGCTGCACGTCCCGGAGGCGCCGCAGAAGAAGCGGTCCGTCTTCGGATCGATGCAGGTGCCGTTGCAGAGCACGAGCCCGGCCTGGCAGCTGACCTCGCAGGTGCCGGCGCTGCAGACCTGGCCGTCCGCGCATGCCTTGCCGGCGCTCGTCCCGCTGCACTGCCCGGAGGCGCCGCAGTGGCTGCGGTCGGAGAGGGGGTCGATACACTGTCCGTTACACTGGACCTGTCCCGCGGCGCAGTTCACCGCGCAGGCGCCGTTCGAGCAGATCTTCCCGGCCTCGCAGGCCGTCCCGCAGGCGCCGCAGTTCGCGTTGTCCGACGCGGCGTTGACGCAGATCCCGCCGCACTGGATCGAGCTTCCGAGGCAGGGCGGCTGCGAGGCTCCGCAGGCGGTGAGAAGCGCGAACAGCGCGAAGAACGGCAGCCAGCGGGCCAAACGCGTCATGAATCCCCCCCCCGAAACGTTCACGAAAAAATCACGAGGCGCGGACGCTAGCATTTCGCCTTACACGGATCGTGACCCAGGACCGCGGTACGCATTTGGCGTCGGTGTGGGGCTTCGCGCACCCGGCATTGCGCCCCACCCCGTCCGAGCGTTAGATCGGCGGCGATGGCCACGCGGCTCTACATGCACACGCTCGGCTGCCCGAAAAATCGGGTGGATAGCGAGATCATGCTCGGCACCTTGACCCAGGCCGGCTTCCGGCTCGTCGCCGATCCGGGTGACGCCGACGTGATCGTCGTCAACACCTGCGGGTTCATCGAGAGCGCCAAGGAGGAGTCCGTCCAGGCGATCCTGTCCCTCGCCCGGATGAAGGAGGAGGGGCGCTGCAAGAAGCTCGTCGTCGCCGGCTGCCTGGTCCAGCGCTACCCGGAAGAGCTCGCCCGCGAGCTCCCCGAGGCGGATCACCTGATCGGAACCGGAGCCTACCCGGACATCGCCCGCATCGTCTCCGACGCCCAGTCGAAGCGGCTCGTCGTGCCGGATCCGGACTTCGTCCACGCGGCTACGACACCCAGGGTGAACTCGCTCCCTTCCTACACGGCCTACGTCAAGATCGCCGAGGGCTGCGACAACGCCTGCGCCTTCTGCATCATCCCCAGGCTGCGCGGGGCGCAGCGCTCCCGGCCGGTGGACGACATCCTGCGGGAAGCCGAGGCGCTCGCGGCCCAGGGCACCGTCGAGCTCTCTCTCGTCGCCCAGGACCTCACCGCCTACGGCCAGGACCTCCGGGGCAAGGTCCGGCTCCACCACCTGCTCCCGGAGCTCTGCAAGGTGGAGGGGATCCGCTGGATCCGGCTCCACTACGCCTACCCGCGCGACTTCCCGGACGCGCTCGTCGACGTGATCGCCCGCGAGCCCAAGATCGCGAAGTACGTCGACATGCCGCTCCAGCACTCCTCCGACCGGCTGCTGCGGTCGATGAAGCGGGGTCGCGACGTGGGCTTCCTTCGCCGGCTGCTCGCGAAGCTCCGCGACCGCGTGCCCGGCATCACGCTCCGCACCGCCCTCATCGTGGGCCTCCCGGGCGAGACCGAGGACGACTTCGAGGACCTCTTGCGCTTCGTCGAGGAGGAGCGCTTCGAGCGGCTCGGCGTCTTCACCTACTCGCGCGAGGAGGGCACGGCCGCAGCAGGGATGGAAGGGCAGGTCCCCGAGAAGGTGAAGCGGGCGCGGCAGGGGAAGGTGATGGCGCTGCAGCAGCGCATCTCCCGGGAGCAGCAGCGCGCCATGGTGGGCGGGCGCCTCGAGGTGCTCGTCGAGGGGAGGG
>Ga0209048_10004666_pt1 | contig 13078 bp, 14 predicted proteins | sample FrelakmetCRP12CR_FD_187146 | JGI IMG/M metagenome (GOLD analysis project Ga0209048, IMG submission 187146) | Freshwater lake sediment microbial communities from the University of Notre Dame, USA, for methane emissions studies - CRP12 CR (SPAdes)... | ecosystem: Environmental > Aquatic >... | reverse complement strand
CTGCGCGCAGCCAGCGGCTCGCGTACATGCGCCGCTCGACATGGAGCAGGTAGCGGTCGTGCGGCGAGAGCATGGCTGCGATCCGGGCGCCAGGCGATGTCCGGCGCCCGTGCTCATCGAGCCAGACCGCGTGGACCCCGTCCGCGGCACGGTAGACGTCGCAGCAGAGAAGGCGCTCGTGCGACTCGACGAGGGCCGGCGTCGAACGGCAGATGACGCGGCACGCGGCCCGGGCGAACCCCCAGTCGCGCCACAGGGCGCCGGCATGGGGCGGGTCGCAGATCACGGGCTCGATCAGCTGCAGGCGCGTCGGCGGCGCGGACCGCGTGACCAGGGAAATCGCGACGTTGCGCTCGAGCAGAGCCTCGAGCGCGCTCTCCATGGCGCGCTCTACCGCGCCGTCGACCCGGTACCGCTGCCGGATGATCGCGAAGCGCATCAGTGCGCGGCGCGATCGGCCGCGCGGGACCTTCGAGTCGATGCGCGCGGCGGCGGCATGCCGGGCGAGCAGGAACGCGCCCACGGCTTCCGCTTGGCGCGGCCCGTGGCGGAGACCGCGTCCGGCAGGCGGCTCGACATGGGGGGCAACGATAGCAAACATCGGCACGCGGCGGCGGGAATCGCCGCCGTGCGTGGAGCGTTCCAGTCAGGACTCACTCGCCCGCCAGTGCCCGCCGGCCGGCGATTTTCGCCCGGCGGATTTCGCGGCGCCGCGCTTCCGGTACAATCGGCACGGACCTCCGCCCTGCCGCGCCCGCCCCCTCCCGCCATGCCGTTCGACGCCGTCAACGCTGCCGTCAAGGCGCAGATCCTCGCCGAAGCGCTGCCGTACATCCAGCGTTTCCACGACAAGACCATCATCGTCAAGTACGGCGGCAACGCGATGGTCGAGCCCGCGCTCAAGGCGGGATTCGCCCGCGACGTCGTGATGCTTAAGCTGGTCGGCATGAACCCGGTCATCGTTCACGGCGGCGGACCTCAGATCGGCGACCTGCTGGCGAAGATGGGCATCGAGAGCGAGTTCCGCCAGGGCATGCGGGTCACCGACGATCGCGTCATGAACGTCGTCGAGATGGTGCTGGGCGAGCTGAACCAGGAGATCGTCGGTCTCATCAACCAGCACGGCGGCAAGGCCGTCGGCCTGACCGGTCAGGACGGCGCGTTCATCCACGCGCGGAAGATGCTGCTGAAGAGCGAGACCCGGCACGGCGAGATGCTGGACATCGGCCTGGTCGGCGAGATCGACCGCATCGACCCCGAGCTGATCCAGCTGCTCGACTCGCGCGACTTCATTCCGGTGATCGCGCCGATCGGCGTCGGCGCGGACGGGGTCGCGTACAACATCAATGCGGACCTCGTCGCGGGCAAGCTCGCGGAAACGCTGAAGGCCGAGAAGCTCGTGCTGATGACCAACACCGTCGGCGTGCTCGACAAGGACGGCAACCTGCTCACGGGCCTCTCCGCGAGCCGGATCGACGCACTGTTCGCCGACGGCACGATCCACGGCGGCATGCTGCCCAAGATCGGATCGGCGCTGGACGCCGTGAAGAACGGCGTCGCGAGCTCGCACATCATCGACGGGCGCGTCGAGCACGCGCTGCTGCTCGAGGTGCTGACCAACGAGGGCGTCGGCACGATGATCCGCGCCGACGGCGTCGAGCCCGTCCGCCCGCGCGCGGCGCACTAGCGGATTCCCGCTCTCCGGAAGCCATGGCCACCCGACCCGGCGAACGTCGCCTTCAGATCCTGCAGACGCTCGCGGCGATGCTGGAGAGCCCGCGCGCCGAGAAGGTGACCACCGCGGCGCTGGCGGCGAGGCTCGACGTCTCCGAGGCGGCGCTCTACCGGCATTTCGCGAGCAAGGCGCAGATGTTCGAGGGACTGATCGAGTTCATCGAGACGACGCTGTTCACCCTCGTCAACCGGATCGCGGGCGAGACGCCGGACGGCGTCGCGCAGGCGCAGCAGATCGTCGCGGTGCTGCTCGGATTCGCGGAGAAGAATCCCGGCATGACGCGCGTGCTGATCGGCGACGCGCTCGTCAACGAGGACGAGCGGCTGCAGGCGCGGATGAACCAGCTCTACGAGCGGATCGAGGCCGCGCTGCGGCAGGCGCTGCGGATCGCGCAGGCGTCGGGCACGTGGCCGGGCGACCCCAACGCCGAGGCGACCGTGCTCCTCGCGTTCGTGCTGGGGCGCTGGCAGCTGTTCGCGAAGAGCGGCTTCAAGCGCTCGCCGCAGGACGGCTGGGACGCGCAGCGCAAGTTCCTGTTCGGCTGAGAGATGAACGGCCCCCGCGCTCACTGCGTTCGCTGCCCCCCGACGGGGCGCTCAGTGCCGTTCGGGCGGCCGAACCGGCACTGACTGCGCGACGATCGCGCTCCGGAGATCGGCGATCCGCTGGCTCGCGCGTCACGGCGTGCCGCAGACCGTGCATCGCGGATCGCGCGGGATGCGCACTTCCCGCCAGTGCATCGCGTGCGCGTCGACGAGCAGCAGCCGTCCCGCGAGTGATTCGCCGACGCCGGCGACGAGCTTCAGCGCTTCTGCCGCCTGCGTCGCGCCGACGATGCCGACGAGCGGCGCGAAGACGCCCATGATCGCGCAGCGCATCTCCTCGAGATCCTCGCCCTCGCCGAACAGGCAGTGGTAGCAGGGCGAGGCGGGGTCCCGCGGATCGAACACCGCGACCTGGCCGTCGAAGCGGATCGCGGCGCCGGAGACGAGCGGCTTCCTCGCGGCGATGCAGGCGCGGTTCACCGCATGGCGCGTCGCGAAGTTGTCGCAGCAGTCGAGCACGACATCGGCGCGCGCGACGAGCGGCGCGAGGTCATCCGCTCCGAGCCGCGCCCGGATCGCCTCGACGCGCACCTCGGGGTTGATCGCCAGCAGGCGCGCCTTCGCGGCGAAGACCTTCGGCGTGCCGACATCCGCCGTCGCGTACAGAATCTGCCGCTGGAGATTCGTGAGATCCACCGCGTCCGGATCGCTGAGCGTGAGCGTGCCGATTCCCGCCGCGGCGAGAAACTGCGCGGCAGGTGCGCCCAGCCCGCCGGCGCCGATCACGAGCGCGTGCGCGGCGGCGAACTTTTCCTGCGCCTCGAGGCCGAGCTCGGGCAGCAGGATGTGCCGGCTGTAGCGGAGAAGCTGGCTGTCGTCCATGGAGACGGGTTCGCTTGAGCGGGTTCGAGCGGGCGCAACCTCGGCGACACGGGCTCCGAAACGAAAACGCCCGGCCGGGCCGGGCGCTTCCTGCCGGGGCGTCCGGCCCGCTATTGCGGTTTCACCTGCGCCGAGACGGCCTTTGTCGAGGCAATGACCGGCTGGCCCTTCAGCTGGTTGACCGCCTGCGTGAGCTGGAAGTCCTCTGCCGATCCGAATTCGAACCGCGGCGCCGTCGGCTGGGTCGTGGTCTCGGCGGGTCGCGCGGGCGCCTTGGTCGCGTCCGCATCGCCGCTCTTGACGGTCTCGAGCGCCTTGGCCACCGCCGCCTCGCTGCGGCCGGTGCCGAGATGGTTCTCGAGGTTGGCTTCGCGAATCCGGTTCGGCGATTCGCGGCCGTCGTCGACGAAGATGTCGGGCTCGATGCCCTTCGCCTGGATCGAGCGCCCCGACGGCGTGTAGTACCGCGCCGTCGTCAGCTTGAGGCCGGCGTTGTTGGAAAGCGGCAGGATCGTCTGCACCGACCCCTTGCCGAACGTCTGCCCGCCGAGGACGACCGCGCGCTTGTGGTCCTGCAGCGCGCCGGCGACGATTTCGGAAGCCGACGCGGTTCCGCCGTCGACCAGCACGACCATCGGCACCTTCCTGACGCCGGCGGGCAGGTCCCGCAGGTAATCCTCGCCGCGCCGCGTGTAGTGCTCCTTCGACGCGGTCAGCCGCATCCGGGCCTCGGCGGTGCGGCCGTCCGTGTAGACGACGAGCGCGTCCTTGGGCAGGAACGCCGCCGAAACGGCGACCGCCTGGTTCAGCAGTCCGCCCGGATCGCTGCGCACGTCGAGCACCAGGCCCTTCAGCTCGCCCTGCTTGTACATGTCCTTCAGCGCCTTCGCGAGGTCCTCGCCGGTGCGGTCCTGGAACTGCCGGATCCGCACGTAGCCATAGCCAGGCTCGAGCATCTTCGCACGGACGCTCTTGACGTTGATCTCCTCGCGGACCAGCGTGAAGGTAAGGAGTCCCTCGGCGTCCTTGCGCGCGACCGTCAGCACGACCGACGTGCCGGGCTTGCCGCGCATCAGCTCGACCGCCTTGTTGAGCGGCATTCCGCGCGTCGCGCTGTCGTCGATCTTGACGATCAGGTCGCCGGACTTGATGCCCGCGCGGAACGCTGGCGTGTCCTCGATCGGGGAAATGACGCGCACGGTGCCGTCCTCGACCCCGACCTCGATGCCGAGGCCGCCGAACTTGCCCTGCGTCGAGATCTGGAGGTCCTTGAAGGCGTCGGCGTCCAGGAAGTCGGAATGCGGGTCGAGCCCGTGCACCATCCCGTTGATCGCTTCCTTGATGAGCTTCTCGTCGGAGACCGGCTCGACGTAATCGCTCTTGATCCGACCGAACACGGCGGAGAGGAGCTGCAGGTCCTCGTAGGGTATCGGCAGCTTGGCCTCACGCTGCGCGATCACCGAGAAATTGAGCGACAGCAGGACGCCCAGCACCGCGCCCATGCCGATCAGCCCGGCCTTCTTCCAGTTGTTCATCGATTCAATCCTTTACCGGACGTTTCGCAGTATACGCCCGGCGCCTGCAGGCAGGCCGCGGAGCTTCGTGAGAGACCATTGGGCTCCAAACCCGGCCGCAAGTTCCGTGCCCGTCGCTCGGGCGTGCATCGGGGTTCTCGGGTCGGCGCCACGTGCTGAGTGTGAGCAATCACTCCGACGCGCGACTCCATCGCTCGGGGGGGGCGCCCCGCTCATCCGAACGCGATCAGCGCCCGGCCGGTCATCTCGGGCGGCGGGGGCACGCCCAGCATCGCGAGCAGCGTCGGCGCGATGTCCTGCAGCGAGCCGCCGTCGGCGATGGCCGCGCGGCGGCCGACGTAGACGCAGGGCACGCGGAAGAGCGTGTGCGCGGTGTGCGGCTGGCCGGTCGCCTCGTCGCGCATCTTCTCGGCGTTGCCGTGATCGGCCGTGATCAGCACTTCGCCGCCCGCCGCGCGCGTCGCGGCGACCACCCGGCCGATGCACTCGTCGAGCACCTCGACGGCCCGGGTCGCCGCGTCGAGGTTGCCGGTGTGGCCGACCATGTCGCCGTTGGCGTAGTTGCAGACGATGGCGTCGTAGGTCCCGGAGCCGATGGCCGCGACGAGCCGGTCGGTGACTTCGGGGGCGCTCATCTCCGGCTTGAGGTCGTAGGTCGCGACTCTGGGCGAGGGCACGAGAACCCGGTCCTCGCCGGGATACGGCGCCTCGACGCCACCGCTGAAGAAATAGGTGACGTGCGCGTACTTCTCGGTCTCGGCGATGCGCAGCTGCGCGAGCCCGAGCGAGGAGACGAATTCGCCGAATCCGTTCGCGACCGACTGCGGCGGGAACGCCACCGGCAGCTGTGCGAACTCCTCGCCGTAGCCCGTCAGGCAGACGAATGCCGCGAGCTTCGGCGTGCGCCGGCGGACGAACCCGTCGAACGACGCATCGGTCAGCGCGCGGGTGAGCTCCCGCGCGCGATCGGCGCGGAAATTCATGAACACGACGACGTCGCCGTCGGCGATCGTCGCGGGACGCTCCCCCGGCGCGAGAATCGCGGTTGCGTGCACGAACTCGTCGGTCTCGCCGCGCGCGTAGGCCGCCGCGAGCGCCGCCTGCGGGGTCGCCGCCGTGTACGGCGCCCGGCCGTCGACGACGAGGTCGTACGCTTCGGCGACGCGATCCCAGCGCCCGTCGCGGTCCATCGCGTAGTAGCGGCCGACGAGCGACGCGACGCGCGCGCCCGGATGCCTGGCACACGCGGCCTCCATGCCCGCGAGCGACGGCGACGCGCTCTTCGGCGGCGTGTCGCGGCCGTCGAGGAACGCGTGGACGAGGATGCGCGGCGCGCCGCCGGCCGCGGCCATCTCGACCATCGCGGCGATCTGCCGCTCGTGGCTGTGCACGCCGCCCGGGGAGAGCAGGCCGAACACGTGCAGCGCCGCGTCGCGGGTCTTCGCCGCCGCCACGGCGCCCGTCAGGACCGCGTTCCGCGCGAATTCGCCGGTGGCGATCGCGTGATCGATCCGCGTGTACTCCTGGTAGACGACGCGGCCCGCGCCGATGTTGAGGTGTCCGACCTCCGAATTGCCCATCTGGCCCTGCGGCAGCCCCACGGCCAACTCGGAGGCATCGATCGACGTGTGCGGGCAGGTGGCGAGCAGACGGTCCCAGTTCGGCTTGCGCGCGCGCGCGATCGCGTTGTCCGGTGCCGCATCGCGGCAGCCGAAGCCGTCGAGGATCACGAGGACCACGGGACGGACGGCAGGGCGGACGGAGGGTGGCATCGGGCTGGATGAAGGGGGCGCGCCGGGAGCGGCGCCTGCGGTGCGCTATCATTTTACCTTCGTCGCTTCGCGGGCCCCCGTTCCATGTCGTTCGTCATCAACAATTGGATGCTGATCGTCGTGCTGGTCGTTTCCGGCGCGATGCTGGTCTGGCCGCTGGCACAGCGCCACCTGTCGCCGGCCACGGATATCGGCAACCTGGAGGTCACGCGCCTCATCAACACGGCGAACGCGCTGATCGTGGACGTGCGCGAGACGCGCGAGTACGAAGGCGGGCGCCTGCCGAAGGCGGTCCACATCCCGCTGTCGCAGCTCGACAGCCGCGGCGACGAGCTCACGCCGCACGCGGACAGGCCCGTGGTCGCCTACTGCGCCACCGGCAACCGCAGCCGGTCGGCGAGCGCCAAGCTCGCCCGGCTCGGGTTCAAGCAGATCTACAACCTGCAGGGCGGTTACAGGACGTGGAAGGATGCCGGCCTGCCGGTGGAGAAGTGACGTGCCGACGGTCACGATGTACACGACGGCGACATGCCCTTACTGCATCCACGCCGAGCGCTACCTGCACGCGAAGGGCGTCACGGCGATCGCGAAGGTCCGCGTCGATCTCGACCCGGCGCTCCGCCTAGCGATGATGGAGCGGACCGGTCGCCGCACGGTCCCGCAGATCTACGTGGACGATCGTCACGTCGGCGGCTACGACGATCTCGTCGCCCTGGACCACGCCGGCGGGCTCGAGCCGCTCCTCGCCGGCGAGCTCGCCTGAGGATCCCCTGGACGGGACGGTCCGGCCCCCCGGGTAGGTTAAAATCCGCAGTTCGACATCCTCGAGGAACCCATCATGGCCGACCCGCAGCAACCCGCTGAAGACGCTCAGGGGGCAGCATTCTCCATCGACAAGATCTACATCAAGGACCTCTCCCTCGAGAATCCGGGCGCGCCCCAGACGTTCCTCATCCAGGAGCAGCCGCAGGTCGAGGTCGGCCTGCGCACGCGCGGCGAGCAGGTCCGGCCGGACGTCTACGAGTGCGTGCTCACGGTGACGCTGACCGCGAAGGTCGGCGACAAGACGCTGTTCCTGGTCGAGGCTTCGCAGGCGGGCATCTTCACGATCCGCGGCGTCCCCCAGGAGCAGCTGCAGCCCATGATCGCGATCGGCTGTCCGACCGTGCTCTTCCCGTACCTTCGCGAAACGCTCGCGGATGCGGTGACCCGCGCCGGATTCCCGCCGGTGCATCTCGCGCCGATCAACTTCGAGGCGCTCTACCAGCAGCAGCTTTCCGCGCAGGCGCAGCAGCCCGCCGTCGCCATCAACTGACCGCGGCACGGAAAGGCGTCCGATGCCGAGCACCCCGCGCGTGCGCTCCCGGGCCGCCGGCGGCGCGGCCGGCCTGATCCTCGCGTGCGCGGTGGGCGGTGCCGTCGCCGCGGACTTCCGCTCGACGGTCGACGCGGCCGCCGTGCTCTACGACGCCCCGTCCGCGAAGGCCAGGCCGCTGTTCGTGCTCGGGCGCGACACGCCGCTCGAGGTGATCGTGCCGGTCGAAGGCTGGATCAAGGTGCGCGACGTCGCGGGCACGATCGGCTGGGTGGAGGCGCGGGCGCTGGCCGACCGGCGCATGCTCGTCGTTCGCGCCGCGCTCGCCGAGGTGCGCGCGAAACCCGAGGACGACGCGCCGCTCGTCTTCCGCGCCGAGCAGAGCGTGCTGCTGGAACTGGCCGAGCCCGCGGCGGGCGCGGCGACGACGGCGACGCCGGGGTGGGTCCGCGCGAAGCACCGCGACGGTCAGGTCGGATTCGTGCGCATCGCACAGGTCTTCGGGCTCTGACCCGCGTGGGCACGTCGATCGCGGTGATCGGCGCGGGCGCGTGGGGAACCGCGCTCGCCGCGCATCTCGCGCGTCGCGCCGACGCGCACGTGTCGCTGCGGGCCCGCGACCCGGCGCAGGCGCGCGCGATCGCGGAGCGGCGCGTCAACGAGCGTTACCTGCCGGGCATCACGCTGCCGGACGCGCTCGAGGTGACCTCGGATCTCGCGCTCGCCGCGCACGCCGATCTGCTGATCGTGGGCACGCCCATCGCGGCGCTGCCGGACGTCGTCCGCGAGCTGGCGGCGACCGGCGCCGGCGCGCCGCTCGTCTGGCTGTCGAAGGGCTTTCTTTCGGTTCCACCGGATGCGGCGAATCCCGCGGGCGTCGCGCTTGCGCACCAGGTTATCGGGCCGCTCTGGCGCGCGCCGGTGGGCATCGTCTCCGGACCGAGCTTCGCCGACGAGGTCGCGCGCGAACTGCCGACGGCCGTCGCGGTCGCCGCGACCGACCCGGCGCTCGCGGCGCAGGTCGCCTCGCTGCTGCGCGCCGACACGCTGCGGGCGTACGAGAGCGACGACATCGCCGGGGTCGAGGCGGGCGGCGCCGTGAAGAACGTGCTGGCGATCGCCGCCGGAGCGAGCGACGGGCTCGGCTTCGGGCACAATGCGCGCGCCGCGCTGATCACGCGCGGACTTGCCGAGACCGGTCGCCTGTCGAAGGCGCTCGGCGGCCGGAGCGAGACGCTGATGGGCCTGGCCGGCCTGGGCGACCTCGTGCTGACCTGCACCGGAGACCTCTCGCGCAACCGGCGCGTCGGGCTTGCGCTCGCGGAGGGGAAGACGCTCGCGGAGATCCTCGGCGTGCTGGGCCATGTCGCCGAGGGCGTCGGCACCGCGGCCGCCGTGAGGGCGCTCGCGCGGCACCTTGGCGTCGAGATGCCGATCTGCGACGCCGTCTACGAGGTGCTCTACGAGCGCCTGACGCCCAGGCACGCCGTCGAACGCCTGCTGAAGCGCGAGCCGCGCTCCGAGCGGCAGTAGGGGGTCCCCGGCCGGGACCCCGGCACGCCGGCGCGGCCGTTCCCTTCAGCCGGCGCCGGTGAACCCGGCCTGTCGCCACGCCTCGTAGACCGCGACGGCGACCGCATTCGACAGATTGAGGCTGCGCACGCCGGGCCGCATGGGGATGCGCAGGCGCGCGTCGGGCGCAAAGCGCGCGAGCACCTCGGCGGGCAGGCCCGACGACTCGCAGCCGAACACCAGCGCGTCCCCCCGAGCGAAGCGGGCGTCGTAGAGCGACCGTGGCGCGTCCGTCGTGAACGCGAACCAGCGGCGCGCGCCCTCCCCGTCGAGCGCGGCGCGGCAGGCGTCGAAATCCCGGTGCACGCGGACGCTCGCGTATTCGTGATAGTCGAGGCCGGCGCGCCTCAACTCGCGGTCGTCCATCCGGAAGCCCAGCGGCTCGACCAGGTGCAGCGCCGTCGCGGTGTTCGCGGTGAGCCGGATGACGTTGCCGGTATTGGGCGGGATCTCCGGATGCACGAGCACCACGGCGAAGCCCGGCGCGGCGGAAGCGGTCGCCATGCGGACCCCGCGCTACGTTCGGTGGGGCGGCAGCGTGCGCGCGACCACCCAGCACTCGACGCGCGCGGCGCCGGCGCGGACCAGCGCGCCCGACGCCTCCGCGAAAGTCGCGCCGGTCGTCATCACGTCGTCGACGAGCGCGATGCGCGCACCGCGGACGTCCGCGCGCGCCGCGAAGGCGCCGCGGACGTTCCTCCGGCGCTCGACCCAGGGCAGCGCCGCCTGCGGCGGACCCGCGGAGACACGGGCGAGCGGCGCGGCGAGCGGCAGGGCGCTCGCCCGTGCCACGCGCACCGCGATCTCGCGGGCCTGATTGAATCCCCGTTCGCGCTGGCGCGGCTCCGACAGCGGCATTGCGACGATCCGGTCGGGCCGATCGCGGGCGTCGCGCTCGGCAAGCGCGGCGCACACCGCCGCGGCGAGCGCGTCGCCCGCCCATTCGGCGAGCGCGAGGCGCGCGTTGTACTTGAGGCGCTGAAGCAGGCGGTCCACGGGAAACGCATAGGCAAACGCGGCAATCGTTGCGGCGTACGGCGTGGCGCGGCCGACGCATGCGCCGCATACCGCGCCCTGCGCCGAGGGCAGAGCGCACACCGGGCACGCCGCGCCGACCCGCGGCAGACCGGCGACGCAGGCGGCGCACAGCAGCCCGCCGGCCGTGTGCGCCACGCAGAGCTCGCACCGCTGCGGCAGCGCGAAGCGGACAACGGGGCCCTCGCGGAGCGCTTCGAACACCCGGAGCATCGCGCGCCGCGCGCGGCAGTCAAATGAATTCGCGTTGGCATTTGACAAGAATCGTACCTCCCTCGACACTCGGTGCGGATTGTAGACGCCGCGGACGAAATCGATGCGCCGGGAGGTCATCCGCCGCGCCGCGCACGATCCCCGGCAGCAAGTCAACCGCGAAGGCCGCCGCAATGCCATCCGCCGAACGCATGATTGTCGTGGACGAGACGAAGGCGGCGCCTGGCCGCGACGCGGCGGGAGCGCCGCCGCGGTGGACGGTGGAGGCGGTCGAGGCGCTCTTCGCGCTGCCGTTTCCCGAGCTCATGTTCCGCGCGCAGGAAACGCACCGCGCCCACCACCCGCCGAATGCGGTGCAGCTTTCGACGCTCATGTCGATCAAGACGGGCGGCTGCCCGGAGGACTGCGGCTACTGTCCGCAGGCGAAGCGCTACGACACCGGCGTCGCCGAGCAGGCGCTGCTCGATCCCGAAACGGTTGTCGCCGCTGCGCGGACCGCGAAGGCGCAGGGCGCGACGCGTTTCTGCATGGGTGCGGCGTGGCGCGGGCCGAAGGACCGCGATCTTGCGCCCGTGCTGGCGATGGTCCGCGGAGTCAAGGCGCTCGGGCTCGAAACCTGCTGCACGCTCGGGATGCTGAAGGAGGGCCAGGCCGAGGCCCTCGCGGCGGCCGGCCTGGATTATTACAACCACAACCTCGACACGTCCCCGGAGTTCTACGGCGGCGTGATCACGACGCGAGACTACGGGGACCGGCTCGACACGCTCGAGCGCGTGCGCGCGGCGGGCGTCGCCGTGTGCTGCGGCGGCATCGTGGGCATGGGCGAGTCGCCGGCGCAGCGCGCCGGGCTGATCGCGCAGCTCGCGAATCTCGACCCCTACCCCGAATCGGTGCCGATCAACCACCTCGTGCAGGTCGAGGGCACGCCGCTCTTCGATCGTCTCGGCGGCGAAAGCGCGCTCGACCCCTTCGATTTCGTGCGCACGATCGCGGTGGCCCGCATCACGATGCCGAAGGCCAGCGTGCGGCTGTCGGCGGGGCGGCGCGAGCTGGGCGACGCCGTGCAGGCGCTGTGCTTTCTCGCCGGCGCCAATTCGATCTTCTACGGCGACAAGCTGCTGACGACCGGCAACCCGGAGGTCGGCGCCGATCGCGAGCTGTTCGCGCGGCTCGGCCTGACCGCCCTCCCTCCGTCGGCCGCGTGAAGCCCGCGGCGTGCCGACCGAACTGATCGCCACTCTCGAACGCGGCCTCGCGGCGCGCGCGTCCGTAGGCCTCGCGCGCGTCCGGCGCACGCTGGAATCCGCGCAGGGCGCACGCGTTGTCGTCGACGGCCGCGAGCTGCTGTCGTTCGCGAGCAACGACTACCTCGGCCTTGCGAGGCATCCGGACGTCGTCGCGGCGGCGCGCGCCGCCGCGCAGCGCTGGGGCGTGGGCGCCGGAGCGTCGCACCTCATCTGCGGCCACTTCGCGCCGCACGCGGCGCTGGAGCTCGAGCTCGCCGCGTTCGTGCGCCCCTGCGTCGGTGCCCGCGCGCTGACGTTCTCGACCGGCTATCTCGCCAATCTCGCGATCCTGACGGCGCTCGCGCGGCGCGGCGACGCGATCTTCGCCGACCGGCTGAACCACGCGTGCCTGAACGACGGCGCGCTCCTGTCCGGCGCGGAGTTCGTCCGCTACCCGCATGGCGACGTCGCGACGCTCGAACGGCGCCTCGCGGCGTCGACGGCGAGGCGAAAGCTGATCGCCACCGACGCCGTCTTCAGCATGGACGGCGACCTCGCGCCGCTGCCGGCGCTGGCCGCGCTTGCCGATGCCCACGACGCCTGGCTCGTCGTCGACGATGCGCACGGATTCGGTGTGCTGGGAACGGGCGGGGACGGCGGGCGGGGCACGCTCGCGCATTTCGGCCTCGCGTCGGAGCGGATCGTCTACATGGGCACGCTCGGCAAGGCGGCCGGCGTCGCGGGGGCGTTCGTCGCCGCCCATCCGGCGGTGATCGAGACGCTCGTGCAGACGGCGCGGCCGTACATGTTCACTACGGCGGCGCCGCCGCACCTCGCCGAGGCGCTGCGCGCGAGCCTCGCGATCATCCGCGACGACGGCGAGCGCCGCACGCATCTGTCCGCGCTGATTGCGCGCTTCCGCGAGCGGGCGCGCGGGCTGCCGTGGGCGCTGCTCGATTCGCCGACGGCGATCCAGCCGCTCATCGTCGGTGCCAATGCCGAGGCCGTCGAAGTCGCCGGCGCACTCTGGCAGCGCGGATTCTGGGTCCCGGCGATCCGGCCCCCGACGGTGCCGAAGGGCACGGCGCGCCTGCGGATCACGCTGTCGGCGGCGCACTCGCTCGCCGATGTCGACGCGCTGACCGACGCGCTCGCGGCCCTCGCGCCGGCACGCGCGAGAGCCGGAGAGCCATGAGCGCCGCCGGGCCGTCCCAAGGCGCGAATTGCGCCCCCTCGGGGGGCAGCGCA
>Ga0209048_10004665_pt1 | contig 13084 bp, 9 predicted proteins | sample FrelakmetCRP12CR_FD_187146 | JGI IMG/M metagenome (GOLD analysis project Ga0209048, IMG submission 187146) | Freshwater lake sediment microbial communities from the University of Notre Dame, USA, for methane emissions studies - CRP12 CR (SPAdes)... | ecosystem: Environmental > Aquatic >... | reverse complement strand
TGGCCTTTAATGCTGGCATTCGAGTCGCCACCATACGTCACGGTAATGCCGCCAGTGGCGATGTCGATCTGAGAGACGTACTTGCCCTTGATGTTCGTATTGGTGCCGATGCCGGCGGCAGTGTTGTCGGCCGGCCAAGCGCCGCGATTCGCGAAGTACTCAGCGACGGACGCTTTCGCAGCCCCGGCCATGGCCAAGCCTTCTGTCACCTGCGACCGGATGACATAGTCCTGATACGCCGGGATCGCGATGGCCGCGAGGATGCCGATGATCGCGATGACGATCATCAATTCGATAAGGGTGAAGCCTGCTTGAACCTTCTTGAACATCTGAGAATCTCCTAAAAAGATCTTTGAGAACCGCCTGCGGCCGTCCTCGGCCTGCAACCTCATCAAGCAATTCCCGTGCCAACCAGCCAAAGACTCGCAATATATTGATTTTTAAAGGTTATTGCTTTTTTTTGCGCCTTTCGCGAGTCAGCAGATTCGAGCTTGTGGCAGCAGCTGTCAGAGATTGACACGCTTTGTCAGTCTGCCCGACGCTCAAGCGGCCCTCCGTTCGGCTAGCCGCCTGCTGGCTTCCGCTTGCTTGGATTCATCTGCTCTGACCTCGTGGTAATCCTCCTCGGTGTTGACCGACCAGATCGCGTTCTTGTCCGTGCTGCCGCTGATCAGGCATTCCACCGCCGCGTTGGCGGCAAGCATCGAGTGATCCTGGTTGTTGTATCGATGCATGCCGTTGCGGCCCACTGCAAAAAGATTCTCGATTCCGTCGAGGAAGCTTCGGACTTTGTCCATCTCGCGGTACGAACCGAAATAGGCTGGGTATGCCTTCGGTACCCGCACGACCGTTCCGTCGAGAACGTCACGTCGATCGATCAAACCGATCTTTTCCAGCTCGCCCGCTGCAAATTCGAGGAACTCGGCGTCTGGCCCGACTTTGACAGCACCTGGATACGAGGAAGCGATTTTCGCTGACGCGACAAGGACATGCGCCTGGTCGCCGGAAGGGCCGTGTATCCAGGCGCTCAGGCCAGGTGGAGGATCGGCGGTGGTTTCGGGATTTGCAGGGATTTCAGGCGCTTAAGGGCGTCTGAGGTCGGTTCGGTGGCCTGCCAGACGGTGCCGTTGGGGCTCAACAATTGCGCCAACTTGATGCGCCGCAGATCGTCCCTGATGTTGCGCCAGGTGTCGCCGCAGGCGTGCTCGGCAACGCGCTCGAGCAATAGAGAGAGGACCGTGAGGGCGACGTGCGCATGGATGCGATGCGGCGCCCAGTGGTAGACGGGCCGCAGCTTGAGTCCGCTCTTGAGCGAGCGCCACGCGATCTCGACGCGCTGCAACTGCTGGTAGCCGAGCGCGAGATCGGCGGCGCTCAAGGTGTCGTCATTGCTGTGCACGACGAACTTGCCATCGAGGCGCTCGGCAGCGGCGACCGCCGCCTGGTTGATGCGCGGCGCATCGCCACGGGTGAGGCGCAGGTAGCGACCGTAGCGAACCGAGGCGCGCAGGTCGCAGACCCGCTTGCTGTGTGAGGCGCCACGCTGGGCTCGCAACCCATCGATCTCGGCCTGCAGCTCCTTGAGGACTTGCTCGCGGTGCTGCTTTTGCCGGGCGGCTTCGTCGGGGTTGTAGCAGACGACGTAGCGGCGGCGGCGCTCACCATCACCGACCGTGACTTCCTTGACCGCGAGGTTGTCGGCGACCTGCTGGTAGCGACCGGGTCGGGTGACCACTTCCTGGGCGACCTCGCCGCCGCGGTGGATCGGCATGCACAGGATGTACTTGCCGCCGCCCCGCGCGAGCGTCTCGAGGTTGACCTTCGAGACCATGCCGGCATCGCCGGCGAACACGCTGCGGCTCAACTGCCAGCCCTGCAGGTCCTTCTTGACGCGCTCGACCGTGGTGACATCCACGGTGTTGCCCGGGAAGATCCAGTGCCGGACCGGGAAGCCATCGCGCGTCACGGCGAGCCCGACCACGATCTGCGGCGCATCAAAGCGGCCGTTCTTCGAGTGGTCGCGCTTGCGGAGCGCGCGGTAGGTCTTGCGGCCAGCCGCCAAGCTGCCGTGCACTTCGTCCTGTTCCCCGAACCCTTGGTCTTCCTCATCGACCTCGAAGTGCAGCGAGGTCGTGTCGTAGAAGACGATCTCGACATCGAGGTTCAGCAGGTCTGCCATCCGGAAGTAGAGCGCCTTCTCGATCGGCTCCTGGTTGGCTTCGAGGAAGTCCATCGCCCGGTACAGGTGCTGCAGCTCGAGCGCGGCCCCGCCTTCGAGATGCACTTCCTCCTGCAGCCACTGCTCGTACCAGTAGAGCTTCGAGGACGGTGCGCAGGCGCGATTGGCCACCGTCGCAAACAGCGCCCGCTCGACGTCGAAGTCGAACTTCCGGCCGCCGCAGACCTCGTGAATCACTTCGCCGATCCCGAGTCGCTGCCACAACTGCTCGAGCACATACAGATCTCCGTACGGCCAGGCGTTCACCACCTGCCACGACCGGTTCTCGGCAACAATCTCCTCCGCTGCGCAGCGGCGCAGGATGCTGCGCGCGAGACGCCGCAAGCGCTCGGTGCTCGCCGGCTCATCGGCGCGGCCGCAGTTGTAGAGGATCTTGACCTGCGCGCGCCGCTTCTCGGGGTCCCAGACGTTCTCGGCGAGTTGCAGGTGGGTCAGGATCGACCCGTCGGCGCGCTTCTGTCGCGACTCACGCAAGTACATGTATCTAACCGTACTCGATGGAAACGCTTCTCGGAAGCCGAGTTCAGGCAATCGATGTATCTAGTCGTTTTCGGACGAATCCGCCTGCGCACACGCGCAGGTTCCTGACTTGCTTAGGCCTCGACCCCCGGCGCACCCCTCCATGTGCCTCCCAACTGCCAAACTCGGGTCTCATGCTCCGCTTCTCGATGCGACGGTGGCGTGACAGTCGTAGAGATACACTCGGACCTGCTCCACCGGAAACAATGCTGTCGCAACGTAACCCTCAATCGCTGCGCTGGTCACTACAAAGTCCAGGCCCGGAGCTTGGCAAACCTTCGCCAGTAGTTCTGCTGTCAACTGCTTGGGTGCCGCGTTGTCTGACGTGGCTGCCATCGTCCACCAACCAGGAGCGACAAGTGGTTTCAATGCCTCCGCTCGTGCGTTCATTTCCTTCGTTAATTGCCGAGAATACAGCAGGCCGGCCAATTGTTCCCCCGACATGTAACTTCGCCGTCCCAGCAATATCCACACACCGGCCGGATTGATCGGCCAAAGAACCTCGGCGGTTTCAGGAATGAGCGTACGCCAGGGCATGAAGGCCTGAATGGTCTCCGGTGAAAAGCGTTCGGTCGACCATGTCCTGTGCGCGCGAGGCATGACGAGCAGCAGTAGCGCTGCGGCGATTACGACGCCAGCCACAGCCGAAAGCCGAGTGCGGCCGACCAGTCGGGTCAAGAACCAACAGGCAAGTACTGCGGCTACTGCGGTGGAGTTGGTGGGTATCCCATTTACCATCCGTTGGATCCAACGGGGATCGAAATTCGTGTCCAATGGGTACATCGCACACTGTATTACCGTAATAGAAGCCGAAACGAGTGTTGCGGCGAATAGCAGCCAAGCGCCGGTTCGCAGTGCGCGCATTGGTTGATTCGGCACGCGCGTACGCATCGAGAACGTGCCGAGAGTCGCCAGCGCGAGAACGCCCCCAAACGTGTCCATGGCCATCCACGACGCGAGAAGTAGAATTGCGCACGTCCGGCGCAGAGACAGATAGTCCTCCCTCCACAGCGTCTCGACCGTGCTTGGTAACAATATGATCGCAGCCACCGCGGCCAGCCATAGCCAGCGCCAAGGCTGAATTTTCAGCAGGAAATCATGCTCTGGGAGAGCGCCGGCGATTGCGGCAAGCCCGATTCCGGAGAGGCCGAGCAGAAGCATGCTGGACGAAAATCTCAAGAGCTTTTCGGACGTGGCCGTACCGTATGCAATCCCGATGGTTGCAAGAATGAGAGCGTTATGTTGCCAGTCTTCAAATCTCCAGGCGGCCGGGAAGAGAAAGATGCTGCGTGTTTGAAGCGTCAGCAACCACTCATCAATCGTCGTGTGATCCCAGCCGGACAGAGCCAGGGTCGCAGCTGTGCCTCCGAAAATCAGAATAGGAAAGAGAGCTCGCAGGCTTTCTACTCCCCAGCGCTCCTCGGCGAGCATGAACACCAACAGCATTGCGGCCGGCAACGCCATGAGCGGGTGGAGCATTCCGGAAATCAGGACAAGCACTCCAGCCAGCATCCGCCGTCGATGAAGAAACGCCGCTGTCGCTGCGAGGGAAAGGACTTCAGCGGGCAGGCGGGCGCTTAGATACATTTCGCCGCTGCGAAATACGTGATAGGCCCCGTACCAAGCGCTGACGGAGACCAACAGGCCCAGTGCCGGCAATGCCATCTCTCTGTTCGTTAGTCCTCGCGCAATAAGCCATCCCATCGCAAGCCAGAGAACCGAACAGGAGAGTGTCAGGTAGGCGGTCGCACGTTCGATACCGATTGACTGTGTGATAAATGCATAGAGGCGAGGGAAAAGCGTGAAGTCATTCTGAGAGCCGTACCTCAGGAAAATGTCGCCCGAAAAAATGGCCGGCTGGAGAGCGGCCAAAGACTGCAGCGCGTACAGCTGGGCGTCACGAACCAACCCGTCGTATGGGCGTAGCAAGACCCACGCGACGGCGCAGAGCAACAGGAACGTCACGGTCTGCGGCGCAGAGCCTTCTGAGAGCTCGTGCAAGTCGATGGGCATCTCAATTAGATCGTCGCGCATTCGGGGTTGGTGGGCGAAGGCTTCCATTGCGTGAACATTCTGCTTGGGCTTCCAGTACGCAAGATTATGTTGCGTCAGCGACACAAGGCGTGACCAATTGCTCAGTTCAACTAACAGGTGGAGCGTGGCGCGGCCGCGGAGACGTGCGAGGCGCGGTCTGCTGGCGAAGTTCATCGCGCGAGTCACCGGAAACCGTAGAGTCGGTCGAGCTGGTTCGGGTCAATGAACGAGTGGACATTCTCTTCTCGCCGGCCAGGATGCTCGGGGCACGGATTAGAACGCCTTGAATTCCGGCGGGCGGGTCATGAACCGATGCAGTCCAGCCGTAAACCACGCGCTACTCATAGTGGTATCCCGCCCAGTTCGAAAATAGGGTCCTGTGGAAGGGAACCCAGCGGCATTCGGCTGGCATGTTCACGTCGAGTTGCTGGCCATCGACTCAACCCTGATTTCAAACGCTGAGATTGAAACAGAGCTGTGGCGCCTGCGATCGGGAGGTGATCGGATCGGAGTCGCCCGGCAGATTAGGCGCGCCGTCGACCTGGATTCTCGAGTAGGCATTCAAACCGCTGGCCTTGACCCGGCGCATGGCGTCGTTTCAGCTCGCCCGCAAGCCGCCCAGCAATTGAAGGCTGACCTGCGTGCTGTCAAACGACTACCAATGAGCCTCAGCCGCCGGTAGGCGGTGATTGCGCGGCGGCGGTGGCCAGCCGTGGGAGCATGGTAGCGAGTTCGAAACGTCGGTTAGAGCGACAGGTTAATTCGGCCAGGTAACGCGGCAGATACTTGGGCCAGACCGCATGGTAGGTGCCGTGGATCGCGTTCTTGACGTTGCCGAGCATGGTATCGATCCAGTTGAGCACCTGTCTGTCGACGTTGGGCGATGCCCGGGCCGCTCATGACGGTCGGGGTATGCGCGCAGCCCGCAGCAGTCACGGCGGCAAGTCAGGCCGGGCCGTCCGAATGAACCGCCGTACCAGGAGTCAGCTTCGCCCGGCTCCAGCGGGCGATCTCCTTGGAGCGAAAGCCCTTGACGCAGTTGAGGCTCATCCGGCGCGGATGTCCGGCCGCGTCGGTCTCCACCGCTGCCAAGAACGGCGTCTTGCTGCGGGTGCCGCGGCGGCGCTTGTAGCCGCGGCGCCTCCCGCCCCAGTATGCATCGTCGATCTGCACCTGGCCGGCGAGCTGTCGGTCGCCGTCGCGTTCGAGCATCGCCTGCATGAGCTTGTGCTTCATCAGCCAGGCGCTGTTCTGCGAGATACCCAGTTGGCGGGACAAATCCAGGGAGGAGATACCGTTCTTGGCCTGGGTGATCAGGTGCATGGCGAGGAACCAGACGTTGCGCGCCAGCTTGGAATCGGCAAACAGGGTGCCGGCGATGACGGACGTCTGCCGGCCGCAGCGGTTGCACTGGAACAGCCGTCGGCCCTGCAGCGTGCAAATACCCCGTGTGGCAGCACTCGGGGCAGACAAAGCCTCGTGGCCAGCGCCAGCCGAAGAGCGCCTGCTCGCACTACTCTCGCGTTCCGTACTTGTCCATGAATTCGCGCAAACTCATGCCCCACTGGAATTGCACCTGATTCTTCGGCATCGCTTTTCTCCAAGTGAAATCAAGCGATACCAGTATCCGCACCCCACTGCCTCACCAGCTGAGCCTCATTGGTAATCAGGTTACGGTTTGAGTCGACGAACCGATTCACAGCCTGAAATGAAAGTGGACGATTCGTGTCACTTGGTGTCATCGCCTACTGCGGCGCGTGCTTCCTCGTGGTAGTCGTCCTCGGTATTGACGGACCAGATGGCCGACTTGTCCCGGTTGCCGCTCGAGATGCCGTCGACCGCAGCCCTGGCGGCGAGCATCGAGTGATCCTGGTTGTTGTAGCGGTGCATCCCGTTGCGCCCCACCGCATACACGTTGTCGAAGCGGTCCAGGTATTCGCGCACCTTGCCGATGCCCCGGTATTCGCCGAAGTAGGCCGGGTACGCCTTGGGTACCCGCACGACCGTGCCGTCGAGGACGTCCGCGCGGCGAATCAGGCCGATCTTCTCGAGTTCGCCCGCGGCGAACGACAGGAACGCCGGATCGGCCATGTTCCAGGTCTCATCGCCTTCACGGCAGAAGTACTCGAGGCCGAGCGAGACCGTCGACGGGTCGGCGACGAGGTCGGGACTCCAGTTGTTGAAGACCTGCAGCCGGCCGATCTGCACGTCCGGTTCCTGGATGTAGATCCAGTTGTCCGGCGGGATTGCGCCGCCGCCGTTGCGTACCGTCGAACCGGGCGCCTGCATCTGCTTGACGATCAGGCCCGCCGTCATGAAGTCGCGATAGGGCAGGGCCGATGCGATTCGCCCAACCTCCGGATCTTCGGGTTGCAGCTGCGCCGTGAGCGCACTCAACGGCATGGTCGAAATGAATGCGTCGCAGGGCACGACACGCTTTTCCTGCGTCTCGAGGTCCAGTACTTCGGCGGCCGTGACCGTCGTGCCGGATCGCTGGAGGCCGATCACCTTCTGCCGCAGCGACACGCCGCCGCCGCCTGTGACCACCCGCGCCGCGACTTCCTCCCACATCTGCCCGGGGCCCAGGCGCGGGTAGAGGAAGCGCTCGATGAGGCTCGTTTCGACTTGCTTCTGCGCGACGTCGCCCGGCTTGCGCACCGCATTGGCGAGCGCATGCGCCAGCGCCCTGGTCACCGACAAACCCTTCACCCGTTGCGCGCCCCACTCGGCCGAGATCTCCTGGCACGGCACGCCCCAGACCTTCTCCGTGTAGTCCTTGAAGAACGTCTGGTACAGCCGCGTGCCGAAGCGGTTGATGAAGAAGTCCTCCAACGTCACCTCGTTGCGGCGCGGGAAGAGCTGGCCTTTCGAGTAGCTCGCGCCGATCAGCGCCGTCTCGAGCCACCCCAGATTCGCGATCGTCGTGAGGTTGAGCTTGAGCGGGTAGTCGAAGAAACGCCGGCGGTAATAGATGCGCGACAGCCGGTTGCGCACGAGCATGACCGCCCCGGTGTCCGCTGCCGCCGTCCTGCCCGGCTGGAATTCCCGCGACTGGCCTTGATACGCCAGCGACATCGCCTCGCGACCGGCTTCGCCTTCGGCAACGGGCAGGATCTCCTGCCACCAGTTCATCACCCAGTCGGATTTCGAGAAGAACCGGTGGCCGCCGAGGTCCATGCGATTGCCGCGGTAGTTCACGGTGCGCGAAATCCCACCCACCTGGGTGTCGGCCTCGAACACGAGCGGCCGGCAATCGGTATTACGCAGCAGTTCCAGGGCCGCGGTCAGTCCGGCCGGCCCGGCGCCGGCGATGACGACGGTGCGTGTCATGAGCCGACCCCGGTGCCGTTGGAGCGTGCGGGCTCATCGGGCTTGCGTGGCGAAAACAGCATCCAGCGCCTCAAGAGAAAATTGGCGGAAAACGTGAAGCCGGCCGCGCCGACTTTCGCGACCAGGTAATGCAGTCCCAGGCCGCTGACCAGCGCGTACATCGCCGCGAGGTTCACGGCCAGACCGGCCAGTCCGAGCCCGGCGAACACCGCGAACTCCTGTCGCCAGTCCTCGAGTCGCCGGTAGTCGAAAACGTGGCGGACGGACGCGTAGTAGACGACGACCGTGCCGGCCATGAACGAGGCTGCGGCGGCTGCCAGGTAAGGCACACCCAGCCCCGACACCAGCAAGGACAGGAGCAGGAAGTCGATGGCGAACGCCAGCGCGGAGGCGCCTACGTAACCGGTAGCCTGGCGTAGCAGCGGATTCATCCGATGGAGTCTCGCCGATATTGGCGGCAATCGTACAAGAAGACGTAGTGCCCGCCGCCGGGCCACTCGGCCAGGCGAACGTAGCCCGGGATCTCTTCTCCGCTCACGACGAACGCAAGCGTCGGGTCCTCGCAGACGTCGTGAAGAATTCCGGCGCTGAGCCGCTTTGGATAGTCGGGCTTGCTGTCTTCTGCAACGTTCAGAACCCGTGACTGGCGAGCGATGACAACGACTGGCTGCGGCGGACGAACTCGGTCGTCGCAGACCGCGAGTAGAGCCGGCCCGCCGACTGGCTGACCGACAGGAAGCTCTTGCGTTCGAGCATCGTCCACGCTGCCGCTGGGTCTTCGAACCAGAGCACTTCTGCCGACGGCGGAATCACCTCGCGCCAGCTCGCGAACTCGCATGTCGCACTGCCGAATACCGAGGCTCGTCGAGGCGCGTGTACTGGCAGGCGGCCAGCCAGGCAGGGCCGCGGCCGCACCCACGCCAACCGCCAGCGGCGCGATGCGCCATCGGGCGCTCATCGTGAGCCACCAGGCGAGCGTCATCGCCAGGACGGGCGGGCCGTCGAGCCCCGCGATGTCGATGAGCCGCTGCCCCCAGACCGGACCGACGTTGTTGTCGAAGTCGAGTGGAATCGCCTGCAGGCCGAAGCCCAGCAGCATCAGCGCGCCGGCGCACGCAATGACATACGCGCCCTTCAGGAGCGCCGACTGGACCTCGCCGCGCAGGTTCGTCCCGGCCAGCCAGATCGCCGCCGCGGCGAACGCCACCGCTCCACCTGCATAGTTGAAAAGCGCCCACCCGGTCCCGAGCAGCAGCGCGGACGAACGCCCGGGTACGTCCCGCCGGTACGTGGCCCGGAGGGTTGCGGGGATCAGGACGACTGCTACGAAACGGCACAGCGACATCCAGCGCCAGGGCTGCGCGAGCAGCAACAGGTCGAAGCCCCGGCCGACCGAAGTCAGGGCCGCGAGCGCGAGCCCGATCAATCCGACCATGCAGCAGCAGGCAGCGAGCCTGCGGGCCGTCCTCGACTCGAGCGCCGTCGCCGAAATGAGCAGGCTGGCGAGCCCGAGCGCATTCTGCAGCCAGTCATTGAGGGTCCAGTTCTGCAGGAAGGCGTAGGACGTGCCCGATCGCAGGGTTTCCAGCCACAGATCGTGCGCCGCAATGGGTGCGGACGACACGGCCAGCGACGCCAGCGCGACGGCAACGGTGCCGCCGAGTGCGACATAGGCCGCCGCGCGGTCGCCGAACTTCGCGGTCGCCCGGGAGTCGATCAGCAGCAGGGTGAGCAGGCCCCAGGCCGGTGCCGCCATGACCGGGTGAATCGCAGCGGCGAGCGCCGCGAAGATCGCTGCGTACCACCAGGAGTTCCGGCAGGCGAGGCAGACCGCCAGGATCGACAAAGCCTCGGCCGGGACCCGGGCGTTCAGGTACATCTCGTCGTACCGGAACACGTCGCACCCGCCGTACCAGCCGGGAATCACGATCAGCAGGCCGAGACTCAGCCAGGCCACGCGAGCGTCGAACAATGAGCGCGACAGCAGCCAGCCGCCGCCCAGCAGTGTCAGCGAACTCGTCACTACGATCGCTGCAGCCGCGGACTCGAGTCCGAATCGGGCAAGCAGTGGAGCGACGATATGCGGAAATAGCGTAAAGTTACTTTGAGAGCCAAAGCGGAGGAAGATGTCGTTGGCAAGCGGGAATGGGTTCAACACGGCCATGGCCTGCAGTGCATAGAGCTGTGCGTCCAGCACGATTCCTTGGTAAGGACGCGCCGCCAGCCATGCGACGAGACAGACGCAGCCCATGACGGCGGCACGAAACGTTCTTGATGTCGAGGCTGCGGCCATGTCGGTCGTTTCGTGATCCTGCGATCCGGCTGTTGCTGGGTGCCGGTGCCTGCGGACGTCTCCCGTGCCGTCGATGGCCCGGACGGCCGCAACCCGGACCACAACATTATGTCGCCCCAGCGTGAGGTTGCGTGAAGTGGGTCACGACTTGACGCCCGCGCAACGGATCGAAGGCAATGTCGTGGGGCGGTTCGCACTGATCTGGCTGCTCGCCGGATTCGTGGTGATCCTGCTGACGCTGCAGATGACGATCGCGTCGTTCATCGACGGCCAGTACCTGCCCGTCGGTCACGACGCGTTCTACCACGGGCGGCGGATTCTCGACGCCGTGCAGACGGGCCACCTGTACCAGTTCGATCCGCACATCCACGTTCCGCAGGGCGACTGGATCACCTGGCCTTGGGCCTACGACTTCGTCCTCGCGAAGCTCGTGCGTGTGGTCATGACCGTGACCGGCGCAAGTGATCCGGCGGCCATCCTGATGCACGTGCCGCAATTGTTCGGCTTCCTCGCGGCCGGACTGGTGGTCGGCGTCTGCGCGGAACTCGAACTCCCGCCGACGCTCACGGTCATCGCTGCGTTGTGCTTCGCCCTCCATGCATTCACCCAGGGCCAGTTCGGCGTCGGTTCGCTGGATCACCACGGCGCCGAGCAGATGGCGACGCTCGGAGTGTTGTGGCTCGGCCTGCGCTGGCTCCGGCAGCCGGCGAGCGCGCTGCGCGCCGCGCTGCTCGGCCTCGGGCTCGGCGCCGCGATCGGCATCCACGCGGGACTGTTCATCCTGCAGGTTCCGCTGGTCGCGGCGCTGCTCTTGTGCTGGTTGCGTGGCGATCCGCTGCGCGGCGCCGCCGCCGGGTGGTTCGCGGCAGGCTTGCTGACGGGAACCTTGCTCATCCTGGTGCCCGCGGAGACGTTCTGGCAGAAGCGTTACGTCATCTACTACCTGTCGCTGCTGCACCTCCACCTCGCCATCGCGACCTCGATCGTCGTCAATTTTCTTTGTCGAACCTCGTTCGGCAAGCGCAACCTGGCAATCCTGGTCGTGCTCGGCCTCGTGCTGGCCGCGCCGCTCGCATCCATATTCGACTTCTCGACCGGGTTCCTTGCCGGGCGCCTCGCCGCGATCGAGGGGATCGACGAGATCCAGTCGCCGTACGCCGCCACCCTGCAGCCGCACGGGCTGCAGCGCATCGACCAGGTCTACACGCTGCTGATCTGGATCGCGCCGCTGACGCTGCTGGCCGCGCTGGCGATGGCCTGGCGCGAAAAGACTGCGGCGCGCGCCTACTTCTGGCTGGCGGCCGCATTCGGGCTGGCGTTGATGCTGCTGCAGCTGCGCTTCGGTTCGTTCGGCGTCGCGTACCTGTACCTGCCGCTGCTCGTGCTGGCGGCCTATGCGACGACCCGTTGGCCGGCGCAGCAGAATGCAGTGGTGATGCTGATGAGCGGCGTGATGCTGGTGGCTTACTACCCGACGCTGCGGTACCAGCTGTTCGGCGCGCGCACACCGGCGATGGACCAGCAGTACGCGACCGTGCGACCCCTCCTCGCCACGCTGCGCAAGGCGTGCCAGGAGGATCCGGGGATCGTCCTGGCCGAGCCGGGCGACGGTCACGTCATCCGCTACTTCACCGATTGTTCGGTCATCGCGAACAACTTCCGGTTGACTCCGCTCGATGGCGCGAAGATCGACGAGGCTTTCTCGCTGATCGGGCAGCCGCTGGAGACCGTTCGTCGCCGGTTTCCTGAGGTGAAGTACGTGGTCGCTCGACTGGTTGCGCCGGTCGAGACGGAACACCCGGTGCTGTTCCTCGAGCTGCTGTCTTCCAAAGGCCCGCGACCGCCCGGAGTCGAAACGCTGGTGGAGGTCGCGGCGACGCAGAAAGACGGCCACGCCGAAAACTTCCTCGGCGTCTTTCGCCTGACCGGACCGCCGGCGGCGGCCCCGCTGGCGCCGTGACGGGCCCGGGCTCCGGCCTCACTCGATGCCGAGCTTCTTCACCCGGTAGCGCAACTGCCGGAAGGTCATGCCCAGCAGCTCGGCCGCCTTGGTCTTGTTGTGCCGCGTGTGCTCCAGCGCCTTGATGATCGCTTCGCGCTCGAGGTGCTCGAGTTGCCCCTCCAGCCCGTCCGCGGCCATCTCGTCCACGACGGACGGCAGGTCCACGAAGCCGACACCCTGCTTCAGCTGGATGTCCTGCGGCTCGATGCGGTCGTCCGCGCAGAGCGTCACCGCGCGCTCGAGGATATTCTCGAGTTCACGCACGTTGCCGGGGTACGGATACGAAAGCAGCTTCTCCAGTGCTTCGTCGCTGATGGTCGGCCGCGTCACGCCGATCTGCTTCGAGACGCGATCGAGCAGCATGTCCACCAGCTGCGGCACGTCGTCGAGCCGCTCCTTCAGCGCGGGGACGCGCAGCTCGATGACGTTGATCCGGTAGTACAGGTCTTCGCGGAACCGGCCGAGCTTCACCAGCTCGTCGAGCTGGCGATGCGTCGCCGAGAGGATGCGCACGTCGACCGGAATCTCTCGCGTATCGCCGACCGGGCGGACCGACTTCTCCTGGATGACGCGCAGCAGCTTCACCTGCATGTGCAGCGGCAGGTCGGCGACTTCGTCGAGAAACAGCGTGCCGCCCTCGGCGCTGCGGATCAGGCCTTCCTTGTCG
>Ga0209048_10004664_pt1 | contig 13085 bp, 11 predicted proteins | sample FrelakmetCRP12CR_FD_187146 | JGI IMG/M metagenome (GOLD analysis project Ga0209048, IMG submission 187146) | Freshwater lake sediment microbial communities from the University of Notre Dame, USA, for methane emissions studies - CRP12 CR (SPAdes)... | ecosystem: Environmental > Aquatic >... | reverse complement strand
CCGCCTTCGCGCCACGTCGTCGGAATGATCGACGTTTCGACGAAGTTGCGGGTGACGCCGAAATACTGCGTTGGTTCGTGGGCGGTATTGAGCAGGCCCGAGGGAATGAGGAACAATCCGGCGCGACCCGCGAGCTGCGGCGTGAACGAGCGCTCGATGTAGAACTGCTCGACCTCGGATTCGCCCTGGTCGGCGGCGGACGTCACGGCGTGCTCCCATTCGAATTCGGCGACGAAGCGCGTTCGGTCGTCGAAGCGATGCCCGATGCCGATGACGGCGCGTGCCAGATCGGCCTGCGTCTGGGACCGGTCGCGCGGGTAGTTGGCATAGTTGAGCTCGCCGTAGCCGAAGAATGTCGTGGCCGGCGCGTCGGCGCTTGCTCCGGCAAAGGGTGATCCCGGCGCCATGGCCAAGGGCAACGGTGTCTGCGCCCCGGAGTCGTTGGCGACCGCCGGTTTGAGCGTTGGGGTGCCGGCCGTCGTCGCGGGCGCACCGCCTGCAGCCTGGGTCGCCGCTGCGGCCGGAGCCGCCGACTGCGTCTTGAGCTGGCGCAGCTCGGCCTTAAGCGCCTCCAGTTCCACGGACAATTTTTCCACGCGTGCGGCGAGCGCGGCTTCATCGGCATGGGCCGGCATCGTGCAGGTTGCCGTGGCAAGTGCCAAGATGAGGGCGGGGGCGGTACGCATGGCGAAATCTCCAGTCATGGCTGGTAGCCGTCCGCATTGCGCGGCTACCACTCCTCGGGGTTGGTGTCGCGTCGGACGTGGAACCCGACGATTTCCTCAAGCGTCCTGAATCGGCCATTGTGAAAACAGGGCGCGCTGATCGCCACGTTGCGCAGTGTGGGCACCTTGAACGCGCCGCAGAGATCAGTGCGCTGCGCAAGGTCGGTCCGGAACGGGCCGCACAGGCCGAGGTCGAGCTTCCGCCGCCACCGCAGGCGGCAAGCAGGAGAACCAGCACAGCAGGGACGAGCGGACATAGCGGGGAAGACATCGGCGGGGCCGCACCCGGGATTCGGGAAGGGCGATAACGAGAAGCATAATACGAACGATTCGCATTTGTAAATAGGGAGGCGGACCGGCATCGCTGACTTGGGCCCATGGTTGACCCGCGGCGCGGCCGCTGCGTAGACTCAGGTCGAATGTCCAGCCGGTTCCCCGATTCGCGCATCCGGCGCCGCGCGACGTGCGTCGCACTGCTGTTGGGCGCGGCGGTCGCGGTGTCCCCGCTGCAGGCGCAGGAGCGCAACGCCAAGGCAGCCGCGTTGCGGTTGTCGACGGCGCAGGCGCCCTCCTTTCCCATCGGGCGCGCCGGCGAGCGCTGGGCGCAGCTGGTGAACGAAAAGGCCGGCAACGCCTACGAGGTCACGCAGTATCCCGGTGCCACGCTGGCGTCGCGCGACCCCGGGCGCGAATTCGGTGCGCTGGGAGAGGGACTCGCCGACCTCGCCGTCGGGTCGGCGTTGGCATGGTCGGCGCAATTGCCCGCGCTGGCCGTCTATGCGTTGCCGTGGCTGGCCGTCGAATCACGCGAACAGGCAGCGCTCGCGGCCGATCCGGCATTGCGCGAGCGACTCTTTGCGCTGATGGAGGCGTCCGGCGTGGTCGGCCTTGCCATCGCACCGCTCGGCGAACATGTCCTGGCAACGACCAGGGCGCCTGTCGCAAAGCCGGCCGACGCCCACGGATTGCGCGTGCGCGTCATGCCGCTGCGGTCGGTGATCGACGTCTATGTCGGCGTGGGCGCGCTGCCGCAATCGATGGGCTTCGCGCTGGCGCAGACGGCGTTCGCGGCCGGCACCCTCGATGGCCAGGACGCCATGCCCACGACGCTGGTCGCGACGCGTGCCTACGCCTCCGGCCAGAAGTTCGTCACGCGCTGGGGGGCGTTCGCGGACGTCATGGTGTTCGCGGTGCGCAAGGCGAGCTGGGATGCCTGGCCCGAGGATCGCCGCGTGCTGGTCCGCGGCGCGGCGGAACAGGCGGCGCGGGAGGCGGACGCGTTGTCGCGGGAAGAAGCCGCGTTGGCCCAGTTGACGAAGGAGGGCGTGACCATCGTCCGCCTCTCGCCATCGCAGCGCGCCGCATTGCGCGAGGCGGCGCAGCCCGCGATTGCCGCGTGGACGAATGCGGTTGGCGAGGACCTGGTGGGTATCGCGCGTTCCGCTGTCGCGAGCGCAGCCAAGTAAGTCGGCGCGGCGCCCTGGCCCCTCCTTTCACTTCGCCGTCGGCGGTAAATACTCCGGGACCTTGTTGCGGATCGGCGGGATGGACTTGAGGTAAGCGAAGGCGGCCTTCAAGTCGGACTCGGGCAAGTGCCGGTAGGAATCCCAGGGCATCGGTGGCTGGATCGGGCGACCGACGCCCAGGTGCTTGCCGGTTTTGATCGCCTGCACGAAATCCTTCTCCCGCCACTTGCCGATGCCGGTGTCGGGATCGGGCGTCAGATTGATCGCGTAGCTGATGCCCCAGGGGCCGGCAAACGCCGTATTCGACGCCGAGCCGACGTTGTTCCATGCTTCGTTGAGCGGAGGCGGCGGTGGCAGTACGATTGATTCGGGGTGGCCCGAGAGCATCCGCGACATGTTGGGTTCGGGACCTTGCGGACCCATTCGCAGCGGCGTGTGGCAATCGTTGCAGCCCCCAGACTGCACGATGAATTGTCCGCGTTTGACCTGCGGCGAGTTCTCCGCCGCGATGCATGGCAACGCAATCAGGGCAGGCGCGAGAAGAAGACACGCAATTCCTTTCATCAGGCTTGGCTCCTTGCGGTTGGAAAGCGGCCGGGAGGACGGGACCGCAATGGCTCAGTTCACGTACCGCCCGATGCGCACCGCGGTCTCGCCTTTCTTGGGACGACGCGAGGGCATCACCAGCACGCTGTTCTCGTAGGGCGTGCGCACCTCGGCGTCGCCGTCATGCGCCAGCAGCGTCTCCGCTTTCGCAATGACGTCGAGTCCTTCTACGGGACGGGCAAAGCGGAAAGAATCGGTCGCGATGGTCACGACATGGGTGATCTCGATTGCCCGTTGCCTGGGAAGCGGCAAGGCTTCGACGTGCGCATCGAGGAACGCGCTGTCGGCCATGCCGAAGTGGCGCAGAAAGCGCAGCGTCGCCTGCCTGGCGACATCAGGCGCCGCGCGCTCCCAGTGCTGGCCGCATTCCAGCAGCAGCGCGGTGCGCGGGCTGCCGGGGTCGTCGAAAGCCGCGTAGTCGCGCAGCCTTCGCCCCGCCTGGTGACCGGCGTCGATGACGACGTGTTCCGGAATGCCGATCGCAAAGGCCAGTTCGAGGCCCTTCTGCTGCCGACCCGCGAGCGCGAGCGGCGCGCATGGGTCGGTCATCGAATGCAGATCCAGCAGGTATTCCGTGGCGTCGTAAACCGGCCGCAGTTCGCGCGCCCTGGCGAGGTCGGTCGTCTGTCGCGTGCCGTCGAGCGTTTCGGCGGTCCAGAGCCGGTTGAAGTCTTCGTCGACACAGCGCGACGTGTACGGATCCGCGGGATTGAAGGTTCGATACGCGGCCACATTGGCGAAGGCAAGCGTCAGTGTCCCGCGCGTGGGCCGGAAGGCCTTGCGCATGAGCCAGTCGTTGGAAATCGCGCCGCACACTTCATTGCCATGGGTCAGCGCCTGAATCGTGACGTGCGGTCCCGGACGGTCGGAGGTAAAGGTCCAGACGAACGGAATGCCGGTATTGCCGGCCTGCCAGCGCTCGATGTCGGGAAAGTCGACCTCGATGGGAGGCAGCGGGCTGCGCGTATCCACGTGGGTCAGTCGACGCAGACCAGATCGGCCAACCGGCGCATGAAGGACTCGCAGCGGGCGACCTGATCGAGCGCCACCCATTCGTTGGGCTGATGCGCCTGCGCAATATGGCCGGGGCCACAGATGACCGTGGGCACGTTGGCGTTGTGGAACAGCGAGGCCTCGGTGCCGAAGGAGACCTTGCCGAACTCGTGCGTTCCGTTGCAGGCGCCGCCAAGCGCGGTGATCTCGCTGCCCTCATGCGTGTCGAATCCGGGCGTCGCCGACAGGAGGTCGAAATCGATATGCGTTCCGGGTGCCACGGCATGCATTGCCGGCAGGAAGGATTCCGCGCAGGACTTCACCTCCGCGAAGAATGCGTCCGGATCGTCGAACGGCAGGTGCCGGATCTCGAAATCGAACGTGCAGTCGCGGGGGACGATGTTGAGCGCGGTGCCGCCGTGGATGGTGCCGACATGCACGGTCGTGAACGGCACATCGTAGGCGTCGTCCTGGCGGCCGGCGTCGCGGAATTCACGCGCACGACGCGCGATGGCCGCCACGATCTCGCAGGCGATCTGCACCGCATTGACTCCGTGCGGCGTCAACGACGAATGCGCCTCGAAACCGCGGACCCGGCAGCGCCAGGCCTTCTTGCCCTTGTGCGCGACGACCAGTTGCATGCCCGTCGGTTCCCCGACGATGCAGCCGAGGGGAGAGAGTCCCCTGGCCACGATGTCGGCAATGAGCCGGCGCACGCCGATGCAGCCGACTTCCTCGTCGTAGGACAGCGCGAAGTGGATCGGCTTCTGCAGTCCCCGCCGTACGAATTCCGGAACGAACGCCAGGCCGACTGCCAGAAAGCTCTTCATGTCGGTCACGCCACGTCCGATCAGCCGGTCGCCCTGTTGCGCGACTTCGAACGGATGGGTGTCCCAAGGCTGGCCATCGACAGGAACGACGTCGGTATGCCCGGACAGCACGATGCCGCCGGTCGTGGCATTGCCGTCCCGCGCGGGAATGGTGGCGAAGAGATTGGCCTTGCGGCCGTCATCGTCGAACGTCAGCGTCGAGGCGATGCCATGGTCGTCGAGGTAGGAGCGGACCCACTCGATCAAGGCCATATTCGAATCGCGGCTCGTGGTATCGAAGCTCACCAGCTTCCGGATCATCGCGAGCGACACGAGATCCTCTGCGCGCACTGCACCGTCGTCGGGCCGTACCTGTGCTGGCGTGGCGGGAGCGTTCATGGCGGAACTCCGGCGGCTCAAAGAAACAGGATAGCACCGCGACCGGCCGGTCCCAAATCGCCCCGGGCGGCCGGCAACGCTGCCTCGATTGCGCGACGACGTTGCACGAATGCGCGACAATCGCGCATTGGACAGCACAGGTTGCAACGACCTCATGGACAACTGCGTGAAATCGGGCACGGCCGCGCTGCTGGTTGCGGTGGCCGGCGCCGCGTCGTACGCGTGGGGCCAATCGGACCTCCCGCTCGAACGGATCAGGCTTCCGCCGGGCTTCGTGATCGAGACCGTGGTGCGCATTCCCGACGCGCGCGCCATGACCTGGGGCGAGCGCGGCACGCTGTTCGTCGGCTCGACTGCTGCCGGAAAGGTGTACGCGGTGACGTTGACCGAGCGTGGCGCGACCGTGCGCGTCGTCGCTTCGGGATTGCGCGAGCCGGCAGGCGTGGCCTTTCGCGACGGCGCGCTGTACGTGTCGGCGGTGAGCCGCATCCTGCGTTTCGACGGCATCGAGAGCAGTCTCGACCATCCGCCCCAGGCGACCGTCGTGAGCGATGCGTTTCCCACCGACGGGCATCATGGCCGAAAGTTCATCGCATTCAGCCCGGAGGGCAAGCTCTACGTTCCCGTCGGCGCACCGTGCAACGTCTGCATGCCCGACCCCGAACGCTACGCGATCATCAAGCGCATGAATCCGGACGGCAGCGGCCGGGAGATCGTTGCGCGCGGTATCCGCAATTCGGTCGGATTTGCCTGGCATCCCGTAACCGGCGAGCTGTGGTTCACCGACAACGGCCGCGACAATCTGGGTGACGACGTTCCGCCCGACGAACTGAACCGCGTGACGCGCTCGGGGCAGCATTTCGGCTTTCCCTACTGCCACGGCGGCACGATTCCCGATCCGGAGTTCGGCGGCCGTCGCGCATGCGGAGAATTCGTGCCCCCGGCGCAAGCGCTGGGGCCCCACGTTGCGCCGCTGGGGATGCGCTTCTACACCGGCACGCAATTTCCCGCGGCATACCGTAACCAGGTGTTCATCGCGGAGCACGGCTCCTGGAACCGCAGCCTGAAGATCGGCTACCGCGTGACGCTGGTGCGCATCGATGCCGCCGGCAGCGCGCTGTCCTACGAACCATTCGCGCAAGGCTGGCTCGACAGCCGGAGTCAGGGCGTGTGGGGACGCCCGGCCGACGTGCTGGTCGCAGCCGATGGCTCGCTGCTCGTGTCCGACGACTACGCCGGAGCGATTTATCGCATCCGTTATCGTGGCATCGACGCTGCAGGCCAGTAGCCTGCGCTGCGGAGGGCGACGGGTCGTCTTGCGGGGAAGAGGGGGCGCGGCGCGAACAAGACAGGAGCCGGCACGACCAGCGGAAACGGCGCCGGCAGTGGTGCGACGACGACGGCGCGGTAAACCGGACGAAAATGGGGCCGCGCCAGGGGCAGCAAGGGCGCGCGATAGAACCCCCGGGCCCCGGAGAAGGCTGGCTGTCCGGCCGCCACGCTGAAGGCGGGTCCCCCGACGGAGACGCCCCAGACAACATTGCCGGCTTCGGCCGCAGGAGCGAAGGCGGCGGGCAGCAGGCCGCCGCAAAGCGCAACGGCGAAAATTGTGCGACGATTCATGCGGGCTTCTCCTATGCGCAATCGCCGCCGCGAGCGCGGGGCGGGTATGCGGCGACAATGCTTCCAGAACGGAGCGGACCTGCCCGACGTTGACGCCGCAGCCTGGCCGGCCGTGCCTGTTACAAACGGAAACGCCTTGGACCAAACCTCCCTGGAGAATTTCCCGATGCATCACCTTCGCCGACTTGTTCTGGGTGTCTTTGCGCTGCTGCTCGCCAACCATGCGCCGGCGGCGGACCTCACGATCGGCCTTGCCACCGACGTCACGGCGCTCGATCCGCACTATCACAACGTGACGCCGAACAACAACGTCGCCGCCCACATCTTCGGCTTCCTGGTCCAGCGCAACGAGAAGTCGCAGCTCGAGCCCTCGCTCGCCACGGAGTGGAAAACCGTTGACCCGCTGACCTGGGAATTCAAGCTGCGGCGGGGCGTCAAGTTCCACGACGGCAGCGATTTCACCGCGGCGGACGTGGTGGCGTCCATCGAACGCGTGCCCACGGTACCGAACAGTCCTTCGCCGTTCACCGCGTACAGCAAGCAGATCAGGGAAATGGTCGTCGTCGACCCCTACACGATCCGCTTCAGGACCGCGACACCCTATCCGCTGATGCCGTCTGACATGACGCAGATCGCCATCATCGCGAAGTCCGCGGCCAGGGCGTCGACGGAGGATTTCAATTCCGGGAAGGCGGCAACCGGCACGGGACCGTACAGATTGGTGCGGTACGCCAAAGGCGACCGCATCGAACTCGCGCGCAACGATGCGTGGTGGGGGGGCAAGACGCCCTGGGAAAAGGTCACGCTGCGGCTGCTCCCCCAGGACGCGTCGCGCGTGGCCGCGCTGCTCTCGGGCGACGTGCAGGTCATCGAGGGCGTGCCGCCTGCGGACGTCGCCAATCTGCGCCGCGACAAGCGGGTGAACCTCTACCGCACGGTCGCCGACCGCCTCATCTATATTCACGTTGACAGCAATCGCGATGTCTCGCCGTTCGTGACCGACAAGGCCGGCAAGCCGCTGGATCGCAATCCGCTGAAGGATCCGCGCGTGCGCCTGGCGATTTCCAAGGCGCTGAATCGCCCGGCCATCGTCGACAAGGTGATGGAAGGAGAGGCGGTAATGTCCGGGCAACTGGTGCCCGAATTCCTGTTCGGTTCGACGAAAAACCTGAAGGTCGAGACGTTCGATGCGGCGGCTGCGAAGAAGCTCCTTGCCGAAGCGGGATACCCCGACGGCTTCGGCCTGACCATTCACGCGCCGAACAACCGCTATGTCAACGATGCCAAGATCGCGCAGACCGTCGCGCAGATGCTCTCGCGCATCGGCATCGACACCAAGGTGATCGCCATGCCGTCCGCGACGTACTTCGCGCAGGCGACCGATCTCAAGTTCAGCTTCATGCTGCTGGGCTGGAGCACGGGCACCGGCGAGGCCTCGTCCTCGCTCAAGGCGCTGCTGATGACCTACAACAAGGACAAGGGCTTCGGTACCGCCAATCGCGGCCGCTACTCCAATGCCAAGGTCGACGCGCTCACCGAGGATGCATTGCAGACGGTGGACGACGTCAAGCGCGAAGCGTACCTGCAGCGTGCGACCGAGCTTGCGATAGGCGACACCGGCATCGTCCCATTGCATTTCCAGGTCAACCTCTGGGCGACGCGCGATGGCATCACCTATGTTCCCCGCACGGATGAAAACACGCTGGCCTGGAAATTCATACCAAGGAAGTGAGCTGACATGAACGCACTTCGACTCCGCAGGTCCGCAGCAAGTGTCCTGCGGAAAAAGTCATGAATGCGCCGCATGCGCTCTGGCCGGCCATCACGACGCCGTCACAGCACTTCATCGGCAATCGCTGGTACGCGCCGCAGGGCCGGGCGGAGCTGCCCATGATCGACCCGTCCGACGGCGCACCGTTTGCGGCCATCGCGCGCGGCAACGCCGCCGACATCGACGCTGCCGTTCGCGCTGCGCATAGCGCGCGCATTGGCGCGTGGGGCAGGTTCGCGCCGGCCGAGCGTGGCCGGCTGCTGGGCAAACTCTCGCGGGCGATCCTCGACCACGCGGAGGAACTCGCGTTGACAGAGGCGCGCGATTGCGGCAAGCCGCTGACCCAGGCGCGCGCCGATGTCGCCGCGTGCGCGCGCTATTTCGAATTCTACGGAGGCGCGTGCGACAAGCTGCACGGCGAAACGATACCCTATCCCGAAGGCTTCACGGTCCTGACGTGGCGCGAGCCGCACGGCGTCACCGGCCACATCGTTCCCTGGAATTACCCGTTGCAGATTTTCGGACGGTCGGTCGGCGGCTCGCTGGCGGCCGGCAATGCGTGCGTGGTCAAGCCCGCCGAGGACGCCTGCCTGTCGGTGCTGCGCGCGGCCGAACTTGCGGCCGAAATCGGTCTGCCCGCCGGTACACTGAACATCGTCACGGGCCTTGGCAATGAGGCCGGCGCTGCGCTGGTCGAACATCCGGGTGTGCAGCACGTCTCCTTCACCGGTTCGCCGGCGACGGGTGCCTGGGTCGCGGCGGCCGGAGCGAAGCGCCATTGTCCGGTGACGCTGGAACTGGGAGGAAAGTCACCGCAGATCGTGTTCGCCGACGCCGAACTCGACGCCGCGCTGCCGGCGCTGGTCAACGCAATCGTGCAGAATGCCGGGCAGACCTGCTCGGCCGGAAGTCGCCTGCTGGTCGAACGTTCGCGCTACGAAGAAGTGCTCGAGAAGCTCGGCGAAAAGTTTGCTGCACTAAGGGCCGGACCTGCGCTGGCCGATCTCGATTGCGGTCCGCTGATCCGCGGCTCGCAATTGCAGCGCGTGCGGGCCTTCCTGGCCGATGCGGCGAAGGACGGCATCGCGATCGTCGCGCAGGGCAGCATTGTCACCGACGCTCCCGCCGGCGGGTTCTATGCGGCGCCCACGCTCCTGCGCGATGTTCCTTTCGACAATCCGCTTGCCTGCGACGAGGTGTTCGGCCCGGTGTTGGCCGCGATGCCTTTCGACGATGAGTCCGACGCCATTCGACTGGCCAACGCCACGGACTTCGGATTGGTAGCCGGGGTATGGACGCAGAATGGCGGCCGGCAATTGCGCATGGCGCGCGCCGTCGCGAGCGGGCAGGTGTTCATCAACAACTATGGCGCGGGCGGCGGTGTCGAATTGCCGTTTGGCGGCGTGAAGCACTCCGGGCACGGGCGCGAAAAGGGCTTCGAGGCGCTGTACGGGTTCACCGCACTCAAGACCGTGGTGCTCAAACATGGATAGGGTCTCCCTGCGATGCGACTGCAAAACAAGATAGCGATCGTCACCGGCGCGGGCTCGGGCTTCGGTCGCGGCATTGCGCAGCGCTTCGCCGCGGAAGGCGCGAAGGTCGTCGTCAACGATCTCCACCCTGAAAATGGCGAGCATACGGTCGCGGAGATCGTGCAGTCCGGCGGCGCCGCGCGGTTCTGCGGCGGCGATGTGGCGAAGGACGCCGAAGTCAGGCGTCTGGTCGAATTTGCGCTGACGGCGTATGGAGGCCTCGATGTCGTCGTCAACAACGCCGGCACCACGCACCGGAACCAGCCGATGCTCGACGTCAGCGAAGAGCAGTTCGACCGGATCTATGCGGTCAACGTGAAGAGCCTGTTCCTGACCGCCCGGCATGCCGTGCCGCACTTTCGCGCGCAGAAACATGGCGTGTTCATCACGATTGCGTCGACGGCCGGCGTCCGTCCCAGGCCGGGCCTGACCTGGTACAACGGCAGCAAGGGCGCCGCGATCGTGACCAGTCGGTCGATGGCGGCCGAGCTGGCCAAGGACAACATCCGGGTGAATGTGATCAATCCGGTGGCCGGCGAAACGGGCATGCTCGCGGATTTCATGGGGCAGGACACGCCCGAGCTGCGCGCGCAGTTCATTGCCTCGATTCCGCTGGGACGCCTGTCGCAGCCTTCGGATATCGCCACCGCCGCCGTTTTTTTTGCGTCCGACGAGGCGGCCTTCATCACCGGAACGTGTCTGGAGGTCGATGGCGGACGCTGCGTCTAGGGCCTGTTCACACTATGGGCGTAAACGCGAACGGGCTGCCATGGGGTGCCAATCGCGGCAGCTCAGTTGGCAAATGAGGAAGCCAAGACTGGCGGTCTTGGCGAGGAGAGCAACAAAGAGTGGCGCCCCATGGCACCCGTTCCCTTCGCGCAGTTGGGTCAACTGAGGCCGAAAACGCCCATCGCTACGTTGCGAAGGCTCGCCGGGTACCCAACCCGCCTTCACCTTCGCGCCTTGCGGTGAGCGTTTTCGTCCGTGCAACGCGTTTGTGTCCATAGTGTGAACAGGCCCTAATCGCCCGGTCAGGCCTTGCCGATCAGTGCGGGCAGGTTCTTGAGGTCGATCGTCTGCGCGCGCTGCTGGATTTCGCCTGCATACCGCGTTCCCATTTCCCGGGCCTGATCGAGCAGGGGCCCAAAGGCCGCGCGCAACTTGTCGGCATCCAGCGTTCGTCCGCCTGCGTAATACTGGCGCGCGACCTGACCCAGCGCCCAGGTTGACGCGTACGCCATGCCCGAACTGGCGGCCTGATTGCCGAGCGAACGTCCGATGCCGCCGGCGATTCCGCCAAGCAGGCCGCCCAGCAGCTTGCGTCCGAATTGTTCCAGGTATTGCGCGGTCAAGCCCACACCCAGCGTTGCCAGGAAATCCTTCACGCTGTTGCCGTCGAGCTCGTAGCCGTAGGCCTGCCCGATGCGGTAGACCAGTTTCATCTGCAGCGGAATGATGGCCATCGAGGCGAGCGATTCGGGCAGCAATTCGAGCGCCGCATTGGTGATGGCGGCGCTGTGAATCGTCTGGTCGAGCGCCGCTGCGTCAGGAGCGGCGCGCACACCCGGAGCAGGCGCGGCGGCCGCCATCGGCGTTGTGGTGACGGCGTTCGCCGCCTGGATGGACGCCTGCGCGGCCGGTGCCGGAAGCGCCAATGCGCCGGCAAGGCTCGCCAGGAATGCCGCTTCCGCAGCCGACGTGCCGCCATCCGCATGGGCGACACCCACCGCCATCTCGTACGCGAGCTGGCGCGACTGCGGCGTGACCAGCGGCTTGACCACCTCGGCCAGGTCGGGCTTGCGCAGCTGCAGTTCCTGGTAGATTGCCGCGGCATTGAGGCCCGGGCTGCCCAGGTTGCCGACCAGTTTCTCCACCGCGGCACGTTCGCGTTCGTCGTTCATGCCGTCGGCAAATGCAGCCATCAGGGCGACGGTCAGTATGGCCCGTTGTTCCGCTTCGCTCATGTGCAATTCTCCAATGGGTTCGATTGTAGCGTACGTGGCGAATCTCAAGCGACGACGCGGGCGGCCCGCAGCGCGGCGATCCGCGCGTCGTCGTAGCCTAACGTGCGCAACACGGCGTCCGTGTGCTCGCCCAGCGCGGGCCCACCGCGCGCAAAGCCGCCGGGCGTTGCCGACAACTTCGGCACGACGCCCGGTACCTTCAGCCTGGAGCCATCCTGCAGCGTGATCTCCCGGATCATTTCCCGCGCCTCGAAGTGCGGATCGGCGGCAATGTCGGCGACCGTATAGATCTTCGACGCGGGGACCTCCGCCTTTTCCATTGCAGCCAGCACCGCTTCCGGCGCGCGCGTCGATGTCCACGCTTCGATCTCGTCGTCCAGCCACGCCTGGCGCCCGGCGCGGCCATCGTTGTGCGCAAGCGTCGGGTCGCCCGCCAGGTCGTCGCGGCCCATGGCGAGCGCGAGGCGCCTGAATATCGAATCGCCGTTGCCGGCAATCAACACGTAACTGCCATCGCTGCAGCGGTAGGCCGATGTCGGCGCTATGCCGGGCAGAATCGAGCCGGTGCGTTCGCGCACGACGCCGAACGCATCGAACTCGGGCAGCATCGACTCCATGACGGAGAACACCGATTCATACAGCGCGACGTCGACCACCTGGCCGCGGCCGGTCCTGCGCCGATGCTCCAGCGCCGTCAACGCGCCGATGACGCCGTAGAGCGCGGACAGCGTGTCGCCGATCGAAATGCCCGTTCGCGACGGCGGGCTTGGGTTTGGTCGGCACGGGCGCGCGCCTGCGCGTCTTGCCCGCGATCCTCGACGGCGTGCTGAACGATTTCGACAACATCGCCGGCTTGGTCGTCGAATATTCGTACGCGTCCGGCTTGGATCCCGAATTTCGGACCCGCGCCGAAGACGAATTTCGTGCGTGTCCGCCTACGGTCACGCACGGCGACTTTTCCGCGTGTAACCAATTCGACGTGATGCCGCGCCTCACCGAAATCAGCGCACCGACGCTCGTCGTCTGCGGACGCGATGACCGCATGACGCCCGCCAAGTACTCGGTGTACCTTGCGTCGAATATTCCGAACGCCTACCTCGTGTTCATTGACAACGCCGGGCATTCGGTGATGATCGAACAGCCGGATGAAACGAACAAGTCGCTGATAGATTTTGGCGAATTCCTCAAGACACTGTA
>Ga0209048_10004663_pt1 | contig 13086 bp, 7 predicted proteins | sample FrelakmetCRP12CR_FD_187146 | JGI IMG/M metagenome (GOLD analysis project Ga0209048, IMG submission 187146) | Freshwater lake sediment microbial communities from the University of Notre Dame, USA, for methane emissions studies - CRP12 CR (SPAdes)... | ecosystem: Environmental > Aquatic >... | reverse complement strand
TTCGACGAACAGCCGATGCCCGAGAGCTTGGCGACGCGATGCGGCTCGATTGCGAGCTCGTAGAACGCCTGGATGATCGCCGCCGAGATGGAATCGTGGCCACAGCCGGCGCACAGCGTCGACACCGCGCCCTCGTAGTCGCGCCGCGTGAGGCCGAGCGCGTTCGTGGGGAGCGCGGGGTGGTGGAGCTTCGGCTTGGTCAGGTAGGTCATCGGTGGGCCCTCATCGCGCGACCTTGCGCATCGGCGTCACGTTGAACAGCCGCGCCTTCTCCGCGATCTCGCGGGTGACGAAGCGCTCGGTCAGCGGGTTGCCGTCGTAGTGGAGGATCGGGATCAGCTTCGCCGGGTCGATGCCGCACTCGTTGACGAGCAGCGTGCGCATCTGCGCGTCGCGGTTCTGCTCGACGACGAAGACGTGATCGTGGTCGGCGATGAATTCGGCGACGGCGTCGGCGAACGGGAACCCGCGGATGCGCATCTGGTCGAGGTGGATGCCCTCGGCGGCCAGGGCGACCAGCGATTCGGCCATCGCCGCGCCGGTCGACCCGAACCAGAGGGCGCCGGCGCGCGTGGGCTGCGCCGCGCGCTGCACGACGGGCGCCGGCACGAGCTCCTTCGCCGTCTCGAACTTGCGCAGCAGCCGCTGCATGTTGTCGACGTACGCGTTGCCGTCCTCCGTGTACCGCGCGTAGCGATCCTTCGACGTCCCGCGCGTGAAGTACCCGCCGCGTCTCGGGTGCGTGCCGGGATACGTCCGATACGGGATGCCGTCGCCGTCGACGTCGAGGTAGCGCCCGAAATCCTTGCCGGCCTCGAGCGCCGCGGCGCTCATCACCTTGCCGCGGTCGAGCCGGTGGCTGTCGTCCCAGGTGAACGCGTCGCAGAGCCAGTCCTGCATCCCGATGTCGAGGTCCAGCATCACGAACACCGGCGTCTGCAGCCGGTCGGCGAGGTCGAAGGCCTGCGCGCCCATCTCGAAGCACTCCTTCGGATCCTCGGGGAACAGCAGCACGTGCTTGGTGTCGCCGTGCGATGCATACGCGCAGATCAGCAGATCCGCCTGTTGCGTCTTGGTCGGCATGCCGGTCGACGGGCTGCCGCGCTGCACGTCGAAGATCACCGCCGGTATCTCCGCGAAGTATGCGAGACCGATGAATTCCTGCATCAGCGAGATGCCCGGGCCCGACGTCGCGGTGAACGAGCGCGCGCCGTTCCATGCGCCGCCGATCACCATCCCGATCGACGCGAGCTCGTCCTCGGCCTGCACGATCGCGAACCGGTTCCGGCCCGTCGCCGGATCGACGCGAAGCCGCTGGCAGTGCTTGCCGAAGGCCTCGGCGAGCGACGACGACGGCGTGATCGGGTACCACGCGCAGACGGTCGCGCCGCCGTACACGGCGCCCAGTGCCGACGCGTTGTTGCCGTCGACGAAGATCCGGTTGCCGACCCTGTTCCGCCGCTCGACCCTGAGGCCGACCCGCTCGAAATTCGTGGTCGCGTGGTCGAGGCCCAGCCGGAAGGCCTTGCGGTTGGATTCGAGGAGCGGCTCCTTGCCCTTGTACTGCGCCGCGAGCAGCTGCTCGATCACGTCCGGCTCGATGCCGAGCAGCCCGGCAAGCGCACCGAGGTAGATGATGTTCTTGAACAGCTGCCGCTGGCGCGCGTCGCTGTACTCCGCATTGCAGATCGCCGTGAGCGGCATGCCCACGACCGTGATGTCCGCGCGGAACTTCGAGGCGGGAACCGGCCTGGTCGAATCGTAGAAAAGGTAGCCGCCGGGCTCGATCTCGGCGACGTCCTCGTCCCAGGTCTCCGGGTTCATCGCCACCATCAGGTCGACCCCGCCGCGCCGGCCGCGCCACCCCGCCTCGACGACGCGCACCTCGTACCACGTCGGCAGCCCCTGGATGTTCGACGGGAAGATGTTCCGCGCCGCCACCGGCACGCCCATCTTCAGCACCGCTTTCGCGAACAGCCCGTTCGCCGACGCCGATCCCGAGCCGTTGACGTTGGCGAACTTGACGACGAAATCGTTGACGCGCGCAATGGGCTTCATCGACGGGCCCTCAGTGCCCGCACGGCCGCCCGAAGGGCGCTGTGCTCCCCCTCGGGGGGCAGCGAACGAAGTGAGCGTGGGGGTCGTTTCATTTCATTCAGCGGCGAGCTCTGCCGCGACGGCGGGCACCGGCGCCGGCGCGGGGCGGCGGATCTCGCCGGCGTGCGCCATCGTGAGCAGGAACTTCTGCATGTCCCACGCCCCCGTCGGGCAGCGCTCGGCGCACAGCCCGCAGTGCAGGCAGACGTCCTCGTCCTTCGCCATGACACGGCCGGTCTTGAGCGACCCCGACACGTAGAGGTCCTGCGCGAGGTTCAGCGCGGGTGCGCGCAGCCGCGGGCGCAGCTCCGCCTCGTCGCCGTTGTCGGTGAACGTGATGCAGTCCATCGGACAGATGTCGACGCAGGCGTCGCACTCGATGCACAGCCCGTCGTTGAACACCGTCTGCACGTCGCAGTTGAGGCAGCGCTGCGTCTCTGAGAACGCCTGCTTCACGTCGAAGCCCAGCTCGACCTCGACGCGGATGGAAGCCAGCGCGATCACCTTGTCCTTGAGCGGCACCTTGTGGCGCTTCTGCGGCGTGATCGCGTTGTCGTAGCTCCACTCGTGGATCCCCATCTTCTGCGAGATGAGGATCGTGTGCGGCGGCGGCCGCCGCGCGATGTCCTCGCCGCGGCAATGCCTGTCGATCGAGATCGCGGCCTCGTGCCCATGCGCGACGGCCCAGATGATGTTCTTCGGACCGAACGCGGCGTCGCCGCCGAAGAACACGCCGGGGCGCGTCGACGCCATTGTCGCCTTGTCGACGACCGGCATGCCCCAGGCGTCGAACTCGATCCCGATGTCGCGCTCGATCCACGGGAAACCGTTCTCCTGGCCGATCGCGACCAGCACGTCGTCGCACGGAACGTGCACGTCGGGCTCGCCGGTGGGCAGGAGCTGCCGGCGCCCCTTCGCGTCGTACTGCGCGGCGACCTTCTCGAACAGGACGCCGGTGAGCCTTCCCGCGTCGTGCGTGATCGCCTTCGGCACCAGGAAATTGTGGATCGGGATGCCCTCGTGCATGGCATCCTCCTTCTCCCACGGCGACGCCTTCATCTCGTCGAAACCGGAGCGGACGATCACCTGCACGTTCTCGCCGCCCAGCCGCCGGGCGCTCCGGCAGCAGTCCATCGCCGTGTTGCCGCCGCCCAGCACGACGACGCGCTTGCCGATCGTCGTCGTGTGCCCGAACGACACGCTGGACAGCCAGTCGATGCCGATGTGGATGTTGGCGGCGGCCTCCCTGCGTCCAGGCACGTCGATGTCGCGGCCGCGCGGCGCGCCGCTGCCGACGAAGACCGCGTCCCACCCTTCGGCGAGCAGCGCCGCGAGGCTTTCGATCCACCGGTGCGCGCGGAACTCGGCGCCGAGGTCGAGCACGTAGCCCACCTCCTCGTCGATCACCGATTCCGGCAGCCTGAATTTCGGAATCTGCGTGCGCATCATGCCGCCGGCGCGCTCGTCGCCGTCGAACACGACGCACTCGTAGCCGAGCGGCGCCAGGTCCCGGGCGACGGTCAGCGACGCGGGCCCCGCGCCGACGAGCGCGATCCGCCTGCCGTTCGTGGTCGCGGCGCGCTGCGGCAGCCGGTCACGGATGTCCTGCTTGTTGTCGGCGGCGACGCGCTTCAGCCGGCAGATCGCCACCGGCTCGGGCTTGATCTTCTTCGTGTCGCCGCCCTCTTCGACGCGACCGCGACGACACGCGGGCTCGCACGGGCGGTCGCACGTGCGCCCCAGGATGCCGGGGAACACGTTCGATTCCCAGTTGACGAGGTAGGCGTCGTCGTACCGGCCGGCGGCGATCAGCCGGATGTACTCGGGGACGGGCGTGTGGGCCGGGCACGCCCACTGGCAATCGACGACCTTGTGGAAGTAATCCGGATGCGTGATATCCGTCGGCTTCAAGACATTCATCTCCATTGACGCATCGGGCCGGGGCCGGCGCTGCGCAGGCGCATTCCGGTGACGGAAGCAACAACCGGGCCGGGGCGCGGCGGGCTCGATGCTACGCTTCCCCGGGCCACGAGGAAAGCGACGCGGCGCCCGACAAAGACCACGCAATGAACGATGCTTTTCGCAGCCGGGCCGTCAGCGCGGCAACGCCTGCCCGAGCTCCGCGAACCGCGCGCGCAGGGCGTTCTTGTCGACCTTGTTGGTGGTGCCGCGGGGCAGGCTCTCGACGAACAGCACGTGCCGCGGCTTCTTGTAGCCCGCGAGGTTCTCGCGGCAATGGGCGATCACGCGTGCGGCGTCGAGCGCGGCCCCGGACGCCTGCACGACGAACGCCGCGACGGTTTCGCCCCATTGCTCGTCGGGCACGCCGATGACGCCGACCTCGACGACGCCGGGCAGCGTCGCGATCACCTGCTCGAGCTCGATCGGGAAGATGTTCTCGGCGCCGCTCTTGATCATGTCCTTGATGCGGCCGGAAATGTAGATGAAGCCCTCGTCGTCGCGCCATGCGAGGTCGCCCGTGTGCCACCAGCCGTTGCGCGAGCTCTCCGCCGTGAGCTCCGGGCGGTTCCAGTAGCCGCGGCAGACGAACGGGCCCCGCACGAGGATTTCGCCGACCTGCCCCGGCGGCAGCAGCTGGCCCTTCGGATCGGCGATGCGCACCTCCATGCCGAAGGCTTCCTTGCCGACCGACCCGATCTTGCGCAGGCTGTCCTCGGGCGCGAGCAGCGTCGTGATCGGCCCGGCCTCGGTGGTGCCGTAGTTGTTGACGAACGCAATGCCGGGAAAGCGCTCGTGCACGCCCCGGATGACCGGCAGCGATGCGGCCTCGCCCCCGGTGATGATCAGCCGCAGGCTGGAAAGATCGTAGGCGGTGACGTCCTCGACCTCGTTCAGGAGGCGCCGCAGCATCGTCGGATAGATCTGGATCGTAGTGCCACGCTCGGCGGCGACGGTCGCCAGCAGCTTCGCGGGGTCGAACTGCCGCGAGGCGCCGAGGGCGAGCCGCCCTCCGCGCAGCAGCAGGGGCATCGCCAGGTCCATGAGCGGCCCGGCGTGGAACAGCGGGCCGAAGACAACCACTGCGTCCTTTGCCGTGAGCCCGAAATCGATGATCTTCGCCATCGACGACGCGAGCGTGGTCGCGTGCGTGTAGATGATCCCCTTGGGCAGGCCGGTCGTGCCGGAGGAGTGCAGCAGCATCTGCACGGCGCCCGGCAGCACCACCTCGTCCGTCTCGTCCGCCCGCTGGGTCGCGAGCCACGCCTCGTACGGGTGCCCGCGATCCGGGCTCGGGTCGACAGGCAGCCGGTCGTCCACCCAGATCCGGTGCCGCGGGAAGTTGGGGCGCGCTTCGAGCGCGGTCAGCAGATCGGCGAACCCTTCCCCGGCAAGCAGCACCTTCGGCCCGCAGGCATCGAGCAGCGCGCCGACCTCGCGCGCCACCAGGCGGAAGTTGATCGGGACGAAGACCGCGCCGAGCTTGGCCGTCGCGAACAGCGCCTCGACGAACGGAGTGCAGTTGTGGAGCAGCGCGGCAACGCGGTCGCCGCGGCCGACGCCGAGCGCCGCGAGTCCGTTGGCGAGCCGGCAGGCACGCTCGTCGAGCGCCGCATACGTCAGCCGGCGGGCGCCGAAGGAGACGGCGACGGCGTCCGGACGGCGCGCGGCATTGATGGTGAGCTGGTAGCCGATCATCGCGTCGCTCTTCCTCGAATCCCGTGGCAGGGTTACCCGGCCATCTGCGCGCGCATGGAAATGCAGTCGTAGGCGATTCCCTCCTCCGCCGCGAGCTGCCGCACCTTGTGCAGGTACTCGTGCGCCATCGCCACCGTGATATCGGGGCAGCAGCCCAGGATGAAATCGTTGGCGAGCTCGTCTGGATCCGCGTCGTCCCTTCCCTCGTATTTCGAATGCAGCACGTCCAGATAGCGATCGTTGACGTTCAATCCCAGCGCATCCGCCCTTGCCCGCGCCACGCCGGGGCGCCGCAGGTAGTCGAAGGCCGGCGAGCCGGGTATCGGGCAGAGCAACTCGAAATCGAGCTCCATGAACAGGCGGGGGTATTGCCTGATGATCTGCCGCATCATCCGAAAGTTCGTCTCCAGCATCTCCGGGGTGATCCCGATGTGCGTCATCACGGCCCCCGCCGACAGCCTGCCCCCTCGCCGCGCGATCTCCCGGCACGCCATCAGGTTGTGGTGCAGCAGGTCGTCGGTATCGTTGGCAATGCGGTTGATTCCCTTGTTCATGGCGCGCAGCGAGCTCGACGAAAAGCCGTCCAGGCCGACGAAGAAATGATCGAAGCCCAGGGTGTTCATCAAGAGGTCGATGCGATCCTGCACGCGTTCGCGAAAGGCATCGGCGCGGGCGTAGCACATCATCCGCGGCCGATCCGCGGGCGCGAGGCCACGATACCATTCCGGCATCTGGTCGGCCATGTTCCGCACCAGCGACCAGAACGTCGAGGGAAGCTCGTCGGCCGTGACGAAGAGATAGTTGTGGCCCTGCTCGAACGCGTTCCGGATGATTTCCCACGCCCGCTGCGCATTCTGGGCGCTGAGGGCCCTGCTGCCGGGGATGATTCCGCAGAAGTCGCAGGCATTCAGCGGGACCCCGCTCTCGCTGCGGCGGCCGCTGAATTTCAGGCAACCCCGCGCGATCTCGATCACCGTGATCCGCAGGCCTTCGTCGCGCACGTAGGCATAGAACGCCCGTTGTTCGTCGTGGTACCGGTCGGCGTGAGGGACGAGGGAATCGAGCAGCGAATAGTCCGGCAGCGGCAGTCGCGGGAACTCCGCCGGATTCTCGGGACAGCGCGTGACTCCGCCGGCGGACCGGGGATTCCGATAGACGAGGCCCGGATACGAACCGAGCTCGCCGGGATCCCCGGCCAATACGCCGAGGACGAACTCCGTGAAACCCTCCACCACGTCGTTGCCGTAGAAGCCGTAATCGAACACGCCCTGCTGCCGCTTCATCACCTCCTGATACAGGGCCGAAAAATGGTCGTTGCCGATGACGTTGACGATCCCGGCGTTGCAGGCCTTCGCGTGGCGCGCCATGCTGACGCACGCGCCGTAGTTCGGCGTATAGGCGCTGTATCCGATGACCGCCAGGCGCTCCGCGTTTTGCGCGATGTACGCGCGAATGTATTCGTCGCCGAGCAGGGCGCCGTCGTAGTAGAGCACTTTCGCGGCCAGGTTGCGCCGGCGCAAAGCGCACTGCAGCGACGTGGCCAGGGTCAGCAGGCCCAGATGCGGATAGATGTTGGGATCGAACGTCTTGCCGGGAGCTGCCGTATTGGCCGGATTGACCAGCAGAATCTGCGGAACGGAGTCGAAGCGAGCCTGGTGCGCGTCGCCCGTTGTGTTCGTTGCCATGGCAGTGGGTTCGTTCGGTGAGGCTGTTCGCATTCGAAGCTTGTCGGCGCCCGCTTCGCGGGCCACCGGTCGGTGACGCATTCGCGCGTTCGCGCAGCCGCCCGCAATTCGTCGACGACGATCGACATCAGACGCGCCGGCGCTGCAGAGACACGAATCGAAACAGGAATCGATTGTAAACTGAACTCGCCACGCCGGGATCGGACACCGTTCGGTTTCGTCAGGCGCGAGACCGGTGCGACAATTCGTCGACAGTTGTACACGACGACTTGATCACGCGGCGCCGCACCCGCCACCGGATGCTGCCGTCGCGCTGCCGGGCGAGAGCTACAACGCAACACCGTGGGCTTCGAATGAACATTGCAGTTTCGCTTTATCGACTGTGCGCTCGCGTGCTCGCTCGCTGGGGCGAGCTCGGCTGCGACGATCTTCTGGAGCGCTCGCTCGAGGACGACCTGCCGGAGGTGAAGCCGCGTGCCGAAGTGACGTTGCGGCAGGCGGTCCCGGCCGACCTCGACGAGATCAACCGCCTGTATTCGTCGGACCCGTGGCTCTACCTGGGCAATGCGCCGCCGACGCCGGACGCCCTCGAGAAGACGCTCGCCCTCTACGTCGATCGCCTGCGCCGCGGCGAAGTCTGCTTTCTGGCGATCTGCGACAGTGCGATCGCGCACGTTAACTGGATCTGCTACAAATGGGGCGATGCCCTGCCCGAGCACCCGATCCGCCTGCGGAGGGGCGAGATCTACACGACCGACGCCATCACGCCGCCGGCGTTCCGGGGCAAAGGCCTGCATGTCTTCGTCCTCCGGGAAATGCTCGCCCACGCGCGCGCGCAGGGCTGCCGGCACGCCTACACGCTGGCGCGGGTCGATCGCGACGACGTCTACAACGGTCTGTTCCGGGTCGGATACCGGAAATGCGGGCGCGTGATCTATTTCCTGCCGCGTGGGCGAACCAAGGGGTGGTTCCTGTGGCGGCAGGGCAACCTGGAGCCCCTCTTCCGGCCCGCCTGAAGGGGCCCCCGGAGGGGCGCGGCGCTTCGGGCGCCGCGCGGCGCTACTGGAACGATTCGGCGCGAGCGACCAGCTCTTCCAGCCCCGGCTCGTTCGGGTTCCACGGCTTGCCGGGATGGATGATCGACACCTGGCAGGCCTCGGCCGCCTCGACCAGCTGCCGATAGGTGCCGAGCTTGACGTCGGTGATGTACGCCTGCTTGTTGTCGTTGTACTTGAACACCTTGTCGTTGATGTTCTGGCACTCGTTGCAGCTCGGGCAGCGCGCCGTCTCGATCCACGCCTCGTCCGGATTGCGTTCCGGTTCCGCGGGCGCGGCAGCCGCCGCGGGCGTCGACGCCGCCGTCGCGGGCGCGGTCGCCGCGACCGCCCCGCCGGCCGCCGGGGCGCTCACCGCCGCGGTGGCCTTCAGTTCCTCGAGCTCCTTCGCCTTGGCCTGCTCCCACTTCACCTGCTCGCGCGCGAGCAGGATGTCGGCGTGCGAATTGTGGACGCCGCCCTGCTCCTGCAGCCGGTGCCAGAACGTCCGCGTGCGCGCGACGACCTGCATCAGCCTCGAATCGACGATGACCCGCTGCAGCACGTCGTCGGGATCCACGGCGAGCACGTAGGGAATCGCGTCGTCCAGTTCCTTCGGATCGCGCGCCAGCCACTCGTCGGCGGGGATCATCGCCGCGTTCCAGCGCTCGCGCGGAACGCGCGCGAAGTGCGCGGCGTACCGCGTGTCGCAGAGCACGAAGTCGGCGACGGTGAACGGCGTCTCCTCGGTCACGCGCTGCAGGTTCTCGTCCGCGTACTCGAACGGCGCGACGGGCCAGTCGGCCTCGGGCTGCGGGTTGTCCTCGAGCGAGAAGCGCGCCGCCTGGTTGTCCCCGGCGTAGGGATCGTAGGTAAATGCCGGGAAGGCGCGCGCCTCCATCGCCGCCGCGGCGGTCAGGTACGCCGGCAACTCGCCGACGGCGCCGGCCCCGGCGTAGACGCTGATGAGGCCCGCGCCGCGGTGCTCGAAGGCCTTGGCGAGGCGATCGCGCAGCGCGTACAGGTTCGAGCTCGTCGTCTGCACGACGAACACGCCGCCCAGGCCCGTTGCCGTGTTGGCGAGACGCACGCTGCGCACGCCGAAGGCGAAGTGCCCGGTGCCGACCGCGGCTTCCTCGAGCAGATCGGTGGCCTCGGTCAGGATCTTGACCGGCAGCCCCGCCGAAAGGAGGTCCATCAGCCCCGCGTTCTCCGGCGCGTCGGCCCGGTCCGCCGGAATGCAGACGAGGTAGTCGGGGAATAGCGCGATCTCGTCGGCCGCCAGCGAGCCTTCGTTGAAGTGGGCGAAGAACGGATCGTGCGCGGCCTCGTCGTAGGCGCCCGCGGTTTCGAGCTCGGCGATGGAGACGGCCTTGACGACCTCGGCAAGCTTCGGGAGCCGCTCGCGGTAGGCGGCGGCCGCCGCCGCGCAGCTGTCGAAGCGAAACTCGAACGTCACCGGCGCATCGGGCCGATCGGCGAGCTTCGGGTCGGGATAGAAAGGCTGCGATTTCAGCGCCACGAGCGCGCCCTCGATCCGCTGTCGCCGCGCCGGCGGCAGCTCGTCCTTGGTCACGTTGCGCGCGACGAGCTTCGACATCACGCCGAAGTCGAAGGCGTCGCGGTGGGTGCCGCCCAGCGACGCGCGCAGCGCATCCGGACCCTGGCCCGCCTCCGAGTGGATGTACGCGGCGCGCAGGATGTCGGACAGCTTGACTATCAGTCGCTCGAGCCTCGTCCGGAACGCCTTGCCCTTCTTCTGCTGGGCAGCCTGCCAGGCGTGCGTCAGCACCCGCGCCGGCATCGCGCGGTCGCAGTCGACGACTTCGCCGTCGAGCTGCAGCTTGTCGACGAGGTGCGTCAGCACCGCCTCGGCGGACGGGTCACCCGGCGCCGCGAGGCGCGGTGCCGCAGTGGCCCAGAGCTCGGACAGCGGGCCGCTCGCGCCGCCCGCGACCGCCGCGCGCACTTCGCGCTCGAGCCGCAGCACCTGCTTGCGCAGGCGCTCGCCATCGATGCCGCGCGGTACGATCTCGGTCACGACCTCGTCGATGATCGACGACAGCGAGCGGATCATGCCCGCGCCCTGGCCGCGGTCGACCAGCACCAGCGGAAAGTCGTAGCGCAGATGTGAAAGTTCGCGGTACGGCGCAAAGAGGACCGGCCGCAGCGAGAGCCCGTCGATCGCGTCGACGCCCTCGCCCTGCCGTCTCCCCGTGGAGAAGAACAATCGTTGCTCGTGATATCGGGCGGCCATGTCCATATTGCGGCTCGCAGTGCCTCGGTGAATGGTTCGATCGGGAGTTCGAAGGATCCGGCGTCAGGCGACCGGGCGTGGCGGCGCGTCCTACTCCGGCCACACGGTGACTTTGTCGAGCTCGGTCTCGAGCCCGGCGCGGATCTGCTCGAACGTGCGCATCGAGGCGACCGAGCGCAGATCCTCGTAGCAGGGGATCGCGGGGTTGTTGTACAGGATGCCCACGGGAATCGGATCCTCGCTGGAGGCGATTTCGCGCGCGCGGTCCATGTTCATCGGATCGTGCTCGATCTGGTTCTTGTAGGTGCGCGAGAGCTCGGGCGAGATCTGCAGTCCGTTCCTGTGCGACAGGAGCAGCGTCCGGTTCGGATCCTGCAGCCACGGCTCGAACATCTTGGGCAGGAACTCGGGGCAGCGCTGGATGATCCGCACGAACGAGAAGCCGCGATGGAGATACGCGGCACGGATGACGTCGTACAGCAGTTCGGGAATCCAGTCGACCACCTGCGCGACGAACGAGCAGTTGGTCACGCCCAGCGTCACCGTCAGCGGGTTCATCGCCTCGAGGGTTGAGCCACGCGGCGTCGTATTGCTCTTCAAGCCGATCGGCGACGTCGGCGACGCCTGCTTCTTGGTGAGGCCGTACACGTGGTTGTCGTGCAACAACACGGTCAGGTTCATGTTGTACCGGATCGCGTGGATCCAGTGCGCCGCGCCTATGCTGCAGCAGTCGCCGTCGCCGGTGTTGACGAACACCGACAGGTCCGGGCGCGCCATCTTGACGCCCTCGGCGAGCGGGAATGCCCGCCCGTGGATGCCGTGGAAGCCGTAGGTCTTCATGTAATGCGGGAAGCGAGACGAGCAGCCGATGCCGGACACGAAGACGGTCCGCTCGGGCGCCAGGTCCTCGTCACGGCACAGGCGCTGCACGGCGGCGAGGATCGCGTTATCGCCGCAGCCGGTGCACCAGCGCGGCACGCCGGCCTGGTAGTCCTCGAGGTTGTGCTGGGTCTCGTGCAGCTTGATCAGGCGTTGGGTAACGGGCATGTTCATGGGTCTTCTCCGGTGCTCAAGCCACGGGCTCGGCCAGCTTCTTGCGCATTACGCCTACCACTTCGCTGGGCTTGATCGGCTGCCCGCGCGTCTGGGTCCAGCAATCGACGTCGACCAGGAACCGCGAGCGCAGCATCATCGCCAGCGCCGCATACCGCCGGTTGTCCTCGTCGATAAGCTGGTCCTCCAGGTGGTCGGCCCAATTGGCCTCGACCGTCATCACGCGCTTGAAGCGCTTCAGGATCTCGCGGATGCCCGAGGGCATCGGCTGGATGAACGTGAGGTGCAGCGACGACACCTTCAGGCCCTCGCCGCGCATGCGCTCGACCGCCTCCTCGATGGCGCCCTTGGTGCTGCCCCAGCCGACGACCAGCAGGTCGCCTTCGGGGTCGCCGAACACCTGCGGCGTCTTCAGCGTCTTCTGCAGCGCGGCGATCTTGAGGCTGCGCATGCGCAGGCCTTCCTCGTTGATTTCGGGATCGTAGGCGACCTTGCTGTTGCGGTCGTGCGCGAGGCCGGTCAGCGTGTGCATGCCGCCGGGCTGTCCCGGCACGAACCGGCGCGCGATGCCCGTCACCGGGTCCCAGTCGTAAGGCTTGGCGCCTTCGGGAACCGGCGTCTGGTCGAGCGGCGGGGCGAGCCAGTCCGAGTCGAACTGCGGACGCGGGAACGGCTGCTGCGCGGTCGAGAGGCTCGCGTCGGACAGCACGACGACGACGGTGTTGAACGTCTCGGCGATCTTGCGCGCCGTGATCATCGAGTAGAAGCAGTCCTCGATGCCCGATGTCGCCAGCACGACCTTCGGCGCGTCGCCGTGGCTGCCGTAGATCGCGGTCAGCAGGTCGCCCTGCTCGACCTTCGTCGGCTGGCCGGTCGACGGCCCGCCGCGCTGGACGTTGACGACGACCAGCGGAATCTCCGCCATCACCGCGAGACCGATGCCCTCCTGCTTCAGCGAGTAGCCGGGGCCCGAGGTGATCGTCACCGCGCACTTGCCGGCATAGGAGGCGCCGATCGCGAACGCGCAGGCGGCGATCTCGTCCTCCGCCTGGTGGACGATGCCGCCGACGCGCTCGAACACGTCGGACAGGTAGTGCGATGCGGACGTCGCCGGCGTGATCGGGTACATCGCGCAGATGTCCATGCCGGAGGCGAGCACGCCCAGCGCGACCGCCGTGTTGCCGTTGACGACGATCTGCGGCTCGGCGTTCTTCACCGCGGGAATCCGGTACTTGAAGTCGAGGTTCTTCTCGGCCCAGATGTAACCCGCATCGAGCAATCCCTGGTTGACCACGATGACCCT
>Ga0209048_10004662_pt1 | contig 13087 bp, 11 predicted proteins | sample FrelakmetCRP12CR_FD_187146 | JGI IMG/M metagenome (GOLD analysis project Ga0209048, IMG submission 187146) | Freshwater lake sediment microbial communities from the University of Notre Dame, USA, for methane emissions studies - CRP12 CR (SPAdes)... | ecosystem: Environmental > Aquatic >... | reverse complement strand
TGGTGCGCCCGACAGGATTCGAACCTGTGGCCTTCGGCTCCGGAGGCCGACGCTCTATCCAGCTGAGCTACGGGCGCGCAAACGACGCAGGGTAGACAGTCTACCACACCGCGCCGGCCACCACCCCTTCGGCCGTCGCCGCCGCCGCCAGCCCCATCACTCCGTGTCCGCGATCGCGCCGGCTCAATCCCTGAAACGAACACCTGCCTCGGCAGTAACGGCCCCGGCACCGATCGGCGGGGCGCGGACGGTCGGCGGTGTTGGCGCCTCCGATCCCAGGCCACCGCCGCCCTCATCGCTTCGCTCGCGGAACTGGACGCTCGCCGCTTGTACCTGGGCCAGGGGTGCGCGTCGCTGTTCGCGTGCTGCACGCAGGTGCTTGGACTATCGGAGCATGCGGCCTACCACCGCACCGAAGCGGCGAGAGCGGCCCGCTTGTGCGTCTCAAGGGCCCGAATCGCCGAGACGCGCACCAGCGCGTCACGATTCTCGAGCGCCGCGATGCAGCTGCCGCGGCCGATGGCCCGCAGGCACAGTCGATCAAGCTGAAGCCCAGGGCTGGCGAGGCGGGCCTCGGACCGCCAAGCATGTCCGGCGACGGCGCCCGCCTCGCCAGAACCAGAGACGCTGTTGGCCGGCCCCGCGAAACGCGGGGCGGGCTAGCCGTCTTGAACGGCGGAAGCGACGTTCGACAGAACTTGACACATTCGGATCGACTTTGGCCGTTCAAGACGTCTACGCGCTCAGCCGCAGGATCTCCACCATCATCGCCACGGCGCGCTCCATGTCCTCGACGTGGATGTGCTCGTCCGTGGAGTGCTCGAGGCGCGCGCCGATCCCCACCACACCCATCTCGATCCCGTGGTTGTTGTAAATCGACGCGTCCGTGAATCCGCACATCACCGCCGGTTTCGCGTCGATGCCCAGCTTCGACAGCGCCTGCTGCGCCGTCCGCACGGTCCACGCATCGTCGGCAATGAAAGACGCCTGACAGAGGTTGTTGACCTCGATGGCCGCCTTCGCGCCGAACGCTTCGACCTCGCGGCGGATGGTCGCGACCATCGTGTCGGCCACGGCCTGGCCCTTGTCGTGGGTCAGGCTGCGGCACTCAGCCGCGAACGTGCAGGACGCCGGCACGCCGTTCCGAATCATGCCGCCCTGGATGATCCCGACGTTCGCCGTGGTCTCGTGATCGAGCCGGCCGATGGCGAGCGCGGCAATCGCGCGCGAGGCGGCCTGGATGGCGTTGATCCCCTTCTCGGGCTCCATCCCGGCGTGCGCGGACTTGCCGGTCACCGTCACGTCGATCGCGAAGTACGACGGGCCGCCGGTGATGATCGTGTCGAGCGTGTCGTTGTCGAGGAGGAACCCGCGCCGGGCGGTGATCTGGCTGAAGTCGAGCTGCTTCACGCCGAGCAGACCCACTTCCTCCTGCCGCGAGATGGCGATCTCGATGGGCGGCCGCACGGGCGCCACGCGCAGCGTCTCGATCATCTCCGCGATCCCCGCCTTGTCGTCCGAGCCGAGGATCGTGTCCCCCGCCGATCGGATGACGCCGTCCTTCAACACGGGCCGGATTCCCTTGCCCGGCTTCACCGTGTCGCCGTGGCACGACAGCAGGATCGGGTCCGCCGCGCTGTTCTTCGCCGGCAGCTTCGCGATGAGATTGCCGTAGACGTCGAGTTGTGCGCGCGCGCCCAGGTCCTCGAGCCGCGGCCGCAGCCAGGCCATGAACCGCGACTCGTCGCCCGACTCGCTGTCAACCTGCACCATCTCCATGAACTGGGCGACCATCCGCTCGGTGTCCATCGCCACGCCGAACCGGTTCTGCATTGCCACGGGGATACCTCCGGCGGAGAGCATATCGGGGAAGACGAAGAGGGCAGAATAGTCGGCGCCGCGAAGTCGCGGCCGTCTCTATTACTTCTTTGGCGCTTTCGGGTACAGAGCGAACAGCGAGGCCACCGCCTTGCTGACGAATTGATCGCGGCCGGCCGGCGCCATGTCGATGACGATGTTCTCGCCCATGACGCGCCAGAGCGTCTTCTTGCCCGTCGAGTCCCTCAGGTCCACCACGAGTGTGCCGACGGGTACGACCTTCGCCGGTGCCCGCACGGCCCCCTGGGCAGGCTGGTTGTCGTCGAACGTGGACAGGTCCACCGCGGTGCCCGCGATGGAGTGATAGGTCACGACGACATCGGCCGGCGTCGCCGGCTTCAACCCCTTCGCCGCGAGCTGCGCGTCGATCGCGGCGACAATCGCCTTGTCCCACGCGGGATCGAGCGCCTTGTGCCCCACGCCCCACGTGTAGGTCTTGAACTTCGTGAAGTCGGTGGCCTTGTCCTGCTGCACGACGGTGACCTTGGCGGGCGCCGCCGCCTTCTGGGCCAGGCTGGCAACCGGGATGACGAGGGCGAGCACGCACGCGATGAGCACGATGGCCTTCATATCGTTCCTTTCGGCGGGTAACGGTCACATGTCAACGGAGCACTATCATACCCCGTCCGAATCACTGCCGGGGTCCTTTTGCCCGCTGCGCCTCATACTCGGCCCATACCGCGCGAAGCTCGCGAACCGCGTCGTCCTTCTGGACCGGCGTGAGGATGATCTGCCGGGAGAAGATCGCCCGCATCGTGCCGACGGGCTGGTGAATGAACGCGTCGATTGTCAGGTTGAAGCGCCGCAGCGTGTCGTCGGCGGCGGTCGAAAGATCAGGGCCGATCGGCGTCGGGCTCCTGACGCCCCGCACGGCCACGTTGTGACACTGGAAGCAGCCGGTGCGGACGAACCACGCGCCGGGCCCCTTCTGCATCTCCGCCTGCTCGGCGCGCGCGCGCTCGTCAGGCGGGTCGAAGCGCGGCGTGCCGCCCAGCAGATCGGCCGACACGGTCAGCTTCCGCCACGACATCACGAGCACGGCGAGCGCCTGGGTGTCATCCGAAGACAAGTGGAAGTTGGGCATCACGCTGTCCGGCACGAGGGCGCGGGGGTCGCCGAAATGCGCGATGTGCCACCCGAAGACGCTCGGCCGGCCCGACAGCCGCGCGTACTCGTACTGCGCGGGGTGCTTGTCGCCGGCCCACGTCAGGTCGGGACCGATAACACCGCCCCTGCCGTTGACCTGGTGGCAGGCGCGGCAGCCCTTCTCCTGCACCAACTGCTTGGCCCGGTTGACGCTCTCCGCGCCTTCCGTGCGCGTCTCGTAGCGGTGGCACTGGTTGCATGCCGTCTGCATGAGAGTGCGCCGAGTGAGCCCCGGTGAGAGGCGTTCCGCCAGCGCGCCATCGAGCAGCGGCTCGCCCCAGTTCTCCCCGCGCCCGTGAGCGCCGGCCTCGTCAACAGCCCATCCGCGCCCGCCATGGCAGATCGTGCAGCCGAATCGATCGACCGGGTGTGCCGTGAGAATCGCCGGCGGGTGGGTGCTCCACGGCTGTGGCGCGCCCTCGAAGCCCTTCCACGAAGTCGCCTGGTGGCACGTCACGCACCGGTCGGCGCGATCGAGCCCGGGGACGAAGATCTGCTGGACGCCGGCCGGCACGGTCCGCGCGGCGTCCGCGCCGAATCGCCGCAGCACCATCTCGCGGAACTGCCGCTGCGTGAGGCGGAAGTCCATCCGCACGTCGCGATAGACGACCACGCTCGTGGCCGCCACGAGCAGCAGGCCGAGCAGCAGCACTGTCGCCGGGTCCCGGTCGCCAGGCACCCTGGCAGACGGCGGACGATTCGGCGTCGTAATCCTGGCCATCTCAGAATCTCGTCGGCACGAGAGGCCAGGCCTGCCAGGGCCAGAAGAATGCCCAGGACGGCCCGCGCAGCAGTCCGACCACCGTCAGCGCTGCGACGGCGACCACGACGAACATGAAGACGGCGATCTGCACGCGTCGCTCGCGCGCGAAGGCCACACCGGCGCTCGTCAACGGCGACCGGTCGATCCACGGCCATCCGGCCAGCACGACGCCGAGCGCGAGCGGCAGGATCAGGCCCCCGATCAGGCCGCCGTTGATCCGCAGCGGACCGAGGCCGAGAGTGGTATCCGCCACGATCTCCTGCAGCCACAGGAAGTACCACGGCCCCTTCGCCGGGTTGGGAGTCACCAACGTGTTGGCCGGACCCTCGAGCGGCGAGGGAATCAAGACGGCCAGCACCGTGACGACCAGCAGCGTGGCGAGCGTGACGACCGCGATGCGGCCGACTACGCGCGGGATCGCGTGGACCAGGCCGGCCTCTCCCTCGGCGCCGTCGCCCGACGCCAGGCCGCCGTCCTTGCGGACCCGCCACATGTGGTACCCGAACAGCGTTGCCACGGCGATCGGAAGCACGACGATGTGAAGGACGTAGAAGCGCATCAGCGTCGCCTGGCCGATGGCCCGCCCGCCGATCAGCACCTCGCGCACGATCGCGCCGGCGATCGGCGTGGACGACACGATGCCGGTCGCCACGGTGACGGCCCAGTAGGCCCGCTGGTCCCACGGCAAAAGGTATCCCGTGAACGACAGCAGCACGGTTGCCGCGATCATCGCCACGCCGATCACCCAGTTCCACTCGCGGTGCTGGTCGCCGGCGCCGCTGTTCTTGTACGACCCCGTCACGAAGACGCGCACGAGGTGCAGCGTCGTGGACGTCACCATCAGGTGAGCGGCGAGGCGGTGCATGGCGCGCAGCCACCAGCCGAACGACACGACGTACTCGATATCCTCGACGGAGTGGTAGGCGTCGCCGACCGACGGGATGTAGAACACCATCAGCGGCAGTCCCGACAGCAGGAGCACGACGAACAGCACCCAGGACACGGTGCCCAGCCAGAAGGTCGGCAGCCAGGCCAGCGAGGTGGTGAGCATTCGAGCGGGGAAGCCGTGCAGCAGCAGGTTCGCCCAGACCGCCTGGACGGCATCCTGAAGCGACGCGGGGCGGAGGCTCCAGAACCGGCGCCGCGCCATCACCGTTCCCTCATGGAACTTCCAACCGGAAGGAGGCTTCCACTTCGTCGCCCAGGTCCACCACCATCTGCCCGTCGTCGGGGGCGAGCGTCAGGCGGTACGCGGCGAGCGGCCGCGGCGCGGGGCCGGAGATGTTCGTCCCGTCAGCGTGGTAGCGGGACCCGTGGCAGGGGCACGACAACTCGAAGATCTGGGTGGCCAGGCGGAGGTCCGGGTCGTTCGCGTCGGGCCGGAGGACCGCTTCGGCGTGCACCGTGCAACCGAGGTGCGTGCAGACGGCCGACAGCGCCCGGAAGCGCTTGCCCGCCCGGGCGACGAACACGCGCGCATCCGGCTGGAACGTGAGGCCGTCGGCGTATCGTTCCGGGAGCCCGATCTTGAGGCGCGTCGGCGCGTCGTACGAGACGTTCGGAACGAACGAGCGCAGGACGATGCCGGCCTGGGCGGCGAGCGCGGCGCCCCCGGCGGCCACGCCGAGCTTTACGATGACCGATCGCCGATCCGGCTGGGCAGAGTCCATGCGCTACTCGTGGGCGGTACGATAGCACGACAGGCGCCGCGAGACATTCCGCCCCCATCCGCCGCTGCCACCGCAGCCGGGCGGCCCCCGTCGCCGGCTCCGGACCTCGGCTTTCGGCCCGGCGCGTCCTACCGTCGCGGCGGGGACTGGCGTTGGAGTTGGTCGAGCATCCGGCGGGCCTGAGGATCGTCGGGGCGGAGGCGCACGAGGGTCTCGGCCCAGGCGATCGCCGCGGCGATGTCGCCGCGCTGCTGCGTGAAGGACGCGAGGGCCACGATCGTGTCGGCATCCGATGGACGCCGCTTGTGCACGGCTTCCAGCACCGCGATGGCCTGGCGGATGTCGCCTTGAGACTGAAGGGCGACCGCATAGACGTACCCGTAGCGGGCGACCGTCGGCTGCAGGTCGTAGGCTCGCTTGAAGTGCGTCAGCGCTTCGGCCGACCGTCTCGTCCGCACGCACAGCAGCCCGAGGGCGTGAATGGCCTCAGCGGCATTCGGCTCGAGCTGGATCGCTTCCTTCAGCAGGACCTCCGCCTCGCTCTCACGGCCCGACATGCGATAGACGTCCGCGAGATTCACCCGCGCGGGCACGTTGCGAGAATCGAGGCGCAAGGCGGTGCGGAGCGCCGATTCCGCCTCCGGCAACTTGCCCTGCCGGATATAGAAGCCGCTCAGGTTAAGGTGAGCCTCCGGCCGTTCGGCGACGGCCATCTCGAGCGCCAGGTATTCGGTGGAGGCGCGCGCGAGGTCTTCGGTCTGTTTCGGGGTCAGCAGGCCGGGCGGCGTGCCGGCCAGGGACGAAGCCGTCCAGGCGCGGACCAGCCGGACGGGATCGGACAGCAGCCCGGCCGCGAGCCTGGCGCGATCGGCCGACGGAGCCGCTTCGAGCGCGCGAGCCGCAGCGGCGCGGACGGTTGCGTCGGGATCGGCAAGGCCGGCGGCGAGCGCGTCCGCGGACGAGGGGCTGAACACATCGCGCAGCAGCGTCAGCGCCGTGGCGCGGGCGATGGGCGGGAACAAAGGCGACAGGACCGCCGCCCGCAACGCCTGCTCCGCCTCGGGCAGACTGCGCCGACCCGCGTCGAGCGCGTGCACGTATTCGTTGCCGCGGGTCCGCGTCGGGCCGTACCACTTCACCACCGCGTCGTTCGCCCACCCCACGCTCTTCTTCGTGTGGCACGGCGTCGTGCACGCATTTGGGATGCCGTACCTCACCGTGTAGTCCACGCGAGGCACTCGGAAGCTGTGGTCGAACCGCGGGTCGACCACCATGTAGGTCGTGCGACGCATGTGGCACGCCGTGCACCGCGCCGCGTCGGTGCCCTGCTTGTGATGATGGTGCGCCGGGATGTCGTAGTTGAGGGGCAGGTGGCAGTGCCCGCAGACGTTGTTGCCGGTCCCGCGCTGCTTGCCGCTGTGCGCGTTGTGGCAATCGGAGCACGTGACGCCCGCCGCGTACATCTTGCTCTGCGTGAACGACCCGTACTCGTAGTCTTCCTCGAGGATCTGCCCGTCCGCGTAGTAAACGCCCTCGTCCAACAGGACCGGCCGATAGCTGTCGAGCAAGGTCTTCCCGACGTCGGGCACGTCGGTGATGGGCCCCCGGCGTGCGTGGCACGGCGCGCAGGCCTGTACTTCGTTCTGCTGCCGGATCCGGTTGGTCGGGCGGGACGCGAGGCTCGAGGCGTCGCCGACGCCGAACCCGCTGTAATCCACTGCGCGAAGGCCCTGCACGAGGAGGCCCATCGACGTGGAGTCCCGACCCTTCAGCCCTTGCTTTCTGCGGGCGTCGGCCCACGCCACATGTGCGGATCCAGGTCCGTGACACGTCTCGCACGACACGTTGATCTCGGACCACGTGGTCTTGTAGCTGTTGCTGGCCAGATCGTAGCTGCGGACCAGGTTCGTCGAGTGGCAGTCCGCGCACATGTAGTTCCAGTTCTGGTTCGGGCCGGTCCAGTGGAGCGGATCGGTGTTCGTGATGGTCTCGTTGGGGTACAAGTGGAACCAGCGCTGGCCGCCTTCGACCCGTGAGCGGGTGTCCCACGCGATGCCGAGACATTGGAGCCGCCCGCCGGGGAACCTCACCAGGTACTGCTGCAACGGCCTGTATCCGAACGTGTACGCGACCTGGTAGTCGTGGAGCTGGCCGTCCGGTCCGTCCGTCCGAACGAAGAACTGTCCGTCGCGCCTGGTGAAGGTGGACGTCACGCCGCCCCTCGTGAAGGTCGTGTTGTTGAAGTCGCCGAGCACCGCCTGTTCGGTCGGCAGCTCCATGGCGCGCGCGTGATCGGATTGCCGCCACTCCTTTGTTTGAGACTCGTGGCAGCGCGTGCACTCGGGCTCGCCGACGTAGGTGGCCTTCGCGACGATGGCGGGAGGGCTCGTCGGAGAAGAGGTCGCGGTTCCGCCCGGGCCGCCGCTTCGTCCCCACACGAACAACGCACCGGCGGCGCCCGCGATGACACACGCGCCGCCAAGGACTACGAGGGCCCGACGGGAATCACGGCTGGTGGCTCGGGTCGTTGTCGGCGGCTTCGGCATCACGGGAGCATTCTATCCGATGGCCGGAAGTGGTAGCATTTCCCGCATGTTTTCGGCGCAGCGGACTCACGCGGCATGGCAGCGGCGCCGCCTGGCGTTCACGACGGCGCTCGTGCTGTCGCTCTTGGTGTGCCCCCGGTGGGCGAGCGCTGCCTACAACGACACGGTCGTGCTGAAGAACGGAGACACGCTGAAGGGGGAAGTGAAAGGCCTGCAGCAGGGCAAGCTGCAGTTCAAGACGGACACGATGAGCACCGTGTACATCAAGTGGGATCGGGTCGCGCAGATCACGGCGCCCGAGTCGTTCGAGGTCGAAATGACCGACGGGAGCCGTTTCTTTGGGAGCCTCGAGCCCGCCGCGGATGGCAAGCTCGGCCTCGGGGTGGGAGGCCCTGCGGTGTTGGTGGACCTCGCGGACGTCGTGAAGATCACGCCCATCAAGCAGAGGTTCTGGGACCGTCTCGACGGGTCGATCGACCTGGGCGCGAGCTACACCAAATCTACCGGAATCGGCCAGGGCTCGCTGAGCGTGGCGGTCGGCACGCGCCGGCGGAATTTCGAGGTTTCCACGACATTCGACACGACCATCACCGTGCAGCCCGAGGAACCCGTGGCGTCCAGGACCGTACTCAGCCTGGGGTACGTGCAGCTTCTGCGGAACCGCTGGTTCGTGCCCGGCTTGGGCAAGTTCGAGCGCAATACCGATCTCGGGCTGGACCTGCGCTCGTCGGTCAGCGTCGGCTTCGGCCGCTTTCTCGTACAGACCAATCGGACGCTGTTCGGGGCGTCTGGCGGACTCGTGGTGAACCAGGAAATCCCCGTGGAGGGAGACAAGTCGGAGAACGTCGAGGCCTTCGCGAACGTGAGTTACTCGTTCTTCACCTACGACACACCGAAGACGAACATCACTACCTCGTTCACCGTGTTCCCAAGCCTGAACGTCGCGGGACGGGTCCGCACGGACGTTGACATCGCGCTCAAGCGGGAGCTCCTGAAGGACTTCACCGTCGGCCTGACGATCTGGGACATGTACGACAGCAAGGCCCCGAGCGGAAGCTCTAGCACGCACGACTTCGGCGCCACCGTGTCGATCGGGTGGACCTTCTGACAGCACGGTCGGAATTGCTATGCTATCCTGAGGGGGTGGTTCCGCTTCGAGGGACCGAGCAGGCGTCGGCAAGGACTACTCGACCTCCGGCACACCGTTCGCGGGGGCGGTGACGCCAACGACGTTCAATTCGAGCTCGTCGTTCTTCCCGATCATCTTCGGCGTCCGCTTCTAGGAGCAGGGAGACACTCACCCATGACACGCACAACCGCCTACTTCCTCGCGCTCGTGGTCTTCAGCATGGCGCTGGCCGGGATGCCGTCCACCGCGCTCGGACAGACGTCGGTGAGCAAGGCCAACGTCGTCACCGAGACGGTGACCGTCCAGGCGATCGACCAGGGCGCGCGCCTCGTCACGATCAAGAACGACGCCGGCTTGACCGAAACCGTATACGTCGGCAAGGAATTCGTCCGGTTCAACGAACTGAAGGTGGGGGACAAGGTCACCTTCAAAGTCACCGAGTCGGTGGTTTTCGCGATCCAGAAGCCGGGCAGCCTGCCGCCGCCGGCCGCGTCCGCCGCAGTCACTCGCAGCCAGGGCCCCAGGCCCGGCGGAACGGTGGCCCATCAGCAGACGGCCGTCGTCACTCTCAAGGCCATCGACGCGGCGATCCCGTCGGTCACGATCACGACCGCCGACGGGAACACGATGAGCTTCAAGATCGAGGACAAGAAGAACCTCGAGGGCTTCAAGGTCGGCGACAAGGTGCAGATCACCTACACGCAGGCGCTGGCGATCAGCGTCGACTCTCCGAAGAAGTAGCGCCAGCGACAGAGCCGCCGGGCCCAGCGCCCGGCGGCGAGGCTGGCCGGATCCGGACTGGAAAGACAGAGGGCCAGGATGATCTGGAGACAGGTGTCGGCAACGGCCATTGCGGCAACGGCGCTCGGCATCGGCACGATGATGCACGCGCAGCAGCCGCCGGCACAGCCCCCTGGCGGGGGCAAACCGGACCAGGTCGCGGCGCTCAAGCAGACGATTCAGCAGGGCATGGCGCTCGCCCGGAAATACGAGTGGGTGGAGACGACCATCATCAGCCTGAAGGGCGAAGAGAAGGCCCGCAAGCAGAACCGCTGCTACTACGGCGCCGACGGCAAGGTGCAGAAGATCTCCCTCGACCAGCCCGCACAGGCCGCACAGGGTGGCGGCGGCGGCGGCCGCCGTGGCGGCAGGGTGAAGGAGAAGGTCGTCGAGAACAAGAAAGACGAGATGAAGGAGTACATGGAGAAGGCTGCGGCCCTGATCCATCAGTATGTCCCCCCGAACCCGCAGAAGATCCAGGCCGCGAAGGACGCGGGGCGGGTCGCGATGAACCCGCAGCCGGACGGCAGCGTGAAGCTGGTGATCACCCAGTACCACCAGGCGGGCGATGCGCTGACCATCGGCTTCAACCCCGCCTCGAACAAGCTGCTCGGCCTCGGCGTGAACACGTATCTCGACAAGCCCGAAGACGTGGTGACGCTGGCCGTGCAGATGAACACGTTGCCTGACGGAGCGCTCTACGCCGCCGAGACGACGCTGGAAGCCAAGGCCAAGAACATCACCGTCGTGATCCAGAACGCCGGGCACAAGCCGGTTTCGAAGTAAGCGCCGGTGGGGCTGCTCGCGGCCGCCGGTCACGTGCTCGCGCAGGTCCAGGCGCAACAGCCCAAGGCGTCCCCGCGAGCAGCTTGCTCTCGCCCTTGGTTTGCCCCTTCTTGAACCGCATCTCGATGCCCTACGCCTTCCACGTGCTCGCCAAGCCGACGGGGGCCGCCTGCAACCTGGACTGCAGATACTGATTCTTCCTGTCGAAGGAGGAATTCTACCCGGGAAGCGGGTTCCGAATGGGCGACGACGTGCTCGACGCCCATATCCGGCAGTTCATCGGCGCGCAACCCACGCCCGAGGTGACGATCGCCTGGCAGGGCGGCGAGCCGACGTTGATGGGCCTCGAGTTCTTCGAGCGGTCAATCGCTTGCGTGGAGAAGCACCGCAAGCCTGACCAGCAGATCACCTACACGATCCAGACCAACGGCACCCGCCTGGACGAGGCGTGGTGCGCCTTCTTCAAGACGCACCACTTCCTCGTGGGCCTCAGCATGGACGGCCCGAAGGCGATGCACAACGCCTATCGGGTGGATAAGGGGGGCGCCGGGTCGTTCGACCAGGTCAGGCGCGGATGGAAACTCCTGCGGCAGCACGAGGTGGACGTGAACATCCTCTGCACCATCCACGCCGCCAACGCCGACCACCCGCTGGAAGTGTACCGTTTCTTCCGCGACGAACTGCACGCGGAGTTCATGCAGTTCATCCCGATTGTCGAACGGGCGACATCCCAGAGCCTGCCGCTCGTCAACCGGGGCTGGAGCGAGCGGCCGGGCAGTCCGCGCGCGCTCTACACGCAGACCGGATCGCTCGTCAGCGGGCGCTCGGTCGGCGCGAGGCAGTTCGGACGGTTCCTCTGCGCCATCTTCGACGAGTGGGTGCGCCGCGACGTCGGCAAGGTGTTCGTCCAGGCGTTCGACGTGGCGCTGGGGAGCTGGCTCGGCCAGCACAACCTGTGCATCGCCTCGCCGACCTGCGGCAACGCCCTGGCGCTCGAGCACAACGGTGATCTCTACTCCTGCGATCATTACGTCGAGCCGGGTTACCTGCTCGGCAACATCCTCGAGAAGCCGATCACGGAGTTGGTCGATTCCGACCGGCAACGGAAGTTCGGGCGGGACGAGCTCGACTCGCTGCCGCAGTACTGCCGCGATTGCGAGGTCCTGTTCGCGTGCTACGGCGAGTGCCCGCGCAATCGATTCATCGACACGCCGGGCGGCGAACCGGGGCTGAACTACCTGTGTGCAGGCTACAAGCAGTTCTTCAACCACATCGAAGAGCCGATGACCGTCATGGCGAACCTGCTGAGGCAAGGGCGCTCGGCCGACGAGGTGATGGGGTGGTGCGCCGAGCGGGACCAGCTGCGGATTTCCGGCCTGGGGCGCAACGAGCCGTGTCCGTGCGGCAGCGGGAACAAATACAAGCGTTGCCACGGACTTTCGCGCCGGCAAGGCTGAAGCCTCGCCCTGCGAGCGCGATCGTTCTCGATGCGGAAGATCCGGGCCTGCTGTGGTAGGTTGAAGGGTGGCTTCGGGCCGAGGACGCAGGGAACGAGCCCCGGGGCGGGAAGGCCCTCAAGAGGAGCGATGACGATGCGCAGAGGAGCAACTGGGTTGGCGATGGCGGCGATCCTGTTCACGGCCGCCGCGGCGTCCGCCCAGGAGAAGCGATTCGAATTCAACGCCGGAGGCGGCTATACATTCTTGACAGGAGAGGCTCGCAATCACCTTGGCGACGGCATCAACCTCAACCTCGGGTTCACGTTCTGGGTCAACGACTGGCTTGGCTTCGAGATCCAGTACGGCTACATCCGCCTCGGCGAGAAGAAGATCGCGATCCCTGTCAGCCCGACGCCGGGAGGCGTGGGCATTCCGACCGACTTCACCGGACAGATGAATGGGCAGTACGGGGACTTCGATCTGGTCCTGAGGCCGAAGAGCTCCGGCAAGCTTGCACCCTACTTCTCCGGCGGCGTCGGGCTGTACTACCGGTCCGTCGCGGTGACGACGCCCGGCGTGGGGTTTGTCCCCGGCGGCTGCGACGCGTACTGGTTCTACTGCTACCCGGGTGGTTTCGTAGCGGTCGATCAGGTTGTCGCCTCGCGCAGCAGCTACGACATGGGCATCGACGTCGGCGGCGGCGTGAAGTTCAACGTGACGGACAAGACCACCATGTACGTGGAAGCCCGCTACCACCGGATCTGGGGGCCGACGATCACGCTGGACCCCGCACTGGTGGCCGCCGGCGCGCCGTCGTCCGTGACGGCCAATGGGCAGTTCTTCCCGATCGTCGTCGGATTCCGGTTCTAGCGAGGCGGGCCTCGGACCGCCAAGGATGTCCGGCGACGACGCCCGCCTCGCTAGAACCAGAAACGCTGCTGGCTGGCCCC
>Ga0209048_10004661_pt1 | contig 13090 bp, 12 predicted proteins | sample FrelakmetCRP12CR_FD_187146 | JGI IMG/M metagenome (GOLD analysis project Ga0209048, IMG submission 187146) | Freshwater lake sediment microbial communities from the University of Notre Dame, USA, for methane emissions studies - CRP12 CR (SPAdes)... | ecosystem: Environmental > Aquatic >... | reverse complement strand
TCCGGAAAATGGCCGTCCGATCCTGCCTCCGCACATGAAGATTCTTAGCGTTCATGAATAGTTAAGGCTAGCGAACGATGCTGCGCGAGCTGTGCTTGATGAATTCGACGAAGGGCCGGATCTCTGCCTGGGTTTCGGCCGCCCGCTCGAGTTCTTCCACAGCCGCCTGCAATTTCAGCCCGGATCGATACAGCACTCGGTAGGCGCGCCGGATGTTCTGCATCTGTTCGGCCGTGAAACCGCGGCGCCTCAGGCCTTCCGAATTGACGCTGTGCGGCACGGCCGGTCTTCCGACCGCCATGACGTATGGCGGCACATCGCGAGTGACGGCGGCGTTGTGCGCAACGAAACAATGTGCGCCAACCTTGGTGAATTGATGCACCGCCGAAAGACCGCCCATGATCACCCAATCGCCGAGCTCCACGTGGCCGCCGAGCGTGGCGCAGTTCGCCATCACGATCTGGTCTCCCAGTTGGCAGTCGTGCGCGACGTGCGAATAGGCCATGAAGAGATTGTCGTTGCCGATGCGCGTCACTCCCAACCCCTGGACCGTGCCGCGGTTCACCGTGACCGATTCGCGAAACACATTGCGGTCGCCGACCTCGAGGCGCGTCGACTCGCCGCGGTATTTTTTGTCCTGCGGCGCATCGCCCAGCGAGGCAAATTGATAGACCTTGTTGTGGGCGCCGATGCGGGTCGGGCCGTTGATCACCACATGCGGCCCAATCCAGGTCCCGGGTCCGATCGCCACGTCTCGACCGATGATGCTGTAGGGCCCGATCGCGACATCCGCCCCAATTTCGGCTTGCGGCGCGATCACGGCGCGCGGGTCGATCAGGCCATCGGTCATCCGCCCGCTTCCTTGGGGCTGCGCGGTGGTTTCGCAATCGCCGCCTTCGTCTCCGGGGCGACCATGATTTCCGCGGACGCCACCTCCGCTCCGTCCACCTCCGCCACGCCGTGAAATTTCCAAATCCCCTTGAAAGCGCGCTTCAGCCACACCTTGAGAATGAGCTGATCGCCGGGTTCCACGGGCTTGCGGAATCTCGCGTTGTCGATCGCGACGAAATAAAAGCGCGTATCCGAGTCAGGCACCACATCGACGGTTTTGAACGCGAGAATGCCCGAGGTCTGAGCCAGCGCCTCGATGATCATGACGCCGGGCATCACCGGCCGGTGAGGGAAATGCCCGGGGAAGAACGGTTCGTTGACGGTGACATTCTTCAGCGCGTGAATGTACCGTCCCACCTCGCAGGCAAGCACCCGATCGACCAGCAAGAACGGATACCGGTGCGGCAATTGCCGCATGATCGCTTGAATATCCATCTTGAGTGCTTCCGACATTATCGCTCCTTTTCACCGAATTTCCGCAGGTGGGCCACCATACGCCGCCACGCACGGGTTGGCACGGCCGGCATGCCGCTCGAATAGCTGCCCGCCTCCCTGATCGAGGCGCTGATCATGCTCAGACCCGTGATTATCACATCGTCCGCGATCGTCAAATGGCCGGCGATGCCCACCATGCCGCCGATCATGCAGCGCTGGCCTACCGTGGTGCTGCCCGAGATTCCGGTGCAGGCGGCGATGGCGGTGTGCGCGCCGACGGTCACGTTGTGGCCGATCATGATCAGATTGTCCAGCTTGGCGCCCTGTTCGACCACGGTATCGGCAATGGCCCCCCGATCGATGGTGGTGTTCGCGCCGATCTCCACATCGTTGCCGATACGCACGCTGCCGATCTGCGGCACCTTCACCCAAGTGCCGCGATCGGACGCAAAGCCGAATCCGTCGGCTCCGATCACGGCACCGGCATGCAAAATGCAGCGCTGCCCGACACTCACGCCGGCGTACAGGTTTACCCGCGCGATCAGTCGAGTGTCCGCGCCCACGCGGGCGCCGCGCTGCACGATGCACCCGGGGCCGACCTCGGCGCGTTCGCCAAGTTCGGCCTCCTCTTCGATGACCGCCAGGGCACCCACGGCCGCCGAGGAGTCGATGCGTGCGCTCTTGGCGACTACGGCACTCGGGTGAATTCCAGGCGTGGCATGCATTTGCGGGTGCAACAGCGTTGCGATGCGCGCATAGGCCAAGTAGGGATTCGGCGTAATCAGCGCGTCAACCGGGCAGCCTTCGGCTTCCACGGCGGACACCACCACGGCGCCCGCCCGCGTGTCCTTGAGACCCTTGCGGTAGCGCGAATTCGCCAGAAAGCTCAGGCTCCCCGGTGTCGCCTGCGAGAGCGTGGCGACATGGGATACCTTATGGTCCGGCGACCCGCGCAGCGTCAAACCAAAGCGTACCGCCAATTCGCCTAGGCTGATTTCCTCTTGCACTTGCGCACATCCCCGTGCGAAAGCCTCGAGACGCTATTTGATGCTGCCGGCGGGCTTGGCCGGTGCTGCGCTCGCCGGGGGCGATGGCGGCAAGGTTGCCGGCTTGGTATTGAGCACCGCCAACACGTTCGCCGTGACGTCGAGCGGCCCCTTCGCAAAAAACACGCCGTCGCCCAATACCAGATCGAAGCCCTGCGCGTTCGCATAGCCTTGGATCTCCTGCACCAGGTAGCGCTGCACCTTGCCGATTTCCTCGTTGCGCCGAGTCGAGGCGTCATCCTGGAACTCGCCCGCCTTGCGCGAGAATTCGCGCTGTTGATCGCGCAGGGTCTTTTCGGCCTTGGCTCGATCGGCCTCCGCCATGACCGCGCCCTCTTTCTGCAATTTCTCGTCCTTGGCCTTGAGGTCGTTCTGAAGGGTCAGCAATTCGCGGCGGCGCGGCGCGAATTCATTCTCGAGAGCCTGCATGGCGGTCTTGGTCTGCGGCGCCTCTTCCAAAAGCTTTTGGAAATTGACGACGCCCATTTTGATTTCCGCGCTCGCCGGACCGGCCATCATGAGACCACACAGACCGAGAGCCAGGAATGGAGTAGTGCGATTGAAAGTCGACATGTTGATTTCTAAGACCTCAAGAATAATGGGTCAAAACGCTTGACCGATAGAAAATTGAAACCGCTCCGTTTGGTCGCCGAAAGTCACCGTGTTGCCCTGATACGCGTTCAACGGTATCGCGTATGAAAAGCGGAACAGACCCAGCGGCGCGAGCCACTGAACGGCAAGGCCGGTGGACCTCTTGAGATTATTATAGCTGAAGTGGTAGTTAACCGGCGTAATGTCGTCTACTCCCAGAAAAGGAACCTTGTTCCCGGTGTAAAAGACGTTTCCAGTGTCGTAGAACCAGCTGACCCGGGCCGCGTTCCTCCACTTGTCGGGCACCGGAAACAGCAGTTCGAACCGGCTCACGATGCGCAAGTTGCCGCCGAACGGGTTGCCGTTGCCGATGTTGTCCCGCGGGCCCAACGTGCTTTCGCGAAAGCCGCGGACACTGTCCGGGCCGCCCGCGTAATAATTCAAATAAGGCGGCAGGAACGTGGTTTTGCCCACCGACGAGGCGTAGTCCACGCCCGCAGTGTATGCCACCAGCCATTTGCGCCAGATCGGGATGTACTTGAGGAACTGCGTATTGAGGGCGTAGTAGCGAACTTGGCTTACCGGCAGGGAGTACCGGCCGGAAACCGCCAGATGCAGGCCGCGATCGGCGAACAAGGCCCTGTTTCGCGTGTCGTAGTTCCATCCGGCATTGGCTTCGAAGGTGTAGAAATCCGTGCCGTAGACCGTGTAGGGGTTGTCCAGCGAGTTGACCTGGCCGTCGCCGTTGGTGTCGTTGAGATAATTGGTGAAGGTGCTGCCGTTGTTCCTAACCCACTTGATGGATTGCTGCGAACTGTAGCCCTGCGAAACCACCAGCTCGTTCTTGTTCACCGAGGTGCCGATCTGCACGTACTGGTACTCGGTGATGGGGTAGGACCAGTTGACCGCCGCGGTCAATTGCTTGGTCGAAAATTTCGACGCCGCCGCGACGAATTGGATGATGTCGCGGTAGCTCAAGGACACGGTGCGGGCCACGCCGTCGATCGTCGTGTACGGATCGGTCCGCGCCATGGTGTAGGTCTTGCTGTACTTGCCGGCATTGACCTCGACCGCAATGCGATCGCCGGTGCCCATGAAATTGCTGTGGACGAAATTGGCGTTGAGGCTCAATCCCTGAGCCTGCGAGTAACCGATGCCGCCGCCAAACTGCCCCGGCAGACCTTCCTTGATGTTGAAGTCCACGTCCACCAAATCCGCGCTGCCGGCAACCGGTTTGGTCTCGAATTCAACCTTTTCGATGTACGGCAGGCGCTGCAGTCGCTCCTTCGAGCGTTCGACCGCCGAATTCGACAGCCAGCCGCCTTCGAGCTGGCGCATTTCACGGCGCAGTGTCTCGTCGTTGATTGCCGTGGTATTGGTGAAGTTGATGTGCCTCACATAGACCCGGTTGCCGGGCTCGATGAAGAAGGTGAGCGACACGGTCTTCTTGTCGTTGTCGGTGCTCGGCACCGGATCGATCTTCGAAAACGCGTAGCCGTCCGCGCCGAGCCGATAGCTCATCAGCTCCTGTGAACTGGTGACCTGCTTGCGGGAATAAATATCGCCGGGCTTGATCAGCAAAAGGCTGCGAAGCTGCGCCTCGGGGACCACCATGGTGCCGGCGAGCTTGATCTCCGAGACCCTGAAAACGTCACCCGGATTGACGTTGATGGCGATGTACATGTCGTCTTTTTCGGGAGTGATGGTGACCTGCGTCGACTCGATCTGGAAGTTGGCGTAGCCGCGGTCCATGAAGTACGAGCGGAGCTTTTCCAGATCGCCGGTCAGGGATTCGCGCGAATAGCGGTCGTCCTGCTTGTACCAGGACAGCCAATTCGGCGTTTTCAGCTCGAACGTCTCGAGCACGTCCTTGTCCTTGAACTTGGAATTGCCGACCAGGTTGATCATCTCGATCTTGGCGCGCTTGCCTTCCTTGATATCGACCACGACGTCGACCTTGTTGCCCGGCAAGTCGGTTACCTTGGTGTCCACGCGCACCGCGTACTTGCCGCGGCTGAAATACTGATCGGTGAGGTATTGTTTGACTTCATCGAGCACCGACCGGTCGAATGTCTTGCCTTGTGCAAGACCGACGTTGCGCAAGCTCTTCTGCAAATCCTCGGTCTTGATATCCTTGTTGCCCTTGATCTCGAATTTGGCGATCGACGGCCGCTCGATCACCACCACCAGCAGGGTGTTGCCGTCGCGCCGCAACTCGACGTCGCGGAAAAAACCCGTGGCGTAAAGCGCGCGCATGGCCTCGCCGATGCGCTGCTGATCGAGGTGATCGCCGATATTCACCGGCAAATAATTGAATACCGTGCCCTCGGATATGCGCTGCAATCCTTCGACGCGAATATCCCCGACGGTGAACGAATCCTGCGCGACCTGCGCGTGCTGCGCGACCTGGGCATGCAGATGCATACCGAGCGGCTGGATGGCTAGCGCCATCAACCATATCAACCGAAATTCAAGCCGCACGCGATGTCGACCGCATGCAATCTCGATGGGCGGCGCGTGCGATGCAGCGCCACTCCGGCGGCTCAAACCTGAGATAGGTCATGATTTCCCATTAGTTCAAATGTCTGGATATATCGTTGTAAAATGCGAGGCTCATCAGCACCACCAGCAAGGCTATCCCGATCTGCTGCCCGAAATTCTGGGCGCGCTCCGACAGCGGACTGCCCTTGGCGGCTTCCACCAGCTGATATACCACCTGCCCGCCGTCGAGCAGCGGCACCGGCAGCAAATTGAGCACGCCCAGGCTCACGCTGATGATCGCCAGAAAGCCGATGAACGCCGTGACCCCCAAAGAGGCGCTGATGCCCGCGAACTCCGCAATGCTGATCGGACCGGAGATGTTCTTCGCCGACACCTGCCCGGTCACGATGCGTGCGAGCATTTGCACCGTCAGAGCCGACATTTCCCAGGTCTTCTGCACGCCGACGGCCAGGGCGGCAAGCGGCCCCGAGCGGCGCGTCTCGATCAGTCCCGGCGGCCATACCCGCGGGCCTTTCTCATCGAGCATGATGCCGAGCCGGCCGACGGTTGTTCCCTGCTCGGTCACCGCCGGCACCACGGTGACAATCCTTAGGCGCGCACCGGCGCGCTCAACGTCGATCGAAATTTCGCGCCCTGCAGAGCCAATCACGACCGATTGAAAATTCGCGCTGTTGCCGATCGGCTGGCCGTCAACGGCCAAAAGCCGGTCCCCGGCGCGCAACCCCGCGCGCGCCCCCGCGCTGCCCGGGGGCGCGGCCCGTACCGACGATGCAGCCTCCCAGGTCGCCAAATCGAAACCGAGGCCCGGCAATAGCCTGCCCGGCTCGGTCATCAGCCGCCTATCCGAGGCGACCCGCAGGGTGAGCGCGCGATCGGCGCCGTCACGGCGCACGCGCAGCGGTATCACGCCGTCGTCCGAAACCTGCCGCAGCAAATCCATCTGCAGCTGCTCGGTGTCCTCGACATCGCGCTCGCCGACACGCACGATTTGATCGCCGCGCCGCAAACCGGCGTCGGCGGCCGGACTACCGAGCCGCACCTGCCCGATCACCGGCTTGACCACTTCGGTGCCGGCCATCGCCAAGATCGCGTAGAGCAGCGAGGCAAAAATGAGATTCATGGCCGGGCCGGCCAGCAACACCGCGATACGCTGCAAAATGGGTTTGCGCGTGAACGAGCGGTGCAATTCCGCGGGCGCCACCTCGACCTCGCGCTCATCGAGAAGCTTCACGTATCCGCCCAACGGGATGGCGGCCAGGCAATATTCGGTACGGTCGGCGTCGCGACCGACCCGGGTTAACAGCGGTTTGCCGAAACCGATGCTGAAGCGCAAGACCTTGAAGCCGAGCTTCTTCGCAACCCAATAATGCCCGTACTCATGAACGGCGACCAATATTCCGATCGCAACCAGGAAGGCGGCGGCAAATTTCAGCATCATCATGCGAGGGCTCCATTCGCCGGCTCAATCAACGCGAGCGCCAAGCGTCGCGCCTGGGCATCGGCATCCAATACATCCCCCAATACACTCACCGGGCGCGAATCGAGGCGCTGCAACACATTGTCAATGACCGCTGCAATACCGGTAAAGTTCAAGCGCCGGTCAAGAAACGCCTGCACCGCGATCTCATTGGCCGCGTTCAATATCGCCGGCGCCGTACCGCCGGCGCGCGCAGCCGCCCTGGCAAGTCCGAGACTGGGGAACCGCGCGTGATCCGGCGGCTCGAATTCCAACCGGCCGATCTGACTTAAGTCGAGGGATTGTACACCGGATTCCACCCTCTCCGGCCAGGCCAGCGCTTGCGCGATCGGGGTGCGCATATCGGGTGCTCCGAGCTGCGCCAGCGTCGAGCCGTCGACGTATTCGACCAGCGAGTGCACCAAGCTTTGAGGATGAACCACCACCTCGACCCGTGACTCGGGCAGCGCAAACAACAATGTGGCTTCGATGACTTCGAGACCCTTGTTCATGAGAGTGGCGGAGTCGACGGAAATTTTTCGGCCCATCTTCCACTTCGGGTGATCGCAAGCCTCGGCCGGCGTCACACTGCCGAGCCGCGCGAGTTCGGTCAGGCGAAACGGGCCGCCCGATGCGGTCAAAATCACGCGCGCGACCCCGCGTGCGGCTTCTCCGGGGAGGTAGCCGGCCGGCATGCACTGAAAGATCGCATTGTGCTCGCTGTCGATGGGAATCAGCTCGGTTCTGGCGCGGCTCACTTCGTCCATCAGCAGGCGCCCCGCCATCACCAGGGCTTCTTTATTCGCCAACAACACGCGCTTTCCGGCGCGCACCGCCGCGAGGGTCGGGAGCAATCCGGCTGCGCCGACGATCGCCGCCATCACCGCCCGCACGTTGCCGCCGGTCACCGCCGCCGCAAGCGCATCGACCCCGCTTTCCACCCGGGTCGACGACCCGGATGCCTTCAATGCGGCGCGTGCCTGCGCCGCGGCCTCGGCATCGATCAGAACCACGGTGTCGGGCCGGAAATTGAGCGCCTGCTCGACAACGGTTTGCCAGCTTCCGTAGGCGCCCAGCATGGCCACCCGAAATCGCTGCGGATGCAGCTCGATGACTCGCAGGGTACTGCGGCCGATGCTGCCGGTGGAGCCCAGGATCGCAATGCCGCATGGCGCACTCATGCAATGACACCCGAACCGAACAAGCCCAAAGCATACAAGGGCGCCGCGGCCGTCACACTGTCGATGCGATCCAAGATGCCGCCGTGCCCCGGAAGCAACCCACCGCTGTCCTTGAGCCCGGCCGAGCGCTTGAACATGCTCTCGGTCAAATCCCCCACCACCGAGAAGATGCCCACGGCGCAGCCGAACGCGACGCAGGGCAGCGCCGGCAAACCGAAATACAGAGCGCCACCCAAAGCGACGATCGCAACGGCGCACAGCCCGCCGATCGCGCCTTCCCAGGTCTTGCCGGGACTCACGCGCGGCGCCAGTTTGAGCCGGCCGAAATTGCGGCCGGCAAAAAACGCGCCGATGTCCGCGCCGATCACCAACATCAGCAGCCACAAAACGATTTGCGGGCCGCGGGCGAAGGCGCTGCCGGAGATCGCAAGCCTCGAGAGCGCCACAAAGGCGGGCACCAGCACCGGCACGCCGCACAGAAGAGCGAGGCTCGACTGATGGCGATTGGGCGCCAGCACCAGCCACAGGAAGGCGATTACCCACCACAGGCAGGCGCAGCTCAGCAAGATCACCAGATGCTTCGGATCGCCGGTCCACAGCCAGCTCAACAGCAGCAACACGGCTATTGCGCATGCATACGCCGATCGAGTGGCCGCGCCGCGCAAGCCCCCGAATCCCGCCCATTCCCATGCTCCGACCGTCGATAGCGCCGCGAATGCGAACACCATCCGCTGCGGCGCCAGCACAAACAGGCCCAGCAGCAGCAAGCCGATCAACACCGTCGCGGTCACAATTCGCAGCTTAAGCATCCGCTTTCACGGCGACCTGGGCGGACGTCTTGCCGAAGCGGCGTTCGCGCTGGGCGAAGAAGGCGAAGGCCGCATCCAGATGCGCCGCCGTGAATTCCGGCCACAATACGTCGGTGAAGTACAGCTCGGTATAGGCAAGATTCCACAGCAGGAAATTGCTGATGCGCTGTTCGCCGCCGGTGCGAATAAAAAGATCGGGATCCGCCATGCCGCCGAGCGCGAGGCGCGCCGCGACCTGGGCTTCGTCGATTTCCGATGGCGACAAAATGCCGGCGCCGACGTCGGCCGCGAGCGAGCGGCAGGCCTGGGTAATGTCCCAACGGCCGCCATACGCCATCGCCACCCGCAATCCGAGTCCAGAATTGCCCTCGGTGAGCGACTCCACGTCCTCCATGCGCCGCTTGAGTTCGCCGCCCAACATTTCCCGGTCGCCGATGAAGCGTATGCGCACCTGATTGCGATGCAGATTGGCCGCCTCGCGCGACAGGGCGTCGAGGAACAGATTCATGAGCGTGCCGACCTCGTCCGGCGGCCTGCACCAATTCTCGCTGCTGAAGGCGAACAACGTCAGGTAGCGAACCTTTCGCCGGGCGCACTCCTCGACCACCCGGCGAACCGCCTTGACGCCGGCACGATGACCGGCCGGCCGCGGCAAGCCGCGCGAACGGGCCCATCGGCCGTTGCCGTCCATGATGATCGCGATATTCTGCGGCGTGTCGGCCATTGTACTTCAGGGTTATGCGGGTCTCGCCGAAGTCAGACCTGCATCAATTCCTTTTCCTTGTCGGCCATCGCGTGGTCAATCTCCGCGACGTACTTGTCGGTCAGCTTCTGTACGTCGTCCTGGGCGCGCCGATCGTCGTCTTGAGCGATCTGCTTGTCCTTGAGCATTTCCTTCAGCTGGTTCATGACCTCGCGCCGCACGTTGCGCACCGACACGCGGGCGCTCTCCGCCTCGGACCGCACCACCTTGGTGATGTCGCGGCGCCGCTCTTCGGTCAAGGCGGGCATCGATATACGGATCAGCTGCCCGGCCGTATTCGGCGTCAGCCCCAGGTCCGATTTGAATATCGCCTTCTCGATGATCGGCACCATCGCCTTCTCCCACGGCGTCACGGTCAGGGTACGGGCATCCTCGGCCGCGATGTTGGCCACCTGGTTCAACGGCATTTCCGAACCGTAGTAATCGACCTTGATGTGCTCTATGAGGCTGGTGTGCGCCCGGCCGGTGCGCAGCTTCTTCAGTTGATCCCTGAATGTCGACACGCACTTCTGCATGCGTTGCGCCGCATCCTTCTTGAGTTCTTCGAGCATCGATTCCCCCTTTAAGGCCCGGCGCTGACGACGGTACCCACGTCTTCGCCCTGAACAATTCGCATTAGGTCGCCCGCGTTGAACAGGTTGAACACCTGCAGCGGCAAGTTGTTTTCCCTGCACATCACGATCGCGGTCGCGTCCATGACGTTGAGGCGGTCGTTCAGGACCTGATCGAAGGTCAACCGCTTGTAGCGCTTGGCGCCGGGATTCTGCAGCGGATCCGAGTCGTAAATGCCGTTCACCTTGGTCGCCTTCAGCAGGATATCCGCATTGATTTCGATGGCACGAAGGCTCGCCGCGGTATCGGTGGTGAAGAAAGGATTGCCGGTGCCGGCCCCGAATATGACCACGCGCCCCTTCTCCAGGTGGCGCACCGCACGGCGGCGGATATAGTCTTCGCAAACCTCGTTGATGCGCAGCGCGGACATGACACGCGCATAAGTGCCGAGGCTCTCGAGCGCATCCTGCATCGCGAGCGCATTGATCACCGTGGCCAGCATGCCCATATGATCGGCGGTGACCCGATCCATGCCGGCACGGGCGAGCCCCGCGCCGCGAAAAATGTTGCCCCCGCCGAGCACCACCGCGACCTGCACGCCCATTTCCGTCAGATCCCTGATTTCACCGGCGATGCGCTTGAGGATCTTCGGATCGATTCCGTAATCCTCGCCGCCCAACAATGCTTCGCCGGACAATTTGACCAAGATTCTGCGGTAGCGTGCCGTCGGCGTTGTGTCCGTCATGATTGCGTACCCTACTATAAAAGACCCCGCTGACCCGAACCGCGCCGGCTCCGCCTCGGCTGAAGCGAAATCTGCCACGGTCGCGGCCACGGGGAACACTCAGACAGGCTCCTATGCCAAATTTATCGGTTCCTCGGCAATGGGGACTAGTATTTTTGGATCCGGTCGCCGCCCTGCGGGACCTTGTCCTGCGCCTTGACTTGCGCCATCACCTCGCCGACGAAATCGTCCTGCTTCTTTTCAATACCGGCGCCGACTTCGTAGCGCACGAATTGCACCACCTTCGCTCCCGACTTCTTGACCAGCTTCTCAACCGTGGTTTCCGGATCCTTGACGAACGGTTGCCCGAGCAGGGTGATCTCCGCAAGGAACTTGCGCAGCCGCCCTTCCACCATCTTGGCGATGATATCGGGCGGTTTGTTCTCGCCCTTGGTCTGGTCGGTCAGGATCTCGCGCTCCTTATCGAGCACAGCGGCCGGCACCTCGGGCGCATCCACGTAGGCGGGATTTGCGGCCGCCACATGCATGGCGAGATCGCGCGCCAGGGCTTCGTCTCCGCCCTCGAGCGCCACCAAGCTTCCGATGCGCGATCCATGCACGTAGGAGCCGAGCGCCTTGGGCGCGGTTATGCGCACGAAACGGCGCACGGCGATGTTCTCACCGATTTTCGCTATCAGCTCACGGCGCCTGTCCTCCAAACTGCCGGAGCCCTGCGCGAGCTGCAGCAGACCCTGCACATCGGCGGGCGAATGCGCCAACGCGGCCTTCGCGAGGTCGCGAGCGAATTCCTGAAACTCGGGGCTGCGCGCCACGAAGTCGGTTTCGCAATTGATCTCCATCAGCACCGCGCTGTTGCCGGCGCGCTCCACGATCACGGTGCCTTCCGCCGCAATCCGGGCGGCCTTCCTGTCGGCCTTGGCCAGACCGCTCTTGCGCATGAGCTCGGCCGCCGCATCCAAATCGCCCTTGGTCTCGACCAAGGCCTTCTTGCACTCCATCATGCCGGCGCCGGTGCGCTCGCGCAGCTGTTTGACCGTATCTGCCGTAATATTCATGGGCCTTCGAATCCGCCGTTGGGCAGCATTCCTTATCAGTCGATCATTGGGACAACATTGAAGTGAGGGGGGATGCTCGTTCCACCCTCCCCTTGGCCGAATCCTAAGCGCCACGCGCCGGTGTACGCCGTCCGACGGGCCTGCGCCGTGGCGCGCTCGCGGGGCGCGTTTCGGCCGGCGCAGCGTCCGGCACGTCGACTTCGTCGGCTTCCACTTCGACTTCGTCGATCTGGGCCGCTACCGCCGCCGCTCCCGGAATGACCGTCACAGGCACCTTGCGGCGCGGCGCCGGCTTCTTGCCGCGTCCGGCGGCCTGCGGCGCGCGGCGGCCGGCCACTGCGCGCTTCTTCGGGTTGCCCTCTTCGTCGAGCTCCACGAATTCGTCTTCGCCAACCGGCACTTCCGGCAGCGAAGCCTTGCCTTCCAGCACCGATTCGGCGATACCGCCGGCATAGAGCAATATCGCGCGCATGGCGTCGTCATTGCCCGGAATCACGTAATCGATGCCGTCGGGAGAGCAATTGGTGTCGACCACGGCGACCACCGGAATCCCCAGTTTGCGCGCCTCGCTGATGGCAATTTCCTCGTGGCCGACGTCGATCACGAACAACGCATCGGGCAGCGCGTTCATGTCTCGAATGCCGCCGAGGCTGCGCAGCAGCTTGTCCATTTCCCGGCGCAGCATCTGAGCCTCTTTCTTGCCGCGGCGGTCGAGCGAGCCGTTTTGCGCCATTTCATCGAGCTCATTGAGCCTCTTGATGGACTGGCGAATGGTCTTGAAATTGGTCAACATCCCGCCCAACCAGCGCTGGTTGACGTACGGCATATTGCAGCGCGTGGCTTCCTTTTCGACCGCATCGCGGGCCGAACGCTTGGTGCCGACGAACAGCACCTTGCCGCCTCCGGAGGCCACACCCTTGATGAACGCAGTCGCCCGCGTATATAGGGGCTGAGTCTTCTCGAGATTGATGATGTGAATCTTGTTGCGCTCGCCAAAAATGAACGGCGCCATCTTCGGGTTCCAGAAGCGGGTTTGATGTCCAAAATGGACGCCCGCTTCCAGC
>Ga0209048_10004660_pt1 | contig 13090 bp, 13 predicted proteins | sample FrelakmetCRP12CR_FD_187146 | JGI IMG/M metagenome (GOLD analysis project Ga0209048, IMG submission 187146) | Freshwater lake sediment microbial communities from the University of Notre Dame, USA, for methane emissions studies - CRP12 CR (SPAdes)... | ecosystem: Environmental > Aquatic >... | reverse complement strand
TCTTCGCCGCCACATCCTCCGCCTCACCCTCCAGGGTGAGCACGCCGTCGCTGAAGTCCATGCGAACGGGATATTTGTGCAAGTTGATACGCGGCTCCCGCTCGAATGCCGCACGGACCGCTGTGAGAACTTGCCCCTGCTTCGTCATGACGGACTCCTTCTTGTCTGGCAGGATATAGAAAATATCCGCCAGTCTGTCTTGTTCATGAGGTCTATTCGGTCCATCTGGTCTGTCCGGTTCATCTCGTTAGTTTCGTTCATCCACACACACGAGACAGACCGAATAGCCCAGATAGAGCGGCTTGTTTCAAACAGGTGGACCATCGAACTGCCACTCCGGCTAGTTTAGTTTTTTTCTGGTACCTCCGGGATAGCGAATTCTTCCAACAGTTTCCGCTGCCGCGGCGTGAGGTCGGTCGGGGTTCGGACCTCCGTGACGACAAACAAATCCCCCTTCCCTTTGCCCCCCAGGCGTGGCATCCCCTTTCCACTGAGCCGCAGCGCCGTCCCGCTCTGTGTGCCGGCCGGAACGGTGACCCGCAAGGTCTCTCCCCCCAGCCCCATCACGGAAATCTCGGTGCCCAGCGCCGCCTCCGGAAACGTGACCCTCTTCACCAGATAGAGGTCGTCGCCATGCCGATCGAAGGAGGGATGGGGCCGCACGTGCGGACGAATCAGCAGATCCCCCGGCGGACCGCCATTGGTGCTCGGCTCTCCCTGTTTCGCAAGCCGGATCATCATCCCGTCATCCACCCCGGAAGGAATCTGCACCTTGAGCCGATGGGTCACAAACTCGTACCCGGTTCCCTGGCACGTCGTGCAGGGGGCCTCGATGAGTTGGCCGCGCCCCTGGCAGCGGGAACACGTCGTGAGCGTGACCATACGCATCCCCTTGCTGGTTTTGGCATGCTGTGTCTGACCGGTTCCGCCGCAGTCGGGACAGGGTTTCGGCTTCGTCCCGGGCTTGGCCCCACTCCCTGCACAAGGCACGCATTTCTCGGAACGGGTGATCGGAATCTCGCGTTCGCCTCCCTTGGCGGCCTCTTCCAAAGTGAGATCCAGGTCATACCGCAAATCCGCACCCCGGCTTGGCCCGGAGTGGGCTCTCGTGCGTTGACCGAAGAAGTCGCCAAAGGCACTGGACAAATCACCAAACCGGCCGCCGAAGAAATCGCCGAACTGAAAGTCGCGCATGAGATCGTCAGCGGTCCAGCGTTCGCTGACCCCCGCATGACCGGTCGCATCATACTCACGCCGTTTCGTATCGTCCGATAGGACCGCATAGGCTTCAGCGATTTCTCTGAACTTAGCCGTCGCATCAGGATCCTTACTCCGGTCCGGATGATATTGGAGCGCCAGCTGACGATAGGCCTGCTTCAGCTGATCCCGGGTGGCAGACCGATCCACACCTAGGACCTCATAGTAATCACGCTTCGTTTCAGTGGTCGACACGTTCCCCATCCTGTTCCTATCCGTTAGGCGAAGGGCTAACAGACCGCATAATCTCCCTTGGCCAGCGACTGGCAGAAGGGCGTCATTCTGCGCAGGGCGTCCCGGACCTGCCGACTGATCAGCGGCTCAACTGAAACCAGCGACACCCCCTGCACCAGATGAACCTCGACCATGACGAACTGAGGCGACGATACAGGTCGGCCAATCTGGCTCGTCAACCAGACCGTCACTTCACGGAGCCCCTTCACGTTCCGGTGGATCCGCCCAGCCAGCACGTGGGCAAGTACGTTGTAGATCTTCCCCACATGCGCCACAGGATTTTTCCCGGCGGCCGCTTCCGCACTGGCAGGCCGGCGAAGTGAGATCACCCCGCACACGCGATTCCCTCGCCCCACCTCGCCCGAATCGCCCGCTTCCGCTGACGTGCCGAGCAACGAGAGGTACATCCCCTCGACTCCCGCTCCGCGACGATCCAGCGCATTGAGCATGACCTCGGCTGACAGCTTCGGCCCCGCCTTCTGTTTCACGAAGGACTGCAAGGCCTTCAACACCTCGGCCTTGCGCGCAAAGTATTGAGACTCTGTCCGGATGGCTGCAGCCAGCAACGGCATTGCGACCGTGAGCGTCACCTGCCCACTCGTCCGCACGGCAAGCACCTTGACGTCTTGCCCCGTGGCCGGAAATGCCTTCTTAAAGGAAGGGCTGTTTAAAAACTGTTCGACCTGAAAGACGAGGCGCTCAGTCGGGGTGAACGGCGCGTAGCCCACTGCGGCTGAGGTATCATTGGCAACCGGCCCTCCCTGCCGCTCACTCACCGATTGCAGTTCCGCGGAAGCCGGCTTGAGCTCCACCTGACACGTGAGGTGCTTGAGGGGATCCACGTGCGGGAGGTGCTGCTTAACCCAGGTAGAGGCAACCCGCTCGGCGATCTCCGCCACCGGCACCAATTTTTTTCGCCACTCGAACGTTGCCCGATCTCCGATGACCAACCGCATCGGCGTGATGACATGGCCTCCACCAGGACGGCAGTCCACCTCCCCCGCCACTAACAGCCCCTTATCGGCGTTGAAGTGAAGCACACGCCCACACATCTTTAGATAGGCTTGGGCCAACTCGACCGCCACCTGTTCCATTACCGCATCGCAGATCGTGTCGGGATGACCCAAGCCCTTCCGCTCGACTATTTCAAACGGCTGGTCGGCGAGGGGCGCGCACGTTGCGTTCAGAATCATCGGCTTCGTCATGCAAGCGTCCCTCTTTCCGTTCCGGGCATCGCACATCGCCCAGCACGCCCGTCATACCTCCGCGAGCCACGAGATTGCGGTTCCAGGCCGATCCTGGTGCAAACGATGCAGGCCGGTTGCCTTCGCCAATCGGATTGATTCATCAAATTCCTCACTGGTGATCCTCCGGTCCAACGGAGGATGGCTGAAGGCCTGATAGCAGGGCCGGTACTGATCCATGACATTGACATAGGTGTCAAGAGAGAGCGCCTCGGCAAGGAACTTCATCACCTCTGCTGTGCCGGCCAATCCTCCCGGCAGGACGAGATGACGGACCAATACCCCACGCACGGCCAGCCCCTGATTATCCAAAACCAAATCACCGACCTGCCGGTGCATCTCCTTGATCGCGACCTTCGCGATGTCCGGATAGCCGGTTGCCTTCGAATACGTCTCCGCAATGGCGGCATCGGCGTATTTGAAATCGGGAAGATAAATGTCCATGATGCCATCCAGTAGCCGCAAGGTTTCGAGGTCATCATAGGAACTCGTGTTATAGACCAACGGAATCCTGAGCCCTCGCTCAGCGGCGAGCAACAGACCGTCGAGAATGTGGGGGACCTGATGCGACGGCGTGACCAGATTGATGTTGTGACAGCCCTGATCTTGTAGCTCGATCATTATGTCGGCCAATTCCCGGGGAGTAAACTCGGAGCCCCCTCGCAACTGGCTGATCTCGTAGTTCTGACAGTAGAGACAGCGCAGGTTGCAGCTGGCGAAAAAGATGGTGCCGGACCCGTGACGGCCCCGTAACGGATCCTCTTCTCCAAAATGAGGCCCGTAGCTGGCGACAAAGGGCCGGGCACCGACCTGACAAAAACCGAGCTCTCCTTCCAACCGGTTGACCTCACAGTGGCGCGGGCAGACATGGCACCGGCGCAGCCCTTCGCGAGCTTGTGCCACCCGCTGAGCCAGGATGCCGGACTGGAGGAGGTGGCAATAGCTCGCTTGCACCGGCTCCTTCGTCTGTTTCCTCATCTCCACTGAGTCCACGACTCTCTCCGTTCAACAGGTCAGCTACGAGCAGCGATCACCTTCCCGCAGGACTTACGTCTCAATCCTGGTTCTTCACGTGGGCCGTTGCCCGTCGTCCTGCTGCCGGGAGCGCACCGCGCCGCCCACAGTATTCGCGCATCGGACAGACCTGCCACCGCCGCCGGCAATAGTCCCGCCCTAGCCGCACCAGCGCCGCCTCAAAGTCGCTGAACGTCTTGGTCTTTCTTTCTCGCTCATTCCAGAGTGCCATCAATGTCTCCACCTGTGAACCGCCCGTTCGCGCGGCGGCAGGGCTTAACAACCGGAGGTCCTTCGCCGCCAGCACTGCCAGGTGAGACAACTCCGGCCTGGCTTTGGGCCACAGGTCCCTGAGTTCACGAAGAAAAATCTGCACCGTCACCTCGCCGATTCCCTTGCCCAGTGCTTTCAGGCGGCTTTCGAGATCACGGGCATCCTTCGCGGCGTGATGGAGCTGGGTTAGATCACCCTGGTACTGATCGACCAGATGGCGCATAACCTCAAGCAATTTGGTGGCGGTTTTGAAATCGTAGCGGGCATAGCCACCGGCATCGAGGACGCCGACCAACCGGTCCCATCCGGTCTTGAGGATCTTCTCCGGCGTGCCGAGCCCTTGACGGACGAACTCCGAATGGGTGTGCGCCACGATAGTCCCGGAGATCCTGGTACCGTACAGAAGCGCTGCAAGGAACCATAAGAAGAGATCATTCGGCCGATTGGGCGCCAGCGTAAGACCAAGCTCAGAGGAAAAACGTCCTGGCATCCGCTTGGTCAGAACCGCCACGACCTCATGGCGCTGAGGCAATGTCTGCGATGTCAGAAGTTGCACAGGAATAAGACCTCCCCCTCCTCTAGCGATGCGGCCGGTTAAGTCAGCACCGAATTGCCCTTGGGCATGAGCGCCGCAATACGGGTTTTGAGGACCTCCGGATCACTGATGCCGCGCAGCGACAGGAGCCGGTCCCCGCTCATGTTGTGGAGGACGAGCGTGCCGATGCCCATGAACTGCGCGAGGGGACCCTGCGTGATCGTGACCTCACAAATATCGCTGATCGCCATCGCCTGGATTTCCCGGCCTGTGTAGCCGTTCCTCATGATTATTCGCTGTGAGGTCAGCCTGTACTGAGCCCAATGACGCAGGGTGGCTGCACAGACCAGAAGGGTGACGGCGCCAGCGACCCACACTTCCCATCCCATCACCCCAACCCACAGATAGAGCCCGCCACGCAGACCTGATATGAGGCTCAAGAAATAGAGCCACATAAATTGTCTCCAGGAGGGGTAGGCGCTCCACCTCTCCGTCTCACCGGCCAGCGGCTGTCCGGCTACCTCGTCCGATCTGACCATGTACCGGGCTCAAGTCTTTCCATCGTGCGCCAGGGAATGCATCGAAGGCTTCGCCTACTCATCTGAGCAAAGCCGGTACCACCCGCCAAAACCGAGCCAAACCAGGACTTCATCGGAAAATCAGTAGATTCGAGTGGATAGACCAACCACGATCCCGGAACAAGGGATATCTTGCTACAACGTCCCGGCTCCACCTGTAGTGAAAAGCTACAGAAGCCGTGAGGAAATTATGCCTGCGCTCCACTTCTCACGGCACCATGCTTGCTCATTCTGCCAGGCATCATCCCAATAGGCTCCGTATCTCTTATGAACTCTCAGGCTCGCTCACTGACATCGCTGTGGATAACGTGCGTCCTACTCATCCATTGTCTGGTTGCCATCCCCGGATGCGTCGGTGACTCTCATGATCCCACGCGCCAGGCCGAGCGAGACAGGATGGTGGATGAGCAGATCATTCCCCGTGGCATCAAGGACCAAGCCGTCCTCGCCGCGATGCGTCGCATTCCCCGCCACCGGTTCGTTCCTGTCTACTACTCCGCGTTCGCCTACAACGACGGTCCTCTCCCGATCGGCCATGGGCAGACCATCTCGCAACCCTTTGTCGTCGCGCTCATGAGTACCGCGCTCGCATTGCAGGACGCGAAGAAGGTGCTTGAGATTGGAACCGGCTCGGGGTACCAGGCTGCAGTCCTGGCCGAGATTGTGCCCCATGTCTTTACCATCGAAATCGTCGAGCCCCTCGCGACAGAAGCTGCACAGACGCTGGCGGAACTTGGCTACCGCAACATCCACGCGCGCGTCGGTGACGGCTATCACGGCTGGCCGGAGGAAGCCCCCTTCGACGCCATCATCGTGACTGCCTCGTCCGAACATGTGCCACAACCGCTCCTCGATCAACTCGCGGTTGGAGGGCGCCTGATTCTCCCGGTCGGCAAAGCCTTCCAGGAGCTCCAGGAGTTGGTCCTCTACCGCAGGACCACAGACGGCTATGAACGTACGCGGCTCTCGCTGGTTCGCTTTGTTCCACTGATCCGCAAAGATCAATCCAGCCAACCAGATGAGCGGTGACCAATGGCTTCGCCTCGCTCGGAACTTCCGCGCCGCATCGGAATCTTTACCGCCGGCTGTCTGTTGGTCGGTAACGTCGTCGGGAGTGGCATCTTCACCACAACCGGCTTTTTGGCGCGCGATCTCGGCGATCCCTGGCTGATCCTGGCACTCTGGGTCTTCGGATCCTTGCTGGCCCTCGCGGGCGCCCTGTCGTACAGCGAGTTAGGAACGGCTCTGCCGGTCGCGGGAGGAGAATACGCCTACCTGCGCCGCGCCTATGGCCCACTTGTCGGATTTCTCAGCGGATGGACGTCGTTCACAGTCGGCTTCAGCGCCGCCATTGCGGCAGGGGCCATGAGCTTTGCCGCATATCTGCTTCAGATTGTTCCCTCCCACGGGGCGAACGGTCCCCTGTCGACGGGGATTGCCTTGACGCTGATCTGGGTTGTCACCGGGTTTCATCTCGCCGGTACGGGCTCCGGTGGATTCCTGCAACGGCTGCTGACCATTCTGAACATCGGGGCCATTCTGATCCTCGTCCTGGGAGTGCTGATGCTCGGGAAGGGAAACTGGAGCCACTTCGGCCTCTCTGCCCCCGACATCACCCCCGGCTTTGGCGCGACGATGGTCTCGCTGATTTTCGTCACCTACGCCTACTCAGGCTGGAATGCGGCGGCCTATGTGGCGGGAGAAATCGTCGATCCGGGACGTACCATCCCGCGGGCCATGATCGGCGGCACTCTCTTCGTGGGATTGCTGTATCTTGTCGTGAACGGGATCTATCTCTATGCGCTGCCCGTTACTGAGCTAGGGCAACCGCCGATCCTCCCCGTGGCCGCCAAGGTGGCCACGGCCCTGCTGGGGCCCACAGGCACCCTCTTGGTGACGGTCCTTCTCTGCCTCTCGATGGCCGGAGCCGTGAGCGCGATGGTATGGACGGGACCCCGCGTGTACTATGCCATGGCGCAAGACGGCTTGATTCCCTCCCTCTTCGCGAATACCCCCGGCATGGCCCAGGCGCCGATCAATGCCATCCTTCTGCAAAGCCTATGGGCCTCAGTCCTGATTCTCTCGGGAAGTTTCGAACGGCTGGTGATCTACAGTGGCACCGTGCTCACGATCTTCAGCGCCCTTGCAGTGGGAGCAGTACCGATCCTCCGTCGGCAAGAGCCAACTCTTCCCCGTCCCTATCGCACCCCGCTCTATCCATTTGTCCCGGCATTCTATCTGCTTGTGTCAGCCGTGATCGTCGGAACCGCACTCTATGAGCGTCCGGTAGAAGGAGGCCTGGGCATCGCGACCGTCTTAGCCGGAACGCCGCTCTACCTACTCTGGCGCAGGCTGAGCGCCGGCAACCGCTCTTGACGCGAGGCCGAGATCGAGACGACGGTTGAGCAAAAGTTCGACGTGCTTCAATACGCCTGAGCCTCCCAAAAAGCTGGCGGACTTTTTCAACAGCCTGCCGGCCTGCCTTCCCCTGAAGCCTATTCCGGCTTAATCGACAAGAACAACGTGGCCTTCCCTCTCATGATCAGTAGGAGCACCCCTTGCTTGGGTGAGAGACCGCGAACCAGTCGTTCAAAATCCTCCACGGACCGAACTGGGGTACGGTTGATTTCTCGAATCACATCCCCCTCTCGCACCCCGGCTCGATCAGCGGGACTCTCCGACTCCACCCCCGAGACCGCGACGCCCCCTTCAATGTTCAGCCGGCGCAGGTCCTCCCGCGCTAACGGCTCGACGGCCACGCCGGTTAAGGCATGGTCGCCCCGACCCGGAACCAAGGATTTTCCTGGAAATTCCCCGGCCTCCTTCGGTTGCTCCCCAAGTGTCACCTTGATGTCGCGCTGGCGCTTGTCGCGCAGGATCGTCAATGTCACCGTGGTCCCGGGCTCACTTTCTGTGACCAGACTGCGCAGCTGTGTTGAGTCTTTCACAGCGACGTTGTTGAACGAGGTAATGACATCGCCTCGTTCCAGCCCCGCCTTCGCCGCCGGTCCGTCGGAGGCCACATCGCTCACCAGAGCGCCCTTGATCTCCGCCACGCCGAATTCCTTGGCGAGATCGTCGGTCAAATCCTGGATCCCTATGCCCAGCCAGCCCCGAATCACTTTCCCGTGTTTGATGAGACTCTGCATGACCCCTTTGGCCATGTTGCTGGGAATGGCAAAACCAATTCCCATGTAGCCGCCGCTCTGCGAGAAGATCGCGGTATTGATGCCGATTAACTCCCCTTTCAGATTCACGAGCGCCCCACCGGAGTTGCCGGGGTTGATGGCAGCATCGGTCTGGATGAAGTCCTCGTAGTCGACGATCCCCATGTGCGCGCGGCCCACGGCGCTGATGATTCCCATCGTCACCGTCTGGTTGAGCCCAAACGGGTTGCCGACCGCCAGCACTATTTCACCGACCTGGAGCCGGCTGGAATCTCCCCAGGGAAGCGTTGGCAGTCCCTTCGCATCGATCTTGATGACCGCCACATCGGTTCTCGGGTCCGTCGCGACCACCTTCGCCGTGAAACGCCGACTGTCGGCCAGCAGCACCGTGACCTCCTCGGCCTCCGCGATCACATGGTTGTTGGTCACGATATAGCCATCGGAGCTGACGAGCACCCCGGACCCAAGTCCCTGCTCCCGCCGCTCTGGAGGAAGCTGAAACCGTCGCCGGAACTCCTCCCCGAAGAATCGCCGGAAAAACGGATCGTCGAAGAATGGAGCGGGCGGCTGTTGCGCGCCAGCGACGACTTTGCGAGACGAGGAAATGTTGACCACCGCCGGCTGGGCGACCTTGGCCACCGAGATGAAGGCTTCGCTGGCAGGGATTGAGGTCGGGACAGGCATCGGCTCAGCCGCTGCTTTGCCAACGAACCACGATGCCTGCAGCAAGCACAAGAGGCCCACAAGGGGAAGCAGGGCATACGCAAGAGCGCCCGCAACAAGGTGCGAGGAGCCCGGATGTGGAGAGTTCGTCATGCGTCTCATGTTCATGTCGAGCGTCCTCCGCTCATGACGACAATGGGCGCCGACATAGCGGAGCATCAGGAAAGGATCGACCCTTGGCCGATACCTACTTCGCTATCCCTTGACGCACACGAGCGGTTCGAGCCTGGCCACTTTCCGCGCCAGGTTCGCTTCATCCGCCGCGTCCACCACCTCACTGACATCCTTGTACGCACCGGGCGCTTCTTCGGCGACTCCCCGCATGGACGGACTGCGAATCAGAATTCCACGCGCGGCTAACTCCTTCACCACATCTCGTCCATGCCACTGTCGAAGCGCCTGGTGCCGACTCATACTGCGACCAGCTCCGTGACAAGCGGACCCGAACGCCAGCGACATGCTCTCCTCTGTCCCCACAAGCACATACGACGCCGTGCCCATCGTGCCACCGATCAGGACCGGCTGCCCCACTGCACGTAAGGCTGGGGGAATATCGGGATGGCCGGGGCCGAAGGCTCGCGTCGCGCCCTTGCGATGAACGAAGAGACGAGTGGACGTCCCGTCGATAACATGCTCCTCGACTTTGCAGGTGTTATGCGAGACGTCGTACAGCAACGAGAGCGTCGCCTGCGGCAAGAAATCAGCGAAAACCTGCCTGACCAGGTGCGTGATGATCTGACGGTTGGCGAGCGCACAGTTAATAGCCGCCCGCATTGCGCCAAGATATTCTTGCCCCACTTCGGAGTTAATCGGAGCACAGGCCAATTCACGATCCGGCAGTTCGATGTGGTACCGCGCTGCGGTCATGACCATGCGCTTGAGGAATTCGGTGCCGATCTGATGGCCGAGTCCACGCGAGCCGCAATGAATGCTGACGACAAGATCTCCTGCGCGGAATCCGAAGATCGACGCCGCTTCTGCATCGTAGACCTGCACAACCTGTTGCACTTCGAGATAGTGGTTCCCTGAGCCGAGCGTCCCCATCTCATCTTGTTGGCGCTTCTTGGCGTAATCCGACACGCACTCCGGTTTGGCGCCGGGCATGCGGCCGTGCTCCTCGATGAATTCAAGGTCCTCATGCGTCCCGTAGCCCTTTCCCACTGCCCAGCTTGCGCCTCCGGTCAGCATGGCATCCATCTCGTGCCGATCCAAGTGTACCTTCCCGGTACTTCCGACGCCGGCGGGAATGCGATGAAACAAGGCCTCGGCCAGTTGTTCCTTCACCGGCTGAAGATCTTCGACCGTGAGTCCCGTGCGAAGCGCCCGGACTCCACAGGAAATGTCGAAGCCCACACCGCCGGCAGACACGACCCCGCCGAGATCGGGATCGAACGCGGCGACCCCACCGATGGGAAACCCATAGCCCCAATGGGCATCGGGCATCGCATAGGAGGCTCGGACGATCCCCGGTAGCATTGCGACGTTCGTAACTTGTTCATAGACCTTCTCGTCCATGTCGCGAATCAACGCTTCGCTGGCATAGATCACCGCGGGCACCCGCATCTTGCCATGAGGAGAAATGTGCCATTCGTCGGGCCCTCGTCGCTTCAATAGGTTGAGATCCATCACTGCCTCATTTCTTCATGTGATCGAGCAGGCTGCTAATAACCTCCGCCAACCTGTCTCGTTCATTTGGTCTGTTCGGTCTCTCTGGTTTGTTTGGTTGCATGAGACGGCCCAGATGGACCAGACAGACCAGATAACCAGACAGACCGGGTTTTTCTCAGACGTGTAGGTCATCGAAGTTCCGCCCTGCCACAATAAATTCCCCGCGCCTGCTACACATCCACCACGCACTGCGCCATCCAGCGACCCTCCTCATCCCGCTTGACGAACAGCTCGGTGTAGGTCGCGCCTTTCACTTCGACAGCCGGTTGATGTCGCGCCACCTCGACCGGCTCTCCCCATGCCGTCGCGTATAGCGAACGGTCGTTGAAGCGAACATTGAATCGGCTGAACAGCATCTTCCGCGTAGCCATTTCATAGACGAGCGCATTCAGCCAATCGACCAGCAGCAACTCATCATCAGGCGCCTCACAGACGATCGGCACCGATTGTGTCGGAGCGACAGATTCCGGATCGGTGATCACGGCTGTCAAAGCCTGCGCCGCGTTTTCAAACGCCGCCTCCTTGGTCGAGCCGAACCCTCGCACGCCGATATCGGCTTGGTGCGGGAAATGTTCCCAGCTTCCTTGCACGGTCTCTGACCGAGGGGGCTGCATGATTAATGGTCCTCGTACAGATCGCAGATCGTCAGGAACGTTTCACGGTGACTGTGCGTGAGTGCCGCACCAGTTCTTCTCTCACAGCCAGTCCCGATGAGCCTTCTCCGCCCTTTCCCCCCACATCTCACTGAGCGGAATCTCTGTGAGGAAGTAGGCCCCTGATTCAAGTTGCGGAAGTGCGCGAGCGGCAGCGAGCATGACCTGAGCCGTGAGGACGGTATCGTCTAAGCGCGCTTCTAGCAGCAACCGGTGGTGGCCAAGTCGTCCCGGAGGGCCTCGTCGATCAAGAACCACTCCCCGCCCTTCTTGTTCCAGCTCCCCGAGACTCTCCACGGGAAACACTTGCGTGTCTTCTCGAAGGAAGAGCGGGTCGGCACGGATGGCTTGAGTGATCTTGTCTGCATCCGCCCCCTCCTCTAATTCGACATAGACATACCGCTGCAATCCCCCATCGGTGGCTCGTACTTCGGCGCACAGGGCATCCTTCACCCCGACCACGCTCCGGGCCATCGTGGTATGGCGGAGGCTGACGCCTGTGTGATGCCGCGTCTCCGTCGAACCCCCCGGCGTCAGCAGGGCAAACCACGAGCGGAATACCGAGAGGGCACCAGGATCCCAGCCCGCCCCCACGATGGCCGGCGCCCTATGATGGACGGCCACCTTGTGGATTGCGTTCTTATGGGCATGAAGCGCCTCTCCGTGCAGCGTGGCGCAGTCCACAATCGGAATTCCATGCTGAAGAATCTGGTACGCGGTCTCCATGACGACATGCATCGGCACACAGAGGAGCGCTGCGTCGACATCCCTCGCCTGACCGATGTGGGTGGTCACTGGAATGGCTCGGACTGTCTCCGGGAGCTTCCCCCCCGCACTGGCCGCTCGACGCACGATGGCCGCCAGACTGAGGTCGTGGCTCTGGGAGATGAGTTCCGCGCAGACCTGTCCCACCCTGCCGAACCCGACGACTGCGAGACGCAAAGGTTTCACGGGTGACATCCGCTCCCTACTGCCAGACAAAAATTTCCGGCGCTCGCCGTTGAACCGGTGGCGTCTCTCCGCTCGGATAGCCCACGACGACGGGAAACACCGGCACATACTCGTCCGGAATGCTGAGGCTCCGCTTGATCCTGGCCTGATTCAACCAGGATCGCGCAAACCCGATGGGGCAGGTGCCCAAGCCCATCGAGCAGGCGGCGAGCATCAGATTCTGCGCGGCGAGGGAACAGTCTTCCTCCCCGTTCTGCGCATCCGACCTCGCGCAGATGACGATGAGCGTCCCCGCCCGATGGAAGATATGGTAATCGGAGCGTGACAGCATGTCGCGATACTTCGCGAGCGGGGAGTCCGGCGTGAGACGCTTCAGCACGTAGGCCTTGATACGGTCGGACCACGCGGCGAGCTGCGTCGGATTCTGAATCACAGCAAACGCCCAGGGCTGTTCGTTCGTCGAGCTGGGAGCGTGGGTCGCGGCTTTGATGAGGGCCTCGACGGTCGTTTTATCGACCGGTTGATCGGTATAGGCTCGCACGGAGCGGCGGTTGCAGATCGCTTCCATCACGTCCACCGCATCCCCCTATGCCTGTGTGAAGAGAACGGGAGCACAGGCCCTCTCGCAGCGCGGGCCCTACCAGAGACCAAAGTTCACGTCTCTGAACGGGATCGTTTCCCATTGCTCGCTTTCCACATCCAGGATGGCAATTTGGAGATCCGAAGGGAGAATTCTCATCCCCTTGGGCCGAACCCAGGTATCCGCTTTCAGAGATCTGAAGTACAAGTGGGG
>Ga0209048_10004659_pt1 | contig 13090 bp, 12 predicted proteins | sample FrelakmetCRP12CR_FD_187146 | JGI IMG/M metagenome (GOLD analysis project Ga0209048, IMG submission 187146) | Freshwater lake sediment microbial communities from the University of Notre Dame, USA, for methane emissions studies - CRP12 CR (SPAdes)... | ecosystem: Environmental > Aquatic >... | reverse complement strand
CAGAGCCTGAGTAAAGAGCTGGTCCATGGATGTGAGAAAGCGCTCGGAGGCAAAGGGAGGAAGGCAACAGGTCGTGGTGTTTGGTGAGGAAAGAACCGTTTCCTGCCTTGAACGCATAAGAATTTCCATTGCGCAGTTAAATTGCTTTTTCATTTCGAAACCCGAAATCCGAAATCAGCTTGAAGGTTCGATCATAGGTGTTCAAGAAGAATTCGGAGCCCAGAGGAATCACCTGATTGGGAGAGCCATGACCGAAAGGGAGATCGGCAACGACGGGGAAGGAGTAATATCGCACATGATCGAGAACCATGTTCCTGATCTTCTGTGGTTCATCGCACTGGCGGAAATGGCCGAGAATCAAACCTGCTATTTGACTGAACACTCCTGCCAGCTTGAGTTGAGTTAGAAGGCGATCAAGCCGATACAGCGCTTCTCCACGATCTTCAAGAAGGAGCAGGGCTCCTCTCAAATCGGGAAAGTAAGGGGTCCCCAAAAGATGACAGAAACAGCTCAGATTGCCTCCGAGCAGGGTTCCTGAGGCCATGCCATGCCGCAGGACGTATTGGTCCTCGATAGTCCATGAAAATTCAAAATTGCCGGAAAGTGCACTTACGACCGCATCCAGACTCTCGGGAACCTCGACCATGCCAATCAGATTCGGTCCATGAAAAGTGACCCACCGGATCTTGGTCCAAAAGGCCAGGTGCAGACAGGTTGCATCGCTATAGCCGAGGAGTATCTTGGGGGTTTGTCGAAGGACTGAAAAGGGAAGCCAGGGCAAGAGCCTGCTGCTTCCGAACCCGCCCCTGATGCACATGATAGCAGAAACATCAGGATCCAGGATGGCGTGAATCAGGTCTTCCGCCCGCTCGGCATCAGTGCCGGCCAGATACCCCCGCTTCAGGAGGATATTCTTGCCCGGAGCCACCCGGTACCCCCGACTTTGGAGGATGCTGCTGGCTTGATGGAACTTATCAATGTCAAAGGGGCTGGAGGGAGCAACAAAGGCAATACAATCGCCAGGCCGAAGAGGGCTTATCATAAGGTTTTACGATTTCGCTCGAAAATAATTCTGAGCCCTTTCAGAGTCAGATAATCGTCCACCAGATCAATGGCCGGGCATTCGCTGGCGATGAGCGAGGCCAGTCCCCCGGTGGCGACCACTTTGAGATCCGTCTGCACTTCTTTCTTCATTCTCGAAATGATACCCTCAACCAGGCCGGCATAGCCGTAAATGATCCCTGCATTCATCGAAGCGATCGTGTTTTTGGCCAGAATGGATGGTGGGCGCGCAAATATCTCCACCCTGGGTAGCTTGGAAGCTTTGTGGAAGAGGGCATCACAGGAAATCATGATCCCGGGACTGATCACTCCGCCCATGTATTCGCCACGGTCGGAAATGTAGTCGAAGGTCGTTGCGGTGCCGAAATCAACCACGACGGTAGCCTGCTTGAAAGCCTCATAAGCCGCGACGGCATTGACAATACGGTCCGCCCCGACCTCCTTCGGGTTGTCATAGAGGATCGGCATCCCCGTCCGGATGCCCGGACCGACCACCAGCGGGACCAGGTTAAGATACTTTCTGCAGAAACTCTCTACCTCGTAAAGGACAGGTGGAACTACACAGGAGATGATCACATTCTTGACTTCTTCCATAGCGCAGCCGGAGGCCTGGAAGAGATTGCGAATGGTCACCCCATACTCATCGACAGTGGCATCTACCGCTGTTCTAATGCGCCACTCATGAGTGAGTTCCTGGTCTGTGAAAAGTCCCATGACCGTATTCGTGTTGCCGATATCCACGGCCAAAAGCATGCCCTTACCCCCTTGTTACGTTTCACTGTTTTGCCATATGCTTTTGGATGCTGGAGGCCATCTCCTCAGCAATAGCTTCGATGAGGTCCCCATTTACTCCTTCCACCATAACCCGCATGACCGGCTCCGTCCCGGAAGGTCGAATGAGCAGCCTGCCCTCGCTGCCGAGGCGCTTCTCCAGAGTCTCTTTCAATGCTGCCAATTCCGGTATCTCCTCTATGGACCGTCGCCGTTCAACCGGAACATTAATCAGCCTTTGTGGGTAATGCTCCATCACTTGCTTGAGCTCCGAAAGGGGTCTTTCTTCTCGGAGCATGACCGATAGTACCTGAATCGCAGACAGCACCCCATCACCCGTCGTACTGTAGTCCAGGAAAATCAAATGGCCGGATTGTTCTCCGCCAAGGTTGTAGTCTCCCTGCCGCATCTGCTCCACCACGTAACGATCGCCCACCGTGGTCCTGAGCAACTGCCCGCCCTGTCTGCGGATTGTGGCTTCCAGCCCCAGGTTGCTCATGACCGTGGCGACCAGGGTCTTGTCCCTAAGAGTGTTGTTCTTGATGAAGTGCGTGGCGCAGATGGCCATTAGTTCGTCTCCGTCAAGGACTTCGCCTTTTTCGTCGGCAAAAACCACTCGGTCCCCATCGCCGTCAAGAGCAAACCCGGCGTCGGCTCCATGCATGCGAACAAGGTCGGCCATCTGTCCGGGATGAAGCGCGCCACAGCCAAGGTTAATGTTTTTTCCATCGGGTCTGTCGCCGGTTACGATCACCTGTGCTCCGAGTTCTTCAAATACCCTGGGCGCGGCTCTGTATGCCGCTCCATGCGCGCAGTCGATGACCAGTCTGATGCCTTCCAGGGACAGTGACCTGGGAAAGGTCGTTTTGAGGTAAACGATATATCGGCCGAGGGCGTCATCGATCCGTCTCGCTCCCCCAATTTCCGCTGCAGCCGGGCGAGGCAGGTGCTCGATTTCCCCGCTCAAAATAAGGTCTTCCAGGTACTTCTCGGTATCATCAGGGAGTTTATACCCATCCCCGGCAAAAATCTTGATTCCGTTGTATTCGTGAGGATTGTGGGAGGCAGAGATCACAATGCCTGCGTCGGCCCTCATGCTGTTGGTGATATAAGCGATCCCGGGAGTCGGCAGCGGTCCCACCAACAAGACGTCGACCCCCATGGAACAAATGCCGGCGGTAAGAGCGTATTCGATCATGTATCCGGATAGGCGGGTATCCTTGCCGATAATGATCTTGGGCCGACGGTGAAGGTTCTTAAAGATATGGGCGGTGGCCATGCCCACTTTCATAGCGAGATCTGCTGTCATCGGGGATGCATTGGCGACACCCCGAATGCCATCTGTCCCAAAAAGCCTGGCCATAATGAACTCCTGTAAAACCCTCTTAGCCTGGTTCTCTGATGGCATCGCTCATCAAAGCGGCCTGCTTATGAAACGCCACATCGTGAACGCGAATGATGTGTGCTCCTGCCGCAATACCCAGGCTATGCGCTACCGCAGCCCCGACCTCCCGATCCGTGACCGGACGATCAAGCACGGTTCCGATGAATTTCTTTCGTGATGCTCCCAATAGTATTGGGCGCTCCAGGCAGCGGAAAAGCTCCAGATTGCGGATGAGCAGCAAATTGTGGCGCAGATTTTTGCCAAATCCAATCCCCGGATCAACGATGATTTGTTGACGAGAGACCCCATGATCCATGGCGAAACGAATTCGTTCCTCCAGGAAAGCAACAATTTCTGAAAAAAGCGAAGCGTAGGTGGGGTCCTGCTGCATCGTCCGGGGAGTGCCCTGCATGTGCATGATGATCAGCGGGACCCCTGAACGGGCCGCCACATCCACCATCGAGTTGTCAAAACGCAGCGCGCTCACGTCGTTGATGATGTCGGCGCCCGCCGCCAGTGCAAGGCCGGCCACCCGGGCTTTGGTGGTATCGATAGAAATGGGGATGTCACTTTGCTTTCGGATTGCCGTGATGACTGGAATGACCCGCTCCAGTTCCAGATCAACCGGGACAGGCTCGGCAAATGGCCGGGTCGATTCCCCTCCGACATCGATCAGGTCAGCACCTGCGGCAATCATCTCAGAAGCACGCTGAACGGCCGCGTGATAGTCATGACATTCTCCCGCATCAGAAAAGGAATCGGGAGTAACGTTGAGGATCCCCATGACCAAGGTGGGCCCGCCAACCTCCAGGGGTCCGGACTTGAGATTGAGGGTGTAGGATTCTCGCGGAAAAACGGCCATCAGAGCAGTTCCTCTTCTCCGCCCTTTGCCTCCTCTGGCAAAACTCCCTTTTGCTTTAGGATTTTTGCAAGCTGGTCAGGTTTGACCTCGGCAATAATCTGATCCAGGTCCTTCAAATCCAGGGTCTCCCTTTCGAGGAGGGCCTGTGCGATGGCGTTGAGGAGATCGAGGTGTTCACTCAGAATCGTTTTGGCTCGCTGGTAGTTCTCTTCGACCAGCCCCCGAACTTCCTTGTCGATGGTGATGGCTGTGTGTTCACTGTAGTCTCGATGCTGAACGATGTCTCGCCCCAGGAAAACCTGTTCTTCCTTCCTCCCGAAGCTGAGGGGACCGAGCTCTTTACTCATCCCCCATTCACACACCATGCGCCGGGCCAGATGCGTTGCCCGCTCAATATCGTTGGATGCTCCGGTGGTCATCTGACTGAAGACAAGTTCTTCCGCCACACGCCCGCCCATCAAGATGGCTATGCTGTCAGAAAGGTATTCTCTTGAATACGTATGGCGATCATCCTCGGGAAGCTGTTGGGTCAGGCCGAGGGCTCGGCCTCTCGGAATAATGGTCACCTTATGAAGCGGATCAGCCCACGGGAGAAATCTTGCCACCAGAGCGTGGCCGCCCTCATGATAGGCTGTCGTGCGCTTCTCCTGTTCACTCAGGATCATGCTTTTTCGCTCCAGCCCCATCATCACCTTATCCTTGGCCTCTTCGAAATCAGCCATGTCAATGAAGTCCTTATTCTTTCTGGCGGCGAGCAGAGCGGCTTCATTGACCAGGTTTTCGAGGTCCGCACCGGTAAACCCGGGGGTCCCTTTCGCAAGCGTTCGGACGTTTACATCCGGAGCGAGGGGTTTTTGGCGGGTATGGACTTGCAGGATGCCATCTCGCCCGCGAATATCCGGCACCGGCACCACCACTTGTCGATCAAACCGGCCTGGACGCAACAAGGCGGGATCAAGCACATCAGGACGGTTGGTCGCCGCAATCAAAATGACTCCCTCGTTGGATTCAAACCCGTCCATCTCGACAAGAAGCTGATTCAGCGTCTGTTCGCGTTCATCATGACCGCCACCAAGGCCGGCGCCGCGATGACGCCCCACCGCATCGATTTCATCGATGAAGATGATGCACGGGGCGTTTTTCTTGCCCTGCATGAAAAGGTCTCGAACACGCGAAGCGCCAACACCTACAAACATCTCTACAAAATCCGAACCGCTGATGGTAAAGAAAGGGACGCCGGCCTCTCCGGCAATCGCTCTGGCCAGGAGTGTCTTGCCCGTCCCCGGGGCCCCCACCAGCAGCACCCCTTTGGGTATGCGTCCACCCAGTCGAGTGAATTTCTTGGGATCTTTCAGGAACTCCACAATTTCCTGGAGCTCTTCCTTCGCTTCATCGACCCCTGCCACATCCTCAAACACCACCTTTCGTGACGTTTCATTGAGCAAGCGGGCACGGCTTTTGCCGAAGCTCATGGCTTTTCCTCCACCCACCTGCATTTGCCGCATAAAAAAGATCCATACTCCAATCAGCAGGAGCATGGGAAACCAGCTGATCAGGATGTTCATGTACCAGGGATTCTCATCTTCCGGCTTGGCCTGGATCTCGACGCCACGCTCGCGCAGCGTGCGGATGAGGTCCGAGTCTCGCGGAGCAAAAGTGCGGAAAGGCCTCCCGTCCAAGTAGGTCCCCTGGATACGATCTCCCTGAATAGTTACTTGTGAGACATCACCTTTTTGAACGGCCCCAAGAAACTGGCTGTAAGTTGCCTCATGGCTCGATTGCTGCGGCTGGTGAAACATGTTGAACAGGAGAATCACCATCAAGCTGATCACCAACCACAGGGCCAGGTTTTTATAGAATGGACTCAAACGTAAAGCCTCCCTACATTAGTCTGTATGTGTGCCATGGAATGGCCAATGGTCACAAAAGTTCATTATAACAAATCAATGCCAAGAATGTTCCAGGGAAACATTGGTCAACACGGAATATCTCACCATAGATCGTTACGCCGCATCCTATACCAAATTCCAGGTCAATGGAAAAGGGTCAATAGTAAGATAGTCTTTCTTGCAGCTATTCCGGCATAAGCTTCTGCAGATCATGTCTCACCACCTCCCATGCTCCGGTCTTCTTAGAAAAGACCCATTGTTGGTGCAGCGTTCTGGTCTGCGGTTGGGGGTTATTCTTGGGGAAGAAGCGATAGCGCAAAGCTACGGTCCCTGAACCTCCTCCATCCCCCATATCAACCTCCACCACTTGATAGTCAATGATTCGAACACGACCCTGCAACCAGTCGACCTGGTCCCAGAATTCCTTTTTGGCTGAAGGGGCAATCGAGGTGGCGGCTGACTTGTAGTCTTCCCAGCGCAGGTCTTTGTTGAAACGGTCAACTGAAAGGAGCAACCCCTCCTGGTTGTCCTTCTCACCGCCGAACATGCTGCAGGAAGAGAGAAAGCCCGTAAGGAGGCATAGCAGCAAGGGAAAGAGGAACCTCAAGGTGCTGCGGCGGATTGAACACATGTGGATTGCCCTCCTGTGTCGCGTGAAATGATTGTTCTCATTGGAGTCACCGTTGACCCCATCCTACCCATTCTCGTTTAAGTATCAGCTCCAATCAAGCCCATTTTCGACCCTCCTTACTCGTCACTCTCCTCTTTTAACTCCCTAGCCCTTACTCCTTACTCCCTGGCCGCTCACTTCCTTTGTTTTCCTTTTTTGTTAAGAGTTCTTGACATTTTTCAGCCGACCGTAAATTAATGATACCAAGCTCCACTCGAGTTTAGTTCTGGTGATTGGCTCTCAATCGAAAAAGCGGGCAGTTGGCTACATGGCGCGGTTTGTTTGGTGCAAGAATGATGAACGTCGGATTCCCGCCTTCAGGTGCCTACTCTGCAAGGAGAACTGCCATTTGCTTCACGATGGTATGGGCGATCTCGACAATGCATTGGAAATTCTATTGAAGTCTGGAAAATACAGGGAGCGCTTTCTAATGAAACGAAAAGCGAATGTCAGTGCTATTGATTTGGATGAGCATTTGTTTGAGGGTGAAGCGATGGCCTCCGGTGAGGGCGAGAAGAGCGAGGGGGAACCGCTGGATGGCAGGGTTTTCCTTTTGGAAGAAGGGAAGCTTAAACCCTTTTCACCCGAAGAGTATACGACTTCAACCCTCTATCAGGTGACAGACTCGTTTCAGGTGGAATCGAAGTTGGTTCGGCCCGACGAACCCGGGAACCTGGTTTTCGAGGGCAAGAGACCTTCGAAGAGGACGGTGCCCGTGATGATCGCCAAGGACGGCAATGCCGTGCTGTTTGCTTCCTGGGACGACCTGGAATCCAATCCGGGCCGTCTATCGGAGGCAACGGAGGTCGTTGGGGTTGTTCCGGTCAGGCAGGTCTTCGTCCTGAAAAGAAAATAGACGGTCACTAATAGCTTTTCTTCATGTGCCCGGGTTGGTTCCGAGGAAAGAGGCATGAACCTTATCGATGAGCTGCTTGAAAGCAGCTGCAAGACTATGATCAAGACCATGCTGTCGTGCCTGGTCGAGGCGACCAAAGGTACGATCTATCGTATCGGGCATATGCCGAAGCTTCAGGCGGTGCGGATTACCTCCGGAATCAGAATCGGGGACACAGACGAAATCCGATGGGGGCTGCCTTCTGTTTCTGATTATAACACTCCCGGAAAGAGCTGGGAGGAATATCGGGATCGCCCCAACCACCCTCTGGAAGCGATGGGATGGTGTGTGGAGAGGCAAAAAAGCTGGACTGCGGATAATCCGGCCGAAGATACACGCAGCGTTCGCAAGCAGTTGCGGAGTGAGCTGGAAGATGTTTACCACATGGAACCCGTTCTGGTCAGAAAGGTTGATCTCTATGGTAGCTGCGCCGGGGTTCTGGAATATCCTGTGGACTCTCGCGGTAGACCCATCTGGTTGGACTCGGAATACGTCGTCGTTGCCGTAATAAAGATTCATTTTTTGCCGGGCGCTTTGTGCCGCGAAGACCGCTCTACCAGGATTATCAAAGAACTCTCCGGAAGCCTTGGAACAGAACTCCTTTCCCTGCATCTGCGTGAGACGCTTTCTCGTTCCCAACAAGAATTCGCATACCAACGTCTCCAAAGCTGCAAGATTTTGGCCCATGAACTCCGGAACACACTCATCAAGTTCGGTTTCGTTTTTTCCGCCATCAACTCTCAGATAGGAATTCTGCGAGATGAATGGGAGGCTCAGCTCCGGAAGGCTTTCCCGGACCTGGATTGGAAAGGCCCCTTATTGGAACGCCTGCAGGGATTGATCCATTTGCGGCTGTCCGCGGTCAGTGCCAGCCCGGAATGGCTTCAATTATGCACAAGATTACTGTCGGAACAGGAGGAACTGGCGGTCTCTCCGCTCCTTCCAACTCAGGCCGAGCAGTGGCTAAAGAACAAGATCCAGCCCAAGTGGAGGAAACTCCTCGCCGGGGTCAACGCCTGGGATGCGAACAGGGAGGAAATCAACAGCCTTCTGAACCGCCTGGAGACTGCCCTGCGAGTGGGCTTGAACCGGGATCTTGCAAGGAATGTGAGCCACCTCCCGCGAGATCTTTGCGACGCATGGATCAGCCTCGCCTATGTTTACGTTTCTTCCGAAAATCTCTTTGTTCTGGAAGAAATCCAGCAATTCCTGGAAAACCCCGCGTTGCCGGTACCTCATAAACATCAGATGAAAAAGGTGCTGAAGTACTTGAAGGTGCTTGTCGAGGCCCTCCCTGAGGTAGAAGAAAGGGCCAACAAGATCATTCTTTCCTTGAGATATGGCGATTCTCTGGATGCTGAAGCTCACCAGGCGCTCGATTTCCCCTTGGACTGCCAGTTTTTCCTCCAGTCTGGGGCCGGAGAAGTGGGGATGTCATTGAGTGAGTGAAAGGGAGGCGCGGACGCGGAGACGCGGAGATGGGGAGACAAATCTTGTAGGGTGGGTTAGGCGCGTCTTTTTGCGCCGCAACCCATCGATAGCCGGTGTTGGGTTTCCCCCGCTTTTCAGCGGGGTCAACCCAACCTACACTAACATGAATCTTGGTCACCAAATTGAGGATGTTCGGGGGCAATGGCGGAATGTAGAGAATGGCAAGAAGCCTTGGTTGAATCGGAAAAGCGCCAACAGGAACTGATGGAATCCGAAGAACGTTTGCGCAGGTTGAACCGGGATATTCTTCATCTTTTGATGGTTATGTCTCACGATATTCGTGGGCCGCTTGTTGCCCTGGCAGCGACCCTGAAGCTTCTAATTCGGGGTTTGTACGGAAACATGGATGAGAGTGTCAGGAATACCATGCAAGACTTGCAGAGCCGTTCCATCCGCCTGCTCGGAGTGGTTGAAGATTATCTGGGAAAGACTCATGCGCTTGAAGATTCCCTCAAGATTGAACGGGAAACACTGGACCTGAGACAGGATATCATCGATCCGGTATTGGACGAACTCGCCAACGATATTCAACAAAGCCAAATAGTGATTGACAATCGACTTGGAGCTATCCCTGCCGGCACCATACCCGTCAAAGCGAACAAGATTTGGCTCAAAACCGTCTTCCGCAATCTCTTTACCAACGCCATAAAATACGGTGGCGCAAGCTGCCGGATTGCCTTTGGCTTTGAGGATCACGGTGCGTATTACCGCCTGAACGTTTATAACAGTGGAGCTCCCGTGCCTCCCGAGCACCGCGACAAACTGTTCACGAAATTCTTCAGGGGTGGGGCCGGGAATAGAGACAGCCGGGAAGGGGTGGGCCTGGGATTGTATCTGATCAAAGAAATCATCCACAAGCATGGCGGCGACATCTGGTATGAAGCCAGGCACAACGGTTCTGATTTTATCTTCACCATCGCCAAAGAAAATGCCGGAGAGCAAAGCGAGACCGACCTCACAACATGATTTCATTGGCTGCTATTCAACGAGCTGCCGAGGTGCTTCAAGGCAGAGTGATCCGCACCCCACTGGTGTATTCTCCAACCTTTAGCCATTTGAGTGGGGCCGAGGTTTATCTGAAGCTGGAAAACCTTCAGGAAACCGGGTCCTTCAAGCTGCGGGGGGCCTCCTACAAGCTCCACACCCTGAGGGGAAAGATCGGGCCGGAGGGTGTGGTGGCGGCCTCGGCCGGTAATCATGCCCAGGGCGTTGCTCTGGCAGCAAAACGGGTAGGTGTTAAGGCGACGGTTGTCATGCCCGAGTCCGCATCCCTTTCCAAACAGGAGGCGACTCGCAGCTATGGCGGCGAAGTGGTGCTCGCGGGACAAAGCACCAGCGAGAGCATCCAGCAAGCTAAGCTTCTTGCTCAGGCAGGAATGGTCTTCATCCATCCCTTCGATGACCCGGATATCATTGCCGGGCAGGGTACGATTGCCCTTGAGCTTATCCAGGATTGTGCAGACCCCGATTTCGTCTTTGTGCCCATTGGAGGAGGAGGCCTTATCAGCGGGATTGCGAGTGTGATCAAAGCGCTGCGCCCGCAGGCGAAGGTCATCGGAGTACAGGCGGCGGCGTGCCCTTCCGCCTACCAGGCCCTTAAGGAGGGAAGGGTAGTCCGGGTCGAAGCCGAGCGTTCCATTGCTGATGGCATTGCGCTGAAGCAGATAGGAGAGCTTCCCTTCGCCATTATTCGAGAAAGAATCGATCAAGTGGTGCTGGTTGACGAGGACCAGATCGCTGCTGCCATGCTCCTGTTGATCGAACGGAAAAAGGTCCTTTCGGAAGGGGCTGGTGCGGTCCCCCTGGCGGCCCTCGTGAGCCGGTCAGTGGAGGTGCCAAAGGGGAGCAAGGTAATCCTGGTGATCAGCGGCGGCAATGTAGACAGCCCATTGCTGGAGCGGGTCATCCGCCAGGGGCTCTTTGGCAACGGCCGAATCATGCGCTTCACGGTGTGCCTGGAGGATATTCCAGGGGCCCTGGCCCGCTTCCTGTCCATAACGGCCGAGCTCAAGGCCAACGTACTTCACATCTACCATCAGCGCAGCGGCAGAAATCTGCCGGTCTATCTTAGCCGGGTGGAACTTGAACTCGAAACACGAGGTCCTGCTCATGTGGCAGAAATCATCCGCGAACTGCAGCAAGCAGGCTACCAGATACAAGAGTAGGGAGTGAGGAGTGAGGGGTGAAGAGTGAGGGGTGAAGAGTGAGGGGTGAGGAGTAAGGGGTGAGGAGTGGGAGGTGCTTTAGGTTGGGTTGAGCGGAGCGAAACCCAACAATTCATTGGAGCGTTTCCTCAATTAGAGCGTTTCCTCAATACCATGTCATCTCGACCGAAGGGAGAGATCTTTGTTACACCCCGGGTCCACAATTATTGCCCGCTTCGCTCCAAATGACGGCATGCTAGCGGTATTTTGGAATCATTCTGCGAGCGTTGGGCTTCGCTCGGCTCAACCCTACTTGGGCGCCTGTCTCCTGACTTCTGACTTCTGACTTCTGTTTTCTACATAGGAAGAGGTGGACTTCGTCGGGAAATGGCTTAGATTTACTGGGTGGCCCTGTCCCCGGAGCGGATATCGGATAAGCAATTCCCTGGAGGCTTGCGTATGTTTAATCACATTCTGGTTCCCACCGATCTCACCGAGAGGAGTCTGAAAGCCCTTGATGTGGCCGTGAGCACGGCCGTGCGGGATGGTGGGCGAGTTACCCTTCTGCATGTCATCGAAACAATTGAGGATACTGGTTCCGAGGAGTTTCAGGATTTTTACCACCAACTCGAGAAACGTGCCAGGAAAAGTATGGAGGAAATGGTCGGGAAGTACCTGGAACATCAACCTGTCATTGGAACAGAAATCATTTACGGAAAAAGGGTGAAAGAGATTATCAGGTTTGCGGAGGAGCAGGGGATCGACCTGATTATATTGAGTTCCCACCGGGTCGAGAGAGAAAGCGGCCTGCAGGCATGGGGTACGATCAGCTACAAAGTCGGTATTCTCTCGCATTGTCCCGTCATGCTGGTCAAATAGGTCCGCTGAGCTGCTATTTGAAATTTGAAATTCGGGATACAAGATACGAAACTTGATGTTGGACGGATTTGCATTTCTCCTCCACGAAGAGACACGAAGGTACACGAAGTATTTGTGGTTCTCTATTCGTGGTGTTTATTCGTGTGGCTTCGTGGATTAACCCGTAACCCGCAACGATGCAGCATCCCATGAGAATTTTGCTTTATGCCGGGAAGGGCGGAGTAGGGAAAACCAGTATTGCCGCTGCGACCGGCATCATCACTGCCGGGCGGGGGATGAAAACCATGGTCATGTCCCTTGATCCGGCGCACAGCCTGAGCGATGGATTCGATCTCGATCGCTCGCTGATGGACAAGAATCGCGGTATTCCTATTCCGGTGGCGGATCGACTCTGGATTCAGGAACTCGACGTTCAGGAGGAGATCACTCGCAGTTGGGGCGAGGTGCACAAATACCTTTCCCTTCTGCTCAACACTTCGGGCATTGAGGACATTCTCGCCGAAGAGTTGGCGATCCTCCCCGGCATGGAAGAAATCAGCGCGCTGTTCTACGTCAATCAGTATGTGAAGCGGTGCGAATACGACCTGATCATTCTGGATTGTGCTCCGACAGCCGAATCGGTTCGCTTCGTGAGTATCCCCAGGACCCTTGAGTGGTACATGCGAAAGGTCTTTCGGCTGCAGCGCAGATTGGTGGGCTATGTCCGCCCGATGGCAAAGAAGCTTGCCGATATTCCGCTGCCTCATGACCAGTACTTTGCTAATATCGAGAACCTCTTCGATCGCCTGAAGGGGGTGGACCTGCTCTTGACCGATCCTGAGGTCACCTCGGTGAGGCTCGTGACCAACCCGGAGAAAATGGTCCTGCGTGAAACACCGCGAGCGCCGAGATGACCCCGACGCTCGCAAGTTTAGGCTCTTATCAATGATCAATACACCGTAAACGCATTGCTCACTGCCAGGCTGGTCCAGCCGTCGAAGAGACGGAATTCGTAGACCCCTGCCGGGAGACTGGTGGACACGGTATACTGACACGAACCGGAA
>Ga0209048_10004658_pt1 | contig 13091 bp, 10 predicted proteins | sample FrelakmetCRP12CR_FD_187146 | JGI IMG/M metagenome (GOLD analysis project Ga0209048, IMG submission 187146) | Freshwater lake sediment microbial communities from the University of Notre Dame, USA, for methane emissions studies - CRP12 CR (SPAdes)... | ecosystem: Environmental > Aquatic >... | reverse complement strand
CCACGTCCTGGGCCCTGAGCAGCCGGCCGGAGCGTGCCCCGGTCGCCGGATCCACCGCCCCGGACTGGGTGAGGCCCAATTCGTCCACGAGACTCTGGACCTGGGCCCGCTCGAGGAGCGTCAATGACTTGACCTTCGAGAGGTCGGTGATGACGAGATAAGTCAGGCCCCTCTCCAGCGGCTTGAGATCGGGATTCGAGCCGAGGTAGCTGAACGGAAAGACGGCGACGGTGTTGCTGGTGGGCGGCTGCTGGCTCAGCACCGATTCCTGGGCGATGGCCTGCCTGGCGGAGGCTCTCAGCTCCTCGATGGTCAGCAGCGAGAGGCGGCCAGCCAGTTCCTTGCGCTGCTCCTCGGTGCTGGCCAGGCGCTGGGCGGCGGTGAAGCTCTGGCGGGCACCGGCCAGGTCGCCGGCGGCTTCCTGGCTGAGCCCAAGGTAGACCGTGGCCGTGTAGCTGGTCGGCTCGACTGCGAGCGCGCCCTTGAGCGCGTCCTGGGCCAGGGGATAATTCTTGGCTTCGAAATACCCGATGCCGATGCGGGTCAGCAGCGACGGATCGTTCGGATGCGTGGTGCGCTCGGCTTCGAGCGCTGGCAGGTCTTCGGGCGTAACGGGCCCGGGCGCCGGCGGCTTGCTGCAGCCGCCGGTCAGCACGCCGGAGATCAGCGCTAGGGGTATGGCTCGCCACGGACGCATGAACGCCTGCCTGTCTCTGGGTCGGAAGGGGGTGGTCGGGCTAATGTACGGGCCATTCCTGAGGTCGGCAACCACTCCCCCTCAGACCTCGTTTGCGCCCTGCCCCTGCCGCCCGTAGATTCGAAAACACGGCGGGGGGACGGGATCGTGGGAGACCGCCCGTCGGAAGGATTCCCGTGGGACGACGCGGCACCAAGGAGTATCGCCCGGCCGAGGCGCTGGCCCTGATCGCGGCGGACCGCGATCATAGGGCCTTGGTGTGCCCTTCGTGCGGGGCCGCCGCCATCGAACGGCGGCCTCGCCGGGGCAGCCAGGAGGGAGGCAGGATCACCCTCCGGTGTGCGACTTGTGGCCGGAGCGCCGTGTACCTCTCTCCTGGCGGCACTCCACCATCCCCGGAGGCCCCCGGCAACACTGCCTGAAATGCGAGCCGCCCCGTGACCTCCGCCCGCCCCGCCGACAGTTCCCGCTCCGCTACGCTCGCCCTGTTCTTTACCGTCTTCATCGACCTGATCGGCTTCGGGATCGTCCTCCCGCTGCTGCCCAGCTACGCCGCGCGGCTGCAGGTGGGCGATACCGGCATCGGTTTCGTCGTCGCCTCCTTTTCCCTCATGCAGTTCCTCCTGGCGCCGTGGTGGGGCAAGCTGAGCGACCGGGTCGGCCGTCGCCCGGTGATCCTGGTGGGGCTGGCCGGCAGCGCCTGTTCTTACCTGCTCTTCGCCTACGCGGGCAGCTTCTGGATCCTGCTGCTCTCCCGGATCATCGCGGGCGGGATGGGAGCGACGGTCAACGTGGCGCAGGCCTACCTGGCCGACGTCACCCCGCCCGAGCGCCGGGCCAAGGCGATGGGCCTGATCGGCGCCGCCTTCGGGCTCGGCTTCGTCGTGGGCCCGGCGATCGGCGGCCTGACCAGTCGCTGGGGCGAGGCTGCCCCGGGGCTGGTCGCCGCCGGATTGTCGACGACCAACCTCCTCCTGGCCTGGTTCCGCCTCCCGGAGACCCGGGTGCACCGGCCGAAGGAATCCACCGCACCGCAGTCCATCCACTGGCGGCTCCTGGTGGCACCGTACGCCGTGCTCCTGCTGTCCACCATCGCCTTTACCGTGATGTACGTGGTCTTCCCGCTCTACGTCGAGCGCACCCTGGGATACGACCGGCACCAGACGGCGTATCTCTTCGTCCTCCTCGGCTTCGTCACGGCGGTGGTGCAGGGCGGGCTGGTGGGACGGCTGGTCCAGCGCTTCGGCGAGCGGAGACTGATGGAAGCAGGTTGCCTGCTGGTGGCCATCGGGCTGGCGCTGCTCCCGTGGATGACCGGCGGTGGGCAGGCGCACCATCTCCAGGCCCTGATGGCGGTGATGCTGGTGCTGGGCCTGGGCACCGGCGTGATCTCGCCAAGCACCACGGGCTACATCTCCCGGATCGCCCCTCCCTCGGAGCAGGGCCGGTCGCTGGGACTGCTCACCAGCGTGAGCGCCATCGCGCGGATCGTGGGACCGGTGCTGGCCGGGGGTCTCAACCAGCTGCTCGGCAGCCCCGCGACATTCGTCACGATGGCGTGCCTGTCGCTCGTCGGGGGAGTGGCGGGATTTGCGGCGCGGCGAACCGATGCGCCCAGCGAAATCGTACCGTGAACGGGCGTCCCGGCCAGCGGGGAGCTACTGCGGCCGGGTGAAGAAGCGCCCCCAGCGGATCGCCGAGAGCCACGGCAGCGGCTTCCAGCTCTCGGCGTCGTAGCTGAAGTAGATGACCAGCGGAGTCCCCCGGACGTTGGAGCGGGGGAGGAAGCCCCAGTACCGCCCATCGTAGGAGTTGTCCCGGTTGTCCCCCATCATGAAGAACGAATCGGCGGGCACCACGATCGGGCCCCAGTCCTGGAGATCGGGGTCGTAGCCAGTCGCATCGCGCCCGGCCAGATGGCTGGCCTGCCACTGCCGCATCTTCGACCGGTAGACCGGATCTTCCGATTTGGTCGGGTTGGCGTGCACCGCATAGGGCTCCTCGACTGGCTGCCCGTCGCGGAAGAGCTGCCCGTGCTCCATGGCCAGCGTGTCGCCCGGCACGCCGATCAGTCGCTTGACCACTTTCAGCCCGGGCTGCTCGACCGAGTCGAAGACCAGCACGTCGCCCCGCTTCGGCTCGCGAAAGGCCGGCAGCGTCTTGCCGACCAGCGGCACCTCCGCCCCGTAGACCGCCTTGTTCACGAAGAGGAAGTCCCCGATCAGCAGGGTGTTCTCCATGCTGCCGGAGGGGATGCGGAAGGCCTCGACCAGGAAGGTCCGTAGCAGGAACCAGATCACCAGCGCGACGCTGATGGACTTGGTCCATTCCCACAGCCAGCGGGCGGCGGAGGGCGCGGGGGCCTCGGGCGCGGCCCTGGCGGGCGCGGGAGACGACGAAGGTGCGGGGGTGGCGGTCACGGGCTGCCTGGTGTGAACGGGAGCGGACGCCGGCTGGCCGGGTCGTCACTGTAATAGATGGCGCGGGACGATCCGCGCAAGTCGCACGGCAGCCGGAATTCCTCCACCGGGCGACGTCTCACTCCACCCAGTCCGCGATGAAGAGGTCGGTCTCTCCCGAGGCCGTCCCGTGGCGGTTGGAGGCCCAGACCAGCTTGGTCCCGTCGGGGCTGAACATCGGGAAGCCGTCGAAATCGGGCGCCGTGGTCACCTGTTCGAGCCCGCTGCCGTCGGCATTGATGAGATAGAGGTCGAAGCGGCCGGTGTGGGGCGCCGGGTAGTTCGAGGAGAAGATCAGCCGGCGCCCGTCGGGATGCCACGCCGGCGCGAAATTGGCACCGCCGAGGTGGGTGATCTGGTGCGGGTTGGAGCCATCGGCGTTGGCCACCCACAGCTCGACGTGCGAGGGCCGGACCAGGTGCTGGGCCAGCAGCTTCTCGTAGTCCGCGGTGTCCGCCGCGGTCGTCGGGTAGCCGGCCCGCCAGGCGATCAGCTTGCCATCGGGCGAATATACGGCACCACCGTCATACCCCACCCGGTGCGTGAGGCGGCGGACATCGGTGCCGTCGATCTTCATCGTGTACAGCTCGATGTCGCCGTCGCGGGTGCTGGTGAAGATGATCCGCTTGCCGTCCGGCGAGAGCGTCGCCTCGGCGTTGTAGAACCCGTTGTCGGTCAGCTGGCGGAGGTCGGAGCCGTCCGGTCGGGAGGTGTAGATCTCGAGCTGGCTGAGCGGCCAGACGTAGCCCTGCGACCGATCCGGCACCGGCGGGCAGTCCTTCGAGGCCTTGAAGGTGCTGGAATAGAGAACCCGGCTGTCGCCGGCGTAGAAGTAGCCGCAGGTGGTGCGCCCGAAGCCGTTGGAGATCCGGCGCATCGCCGAGCCGTCGATGTTGATCAGGTATTCCTGGTCGCAGGCGCTGTCGACCTTTTCCTGGCGCTGGAAGATCAGCTGCGTACCGGCCCGGTTGAAGTACGACTCGGCGTTGTTGCCCCCGAAGGTCAGCTGCCGGATGGCCTTGAAGTGGCGTTCTCCGGAATCGGGCTTGAGCCAGGTCTTCGAAGGCGGCGTGGTGGCAACCGGAGCGGGCGGCGGCGCGGCGCCGTGGGAGCAGGCGGCAAGGGTCGCGAGCAGGGCCACGGACGATCGACGGATCATGGTTGGAGTGCCTCCAGCACCTGGGCGGCGTGGCCCTTCGGCTTCACGCGCTCGAAGACGTGTACGATCGTGCCCTTGCCATCGATGATGAACGTGGTGCGCAGGATTCCCTGGTACTTCCGGCCGTACATCGACTTCTCGCCCCAGGCGCCATAGGCCGCAGCCACCGCGTGGTCCTCGTCGGCCAGCAGGGGAAACGGCAGCTTGTACCTGGCCTTGAACCGGTCGTGCGAGGCGACCCCGTCGGGCGAGACGCCAAGGATGGTCGCGCCGGCCGCCTGGACAGACTTCCAGCTGTCCCGGAATTCGCAGGATTCAGTGGTGCAGCCGCTGGTGTCGTCCTTCGGGTAGAAATAGAGCACCACGGCCCTGCCGCGCAGTTCCTTGAGCGAGGTCCTGCCCCCGCCGTCACTGGGCAGGGTGAACGGGGGTGCCTTGTCGCCGGGCTTGAGCATCGCGCGTCCGTCCAGGAATCGGTTCAGAGGGGCAGGAGGTTAGCGGGAAGGTGGTGCCCCGCGCCAGCCCCGCTCGCTTTCAGGGCACCAGCGTCATCGGCACCGCGAGAGGAGCCCGGACCCGGAGGATCGGGTACTCGGTGCCGCGCCGAAGATCGCGATCGAGGAAGTTCCATGCGACAAATCCATCCTCCGACGCCGGCTCGAGCAGATAGGCCGCGAAGACTCCCTGCCGCTGGGCCGTGGGAACGTAGAACCATCCCGCCGCCGCCTGCCCGGTCCTGGCGTTCCAGTGGCCCTGCACGGTCACCGCGCGGTGGCCCTCGAAGACGAACGGCACCGCGCTCACGCTGTCGACCAGGAAACCCTCCCCGGGTCCCTGCCACTCCTGGTCGAGTCGCTGCACCACCACCCCCTGCCGGCGCAGGAGATCCACGAGGTCGGCGTGGGCCGCCGGCACCAGGTAGGCCGCGGGCAGTGCCTCGGTGCGGGCGGCGGCAAACCAGAGGAAGGTCGGCATCCTGATGGTCCGGTACTCGCCGGTGCGCTGCCGCCGCGAGAACCCGCTCGACCCGTCGCTGTCCGGCCGCGTGATCTCGGCAATGACCTCCTGGACCACGGGCGGAGCGAAGACGGAGCGGACGACAACCGAGTCGGGACGCCACCCCTGCGCCGCGGACACCACGGCCTTGACCTGGGCCCGCTGTTCGGCGGCGAGGCTCAGGATCTCGTGGAGGAAGTCGTAGGTCGCCGTGATCCGCTGGCCGAACGGATTGTTGCTGTAGCCCTCGCTCAGGATGGCGAGCCTGCCCCGCATGCCGAAGCTGTTGGTCCCGAACCGGGGACGGGCGTCGTACGTCTCCCAGCCCTGGATGAGCGAATCCGGCTCCTGGTTGCGGAAGTTGCCGTACCAGAAGATCTCCTCGTGGTGGCGCCGGCGCATCCGCTCGCGGACGGTCGGGAGGAACCGGTCCCGGACGTAGTCGTTGGCCGGGCCGGTGTTGGGGTTGAGCCCCGTGGCGTAGGTCAGCGCGTACCCGTGGTAGCTCCCGTCGGTCGTGTGCAGGTCGATGAAGAAATCGGGATCCCAGGCGCCGACCAGGGCCACCGAGGCGCGAGTCTCCGGGGCCTCGAGCTTGACGTAGTCGCGATTGAGATTGAAGCCCTGCCCGTTGGTGCTGGGCCCGACGGTGGCCGGGCCGTTCTGGCCGGGACGGTTCTGCGCCCCGGGCCCGAATTTCTCGTTGCCGTCGATGTTGTAGATCGGCACCGCCAGCACGATCACGCTGTCGAGGAGCGGCCGGAGCGGGCCGACGGCGAGGTCGCGGATGATCATCTGCAGCGCCTCTTTGCCCTCCACCTCGCCCGAGTGGATGTTGCCCTGGATGTAGAGCACCGGCTTGCCACTGCGCGCCGCGGCACCGGGATCGTCGACCATCGGGCGGGCCAGCACGACATACGGGATGGCCCTGCCCTCGGGGCTGTAGCCCAGGGTTCCCTCCCGCATCGGGGCCCCCGCGCGCGCCAGCGAATCCAGGAAGCCGGTCACGTCGGCGTAAGAGGAGGTCTCCTGGTTGTCGGTGCGCTCGGGCCGGGTCTGCTGCGCGGCGAGCGGTGCGGCCAGGAGGAGCGGCAGCAGGAATCGTGGGTTCATGGGGACCAGGAGGATGAGTGTTCGGCTGTCACGGCTTCCCGCCGGAGGGCGCGTGGATGCGCACCGCGAGGACATCGGGCACGAGGTCCTCGACCGAGAACCGGATCTCGGGAATCAGGGCCCGTTCGGACGGCAGCCCGAGCCGGAGTCCCTCGCCGGCGCCGGTTGATGGAAGCCGTGAGGCCGGGTCGCGCGCCAGTGCCACGGGATCATCGGCGTACTGCACCAGCAAGCGCACGGCAGCGGCACTCCCCGCCCGGCGATCGAGCTCCCGCGCCAGGAGATATCCCACGAGGTGCGGGTCGGTGGCGTCGCCCTGCGCCATGGCCGCCCGCTTCTCCAGCTCGAGCACCGAGACCACCGGGTAGCGCGCGGTGAGGGGCGCCAGCGCCGCCTCGGCCTGCCATTCGGCGATGCCCTCCGACAGCACCGGGCTGGTGAGATGAAGCCGGGCCGCCGCGGTGCCCTCGACCGTCCATCCACCCCGCTCCTGCCAGGCGCGCTCATGGAGGACGTGCATCCATTCGTGGACCGCGGTCCCGATCGCCAAGAGCGGCGGGATGGCCGGTTCGACCACCACGGCGTCGGCCGGCTCGAGGAATCCGGCGCCGCCGACCTCCGCTTCCGCGCGCACGGTGGTGAACCGGATGTCTCCGGCCGGGCCGGCCACGGAGGTATTGCTGTCCGCGACGGGCGGGAGCAGGTGCAGAACCCGGAGCAGGCCGGCCGCGCCGTGCGCATCGTACCAGGCATGCGCACTGGGATTGTCGAGCGCCACCAGCATCCGGACGACGGTATCGGGCGTGCCGGCGCGTGCCACGGCCTGCGGAGCGCCGAAGAGGCGCGGGACCACCAGCGGGGTCGAGCCGGTGACCGGCAGGGAGCCCCGTCCGACCAGCCCCGCCACCGAGCGCGCGGGGAGGGAGGCCGGCAGCCATTGGGCCTCGAGCAGGAACCGGAGCGCGCGGGCCTGCCACTGCTCCGCCTCCCGGTATCCGTCGAGCAGCGCGGCCAGCGCGCGCCGGTCGGCGGGCGGGAGGGTGTCGATGGGCCGGAGGAGCTGCCGGAGCGCCGCGGAATCGGTGGTGCCGAGCAGGCGCAGGCGATATGCCGCGAACAGGATGGCGGTCTCGTCCGCCGAATCGGCTGCCAGGTACCCGATCGCCTCGAGCGCCGGGGCCGCCGCCGAGAGCCGCCAGCCGGACTGCCGCGAAAAGGCGAAGCGCTGGGCCGCCTCGTGCAGGTCGGCGATCCAGCGGCCGCCCGGGCGGAAGAGGGCGTCGAACTGCTGGCGGACCGCGGGGTCGGCGATGCCGGTCTCGATGTCGCCGAGGGTGGCGTGCAGGAGGTCGAGGGTCGCCGCGCGGTCGGCGAGGCCCAGGGCGCGAGCCTCCCGCTCACGGAGGAGGGCCGCTCCCTGGAGCGGCCGCAACCCCGATGCAGTCGCGCTCCGGCGATAGGTGCTGTCGATGCCGGCCAGCCGGGCGGGCGCCAGCGCCGGACCGGACCAGCGGGCGGGAACGACCCCGGCGTCGGTCCCGCTTCCTATTTCTATCTGCCGCAGGGTGAACCGCGGCGACGAGGGATAGTATTCGCGCGACGCGTCGAGGTGGCTGGCGCTCCACTGGCGAGGAAGGCTGTCGGCGGCGCTGGCCGACCCCGCGAACCCCTCGGTGGTCCGCCGCCCGGCGAAGCGCAGCCCGCCGACCAGCGGCACCTCGAACCAGATCGAGTCTCCCACCACCCGGATGCTCGACACCTTGAGCAGCGTGTCGGCGTCCTCGAGCGCGAGCGTCCCGGTGAATCCGGCCGGCTGCTGCCGGATCCGGAGTTCGCCCCGCAGGTAGGGCGGGATGCCGCCCTCGACCACCAGTACCCAGCGATAGGGCTCCTGGGCCTGGAGGGCGCCCGGGGCCACGGTCGCCAGGGACGCCACCAGCACCATCGCAATCGAACGAGTGAGCAGGGTCACGGAATCCGGGTGCTGGCGCGGGACTTGATATCGAATGGGCAACCGTCGAAACATAAGGGCGCCGCGTGGCGCCCGGCGACGGGACACCGCTGCACCCTACGGAGAATGGCCATGGACCCCGAAGCCACGCGACCCGGACCTCGCCGAGTGCCGCTGCTCGACAACCTTGGCCGGATGTGCCAGCGGGGGCGCGACAGCGCCTCGTATCTCTGGCAGGTGCCCGACGACCAGGGCGTCCGCCGCGACCTGGGCGACCTGCTCAAGCAGATCCGCGAGGAGTCGGGTGCCCAGGGCCGGCGCGAGATGGGACGCATCACCCAGGAGCTGGAGACCGCGCTCGCCGCCTCGCCCAGCCCGCAGCAGGTCGAGATCCTCCAGGACGGCTTCGACCGCCTCTTCAAGCTCTGGCAGGCCGCCAAGTCCGGCCTGCTCTGATGACCAGCCCGTTCATCACTGTCATCGAAGGCGCCGGCGTGATCTTCGCCGGCCTGTCGGGCATTCTCGAGGCGCGGCGCAAGGGGATGGACCTGGTCGGCGTGAGTTCCGTCGCGCTCATCACCGCGTTCGGCGGCGGCACGCTGCGCGACCTGCTGCTCGACCGCCGCCCGTTCTACTGGGCGGCGAACCCCTCCTACGTGGTCGCGATCTTCCTGCTGGCGCTCGCCTACCTGTACGGCCCCGAACGGCTGCGGCGCACCGCGCACAGCGCAAGCAACGCAACGGCCGGGGCGGTGTTTGACGCCTTCGGCCTCGGCCTGTTCGCCGTGGTCAGTACCTATTTCGCCCTGGCCCACGGGGAGGCGCCGTTCCTCGCCTCGCTGTTCGGAGTGATGGGAAGCACCTTCGGCGGGGTCCTGCGCGACATCGTCTGCAACGAAGTGCCGGTGATGTTCATTCCGGGCGGCCTCTATGCGACCGCCGCCTTCGCGGGATCGTGGATCGCCATCCTGCTGAGCATGGCCGGGCTTCCCGACCGGAACGCGGGGATCGCCGGCGGCCTGGCCACCGCGGCGCTCCGGATCGCCGCGATCCGCTACAACGTGGGCCTCCCCGCCGTGCGGCAGACCGCGGAGGCCCGCGTCCCCGACTCGGCGAAGCGCTGACCCCGGCCTACTGCCGGGGGCGCTGCACCACCGTCGGGGCGACCGGCGCGCCCGGGAAGAGCCGCTCCTGCCCGCCCACCACGACCTGCTGTCCCGCGCTCAGGCCGCTGTCGATCTCGACGAAGCCGGCGGTGCGCACTCCGAGTTTCACGTCGTGCCGCGACGCCTTCCCGCTGTCCACCACCCAGACGAAGTTCGCCCCGGTCAGCGGGACGATGGCGTCCTCGGGCACCACCAGCGCATTGGGGCGCACCTCCGCCTGCAGCGAAGCCTCGACGAACATCCCCGCCTGCAGCACCCGGCCGGGATTGGGCACCACCGCCTTGACCAGGATGGTTCGGGCCGGCAACTGGACCACCGGATCCACGAAATCCACCCGTCCGGTGAACGTCCGACCGGGGATGGCGGCGACGCTGAATGTCACCCGCTGGCCGGGCTTCAGGTGTTGGGCGTACCGCTCCGGCACCGCGAACGCGGCGCGCTGGGGATCGTAGGTCTGCAGGGAGATGAGCGGGGTCGCCGTGGAGACATAGTCGCCCACGCTGACGAACCGCTGGCCGGCGACCCCCGCGAACGGCGCCCGAACGCTGGTGTGATCCAGGCGGACCTTGAGCAGCTCGAGCCGGGCTTCGCTCGACTTGGCGGTGGCTTGGGCCCGCTCGAGGTCCGCGGCGGAGGATGCGTTCTTGGCCATCAGCTCCTGGGTCCGCTTGAGGGCCTGCGCGGCGAGATCCCGGTCCGCTTCCGCCTGAGCGACTTCGGCGTTGAGTTCGGCGTCATCGACCTTGAAGAGGATCTCCCCCTCGGTGACGGCCGCACCCTCCTGGACCAGGATCTGCACCAGGCGCCCCTCGACGGCGGGGTGAAGCTTGATCGACTCGATGGCCTCGATCTGCCCCGTGGCCATGATGGCGTCGACGACCGTGTCCCGCACGACCATCGCCACCTCGACCGGAGAGGGAGGTGGAGCGCCACCGCCGGCGCCGGGGCCGCCGCGAGCGGGCGCGGGCTTGCCGCCGCAGGCGGACAGGAGGGCCGTGGTGCCATAGAGGAGGAAGAGGGTTCGCACGGTCGATTCCTAGTTCGAAGGTGTCAGGCGGCGGCCGAGGATGGCCTCGAGACCGGCCCAGGCGAGTCGGGCCACGAACGCGGCCTGTACCAGGTCGGCCTGGGCCTGGGTGAGGTTCACCTGGGCGTCGAGCAGATCGAGAATCGTGGCGGCACCGCTCTTGTAACGCTCCTGCTGCACCCGGTAGGTCTCCTGGGCCACGACGACGCTCGTCGTCTGCAGGTCGAGGGCGGCCCGGGCGGTCTCGAACGCCTGGTAGGCACGGGCCACGTCGTGCCGCGCCGCCCGCATCAGGTCGGCGCTCACCGCGTCGGCCACGTTCCGCTGGGTGGTGGCCTGGGCGATCGCCAGCTCGCGGCGGCCCAGGTCCCAGAGTGACCACGACACCCGCAGGTTGAGCGCGGAGACCCCGAACGCCGAGGGGTAGAAATGATCGTCGAACTGGAGCCGAGTGTAGGTCAGGTCCAGCCTCGGCAGGTACTCGCCCCTGAGCCCCTGCAGCCTTCGCTCGGCGGCGTGTGCCTGGGCCCGCGCGATCATCCAGTCGGGACCGGTCGCGAGGGCGTCGGCCACGGCCTGGTCGAGCGTCAGCGGCAGCTGCTGGGGCACGGGGGTCTCCAGCGGCACCGCATCCACCGGGCCGTCGCTGCCGGTGCGGCGCCCGAGCTCGAGCCGCGCGACATCGAGCAGGGTCCGGGTCCGGAGCTGCTCCACCCGCGCCCTGGTGAATTCCAGCACCAGCTGCAGCGAGTCAGTCTGGACCGTTGCCCCGCTCAGGACCCGGGCCCTGGCCACCGCCAGTTGCTCTTCGGCGCGACGGGCCCGATCGTCGGCCACCCGGAGCAGTTCGGTCTCGGCCAGCACCTCGTAGAACGTCGATTCGATCAGCAGCGCCGCGCGATAGCGCTGCTGGACCTCGTTGGCGGAGGCGGCCTCGAGGTCGGCCCGGGTCCGGCCCAGCTCGGTGATCTTCCGGACGGAAATGATCTCGTAGTTCGCCGTCAGCGATCCCTGGACCTGGTTCTGCTGAGCCTGGCCGGTGCCGATGTTGAAGAAGGCCGTCGAGTAGTTGGTCCAGTTCATCTGCAGATCCACCGACGGGATCACGAACGCCAGCATCGCGTTGCGACGGCCCCATTCCGCCTCGCCCACGCGGCCGAGGGCGCCGACATAGTCGGGGTTCAGACCGGTGCCGCGCTGGAGGGCCTCGGCGAGGGTCAGGGCGGGGAGGGCCGAGTCGGCCACCAGCACCGGGCCGGTGGCCAGCTGGAGTGCGGCGAGCAGCGGGAGGATCACGCGGCCTCCACCGGCGTCCCGTCGGGCACCTCGACCACGTCCGCCTCCACCCGGCTGGGACGGCGCAGGCCGTCGAGAATCACGTACACGACCGGGACGAGGAAGAGACTGAGCAGGGTGGAGAAGAGCACGCCGCCAATGATCACGTAGCCGAGGGGGCGGCGGCTGGTGGAGACGGCACCGAGGCCGAGCGCCACGGGGATCGCGCTGGTGATGGTGGCCACCGAGGTCATCACGATGGGACGCAGCCGGATCCGTCCCGCCTCCATCATGGCGTCGAACCCGGTCCTGCCCTTTGCCTTGAGCTGGTTGGCGTACTCGACCAGCAGGATCGAGTTCTTGGTGACCAGGCCGATCAGCAGGATCATCCCGATCTGGCTGTACAGGTTGAGCGTGGAGCCCGTCACCTTGAGCGTCGCGAGAGCGCCGGTGACGGCCAGCGGTACGGCGAGCAGCACCGTGAAGGGGTGGATCAGCGATTCGAACTGGGAGGCCAGCACCATGAACACGACCAGCAGGGCCAGCGCGAAGGCGAAGTAAAGCGCGCCGCCGCTTTCCTGCAGCTCGCGCGACTCGCCGGCCAGCTTCGTGGTGCTGCCGGTCGGAAGAACCTCGGCGGCGATCCGGTTGAGGGAATCGAGCGCCTCGCCCAGGGTGAAGCCCGGGGCCAGGCCCGCGGTCAGGGTGAAGGACGCGATCCGGTCGTAGTGATTGAGCTGGCGGGGGCCCACTCCTTCCGTGGGATGCACCAGGGCGGAGAGCTGCACCAGCTGGCCGTCCTTGCCCCGGACATAGAGGCCGGAGAGGTCGGACGGGGTGGCGCGCTCCTCGGGCGAGAGCTGCACCACCACGTCGTAGAGCTTGTTGTCGCGGGTGAAGGTGTTGACCCGGCTGCCGCCGAGGAGCACCTGGAGCGTAGCCGCGATCTCGCCCACCGAGACGCCGAGGTCCTCGGCCCGGTCGCGGTCGAAGGAGACCGACAGCTGCGGCTTGTTGAACCGCAGGTCGGTGTCGACGTTCTGCAATCCCTTCACCTGCCTGGCCCGGGTGACGAGGGTGTCCATGGCCACGGCAAGCTTGGCGAAGTCGGGGTTCTGGACCACGAACTCGACCGGGTTGCCGAAGCCGCCGAACGCCGAGGGGGCGTTGGCGAAGGCGAAGATGCCCGGAATGCCGAAGAGCTGGGGCTGGATCTCGCCGATGATGGCCTGGACCGAGCGCTTGCGC
>Ga0209048_10004657_pt1 | contig 13091 bp, 13 predicted proteins | sample FrelakmetCRP12CR_FD_187146 | JGI IMG/M metagenome (GOLD analysis project Ga0209048, IMG submission 187146) | Freshwater lake sediment microbial communities from the University of Notre Dame, USA, for methane emissions studies - CRP12 CR (SPAdes)... | ecosystem: Environmental > Aquatic >... | reverse complement strand
GCTCCCCAGGGCCCGACCACCGACTCGAGCACTCCCGCCATCGACGGCTGGCGCAGTCCCGCGATGTCGGCGCGCTGCAGCACGGCGTAGGGCAGCAGCGTGACCAGCACCATCAGGGTGGTCACGGCGATGAACCCCATGATCGTCGCCTTGCCGACGTCGGCGCGCTCCTTGGCGAAGCGCGAGTAGACGCTCGCACCCTCGATGCCGATGAACACGAACACCGTGACGAGCATCGTCGCCCTGACCTGCTCGAACAGCCCGGACTTCAGGTCGCCGCCGTAGAGGTTGAAGCGGAACAGGTCCATCTTGAACGCGACGAAAGCGAGCACGATGAAGACCATGATCGGGATGACCTTGGCTACCGTGACGATGCTGTTGATGAACGCGGCCTGCTGGACGCCGCGCAGGATAAGGAAGTGGAACAGCCATATGCCGACGGAGGCAAAGGCGATCGCGATCGCGGTGTTGCCGTCGCCGAACACCGGAAAGAACGCGCCCAGCGTCGACTTGATGAGCACCCAGTAGGAGACGTTGCCGATGCAGCTGCCGATCCAGTAGCCGAAGGCCGACAGGAAGCCCGGGTAGTCGCCGAAGCCCTCCCGGGCGTAGGCGTAGACGCCGGCGTCGATGTCGGGCTTGCGCTCGGCCAGCGCCTGGAACACGCGCGCCAGCATGTACATGCCGGTCCCCGCGATGAGCCAGGCGATGACCGCGCCCAACGGGCCGGTGGCGTTGGCAAAGGTCCGCGGCAGCGAAAAGATGCCCGCGCCGACCATGCCCCCGACCACCATCGCGGTCAGTTGCATGCGCGACATTTTCTGATCAGTCGATGCCATGTTGCTTTCCCCCTGGGTAGCCCGCAACGCGTTCGCGCGGACCAGAAACGTGACCGGCGGCGGGCGCCGAACGACGCTCGGCTGCCGCAGCCGGCGCAGCCTCATCGCCGCGCCTGCCTCCGCACTGCCGAAGATCTCAAGTCGCGAAAGTGCTGCGGATTGTTGCACACTTTCGCTTGGCGGCGGTGGCGTGCCTTCGACGCCGTCGTCGCCGGGGCCTGGCACGAGCCGGCGACACCGCCGCTCGCCGCGCCGCTCAACGTACCCTACCGCTGTAGGGCCATGTTGGTGCATCCGACCACGTCCTCCGCCACGGCCACCGCCACCTTCATTGCCATGCGTTTCAAGGTCCGTCTCCGCTTGGTCCCCAGGCATACCGGCACACCGGCGACCAAGCACGGCCGCCGGCACCGAGCGGCAACCCGGGCTCCTTCGCCCGGACTTCGGTGGCACGATCCATGAACATCCTTCCCCGCAACTTCCGAAACGCATTGCTTGTGTACTCAAGGTGACCTCGCCGGAACCTGTCACCGGATGGATATCGGACATTGGCAGGAAACTTCGCACGTGATCACACTTTCCGCTCAGGCCATTACAATTCGCCTATCGACACAGGAAGCGCAAAGGCATGGCGGCAAGGGATCTGCGGGAGCGGCTGCCACGACACCTCAAGCTGCGCGAGCTGCGCGTACTGCTGGCTGTCGCCGAGCAGGGCAGCTTCCGCAAGGCGGGACAGCTGCTTCACCTGACCCAGCCAGCGGTCACGGCAGCAATCGCCGAGCTTGAACAGACATTGGGCGTGCTTCTATTCGAGCGGACGTCGCGAGGGGTAACACCGACCGCCCAGGGCGAAAGCCTAATCTCCCGCGCCAAGGCGATCTTCGGGGAGTTGAGGCGCGCGGCGGAAGACATCGACATCATCTCCCGCGGTTCGCGCCGGACGCTGCGCGTCGGCACCGGCGGCGGTGGCTGGGGAATGGGGATTCTGCCGGAGGCACTCGGAAGGCTGCTGAATCCGGACCCGGACGCATTCGTCCTGATCCGGGAAGCCGACGAAGACGTGCTCGTCGACCTGCTCAAGGCCCGCGAGCTCGACATGTTTCTTTCGCGACTGGCGCCGCTCGGGTCCGACCCGGATCTCGGGTACCAGCCGCTGTTCGAGGACTCGATATGCGTTCTCGCCAAGCGCACGCACCCGCTCGCCGCGCGCAAGCGCGTGAACTGGGACGCGCTCGCCAACGGAAGATGGGTAACTCCACCCTCGGGCGCGCCGGCCTTCGAACACGTGCAGCGCACCCTTTACAAGGGCGGGCTGGCGATGCCTCGTCACGTCATCGAGTCTACATCTGCCCCATTCGCATTGAGCATGGTCCTGCAACGGGACTACCTTTGTTTCGGGACGTATCTGTTCTACGAGTTCACCGTGCTCAAGCCCCTGCTGACGATCCTGCCGGTCAATCTCCCCGAGTTGAAGGTTGCCTTCGGAGCAGTAACCCTCAAAGATCGGGAGCTCAACCCGCTCGGCGTTCGCTTGGCCGAACTCGTCGCACAGCTCGCCAACGCTCTGCGCAACGGACACGACGCGTAGACGAGCGCGAGGCGTCACCCCGAACGCGAATACCGGGTCGGGTAGCGCGAAGGCCCGGCGTTGCCGCTGGCGCGCCTACGGCACGCGCCAGCCGACATGCCAGGGTCACTGCTGCCGACCGCCCTTGATATTGCCGGCGATGCCGCCGGCGACGCCGCCGATCGCGGCGCCGGTCCAGGCATTGCCTCCGGAGATCGCCGCGATGCCCGCCCCGCCCGCGGCACCAATGCCCGCGCCGGACATCGTTCCCTGCTGCTGCGGGGTCATGTTCGTGCATCCGATCACACCCGCCGCCACCGCCACCGCCACCGCCGCCAACAACGCAAATCGTTTCATCTTCGACCTCGGCTCGTTATTTCTTCAGACCCGGAACGACCATTTCGAACCAGATGGTCTCGATGACCGGTCGCTTCAGCTTGTCTGGATTCGTCGTGTAGAACTTGTCGAGGCCTTCGCGCACGCTATCGAGCGTCTGACCCCGCAGGCCCTTGGCGAGACGAGGCACGATGCTCTGTGCATCCGACGGCGGGTTCGGGCCTTCGTAGGCGACCTCCGTCTGGATCGCGTTCGCGATGCCCACCAGGTAAGCCTTCTTCACCTGTTCCGATGACTGCGTCCAGAGCTCGCCGGTAACGATCGGAATCTCTTGCGCATAAGCGCTGCTGCACGCCGCGGCGAAGCCCATGCAAACTATCATTGCTGCAGCTTGGAACCACCTTTTTCCCATGGATATGTCTCCAGATTGATCAACATTCTTTGACAGTCCCTTGCCCGAAGGGTCCGGCAGGTGGGTGTCATTGCGACGCCAGCTCGCCGCAGGGGCGGCAATTCCGGACGAGCGCGAAAGCCATAGTATTGGTGTTGCGAAGAATTGCCTATGCCCACCCGCGACTGCGGGCATCATTCTGCCGAGATCTCTCCTCAGGGTACTTGACAACCGGCGCGTTTGGTTGTTAGAGCTCGGCGCGTGCCGCCGACGAATCGCAGAAACCGTAGAATGGGAATCGAGACGGTTCGCCGAACATGACTTCCGAGATCGAGACCCTCGCCGCTCCGGTCGACACCAACGTCCTGCTCGAGTTCATGTATCGGCTCGCGCAGGCACTGCTGGCCTCCGGCGAACAGACGTCGCAGGTGGAACTGCTCCTGCGCCGCATTGCGTCCGCGTACGGCATGCGGCGGTCACGAGTCGTGACGTTTCCGACGGCCGTCTTCATCTTCCTCGACGACGGAACCGGTGAGCGCGTGACGCTGGCCGAAGGGCCGTCGGAAGCGCTTCGCCTTGACCAGATCGCCGATGTCTATGCGCTCGGTGCCGCAGCCGCGCGCGCCGACGGCAGCCCAGCGGAGGGCATCGAGCGTCTCAACGAGATCCTGCGCAAGAACCCGCGCTTTGGGGCGCTGGGGATGGTCGTTGGACACGCCACGCTGACGGCCGGTCTTGCGATGATCCTCAGCCCCTCGCTAATCAATGTCGCCGCGGCGTTCTTACTTGGCGCCATCGTCGGCGCGTTCAAGCTCATCAATCAGAATCGTCCGGTGCTGGCGGTGCCAATACCAATGGTTGCCGCAGCGCTCGTATCGGCCCTTTCATTCTTTGCGTTCAATCACGGATTTCCGGTGGACCCAGTGCAGCTCCTCGTTCCGCCGCTGGTGACGTTTCTGCCTGGTGCCATGCTTACACTTGGAATGTTGGAGCTTGCGTATGGCGATATGGTCAGCGGTTCCAGCCGGCTGCTCACCGGACTCGTGCATCTCGTCCTGCTCGCGTTCGGACTTGCGGCAGGCGCGGTGCTGGCCGGTTACACGCCCTCGGATCTGGTTGGTACTGGCGCCGAACTGGTCAAGGCCCGCTGGGTACCGTGGGCGGGCGTGCTGGTCTTCGGAATTGGCGTCTATCTGCATTTTTCCGCGCCCAGCCGCGCGTTGGGGTGGATGCTGATCGTGCTGCTGAGCGCATTCCTTGCTCAGCGCCTCGCCGGAGAGCTATTGGGGACCGCGATCAGCGGATTCTTCGGAACGCTGGTCGCCACGCCGCTCGGCTACTTCATTCACCTTCGATTCAAGGGGCCGCCGCCGATGGTAACGTTCTTGCCAAGCTTCTGGCTGCTCGTGCCCGGCGCGCTGGGGTTGATAAGCGTGACCATGATGCTGAGCGATCGCACCGCCGGTGTCGATAGTCTGATCGCCGCGGTGTTCGCCATGACGTCGATCGCGCTTGGGACGCTTGTCGGCGCTTCCCTCTACAAGGCCCTCACCGAGCGGTTTGGCTGGTGGCGATTGCAGGTCGGGCGCGTCGGAGCCTATATGAGGCGAAGAAGGCGCTGACGTGTTGATGCTATCCACCTTCGATCGGCAGCGCTGAGCCGATGAGCGAGCACAATGCCATCGACCGGATTGTCGCGCCGGCATCGGACCGCGTGATCCTGCTCGTCGTGTGCGCCTATGCCGCGGCGTTCGCCGCGTTCGGATTCGCCGTCGACAGCCCCGGCCAGATCGGGCGCGGGCTGTGGGAAATCGTCACCACGCGCGACGCGCTGCTTACCGATTATTTCGGGATCGGCGGCATCGGCGCCGGCTGTGTCAACGCCGGCCTGCTCACCGTGTGCGCGTGCTTCGTCTACTACCGCGCACAGGCGAAGATCACCGGCGCGGCGGTCGCGTGCCTGTTCCTGGTGCTCGGCTTCGGATTGTTCGGCAAGAACCTCCTCAACATCTGGTCGATCGTGCTCGGCGTCTTTCTCTACGCGAAGTTCAAGGGCGAGTCGTTCGCGACGCACATCAACACGGCCTTCTTCGGCGCGGCACTCGCCCCGGTGTTCTCGGAAATCCTGTTCAGCACCACGCTCGCCGTCGAGATCCGGGTGCCGCTCGCCGTGGTCACGAGTCTCGTGATCGGCTTCATCCTGCCGCCAGCGGCGGCGCAGCTCTTCAAGGCGCACATGGGCTTCAGCCTGTACAACATGGGCTTCACCGCCGGCATCGTGGGGACATTGATCGTCGCCACCTACAAGTCGTACGGGTTCGTTGCCGACCCGGTCATGATCTGGACGACGGGCAACAATCGGCTGCTCGGCGGCTTTCTCGCGCTCGTGTTCGCATCGATGGTGGCGGTCGGCTTCTATCTGGATCGCAAATTGTTGACGCGGCTCAAACAAATCGCTGTGACGACCGGCCAGGCGCCGACCGATTTCATCGCGCTCGCCGGCTTCGGGCCGACGCTCGCCAACATGGGCCTCACGGGCGCGATCGGCACGATCTATGCGCTGCTGGTTGGCGGCGATCTCAACGGACCCGTGATCGGCGCCATCCTGACCATCGTCGGCTTCTCGGCGTTCGGCAAGCATCCGCGGAACATCGTCCCGATCATGCTCGGCGTGTTCATCGCCTCGCTCGCCAAGCCGTGGAGCGCTAACGACCCCTCGATCCTGCTCGCAGCGCTGTTCGGCACGACGCTCGCGCCGATCGCCGGACGCTTCGGCTGGCGCTGGGGCATCGTCGCAGGCATCGTGCATTCGTCGGCGGCGACCAGCGTCGGCGTGCTGCACGCGGGGCTCAACCTCTACAACAACGGCTTCGCGGCCGGCATCGTTGCCGCAGTTCTCGTCCCGGTCATCATCGCCATTCGGGGCAAACGCGAGGCGGACGCCGCCCAGGAGCCGCTCGATCCGAAGCGCTGAGGCAATGTCGTAACGCCCGGCGTCAGGACTCGGCCGGATCGGTCGCGGCGCGATCGAACGACTGCCGCGGCAGCAGAAAGAGCCACGACACGAGCACGAACGGCGCGGTCAGCGCCGGAATGGCTAGCGGCGTCAGCGCCACGTTGAGCGCGGCCTGCGCGATCACCGTGAACACCGTGCCCAGCGCGGCGTAGACCACGACGCGCGCACTGGGCTGGTAGAACACGGTACCGAGCGCGATCGCCGTGAGGACCGGACTGAAGCCGAGGAGGCCGCCCGTGATCAGGTCGCTTTCCGCGCCGAAAAGATGGGCGACGACGACGGCAAGGATCGCGCCGCCGAGCGCGAACACCGCGGCCGCGAGCGAATTCACCGCAAGGCCCGCGAGCAGGAGCAGCGCCGCGACGACGCTGCCTTTCAGGAACACCTGCGAAATACTCAGCAGCACGCCCTGCACGAAGTCGCCCACGCCGAGCCGGGTCTGCGCGACCGATTCGAACGGCGTGACGATATCGGCCGCCGGCAACGCCGATCCGGCGAGTCCCGCGAACCCGTAGGTCGCGAGCAGCAGCAGCCAGGTGGTGAGCACGAACGGGAACGTCAGCGCGGACACGCCCAACGATTTGACCGCATTGGCGGAACCGAGCATGACGACGACCGATACCGCCGCGCCAAGCACGACGTAGGCCCAGAGCAGCGGCCCCGGCGCAATGAAGGTGGCGAGCGCGAGGCCGACGAGCACGCCGTTGTAGCCGTAGAGACCCGCGCGCAGCGACGTTTCATCGACGAGAAACCACTGCGCCGTCAGCGTCGCGACGACGATCGCGATCACCCCGGCGATCGCGATTTCCGGCGCACCCGCGCGATAAGACCCCCAGGCAATGGCGGCGAGGAACAGCGCCCCGCTCAGCGGATTGTCCTGGAACATCACCTGCCCAATCCCGCGCAGGTTGACATCCACGAATCGCAACGCACTCGACGACGCGCAACGCGCCTCCCAGCCCGACAGGAACCCGTTCATCGCATGCCTCCGACCAGAACCTTATATGGCGCGAACCGGCGCTAGCGCCAGAAGAAAGGGGGCGGAATCGCCGCGCCGGTAATTTCCTCGCGCGCAACCGCCCAGAACTCGCGGACCTTGTCCCGCACTTGTGCCGTCTCGCGGCCGAGCACCTTATAGATGAGCCCGGCGTCGTTGGGCAGCCGGCATGCGCCGAACGCGACCCCGCGCTCCAGATCGACGTCGGCGTCCACGCGCGCGTGGACGCGGTCCGCGGCATCCGCAGGAGTGCACAGGATCACGTTGCCGAACACGTCGAAACCGTCCATCACGCCCGTCTGTCGCATCGGATGGCGCGACGGCTCGATCAGCAGTTTCTCGATGAACAGTGGCGATCCGCCCGGCCGCGCGGCCGTGGTCGCGAGCGACAGCACCGTGGCGCCGAAGCACTCGTCGCGATGATGGTACTTGCGTCCCGATTGCACGATCTCCGAGTAGATCAACGACGCGGTCGGATGCAGCGTGATCCGCGTGTCGCTCGCGAACCGTGCATGGCGATGCGGAATCAGCGGGTCGGGAAGAAACTCGAGATAGGCGCCTTCGTCGAGGGTGAGCACCTGGGTTTGCCGCGCGTAGTTGGCGTCCATCGTGTGAATCTTGGTTGCCGACTGCGTCGTGACGTGCGCTCTGGCGCCCGGTCCGAGCGCGACCTCCAGCGCCAGCCGGTCGCCCTGCAGCACGCACCCCGTCGTCGTGATCATGAACAGCCACGCCATGTCCGGCAGCGCCTCGTCGCAATGCAATGCGCGTTGCGCGAGATAGGGCGTGCGCGACTGGAGGTCGGCGAGGATCGTGCGGTCGGCACGGCGCTCGAAGCCCAGGCGCAGGAAACCGGACTTGCCCCGGGCGCCGCTGCGCATCTGCGCCGGCTCGTCGAGATAGGCGGCAAACTCCGCCGGCGGCAGGCTCGGGTCGTCCCCCGCCGCCGGCGGGGCCATTGCCAGTGCCCGCTCTACCGCGCCCATCAGGCGGGCTGCCCCGCGGGCAGCTTGAGGTCAAAAAGGAGGTCGCTGCGTATCAGGTCGACCAGCTCGGGAATACCGGCGCCGGTGCGACAGTTGGTGAACAGGAACGGCTTGTCGCCGCGCATCAGTTTCGAATCGTGCGCCATCACCTCGAGGCTGGCGCCGACGTGCGGCGCGAGGTCGGTCTTGTTGATGACGAGGATGTCCGACTGCGTGATCCCGGGGCCGTTCTTGCGCGGGATCTTGTCGCCGGCGGCGACGTCGATCACGTAGATGAAGAAATCGACCAGTGCCGGCGAGAACGTCAGCGTCAGGTTGTCGCCGCCGCTTTCGATCAGCACGACGTCGCCGTCCGGAAAGCGCGCCTCCATGTCTTCGACCGCCGCGAGGTTCATGCTCGGATCCTCGCGCACGGCGGTGTGCGGGCACGCGCCGGTCTCGACCCCCAGGATGCGTTCCTCGAGCAGGATGCCCTTGAGCGTGCGCTGGACGTGCTTCGCATCTTCGGTCGTGACCACGTCGTTGGTGATGATGAGGACCTTGATGCCCATTTCGAGCAGCCGCGGCGTGATGGCCTCCACGATCGCGGTCTTGCCCGAACCGACCGGGCCGCCGACCCCGATGCGCGTAACTTTCTTCTTCATGCTTTCGTGCTCCAGGAAATTGAGGCCTCGGAACCTATTTCAAAATTCCGGCGAACGGTCCGAGGACGCGAAGGCCCGCAGCGAGCCCCGAGATAGTACATAAACGTACAGCGAGGGGCGAGCGAGGAAACGACAAAGTCATCGGACCGTGCAGCCAATTTTGAGATAGGTTCTAGTTCATGAACAGACGCACGTGCGCCCTGACGTGGACAGCTGCAAGAATCTCGGTCAGCGGCGCGAATCCCGCCATGTCGGACAACGTTGCCGTCGCTGCCGTCCGGTAGGCCGTTTCGACGTCGCCGTTGAGCGCGTAGAGCATTTGCTGGGTGTCGACGTGACTGACCCGCATGAGGCGCACGGCTGCGCTCAGGATCGTCGCCGTCACGCCGTACTGGTGCACCACGAAGGCATCTCGCGCCGCCAAACCTTGCGCGGCAAAATTCACCGCGAGCGCCACGGGATAGCAGCCCGGCGTCGCGCCCGTCTCCACACGCTCGCGCCATGTCAGCAGCGCCGGGGAACCGGTCACCTGAGCGCCCATCTCCGTGAACTTCTTGCCCATGCGCACCGACATCGTCCGCGTCTCGCCCGAAAGCTTGCGCGCGTAGACGCGGGCGTCGATCCGCATCAGTTCGTCGACGTCGCCTGCCTGCGCGGCACGATGGGCGCAGATGAGCCCGATGCCGTCGCCGCGGCCCGCCTGCTCGACCGCGGTGCGGGTGAAGGCGAGCAGCGAGGCCGCGTCGGTGACGACGCGTTTCTGGACGGCGGATTCGAGGCCGCCTGAGAATGCGAAGCCGCCGATCGGGAAGACCGAGTCGCCGAACTGCAGCATGCGCGCAAGATGCACCGCATTGCCGGACGGCACGACGCCGTCATCGCCCGCCGTCATTGGCCGGGATCGGCGTCGGAATGCGGATGCGCGCGTACCGGCGGGCGACCATGTGCGCGCCCCGTCGCGGGGTCGATCGCGACATACCGATCGTGCGTGTGTGTATGCACTGGACCCTCGGCGCCGCCGAACAGCCGGCGCGACTCGTGCGGCGCCAGATACGGGACGATGTCGCCGCCCGGCACGAACTCGTAGCGTATGTCCTCGAAGCGATGCGTGTTCATCACCGACGCCATGACCTTGCGGTCGACGGTGAGGGGTACGAACACGCGGTTGCCCTTGACCAGCGCCGGCCAGTGCTGGTTGCCGAGCGCGTGGCCGAGCTCGATGCACGTGCGCGCCGCGACCTCCGGCGACAGCGTCGACAAGCCGTCGAGATGGATGACCATCACGTCGCGCAGGCTGATCTGCGCCACGACGGCGCGGGCACGCTGCTCGTCCCAGACCAGCACGTCACCGTCGCGCAGGAAGGCGCCGCGATCGAGCGAGACCGCGACATCGGTCCCGTCCGCCGTCTTCTTGCGAAAGCGGTTCTTCTGCGCTTCCCAATGGTCGAGCGCCAACGGCTCCACCGTGGCCGAAGCCAACCGTGCGGCCCATTGCTGCTCAGCGATATTGCCGAGTATTCGCTCGATGATGATCAAGACCGGGTCAGCTGAAGAAATATTTCTGGTTGAGGGAGGTGGTCTTCAGTGGCGGCACCGTCGCATGCACGCCGTCGACGGTGACCGCGAAGGTTTCCGGCGAGACTTCGATCTTCGGCGTTCCGGCATTGCGAACCATGTCCTTCTTGCCGATCTTGCGGGTATTTTTCACGGCGATCACCTGCCTGCTCAGATCCAGGCGCTCGGCGATATCGCCCTGATGCGCGGCCTGTGACACGAACGTCACGCAGGTATCGGACAACAGCCGGCCGTGCATGCCGAACATCGGGCGATAGTAGGTGGGCTGCGGCGTGGGCAGCGACGCGTTCGGGTCGCCCATCACCGCCCAGTTGATGACGCCACCCTTGATCACCAGCTTGGGCTTGGCGCCGAAGAAGCCGGGTTCCCACAGCACCAGGTCCGCGATCTTGCCGACCTCGACGGACCCCAGCACATGGGAGATGCCATGCGCGATGGCCGGATTGATGGTCATCTTGGCGACGTAGCGCAGCACGCGGAAATTGTCGTTCCCCGGCGCATCCTCGGGCAGCTTGCCGCGACCGCTCTTCATCGCGTCGGCTGTCTGGATGCAGCGCAGCCAGCACTCGCCGATGCGTCCCATCGCCTGCGAATCGCTCGAGAAGATCGAGATCACACCGAGATCCTGCAGCACGTTCTCCGCCGCGATGGTCTCGGCGCGGATACGGCTCTCGGTGAATGCCACGTCCGACGGAATGTCGGGGCTCAGGTGGTGGCACACCATGATCATGTCGTAGAGCTCCGCCTGCGAATTGACGCCGTAGGGGAGCGTGGGATTGGTCGACGCGGGCAGTACGTTCGGCAGTCCCGACACCTTGATGATGTCCGGCGCGTGGCCGCCGCCGGAGCCCTCGGTGTGGAAGGAGTGGATGGTGCGGCCTTCGAACGCCGCGATCGTGTCCTCGACGAAGCCCGATTCGTTCAGCGTGTCGGTGTGCATGCACACCTGGACGTCCATCTGGTCGGCCACTGTCAGCGCCGAGCGCAAGACGGCGGGTGTCGTGCCCCAGTCCTCGTGGCACTTGAAGCCGACCGCGCCGGCTTCGATCTGTTCGACCAATGCGTCCTTGCCGTGCCCGTGCCCCTTGCCCAGGATGCCGACGTTGACGGGCCAGCCTTCGAACGCGCGCAACATGTTCCGGATGTTGCCCGGTCCCGGTGTCACGGTCGTCGCATTCGAGCCGTCGGACGGACCGGTGCCACCGCCGATCAGCGTCGTCGTGCCGTTGGACAGCGCCGCATAAGCCTGTTGCGGCGAAATGAAATGGATGTGCGTATCGATGCCGGCGGCCGTCATGATGAGGTGGTTGCCCGAGATGGCGTCGGTGGCGAGGCCGAGTTCGAGTCCCGGCGTGACGCCATCCATCGTCTGCGGGTTGCCGGACTTGCCGATGCCGCAGATGCGCCCGTCCCGGATGCCGACGTCGGCCTTCAACACACCCTGCACGGCGTCGATGATCGTCACATTGGTGATGACGAGATCGGGTGGGCCGCCAGCATACGTCAGCCGATTGTCCATCCCCATGCCTTCGCGCAGGCTCTTGCCACCGCCGAACACGATTTCATCGCCGTACGCGCCGCGCAGATCGCGCTCGATCTCGACGAACAGCCCGGTGTCGGCCAGCCGAATGCGATCGCCCACTGTCGGGCCGTACAGTCCGACGTACTCGTTTCGAGAGATGGTTGCCATGTCGAGAGTCCTATCGACTTTGATGGGTGGTTCGAGTCAGCAGAAACCGGGAGGGAACTGCGACGCTTGCGTCACGGTTTGGAGCGGAAGCCGCGTTTCGCCGCCAACGCCACGGCCTTGGCCTTCGCCGCCTCGCCGGATTTGCCCGCCGTGGGACCGTCGACTAGATTGTTGAACCCGTAGACGGCGCGTTTGCCGCCGTACGGGACGAGATTGACCTTGCGCTCGTCCCCGGGCTCGAAGCGCAGGGCCGTGGACGCCGGGATATTGAGGTGCTGCCCGAATGCCGCGGCGCGATCGAATTCGAGCGCGCGATTGACTTCGAAGAAATGAAAGTGCGAACCGACCTGCACCGGCCGGTCGCCGGTGTTGCGCACGGTCAGCGTCGTCACCTTCAACTTGTCGTGATAGGAGATCGGATCCGGGTGGCACACGTACCCGCCCACCGCAACCTTCGCCGTCGCGGGATCGACGTCGGCGGCGATCCGGGGCCCCGCTTTTACTCCGGCCATGGGCTGCTCCTTGGGTTCGCGTTATTGGATCGGTGTGTGCACGGTCACGAGCCGGCTGCCGTCAGTGAACACGGCCTCGACCTGCACGATCGGGATCAAGTCGGCCACGCCGTCCATCACGTCGTCCTTGGTGAGGGCGGCGCGCGCATCCTTCATGACTTCCTCGATGGACTTGCCCGCGCGCGCGCCGTCGAGCGCGTTGGCAGAGATCACGGCGACGGCCTCCGGATAGTTGAGCTTGATGCCCTTGGCTTTGCGCTTCAACGCCACCTCGGCCATCATGTAGATGATCAGCTTGTCGAATTCCCGCGGTGTCAGTTGCATTGCGCCATCTCCGCCTGGTCGTGATGCCGGTTGTAGGATAATCGCACAACATGACACGCGCAAGGCGCCGCATTGCCTCATCAGAAATCTGAGTGAAATTGATTCGTTGCCTCATCTAATCTTACTGTGTCACTCATGGAGTTTCTCGGTTGCGTCGCGACCGCAACAGGGGCAGCGTTGCAAGGTTTCAGCGATGACGGCGGCGATGTGCCAG
>Ga0209048_10004656_pt1 | contig 13094 bp, 8 predicted proteins | sample FrelakmetCRP12CR_FD_187146 | JGI IMG/M metagenome (GOLD analysis project Ga0209048, IMG submission 187146) | Freshwater lake sediment microbial communities from the University of Notre Dame, USA, for methane emissions studies - CRP12 CR (SPAdes)... | ecosystem: Environmental > Aquatic >... | reverse complement strand
ATTTTGAGGCCCGGGATCATGTAGAGCATATCTCCCATGCCGAGAAGCTTCTCCGCTCCCATGGAGTCAAGGATAGTCCGCGAATCAATCTTGGAGGTAACCTGAAACGATATCCTCGCCGGGAAGTTCGCTTTGATCAACCCCGTTATCACATCAACCGAAGGCCGCTGAGTCGCCAGTATAAGGTGAATCCCTGAGGCCCTCGCCATCTGCGCAAGCCGTGCGATCGCGTTTTCGACATCCGCCGGAGCGGTGAACATTAGGTCTGCAAGTTCATCGATGAAGACGACGATGTAAGGAAGTCGTTCCGACGGGGCTACCTGCCGGTTGAAATTTTCTATGCTCCTTGTCCCTTGTTCCGCAAGGAGCCGGTAACGCCGCTCCATTTCGAGCACCATCTTCTTTAGGGCATCCGAGGCGTCTTTTGGACTTGTGATGACTGGTGAGATGAGATGGGGGATATCGGAATAGGCGGAAAGTTCGAGCAGTTTCGGGTCAATCATAAGCATCTTGATTTCGTTCGGCGTAGCCTTATAGAGCATGCTTGTGATCATTGCATTGATGGAAACGCTTTTCCCTGAACCGGTAGCACCGGCGACCAAAAGATGGGGCATCCGCGCCAAGTCTGTGACCACCGGGTTACCGAAGATATCTTTTCCAAGGGCAAGGGTAAGCAGTGAGGAGCTTTTCTGGAATGCTTCGGATGAGATGATCTCCTTGAGCGAGACAGAGGCGCGCTGCCGGTTTGGCACTTCCAGACCGATCGTGGCCTTGCCGGCAATGGGATAAACCCTGATGCTGGGCGCTCTGAGCGACAGAGCGAGGTCATCGGAGAGCGAGACGATCCTGTTTATCTTCACGCCGGCCGCCGGTTCGAACTCAAACATCGTAACTACCGGCCCCGGATGGGCCTGCTTGATCTTGCCCATGACGCCGAAGTCGGCGAGCTTTCGTTCGAGTCCCGAAGCTGCAGACATTAGTTCTTCTTTTGTGGGACCGGCAACCTCCTCCGGGTCTTTGAGAAATTCGAGAGGCGGCAGTTGGTAGCCTGTTTCGTCGGTTTTTCTTATCACCGGACGCAGAGGAATCACCGTTCTTGTTTTAGTCTCACGTATGGTAAATTCTTCGGGATGTTCTTCGTCGATATCGAACTCTGGTTCATCGTGCTCTGCAACAGGCATCTCCTGCGCCTTCTTTTCTTTGTTCCTCTCGACAATAAAGGAGATGATCGAGACGGGGCTAATGAGGATGAGAGCAACGGCAATGAGCGCGACGCAGAAGATGTAAGCACCCACCATCGACAGCAATCCCTCAAAGACATTGAAAAGAAGCAGCCCGATGAGCCCTCCCGAGGGGTCGAAAGAGCGTGAGGTTGTCTGCGAAATCAGTTCCACCAGCATCGCAAGGGCCGGGATGAGCAGAAGAGCTCCCAGGCTGTGGAAGACATTTCGCTCCTTACCGAGGATTTTCCTTGTCCCAAAAATGAACAGGAAAACCGGAATGAGATATCCCGGAAATCCGACGGCCTGCACTATCAGGTCCGAAAGATACGCGCCGACAATTCCCCCATAATTCTGAACCGGACCATTCGAGTAGGTAGAGAACGAGGGATCCCATTTGTTGAAGGAGCCCAGAGCAATGGCGAGATAAATGCTCCCCAGGATCGCCAGGACGCCGATGATCGCACTTGTTTTGTGATGTTGGCGGCCTTGGCCGCTGATGTTTCTACCACCGGGGGATCGTGTCCTGGTGCGGAGTGGTCCAGCGGCGCTCTCCTCTTCCGCCTCCCTTATTGTCCTGTCAACCATACTAGTATTATAGCAGCAAGGGCAAAACGATAGTATACAAATGCATCGAAGTGGTGGGTCCTGAGAAAATTTAGCAAAAAACGGATTGCGAAGACCCCCGAAATTGCAGCAGTTATGACTCCAATCACGAATACATCAAGCCGGTAACCGTCAGAATGCATGAGCACTTTCCTCCCTTCCCATAGGGTTGCGCCCCCGATAAGCGGCGTCGAGACGAGGAAGGAAAATCGTGCCGCACCCTCCCTTGTAAGATTGGTGAAAAGACCCGTCGACATTGTGATGCCTGAGCGCGAAACGCCAGGTATGAGGGCAAGTATCTGTGCGATACCGATAGCGAGCGCGTCGCTCCATGAAGGCGTAGCTTTGGAGTGTGCGGCATGGCTGGCAGCATAGCGGTCGGCATAGAGCATGACGCAACCAAAGACAATGAGGGAAAGGGTGATAACAAGCGGGCTACGGAGCTCATGCTCGACTATTTTTTGCAGGACAAGGGCTGCAATGCCGGCCGGGACAGCAGCGATCATGACTGTCACCAGGTTGCGCCGGTCCTTTGTGAGCATGTCAATCCACTCCCTGTAAAAGCAGAGCAATAGCGCAATAAGAGTACCCCCGTGCAGGGCCACATCAAATGCCAGGGTATCGATCTCCCCACACCACCCGAAAAGGCGAGGGATAAGAATAAGATGGGCTGTGCTGCTGACAGGAAAGAATTCGGTAATTCCCTGAACAATGCCAAGGACAATAGCTTGCAATATTTCAGAATCCAATATGGCCTCCACGAGTGACTATGTATTTAAAGTGTAGAAATTAGGATACCGCATAAGGCAGTAAAAAATGAAGATCAGGCGATCTCTTGTGCTTGTTGCTTTGAAATTAGCTTCTCTGCTGCTTCCATGTCCCGTGCAGTATTTTCAGCAGGCATGATAAGACCTTATTATTTTTCATGATCTATCTGCGGCTTTCCCCCTATTCTTGCATTTAAATATGATGCAGCAATTATAATCCTCTCATGAGTTCCTTCTGAAACAATATTAACGCCATCATCGGCTAACAGACGCCCCATGAAGCCCTACGGTAGGCCTGCCGCCGCGGTGCATTCCCTAATCCAGGCTACCTGTGATAGTTTGTAACGGTGACATCATTCAGGCGAGGGCAAGATATTTCCATGGAGTGTCGATCTTTCACCGTGATATTGCAATGGTGCTTTCGCGAGTGTTTGCTGTAAACTATTTGCACATTCTCTTGTAATCTGACAAGTCCGGCAGTCTGGATATCGGCGGGGGCATGGTCAAACCTCGATGACGTGGTGTTATGCTGAGGTGAACAGTATCCCGGGAGGCCGCACAACAAGAGGTACATGATAATAATAAGGATTGGAATAATTATAATTTAACTTATGTGTGAATTGTATGTCATAATGGGAAACTAATATAGGTTGAAACTGGTTTTTTTAATCATATGATTCTATTATCCTTGGAGGAGAATCATGAACTTTTACACTAAATCATTATTTGAACACTTTTGTAATAGGCGATTTTTCCTAAAAGCATCCTTTGTTGCCTTTTCGTCGCTATTTGCTAGCCCGGCTTTTTCTAATGCAAGAAGAATGTTACCTGAGGGAAAGATTACGCTTTTGAATATTCATACTAATGACAAAGTCACTGTGAAATATAGAAACGCATCCGGCCAATATGATCCTGATGCATTAGAGGAGCTCAACTGGATTCTGAGGTGTCATCATACAGGACAAGTGATCGAAATGGATACGGATGTGATCGAATTCGTAAATCTAGTAGATAAGAGATGTGGAGGCAGTAACGAAATCCACATAATCTCTGGCTACAGATCGCCAGAATACAATAAGCTGCTAATAAATGAAGGCAGACATGTTGTTAAAAATAGTCTGCATTTAGCGGGGAAAGCTATTGATATAAGAATATGCGGCGTGGACCTCCGCAAACTCAGGGATGAGGCACTTAACTTGAAATTGGGCGGAGTCGGCTATTATAAAGAATCAGATTTTGTCCACTTGGATTCCGGCAGATTTAGAACCTGGTGAGCTCTGTAATAAACAAGGGAATTGCTGCACTTGTTGTCATAATTGTTTTTTTGTGTACTGGTAGTATTTCTTCCGAAAGTAATTCATACAGTCCGGTCCCGGATAGCAAACTTGCCCTGCTCATAAAAAAAAGAATAATCCAAGTAATCGCGCCGTCAAAAAAAACCATCTGGGGAGAACAGGTGCACTCTGTGGTTCTCGTGGAGAGCTTCTATAAGGCAAGAGACTATGAGCCCGCATGGAGCCATGATGGCCACCTGATCCAGGTTGAGATGCTCCTAAATGCGGTAGAAGAAGCCTATGGTGATGGGCTCTCGCCGGCTTATTACCACCTCAGCCGTATAAGGTCTTTTGTAGACAGTACGGGAGAAAAATTGTTCCCAGATCCGAATCGTCTTGCCGATCTGGACATACTGTTAACAGATGCCTTTATCACTCTGGGTTGTCACCTTTCTGCCGGATGTGTGAACCCGGTAACTGCTGCTTCAGAATGGTTTGCAAAGGGAGGCAAGGTCAATGTGTCATCCCTCCTTGAGCAGGCAATCACGAAAAAACAGATACGTGAGGCATTGATGGGGCTGCGCCCTGAAAAGGGCATCTATACCCGGCTCAGAAGGGCCCTCGCACAGTACAGGGAATTATCATCAAAGGGCGAATGGCCGCGGTTATCGGCCGGTCCCTCTATGAGAAGAGGTTATCAGTCCATCCGTGTCGTGGAGCTGAGAAAGAGGCTTGCCGCTTCAGGCGATCTAAGTGGGGATTGGGCAACAGGAGGGTATATATTTGATGACATGCTGGAACAGTCATTAATCATCTTTCAGAAACGTCATGGGCTTAAGGCGGATGGCGTTGTTGGGCGTGACACGCGCAATGCTCTTAACGTTCCCCTCAAGCAACGGATACGTCAAATGGAATTGAACATGGAAAGGCTGCGATGGATACTTGGTAATCTGGAGGAGCGCTTCATCGTTGTCAACATCGCGGATTTTCAACTGTACCTTATTGAAAAGGATAAGCCAGTCCTCTCCATGAATGTAGTGGTAGGAAAGCCCTACCAGAGCACTCCTATTTTTACAGCGAAGATGACTTACATCGTAATCAATCCTTCGTGGAATATTCCCGATAGCATTGCTCGGAAGGAGATCCTTAAGAAGATCGTGAAAAATCCTCGGTATCTTGCCGAACAAAGCATTGAAGTCGTGGAGGGCAGGGGACCTCGAGAACGGGCGATAGAACCCGATACCATAGACTGGTCGAGGATGACTGAAGAGGATTTGCCATACAGGTTTCGCCAGAAGCCCGGTCCCCTGAATGCTCTTGGACAGTTGAAGTTTATGCTTCCAAACAGATTTGATGTCTATCTCCATGACACCCCCGCCAAGCGTCTGTTTTCGGAGAATGTGCGTACCTTCAGTCACGGATGCATTCGCATTGAAAAACCCATCGAGCTGGCCGAGTATTTGTTGCGGGACGACCCTCGCTGGACAAGAGCTGCATTAAGCGCTGCGATGGGTACAGGTACTGAGCAAGTCGTTCAGATCCCGTGGCCCCTGAATGTCCATTTCCTGTATCTTACGGCCTGGGTTGATGAGGGAAACACTCTTGAGTTTAGAAATGACATCTATGGAAGGGACAAGCTCCTCGATGAGGCTCTTCGCAAGAAGCCGTACATTCGGTGATCGTAAATATTGATAGTTAAGAGAAGGTAAACAATGGGACTTTACGATTTGACGTTTTACGATGTGATCTGTCGGAACGCAACCTGTTATAAGAACAAACCTGCCTGGTTTGAAGTTGACGACAACCGTGAACTGACATTTGCCCAGTATAAAGAGCAGGTGGATCATCTTGCCTGCGGCCTTCAGAAGCTCGGTATTCATCATAGAGACCGCATTGGCGTTATCAGTAAAAACAGTATGGAATACTTTCTCCTGTATGGCGCAGCAGGAGCTATCGGGGCTATTATGCTGCCGTTGAACTGGAGACTTTCCGTTAATGAAATTGTATTCAATCTGAAGGACGGCGAACCCAAAATCATTTTTGCTAGTCCGGAATATCATGCCACGATAAATGAATGCCGCGATCAACTCTCTACGGCGAAGACCTTTTGCAGCCTCAAGTCCGGAACTGATGGGTTTGAGGATTTCAGTGCACTGCTGGCAAATAACAGCGATTTTACTCGGGCAGATATTTCTTCAGATGACGGTTTCGTGATTATTCATACGGCGGCCATCGCGGGAAGACCTCGGGGTGCGTTGCTCAGTCATGGTAATGTGTTGTGTTCGAACATGCATTTCAATTACTATTTGAAAATCACCCCGGCTGACGTACATCTGAACCTGCTTCCCATGTTTCATGTGGCCGGCTTGTGCACTGCGACCAGTGCGTTCCATGCAGGGGCACTGAATGTCAATATGAGCAGATTTGATGCTGAGAAGGCGGTGAATCTCATCGAAGAAAGGAAAGCCTCTTTCCTTTTCGACTTCACACCTATACTTTCCAATATTTTAGAGCAACAAAAAAAATCAGGGAAAAGTATTTGTTCTCTCAGAGCCGTCATCGGGCTGGATGTTCCTGAAACAATAGAGAAATATCAGGAGATATCAGGAGGGATATTTTACTGCATGTACGGTCAGACTGAAACTTCGTGTTTGGCGACAGTCAGTGCTTATAATGATTGCCCAGGTGCCGCAGGACGAACTATTGTTCTCGGAGATGTGCATTTGGTAGATGACACTGATAAGCAGGTTCCGACGGGGCAATCGGGAGAAATAATCCTGCGAGGTCCCATGGTTTTTCGAGGGTATTGGAACATGCCGGATGACAATTCCTACACCTTCCGCAACGGTTGGCACCACACGGGAGACCTCGGTCGTTTTGATGAAGCAGGCTTTTTATGGTATGCGGGGCGCAAGCCTGAGAAAGAACTTATCAAACCCGGCGGGGAAAACGTCTATCCGGCAGAAGTCGAAAATGCTGTGCTTCAACATCCGGCGGTGGAAAAATGCGTGGTGATCGGGGTGCCGGATCCAAAATGGAAAGAGGGTATCAAGGCTGTATGCCAATTAAGGACCGGAATGAGCCTGACAGCAAAAGAGTTGGTCACATTCGTCGCTTCAAAAATTGCCAGTTACAAAAAGCCTCAGTATGTTGAGTTTATATCAGAAATTCCAGTTCGAAGCGATGGTACCGCAGACCGAGCAAAAGTTAAAGAATTGTACGGCGGTTTGCAGAAGAGATGATTTATGTGTGTCCACGGATGCCAATGGATGGGCTGCAGGGAGATACCGTGGTGTGCTGGCAAGATACCAGGGCATATCTGCAGATAATCAAGTAATTCAGTGACGGAGAATAACAAATGGAGCTAAAGTATCAACCTCCTCATAATTCTCTACTTTCTGGTCATATATCCCCTGTAAAGTAAAGGCGTGTGATTGTGCATGCGTCTGCACTGCAATTTATACGTAGAAACAGGACGGGGTATCATATTTATTCCTGGGAATCGAGTTGATGGGGATGATTGAAATAAGAATTCATGGCCGGGGTGGACAGGGAAAAATTGCGGCAGCCGGGCTTTTAGGCATAGCGTCTGGGATCCCCGGTATTTTAATGCCGGGATATAAACCATGCCTTTTTATGGTTAAAAGTTAATACGGGTGATCTAACATTCTCTGGGGCATAAGGTTCATATGACTCTGAGAGCTTATGGGTATCGCGTCTATCCGACAGTCCGCATGTAATTTGGGATGTATTTCGCGGCAGTATTACAGGTGTAATAGGCATCTTGGGGGTTCCTGCAATCCTGGTACCTATTTTGGACTACTCCTGCCTAAAGGTTTGCCCGGAATTTCTCTCCCCTTTGATCAACTGGTTAGTCTGCTTCTATGCGCTTCTCAACGTTATACCCCAAGGGGCCTTCCATGATGGATACTCCGTTTCTCTCATTGTAGTAGCGGAGGTCCTTATCTACGAAGACATGCAGGGGAGAAACCTCTATTGAGCCATTAGGAGTTTCTTTGAGAACAGAAACGAGGGCGTCAGCAGCAGGCTCAATCTCAGCGGCTACATACTCCGCCGTGGGTGGCCAGTGAACCTTGCGGTGGTATATTTGTCCCTTTGCCGTCACAATAACACCATTTACTCGCGCAGTGATGAAGTGTACGTCGGCGGATCTCAGATCGTATCCGCTTGTCTTGCGTTTCATGAAGATCTCAATGTCGGCACCCTTGGGGTCATCAACGAAAGTGATGTTCGTTGCAAACCTCTTGGCCAGCGCTGCTTTGATGAACTCCGTGTAATTGACGGTGCGGAATTGCTGCTTTCCACGTGGCTCCTCATTCACCTCATAGGGAGCAACATATGCCTTGTACTTTGCTGACGCAGGAGCGCCTGCTGCGTAAGGCTTCGGGACTACCGTAAGATGATAAACATTAGCGTCCTCTGTTAGCTGCACGCGGTCCGCATGGGCACATCCGGTCAGCACCATTGCAATAACTGCCAATACGGTCATTAAAGTTACTTTCTTCATTCTTTTCTCTTCCCATCCCTAAAGTGCACATAACCCGTATATTTGGAACATCTCTCTTCAGCGATAGCACGTACAGTGAAACCGTCAAAACCAGGAAATGCTTGGTCGGTAAAGATCATGTCGAATCCGCCCTGCTCGATCGCTGAGGTAAGTTCATCAAGTGTTGCTACCCGAAATGTATCGCAGGAGATTTCGGCTTCCTCAAGGGCAGCAGGAAGGTATTCAGCGTCACGAGGATCCTCTCCCGGGTTCGGGATTTTCAAAGGTGATGTCATCCGTGGATCTCCTTGCCCATATAGAAATCTCGAAAACAAATGAAATTGCTACGCCAGATAATTTAAGTATTATAGCTTAAATTTATCCTTTTTTTACTCTAGACTTCCATGATGATTGGCATGATCATGGGTCTCCTGTCCATAGTGTTTCTCAAATACTTCTTGAGGGTCGATCTCAATTTTGCTTGGATCAAAGAGGTGTCGGAGATGATATCGTCTTCGATGTTCGTCAAGGTGTCGGCCATAAGATCGCGGACTTCGCTGATGATCTCCTGAGAGACATCTTCAAAGACGAAGCCCCTCGAAATAATTTCCGGCCCGGATATGATCTTTTTTGTTAGTTTTTCAATGCCTACGAGAATGATCACGATCCCGTCATGGGCGAGCCGCCTCCGGTCACGGAGCACGATATCCTCGACGCCGCCGACATCCCTTCCGTCGATGAATACACGCCCGGAATTAACCTTCCCCCTTGTAGTGGCGCCGTTGGCGGTTATCTCTAGGACCATGCCGTCTTCGAGGATGAAAATGTTCTCTTTCGGTATGCCGGACTTGTCGGCTAGTTTGTAATGATACTTCAGATGGCGATATTCGCCGTGGATCGGCATGAAATACTTCGGTTTTACCATGTTAATCATCAACTTCAGTTCCTCTTTCGATGCATGACCCGAAACGTGGATATCCGAAACCTTCTCATACTTGACATCGGCGCCCCTTCTCATCAGGTGATTGATGATTTTGCCGATGGAGCGCTCGTTGCCGGGGATAATTTTTGCCGAAAGGATGACCGTATCGCCCTCCTTGATCTTGATCTGCTTATGTTCGTCAATCGCGATCCGCGAAAGCACGCTCATCGGCTCACCTTGGCTGCCGGTGGTGATAATCACCACCTGATCATCGGGCAGGTCCCTGAGCGCCTCCATCCTGACCCAGATGTCAGGCGGCATCTTCAAATAGCCCAGTTCGAGCGCAATGCCGGCATTCGACACCATGCTCTTGCCGCACATAATAACCTTGCGGCCATGCTGGACCGCCACGTCTATAGCCTGCTGAATCCTGTGGATATTCGATGCAAAGGTTGCAATGATAATCCTTCCTTTCGTTTTCGCGAATATATCCTCAAAGGCCCTCCTCACTTCCCTTTCGGAAAACGTGAATCCCCCTTTTTCAGCATTGGTGCTATCGGACAGCATCAGCAGGGTCCCATTCTCTCCGTACTCGGTAAATTTGTGGAGGTCCATTAGTTCACCATCTACGGGGGTCGGGTCAAGTTTGAAATCGCCGGTATGGATGATGCTGCCCAAGGGGGTCTGTATTGCCAGACCGACGCCATCGACAATGCTGTGGGTAACCCGTATGAATTCAATCTTGAATTGTCCCAGGGTTATGATATCGCGCGGCTTGACGGGGATAAGCTGGATATCGAGGAGGTTATGCTCGTTGAGTTTCTCCCTGACGAGGGCGAGCGTGAGGGCTGTACCGAAGACCGGTACGTCAATCTCTTTGAGCAGAAAGGGCAGGGCGCCGGTATGGTCTTCGTGCCCATGGGTAAGGATAATCCCTTTTACTTTTTCCCTGTTGTCAAGGATATATGAATAATCCGGTATGACGATGTCGACGCCGAGCATCTCCTCTTCAGGGAACATGAGTCCGGCATCGACGATGATGAGGTCATCGGCATACTGAAAGACGGTCATATTCAGGCCGATCTCTTCGACGCCCCCCAGAGGGATGATAAGGAGAGAGCCGGCCTCTTTCAGATCAGGAGGTGCATGCATAGTTAATCCCAATAAAATATATTATTCCTATTCCTTTGTAAAGGGCTATTATGAAAGCTTCTTCCGTTTAAGCCTCAATGAGTTCGTTACTACTGAAACCGAGCTGAAGGACATGGCAGCCGATGCAATCATCGGATTGAGCAGGGGACCGCCGAAAAGATAGAGTATGCCGGTAGCCACCGGGATTCCGACAATATTATAGATGAAAGCCCAGAAAAGATTCTGCTTAATCGTTCTTATCGTGAGCCTGCTCAGCCTGATGGCATCCACGAGGGATTGCAGACTCCCCTTTATGAGGGTAATATCCGATGCCTCGATGGCGATATCGGCACCCGTGCCGACAGCGATTCCCACGTCCGCTGAGGCGAGGGCTGGCGCGTCATTGATCCCGTCGCCCACCATCGCAGTTATCTTGTGTTCGGACTTTACCTGTTTGACAATTTCAGTCTTCTGGTCCGGGAGCACTTCGGCATAGTATCTTATGATGCCCACTTGCCGGGCAATTGCCTCGGCGGTATTCCTGTGATCACCGGTCAGCATTATCACTTCAATCCCCATCGAAGAAAGTTCGCTGATAGCCGCGGCCGAATCTTCCTTGACGGCATCGGCTATAGCAAAGATGGCCACCAGTGCTTTATTTGTAGCCATAAATACCGGAGTCTTGCCCTCGCAAGAGAATCTTTCTGCAATGTCTTTTGCCGACGTGAGGTCGACACCTTCGTCGATCAGGAGCCTTTCATTGCCGATGATCACTTCTACGTCCCTGGTGTTTTCGGCAATCATTGCCTTCACGCCGCCGCCCGATACGGAAGTGAATGCCACGGGATCAGGGATGTTGATGTGCTTTCCCTGAGATTTTCTGACGATCGACTTTCCCAGAGGATGCTCGGATAACTTTTCAGCCGAAGCGGCAATCCGCAGGATGTCGGAGAAGTTTCTTGATTCGCGGATCTTCATATCAACAATATCGATTACTTCAGGCTCTCCTTTAGTGATAGTGCCTGTTTTATCGAGGATGACCGCCTTTATTTTATGGCAAAGTTCGAGGGCCTCTGCATTGCGTATGAGTATGCCATTTTCGGCCCCTTTACCAGTGCCGACCATTATTGCTGTCGGTGTGGCGAGTCCAAGGGCGCAGGGACAGGCAATGATAAGGACGGCGATGAAATTCATCAGGGCCAGGGCGAAGGACGGCTGCGGCCCCCAAAAAAGCCAGACGGCAAAGGTGATCGCAGCGACAGCCAGAACCACCGGGACAAATATGGACGCTATTTGATCGGCGAGCCGTTGGATAGGAGCCTTGCTCCCCTGCGCTTCTTCAACAAGTTTGATGATCCTTGCGAGCGAGGTCTCCTTGCCGACGCGCAGTGCCCTGAATCTTAAGCTGCCGACTTTATTGATGGTGCCGCTGAAGACCATGGCGCCCTGACTCTTTTCGACAGGCAGGCTTTCTCCAGTGAGCATTGATTCATCGACCGTCGAATCCCCGGCGATAACCTCGCCATCAACAGGCAGTCTTTCTCCGGGATGTACGACGACGATATCGCCGATCGTCACTTCTCCGATGGCTATCTCTCTTTCCCTGTCTCCTCGCAGAACAATAGCTGTTTTTGGTTGCAAGCCCATGAGTTTCCTGATCGCCTCTGAAGTCTTTCCTTTTGCGCGCGCTTCGAGAAGCCTGCCCAGGAGAATAAGCGTGATGATAGTTGCCGATGTATCGAAATAAACGTGGGGCGCAATTCCACCCCGGGAGAAAAACTCAGGGGCGAACGTTGCCGCAACGCTGAAGAAATAGGCTGCATTGGTTCCGATGCTTATGAGGGTATTCATATTCGTCGCTTTGTGTCTGATTGCCGAAATGGCCGCCCTGTGAAACCTCATTCCGGCCCAGAACTGGACAGGGGTAGCGAGCACAAACAAGATAATCCAATTGGAAATGAGCGGAAGGCTGATCATACTGCCAATAATTACGGGAGCCGCGAGCAGTGCGCTGACGAGGAAGCGCATCCTTAATGCTTCATACTCTTTTTTGCGGGTTTCGCGCTCCGTGTCGACAAATTCTTTCGTTACCATTTGGGCCCGATAGCCGGCATCTGCGATCACCTGTTTGAAGTCCTCAAAGCCGGTAATTGTGGGCACATATTGGATGGACGCTTTTTCGGTTGCGAGATTCACGGTGGCATCGACAACCCCATAGATGCCTTTCAAAGCCTTTTCAACCGCGCTGACACAAGCAGCGCAGGTCATACCGCTTACGGCGATATCGATTTTGTTTGTGCCGACTCCATAGCCTTCGCTTTTTACGGCATTGATAATTGCAGGTAACATAGCCGGAATGTCGGACTCTTTGAATTCGATCGTTGCCCGCTCGAGAGGAAGGTTGACGACAGTGTTTTTGACACCTTCAAGCCGCTTCAGAGCCCGTTCGACAGCCGACGAACATGCAGCGCACGTCATTCCGGTGACTGGGATGTCTATTTTATTCGGCATCATCAGAAAGCATTAGCAAGGCGGTTCGTTGTCTCCGCCATGACCTTAGAATTTCACCTTCGGCGCTTCCTTTTCTGATGCGGGTATTTCATAATAGGCCGCAGGCTGCACGCCGGCTACGGACGCAATGATGCTCCCGAATACGGTCCTCCGGTA
>Ga0209048_10004655_pt1 | contig 13104 bp, 16 predicted proteins | sample FrelakmetCRP12CR_FD_187146 | JGI IMG/M metagenome (GOLD analysis project Ga0209048, IMG submission 187146) | Freshwater lake sediment microbial communities from the University of Notre Dame, USA, for methane emissions studies - CRP12 CR (SPAdes)... | ecosystem: Environmental > Aquatic >... | reverse complement strand
GCAGGACAGATGGGCGAGGGAAGGGCAACCGCAGGACTCAAATATTCGGCAATGATGCTTTTTATCGCGTGGGTGACGTTCCGGTTTTTCATTTAACTCTGGTGTGCGAACAGAATCCAACCCCGGTTTAAAAACCGGGGACTTTATCCGTCTTTTAAAAAGTATGCCGTCCTGATAACTTCTCATATCCTCCCTTGCATATCGAAGACACCCTGACGGATCTCGTCTCACATTCTCACTGACCAATAGTCGCGGCGAATACTTTTTTCCCGCCCTTGATGAATAGCGATAGTGACCGGGCGGGTGTTCTGGGATTATCACCTTTAGGGGTGTCTACCGTGGCAGAGGGTCAATTGCCGATTGGAGAAAAATTTCTGAAAGATATTTTAATTCATCACAGCGACGGCGCCAAAACACCTGCGGTCGTAAACGTTACAACGTGAAGAAATTTTTTGGATGAATCACAATGCCGGAAAACTTTTAAAATCTTAATTCCACAAGACCCGGTGCGTCTTCAGTAACTTATGTCTATCAAGAGCGATATTGAGCGATATTAAGGATAAAAACAGGATTGCCGGAAAAATCAGGAAATATTATCCACACTGTATCCCTTTACCGTGAGCAGATCTTTTACACGATCACGGTGATTGCCCTGAAGTTCGATTGAATTTCCCTTGACCGTTCCACCGCAGGCGAGTTTTCCTTTCATGAATTTTGAGAGATCCTCAAGGTCAATATCTGTCGGGTCGAGGCCTTCGATGACGGTCACTTCTTTTCCATACCGGCGTTTGTTGACTTTGACATTGATCCTCTGCTGTTCCTTTGCTACCTCCTCACAAATACATAATTCTGTAGGTAGACCACACGTCGGACAAATCCCACCAATCATTATGTTATTTTTATCGTTTCTGTTTATTTATTCCTTTACATTGCCGGACAAGTTATTTCCTGTCATTTGAAAAAAGAAAAGCCGGACTATCGCCTTTTTTATGAAGGCTGCATCAATATATTTCTGGCATGTCAGTCTTCGTGGTCGGCACCGCATCCCATGCAGGAAAGAGCGTGACCGTTGCTGCAATCTGCCGAAGCATGATAAACCGTGGAATCAGCGTAGCACCATTCAAGTCCCAGAACATGAGCCTGAACTCGAACGTGACGCCCGATGGCGGGGAGATCGGGATGGCACAGGCGATGCAGGCTCAGGCAGCACGGATCACTCCCAGAACCGATATGAACCCGATCCTGTTAAAACCCAAAGGTGACTGTATATCTCAGATAGTTCTTTTCGGGCGCCCGTATAAGGATGTGCCAATTACTGACTATTACCTTGAAACGGATCGTCTTCTGAATCTCGCAGTGGAGGCATATCATCGTCTTAAAAACGATTTCGGGCAGGTTATTGTAGAGGGCGCCGGTGGTGCCGCGGAACTCAATCTCTACGACCGCGATATCGCCAATATCAGGCTTGCCCGGGTGCTCGCGATCCCCATAATCCTTGTTGCCGATATCGAACGGGGGGGGGTCTTTGCCCAGATCCTCGGGACACTCGATCTCCTTCCCGATGACGTGAGACCACTTGTACGGGGTATCATCATCAACAAATTCCGCGGGGATCCTGCACTATTTGAGGATGGCATCACCATGATCGAACAGCGTGCGGGGATTCCCGTTCTTGGCGTCGTCCCCTATTTTGATATCCCGCTGCCAAGTGAAGACTCCCTCTCTATAGCCGACAAAAAAACCCGGGCCAGCGCGATACGTATTGCGGTTGTCCGCCTCCCCCATATCTCAAACTTTACGGATTTTGAACTGCTCGAACGGCATGCTGCGGTGGAGTATGTCCCGCTTGATATATCCCTTGATGGTTATGACTGTGTAATCGTGCCCGGCACCAAGAACACGGTGGAGGATCTCATGCGGCTTGAACAGAGCGGAATGGCAGACGAGCTGCGCAGGTCTCGGGCACGTAACATCCCCATCATCGGCATCTGCGGCGGGTACCAGATGTTGGGTACGCAGATTATTGATTCCGGTGTTGAATCACATGCCGGCACATATGCAGGGCTCGGCATGCTGGACTGCGTTACCCGGTTTGGTCCCTATGAGAAAAAAATCCGACAGGTACACCGGCATGCCTGCAATGTCCCACCCATCCTGTCCTCAATAGGGGATGTGACCGGGTACGAGATCCACATGGGGGAGACAGAAGCAGGAAATGACCGTGAGGCTTTTATTGGTGATGGCAGGGTAACGGAGGATGGGCTGGTTTTCGGCACGTATATGCATGGGCTTTTTTCAAACCCGTCAGCAGTAAATGCGATCCTGTCATACATCGCAATACAAAAACAGTTAGAGTTCACTCCGATACCCCAAGATTCACCGGATCCCTATGACGAACTCGCTGCACTCTTTGAAGAGTACGTCAATATGGATGCGATCTCCGCCCTCGTGACCGAACAATAATGATCCCTGCCGGGTCACGAAGGGGGTTTCCTCTGCTACCCGATGATATTTGCGATGGAGTGAAATCCTTCACCCTGCCTGTCCGCGCATTTCACTGCATCGACATTTTTAAGATTCACTTCTTCAGTCACCCGGCACTGCAGGCAGTAGGCAAGTGAGGGGGACTTCACAAACCTGCCCTGTACCAAAAATTCCCGTGCATGGATACAGAACCGGCAGTGGTCGACAGGCTCCTCCTTGTCAGAAAGACATTGCACCTTCTCGTCTAAGACCGGAAGTACACGGTACTTGTCATCACTCATCGCTGGATATTCTCCTGAGAAGTTCCTTATCAGTATAGTTAAAACGATCCAGCACAAAAACCTCTGTATGAAGGTGTGTATCATGTGCGGCGGTGAGGGTACCCGCCTGCGCCCTCTCACATTTGAGCGGCCGAAACCCTGCATCCCTATTGTAAACCGCCCATCCATCGAACATCTGGTTACACACCTGTCCAATCTTGGGTTTGGCGATGTGGTCATCACCCTTGGCTATCTCGGTACGGCAATCGAGGAAGCGCTTGGCGACGGTTCGCTGTTCGGGACCACGATAACCTATGTCCGGGAAAAGAATAAACTGGGAACTGCAGGCAGCGTGAAGAACGCCCAGAAATATCTTGACGGGCAGGATTTCCTTGTAGTTGGCGGGGACCATGTCACTGACCTGAATGTTCTGGAATTTTACCGTGCGCATAAAAAGGAGAAGGCATCTGTTTCGATTGGGCTTATCAGCATCGACGAACCGGGCGATTACGGTATTGCCGAGATCGATGTCAGATACGTGATAAAGAGGTTTAAGGAAAAACCGGCACCGGGGGAAATTTTTTCAAACCTTGCAAGCACCGGGATGTACGTCTGCAGCCCCTCTGTCTTTGATGCTATTCCGGCGGGAAAGAAATTCGATTTTGCACGAGATCTTTTCCCGGAGATGATGAAAGGGGGACACATACTGAAAGGCTGGCTTGCGCGTGGGAACTGGACGGATGTCGGGAGCCCGCACTCGCTTCGGCATGCGGAACGCTGGATGCTAGCAGGTATGGCATCAACGACAATCAACGGTGATCTCTCCATGCGGGGTGCGTATGTCCAGGGCCCTGTCCAACTGGGTGATGCAGTCACGTTAGGAAAGAACTCGAGGATCATCGGTCCGGTGGCGATCGGTGCCGGTACGACAATCGGGAACAACGTTCTTATCGGGCCGTATACCAGCATTGGCGAAAAATGCATCCTGAGAAATAACGCAAAAGTGTTTTCCTCTTCAATCTACAACCGTGTCATTATCGCTGCGAATACTACGATTAGCGGGAGCATAATCGATAATGACACCCATATCGGCGAGGAGTGCAGTATCGAGAATGACACGGTCATCGGACCACGGGTGGTATTGCGGGACAAGGTGGTCGTTCATTCAAAGACCCGGCTCTGGCCCGAAGTGGTTGTTCCTGATGGGAGTATTATTAAAGAGCATATGCTCAATGAAAAATTTGATGTGAGCTGCGAGGGATCCTAACCTCTCTTTGCGAGCCGGTGCGTAAGTGCAACGAGCGGGTGGCGTGCATAGTCGAGCACTTGGATGTCGTCCAATGTCCGCAAATTCATCGCTTGTGCTGTCCGCTCCATGCCGAGCTCCACATCCTGCGCAATCTCGATGATATATGCATCGAGTGCGGTAATCCCCAGTTTTTTTGCCGCAACTGCCCGGTGATGCCCGTCAACGAGGATCGTCCGGTTCGGGCGCTTAACAACGATGATCGGTTCTGCAAGACCTTTTTTTATCTCGTAAACCCTCCCTTCAAGCTCATCCTCATAAATCTTAGACTGAGTTGGCAGGAGGTTACTGATCGGAACGGTGCCACGGTTTAGTGTCGGATCGACACCGTACAGTTTTTTAAGAGTAGTCATAAAATTGAATACTTTCTCTGGTGAAACGCGTTCAATCTGGGACCGGATCACATCGGAGTTTGAGATGATCCCCAGCAGGTGGCTCTTCTCATCCACCACAGGAAGTTTCTGGATACCTGAACGGAATATCACTCGTGCTGCATCCGTGATGCTCATGTCAGGATCTGCGACAATCAGGTTAGAAGACATCACTTTTTCGATGGGAGTTTCCGGCGGGACAAACAGCAGATCACGGGCAGCGATGTAACCGACCACCTCGTTATCTGAGAGCACAGGAAATCCATCGTGGTGCGTGGTCTGGATCTTATCCATGACATCTTTTATCGTGTCGTGGAAATCAACGCTCACGACATCGTATGTCATGTAGTCCCTGACCTTTTTTTTGTCCATCAATACAGCTTGTGGTGCAGATTACTTGAACTCATCGTTGAGGAGATAAAAAGAAAAGGAATTATTCAATCTGGATGCGTGTCTTTTGCGGGGTCTTTGCCTTTTTAAGCCGTATCTCGAGCACGCCGTTTTTGAATGTCGCAGTTGAGTCAGATTCTTTCACATCGACAGGAATCGCAACAACGCGGCTCATTGAACCATACACACGTTCCCTCATGAAGTAGCCTTCAGTCTGATCCTTTATCTCTCCCTTTCGCTCGCAGGAGATCTCCAGCGCCCGCGGATTCACGAGCTGGAGTGCAACATCCTCCTTCTCAACGCCCGGCAGGTCGGCAACCACGATGACTTCATCGTCATGGTCACGCACATCAACGCGGAATTCACCGCGGATTGTAGGGAGCATCCTGTCGGTGATTCCTCCGGGCGGGAGCAGTTTGCCACCGGCATACGCATGTTGGAACATGTTCTCCAGTTCAGCTCGCATCTCTTCCATGTCACGCCACATCGATTCAAACGGATATTGTCTCCATGCCATGTTTCTTCCCTCCTTTTCTGGTTATCCCCCCGGTCTGTACCTATGGGGTAACTTTTGGTTAGTTATCATTATATTTAAATTCTCTTCAAAGGGGTTCTGATCTGTTTATGATGAGAGTGAGCGGTCTCTTTTTTTAATAAATTGAATCGGAATAGTTTATCTCAATTGGATGATGAACTAATAAGGAGGATCCAAACAATGGGTGAAAAAAAACAGAAACAGGCGACCAAGAACTTGTATAAGGTTCTTGCCATCATTGGGTGCGTACTTTTTGTTGTGCTCATGGTGGTCTCTTCGATGGGGAGTAGCTGGGTTAACTTCTTTTCCGTCATCAAGCCCGGGGATAGCGTCACTATCGATTATACGATACGGGATGCACGGGGATCACCGATTGTAACCACAGATCAGCAACTCTACACAACTGTAGCGGGTTCCGGATATGGGCTTTTTTTTGGAAAGCAGCTTGTTATTCAGGCAAACCAGAGCACGACAAAGGGGGTCATCCCTCTCCCTGTCTATTACCGGGAAGAGGGTTGGTCAAAGTCATTTGCCCTCTTTGGGGCTGAGCATGATGCCATTACGATGGGCGTCATCGGGATGAAGCAGAATGAACAAAAAACCATTACAATGCCCTTCAAGGATTCGATGACACAAGCTTGGTCTGCTGACCAGTTGACCCGAAATGGAGTAAATTTAAGTGAAGTACAGGTCGGTGATTCGATTTCCATGGGGGTATCAGATTCTCCTGAACTTGCGACTAATACCACCCCCCAAACCGTATATATCAGGATCGGGGAGGTCACTAAAAAGACCTCTGAAGGAGTTGTCATTAATTTCGGGTATCCCGCGATTGATGTGCGAATCGTTGCAATATCCAAACAATAACCCCCCATCTAGCGTATTTTTTTATTCCTGCCTCTCATTTGTGTACTTATGGCAGTACACGTGATCTGTTTTTTTCAGCCTGGTTGCATGGGCTGCATGGAGCAGAGCCCGATCAACTACGAAGTGGCACAAGCCCTTCGGATGGATATCGAAGAGATCGATGCGATCAAAAATCCGCTGTATATCAAGCAGTATTCCCTGAAAGCGACCCCGACAATTATAATTGAAAAGGATGGCTCGGTAAGGGAACGGTTCGAAGGGGTGGTGCACCGCGAGCAGCTTGAAGGGGCGATTAGAAAATATTTATAACCGGTACCCATACAACCTTTTGATCCGGTACGCAACGGTCTTCCAGCCCTCTTTTCGCATGAGAGGGCCATCCCGCAGCTTCAGTTGGGTAATTTTAAAGCGTTTTCCCTGAACGGTGAGGATTTCACCTACGACAAATAGGTCTTCACCCTCGCATTCCTTGTAGAGTGGGATCGTACGCTTTCCGTCATGGACCGATATCTTGACAACCACCTGCTCGATCACCCGAGTCCAGAGCGTGGTAATGTCCTGCGCCTCAGCCCGGTTCACCCGCCGATCCCCGCTCTCGATTCCCGTGATCTCGACACCGTAAGCGTCTTCGCCGCACTCCGCCACAAGATGGTCATCAACAGAGCAATCATCATTTGGCATGAGTTCAATGCCGCAGACAATCGATGCATCTTCACGGCTCACTATAGTCTTGATTACGATCGGTTCAAGTGCTCTCCCCTTTTTTAACCTCTGGACATGGCTGCATATTGAACAGCGTACAAGCCTGTCACGGGTATCTGCGACTACCTCATGATCGCATTCCTCCCTACACTCGGGGCAGTAGGTGGAAATAAACATTGATTATCAATAGCGACCCTCACCTATTAAAGCATGGAGGCAACAGAGGTCATCCACTGCCGTGGCCATCCCCGTGTGTCCGCGAGTCACCCGACAACGTTTGAAGTGACAAGAGAGGATACGCTAACAAAAAACGGGCATTGCATTATCGGAGTTGGTGCGGATAAGGGATGCCAAGGGCTGTCACCCGAATTCCGGCAGATCCTCTGCCATGATGAAGCGGTCCTCACGACAGTACTATCCTGTGGAGGGATAATTACCGAGGTGCATTCAGCAGGGAGTGCTGCAATGACTCTCGATCACCAAAGGGATCTGGTATGGAGAAAAAGTACGTTTGTCTGCGGGAGGACAATCGGGATACGTTCGGACCGTGTGGCAGCAACGTTGCCGACAGAGCTTGTCGCACTCATGAGTGCGGGACGACCGATGGTGGTGAGGATGACGGTCAGGCGTCCCGGCTGAGGGTTGTGATCTTTGCTTCAGCCTCGGAAAGCAGTGTCTCACATTGCTTGACAAGAACCGCTCCCTGTTCATAGAGCCGGATGCTCTCATCAAGGCTTGTGTTCCCGTCTTCGATTTTTTCGATAATCTTTTTTAATTTTTCGATCTTCAGCTCATATGTTTCCGTCATGTTCAACACGCTCCACAATTACATGGCTTTTGCCATCATAAAACCGGATTTTAAGTCGGTCATCCGGAACCAGGGTATCCACGCTTTTAACCAGCCTGCCAGCCTTCTCTGCGACACAGAACCCCCGGGCGAGGACGGCAAGCGGGCTTCTTGACTCAAGCGCAGTTTTAATTTCTGAAAGCAAGAGGTGTTCACGTCCGGTCAGGTGGCTAAATGCCCGTTCGAACCGATCTGCAAGGTCGGCGGTCACTTGTTGCCGGTCCTCAAGTCTTTTAATAAACCGCTGGGGACGGATCCGGTCTCTGATATCGGTAACGGTCTCCTTTGCCTGTTCAATGCGGTTCAGCAGCAATGCCCCAATCTGGAACCTGTATTCATATAATTGCACTATAAGGACTTTTTTATCCGGTACGACAAGCTCAGCGGCAGCTGACGGGGTTGCCGCCCGCATATCAGCGGCAAGGTCAGCAAGAGTCACGTCCACTTCATGGCCGATTGCTGAGACAACCGGGACCGGACAGGATGCGATTGCCCTCACAACATCCGGGTGGTTAAATGGGAACAGGTCCTCAAAACTACCGCCTCCACGCGCGACAATAATTACATCAACGGATTCCTCAAGACGACGTATTGCCTGCGCAATCTCCCCATGCGCCCCCTCCCCCTGAACAGCAGTCGGGGATATGACAATCTCCACCGGGTAACGTCGGGATATAACCGTCCTGATATCATGGATGACCGCGCCTGTTTCCGATGTGACTACCCCCACCCTTGACGGAAAGGCGGGCAGTTGGCGCTTCCGTTCGCCTGCAAAGCATCCCTCAAGGGCAAGTTCTTTTTTCCACTGTTCAATAAGGAGATACTTCTCACCGATGCCCGCCCTGAGGATCTCTTTTACCTTGAGCTGGTATCTGCCCTGTGGAGCATATGCAGAAACCGAGCCGTACACAATGATCTCCATCCCATCAGATGGGGTAAAGGAAAGCCGTTCGGCATCGGCTTTCCATATGACGCAGGAGATCACAGCGGTAATTTTTGCCCCTTTTCCTTCTGAAAGGCTAAAATAGCAATGTCCACGGGAACTTCGGGTATATTTTGTCACTTCACCTTTTACCCAGATATCCTGCAGGAGTCTGTCGTTCAGCAGGTTCTCAATGATCAATGATACTTCCGATACCAGCAACGGTACTGTTTTCCCCGCCAACGGCTTATCCGAGCTGTAAAACCAGTCCATCAACAACTATTATGCGCAAAATACATATTAATGAGTATGAGCATGCCCGTCTTCGCCGTCTCCAGCATGTTCTTCCATGAATATACTCTCCAGGAGATCTTCTCATATGTGGGTGCATCGGGCTTAAACGGCATGGAGGTCTGGATCGAAACGCCTGATTTCTGGCTCCGTGACTGTCCGGTTGATGAGGTTATTGCATGCAAAAAGAACCACCCGGAGATCCCATCGATCACCGTGCATGCCCCGGTCCTCGACCTGAACCCCTGCTCCATCAACCCAGGGGTGACGGCAGTCTCCCTTGAGTACATCGTCAGATCGATCAGGCTTGCGGAGCTGATGGGTGCCGGTGTGCTCACGGTGCATCCTGGCAGGCGCACGACAAAACGCCCGCCATCTGATGCTGATTTCGCACGGTTCGACCGGTATATCACCCTCCTCCGTGAAGCGGCAGAAAAGACAGATATCCCCATCAGCATGGAAAACATGGAGCCCCTTGTCAACTCGCTGCTCTGCACTCCGGAACGGATGTGGGATCTGCTCGATACCGAGCCATGGCTCCACTTCACCCTTGATGTGTCGCATGCAATATCAGGAAAAGCAGATGACCTCTTCACGTATCTTGAGCTATGCGGAGACCGGCTCACGAATGTCCATATCAGCAGGGTTGAGGGCAAACGCCTTCATCTTCCCCTTGATAACCACCCTGATGTGGCTCGGATTATCGGAGCGTTGTTGGATTGCGGATATGCCGGACCATTCACGCTCGAAATTGATGATCTGAATTTTACCCGCCCGTTGACCGCACAAGAAAAAATAGCGGTCCTTTCCGCGGATCGCGCCTTTTTGGCGCAGTGCATTTCACAAATCCGCTAATTTTATCTCATTTCCCCTCCCTATGAGTATTGTTACCTGCTCTATGAATATCCGTCGTTTTCATTGCCGCGCTGCGGCGGGGATTTTATGATCATCGATCCCCTCAATATCGCTCTTTTCATCTCCTGTGTGCTACTCTCGGCGTTTTTCTCGGGTTCCGAAGTGGCACTTATCTCGATCACCCGGGCAAAAGTCCGGACGCTTGTCAACGAGAAGAGGACCGGTGCCGAGGCGCTTGCCCATCTTAAGGAGTCGCCTAACCACCTGCTGACTACGATCCTGATCGGCAATACGTTCGTCACCATCGGAGCTGCATCCATTGCAACGGCAATCGCCATCCAGATCTTTGGAAATATCGGCGTAGGCATTGCCACCGGTTTTGTGGTACTGATCCTGCTCGTATTCGGAGAGATCGGCCCCAAGGTGTACGCAGCAAAAGCATCAGAAGGATTTGCTCTGGTGGTAGCCCGGCCAATTCTCTGGCTCTCGTATCTCTTCTCGCCTGCGATCTGGGTCGTTGACCGGGTCACCCGTTCTCTACGGTTGCACCGCAACCCCCTAGAAGCATCAGTGACCGAAGAGGAGATCAAGGAGTGGATCGATGTGGGCACCGAGGAAGGGACTATTGAGCAGGAGGAGCAGGACATGCTCTACTCCGTGCTCGAGTTCGGTGATACAACGACCCGCGAGATCATGACGCCCCGCGTGGACGTGATCCTGATGGAGGATACCGCGACGTTTGAGGAAGCGATACGGATCTTCAACGAAACCGGTTTCTCCCGCATCCCGGTTTTTCATGACAGGATCGATAACATCACCGGCATCCTGAATGTAAAGGACGTTTTTTCCGCCATGGTCACCCGCCGAAAAGACACTACCATCAAGGAAATCATGTACGACCCCACCTTCGTACCGGAGACAAAAAAGATAGATGATTTGTTAAAGGAGCTTCAGGTGCGCCGGGTGCAGATTGCGGTCGTGATCGATGAATATAGCAGTTTTGTCGGGATCGTGACCGTTGAGGATATTCTCGAGGAGATCGTGGGCGACATCCAGGATGAATTCGATAAGGAAGAACCTGATGTCCAGAAACTGAGCGAGGGTGTGTATGTGGTAGACGCCCAGATGTGGGTGGACGAAATCAACGAACAGCTGGGGATCAACCTTCCGATTGACGAGTCTTATGAAACGATCGGGGGACTCCTGCTCGACCGGCTGGGACATATCCCGCAACATCCCGGGGAAAAGACGGAGATCGACGACGGGAGACTGACGCTCATGGTCATGCAGATGCGGGGTCGGCGGATCGTGAAGGTGAAGGTCATCGCGCACCAGATGCAGGACGGGAGCAGCCGTGAAGGAGGCTCTGCATGAATCGTGGGGGTGGTCTGGTATGACAAAAAGGATTGCTGTGCTGGCGTCAGGGAGAGGGTCGAATTTCCAAGCTGTGATCGATGCGATACGGGAAGGACGGGTACCTGCGACATGTGTACGGCTCATCACCGATAATCCCCGGGCATACGCGATCGAACGGGCAAAACAGGCCGGGGTCCCGTGCACCATTATCGATTATACCTCATTCCCGTCCCCGGATGCCTATGAGCGGGCTCTTTTACCTGCGATGCAGGACTGCAATGCCGATCTTTTCGTACTGGCCGGTTACATGAGGATTGTGGGGAAAGAGATTGTGAAGGAATTTGCAGGGCGGATGATCAATATTCACCCGGCGCTGCTTCCCTCGTTTCCCGGCCTGCACGGGCAGCGGCAGGCGATCCTCCACGGTGTCAAAGTATCGGGGTGCACTGTTCATTTCGTCGATGAAAGCCTTGATGGTGGCCCGATCATTATCCAGCAGTGTGTTCCCGTGCTCAAAGTCGATGATGAGGATGTGCTTGCCGCCCGGATCCTCGACCATGAGCACCGCTGCCTGCCTGAAGCAATACGGCTCTTCTGCGAGGGCAGGCTTGTGATCGAGGGGCGGCGGGTCCTTATCCGGTAAATTTTCCAGCCCCTGCCTTTTTTACATGAAACGCTGATACGTATGCGAAAGCGGAATCAGGGATTACCATGAAAGAGCGTTCCCGCACCCCCCAGACGAAAAAGATCGCACGCGAACGTTTAGCAGTGCTCTTTTCTCTGGCACAGGCAATATTTTCCACACACCCCGCATTGAGTTCCAGGTACGTGGAGATTGCCCGGCGGATTGCGATGCGCCAGCGGATCCGGATCGACCGCGAATTCCGCAGGCAGTTCTGCCGGCACTGCTCATCGTTTCTGGTGCCGGGGAGAACCTCGCGGGTGCGAGTACACGGGGGCAATGTGGTGGTCACCTGCTTGGGCTGCAAAAAAAAAAGACGATACCCGGTAGGGAGGGATGCTGACAATGGACAATGACCGGTCGATGCAGGATTTGAAACCCACGGTCTGGATTGGAAAATCGGGCTGCACGGACACCATGATCGACGAGATTAAAGCCCAGCTCAAAAAGCGCACACTCATCAAGGTGAAATGGCTCCACAACGCCGATATCGACCCCGAAGCAATTGCACACCGGACAGGAGCAGACCTCGTCGCGGTGAGGGGGAGAACACTCGTGCTTGCCCGGCGCAAAAAAACAGGGCGTTCTCCGTGATTTTTTAAAGGGAACGGCAGACTTTTCTCACTCGAAATATATATGAACTTACCTCACAAATAAGATAAGACTGTTATTTATTAGAGCAACAGTGAGGTCCAGATATGACAACCGTGTACGATGTACCGGCTGACCTTCTCATTCGTAAGGTCGCAGAGGCGCTCAAGTCCCGGCAGGAAATCAAACCGCCCGCATGGGCAGCCTTTGCAAAGACCGGTGTCCATAAAGAGATGCCCCCCGAGGATCCGGACTGGTGGTATGTCCGCGCGGCGGCAGTTTTGAGGCGCGTCTATGTTGACGGGCCCCTGGGTGTCCAGCGGATGCGCAGCTTTTACGGCGGGAAAAAGGACCGCGGCTCCAAGCCAAACGCATTCCGGAAGGGCAGCGGCTCCATCCTGCGCAAGGCGCTCCAGCAACTCGAGGCGTGCAAATTTATTGTGCACGACAAGACCGGGCGAAGGATCGCGCCGGAAGGGCAGTCTTTTATGGATTCAATGGCAAAGGACACGCTGGTGAACCCACCCGCGCCCATACCAAAGAAGGTGCAGCCTACCAAGGCAGAGCCAAAGAAACCTGAAACAGGAAAAGCAGAGAAGAAAACATCAGCAAAGAAAGGCGAAGCAAAGAAGCCGGAAAAGAGTG
>Ga0209048_10004654_pt1 | contig 13105 bp, 8 predicted proteins | sample FrelakmetCRP12CR_FD_187146 | JGI IMG/M metagenome (GOLD analysis project Ga0209048, IMG submission 187146) | Freshwater lake sediment microbial communities from the University of Notre Dame, USA, for methane emissions studies - CRP12 CR (SPAdes)... | ecosystem: Environmental > Aquatic >... | reverse complement strand
CGGGATGCAGACGCTGCCCCAGCCGGTCCGGGTCCAGTACGTGGGCTCGATGTTCCGCTACGACCGTCCGCAGGCCGGCCGCTACCGCCAGTTCTGGCAGTGGGATGTCGAGGCCATCGGCGACGCCGGTCCCGGCGTCGATGCCGAGATCGTGGAGCTGGGGTATCGCTTCTACGTGGAGGCCGGGCTCCGCGACGTGCGCGTCCTCGTCAACTCCATCGGCGACGCCGCCTGCCGGCCGGCCTATCTCGGCGAGCTGACGTCCTTCTTCGCCGACCATCGCGCCGACCTGCCCGCGCTGGAGCGCACGCGGCTGGCCACCAATCCGTTGCGGCTTCTGGATTCCCGGGATCCGGACATGGCGGCGCTCATCGCAGCTGCGCCGAGGATCGTGGGGCGGCTTTGCGGAGCCTGCTCTGAGCATTGGGCGCGACTGCTCGCCTTGCTGGAGGCGCTGAACGTGCCGTTCGCCGTCCACCCTTCGCTCGTCCGCGGCCTGGACTACTACACGCGGACCGCCTTCGAGTTCTACCGCGAGGGCGCCGAAGGGCAGCAGCAGGCCCTGGGTGGTGGCGGGCGGTACGACGGCCTCGTGGAGCTCCTGGGAGGCAAGCCCACGCCGGGGATTGGCTTCGCGCTGGGCCTCGATCGGGTAGTCCTCGCGCTGGCCGAAGCCGGGCATCCGGCTCCCGAGCCGGATTCGCCGACCGCCTATGTCGTGGGCGCGGATCCCCGGGACTTGGCGGTTCGCCTCCGTCTGGCCACCGACCTGCGCGCCGCCGGCGTGGCGGCCCGGGCCGATCTCCTCGTCCGGCGCTTGAGCCGGCAGCTTGAGCAGGCCTCGCGCGAGGGCGCCCACTTTGCCGTCATCGTCGGGGACGAGCTTGTCGAAGGGAACGTGCAGGTCAAGGACCTGCAGGCCGGCACCCAGCGTCTCGTGGCCGTGGACGGGCTCGCGCGCGAGCTGAAGCGGGCGGCGACCAGTCACCGTCACGGTTAGTCCGGCAGCCTGAATGTCCTCCACCCGCCGGATGGTCGCGGCCGGCCAGCCTTCGCTACCATGAAGCCACGATGACGGACCACGACCTCAGCGACCTGTCCACTCCCTACCGGACCCACACCTGCGGCCAGCTGCGCGCCGGGGACGCGGGTCGCGAAGCGCGGCTGGCGGGCTGGGTCCACCGGCGGCGCGACCACGGGCACCTGATCTTCCTCGACCTGCGGGACCGGCACGGCATCACGCAGGTCGTGGTCGATGCCCAGGAATCTCCGGGTGCGCACGCGCTGGCGAGCCGCGTCCGCACCGAGTTCGTGCTGTCGGTCGCCGGAGTCGTCTCGTTGCGCCTCGCCGGCAGCGAGAACTCTCGACTCGCGACTGGCGAGGTCGAGCTGCGGGCGCACCAGGTCGACGTGCTGTCCGAGGCCGAGACTCCTCCGATCTACATCAACGAGCCGGATGCCCTCATCGACGAGCCACTTCGTTTGAAGTACCGCTACCTGGACATTCGCCGCGAGGCCATGCAGCGGCGGCTGGTCCTCCGGGCCAACCTGGTCCGGGCGATCCGGGAAGCGCACGTCAAGGCCGGCTTCGTGGAGATCGAGACGCCCATCCTGATCAAGTCCACTCCCGAAGGAGCCCGGGACTTCATCGTGCCGAGCCGCCTGCAGCCGGGGACGGTCTACGCGCTCCCGCAGAGCCCGCAGCAGCTCAAGCAGCTGCTCATGGTTGCGGGGATGGATCGCTACTTCCAGATCGCTCGCTGTTTCCGCGACGAGGATCTGCGGGGAGATCGTCAGCCGGAGTTCACCCAGCTCGACCTGGAGATGAGCTTCGTCACCGAGGAGACGGTGATGGACTTCGTCGAGGCGATGATCGTCGAGGTGAGCCGCGCCGTCACCCCCGAGCGGCCTCTTCAGGAGGTCCCGTTCCCTCGTTTCACGTACGCGGAAGCGCTCGAGCGCTTCGGCTCGGACAAGCCCGACCTCCGTTTCGGCATGGAGCTTGTCGACCTCGGACCCGCGCTGGGTCACGCATCGGGCTTTCGCGTCTTTGACGACGCGCTGGCCTCCGGCGGGCGGGTCAAGGGCCTTGTCGCTCCGGGCCTGGGCGGGGCCAGTCGCTCCCAGATCGACGAGCTGACGGAGCTCGCCCGGAAGTTCGGTGCGCAGGGGATGGCGCATCTGTCGGCGCAGGCGAGCGGCGAAACCGCCGGGCCGATCGTGAAGTTCCTGGGTGAGCCCCTGGCCCGCGCCCTCGTCGAACGTGCCGGGGCCCGGCCCGGCGATCTCGTGCTCATCGTGGCCGACCGCCGCGAGGTGGTCGCGGATGTGCTCGGTCGCCTCCGTCGAGAGCTTGGCGAACGCCTGGGTCTGGCCGACCCGACCGTGCTCGCCTACTGCTGGGTGCATCGCTTCCCGATGTACCAATGGGACGACGACACGGCCCGGTGGGACGCCACCCACAACCCGTTCAGCGCCCCCATCCCCGAGCACGCCGACCTGCTCACCACGCTGAGCGGGGATCCCTATCGGCCGGACCCCGGGGATCCAGCCGGCCGCGCGCTGGCACAGCAGTACGACGTGGCCCTCAACGGATGGGAGCTCGGCGGCGGCTCCGTGCGGATCCATCGTCGGGCCCTGCTCGAGCGGAGCTTCGCGTTGATGGGACACTCGCTCGAGGCGATGCACGAGAAGTTCGGGGGCCTGCTCGAGGCGTTCGACTTCGGGGCCCCGCCCCACGGTGGCATCGCACTGGGCATCGATCGCTGGGCGGCCCTGCTCACGGACCAGACCAACATCCGCGAGGTCATGGCCTTCCCCAAGACGCAGTCCGGCAGCGATCTGATGCTCGAAGCGCCGTCCGTGCCCGATCCCGGGCAGTACGCGGAACTCGGGCTCCGCTACTTCGGGCCGGTGCCGGGCTCGAGGCCCGCGGACTGAGCTCTCTCCGCCCGCCGGCTGCTTCGACGAGGGATCGTGCCGAGCCATCGTCGGCCCGACGCGGAGGGCACGAAGGGCAATGCCCAGGTGCCCCCGAGAGGAGGCCTCAGCCTGTCGTCGCGTCCGCCACGCTGGCGCCCCAGTCTGGTGGCTGCCCGGCCACGGGTTGCTCCGGTCCGACGTAGTCGGGGAACTCCTCGCCACCACCGACGTGGTCGCGGGTCGTCCCAGGGTCTCCCAGCTCGAGCGTTCGCAGCCGCGCTCCGGCGGAGGCCAGGTCCGAGATCAGTTCGTCCGTCGTGCGGTCGGCACCACGTCCGCTCAGCGCCGCGGTGAACTTCACCGGCACGAGCACCGGCCAGCCGGGTTCTCCCCGGTAGGCGGGGCGGAGCAGCGCCTCAGGATCCGCTCCGTGAGCTTCGATCAGCGCGGTGAGGGTCCCCGGGTCCACCCAGGCGAATCGATCCGGCCAGATCAGACCGGCGCCGGTCTCGCTCACGGCGGCGGCGGCCGCCCGGAGGCCTCTCGCGATCTGCGCGGCCGGCTCACCCTCGCTCGCAGCGGGGGCCACGACGGTCGCCGGCAGGCCCGCGAGCGCCGTCGCAACGGCCCCGTCGGGGTCCGGCGAAAGCACGACGACCGGCATCGCGCCGCCGGCCCAGGCGATGTCGACCAGGCGTCGCACCCGCGTCTGGCCCAGCACGTCGGCAAGCGCCGAGTCGGCGCTGGCGGCGAGGATCACCGCGGCGACGGTCATCGGGGCATCGTAGCAGGGGCTACCGGGGAGCCGTTCCGGGCTCGTGTGAGAGAATGTGGCTTCCCATGACCGAAGCCGTCCGCTCCCGTGTGTCCACCTCCGCCGGATCAGCCGCTCCAGCGGTTGAACCCTCCGGGCGGTGGCGGACTCGCGAGGACGTGCGAAACGTGGCCATCGTCGCCCACGTCGACCACGGGAAGACCACCCTGGTCGACGCGCTCCTCTGGCAGACCGGCTCCTTCCGCGCCAACCAGGAGGTGGCCGAGCGGGTTATGGATTCCATGGACCTCGAGCGCGAGAAGGGCATCACGATCATGGCCAAGCAGACGGCCGTGACGTTCCGCGGGATCCACCTCAACATCGTGGACACGCCCGGCCACGCCGACTTCGGCGGCGAAGTCGAGCGCACCCTGCTCATGGTGGACGCCATCCTTCTTCTCGTGGATGCGAGCGAGGGCCCCCTGCCGCAGACGAGGTATGTGCTCCAGAAGGCCATGAGCCGGCGGCTCCCCGTGGTGGTTTGCCTGAACAAGATCGATCGGTCGGACGCCCGCCCCGCCGAGGTCCTGGATGCCGTCTATGAGTTGTTCATGGACCTCGGCGCGGACGAGCACCAGATCGAGTTCCCGGTCGTCTACACCAACGCCAAGGCCGGGACGGCGACCCTTGACCTCAAGGTGCCTGGCACGGACCTCCAGCCGCTCCTGGAACTCCTCCTGCGCGTCACGCCGGCTCCGACCTACCTCGAGGAGCACCCCCTGCAACTGCTGGTGACGAACCTCGCCGCCAACGAGTACGTGGGCCGCATGGCCGTCGGACGCATCTGGAACGGCACGATCGGGATGGGCCAGAGGGTCGCCATCGTCCGCGAGGAGGCCGACGCCACCGACGGATCGGTGGAGCCGGGCCGGGTCGTCACGCTGAACGGGACCGTCACGAGTCTGACCACGGCGCAGGGGATCGAGCGCATCGAGATCCGCGAAGCCGGGCCGGGAGAGATCGTGGCGGTGGCAGGCCTGCCGGACGTCACGGTCGGCGACACCCTCACGGATCCATTCGATCCGCGGCCTCTGCCTCGTCTCGAGGTCGATGCGCCGACCCTGCGCATGACCTTCGGCGTCAACACGTCGCCGCTGGCGGGTCGCGACGGGCGCTACCTGACGAGCCGTCACCTGAGGACGCGCCTGGAGCGGGAGGTGCTGGGGAACGTCGCCATCGAGTTCGAGGCGACGGGTTCCGCAGACGCCTTCGAGGTCCTTGGACGAGGCGAGCTCCAGCTGGCAGTGCTGATCGAGCAGATGCGCCGCGAAGGCTACGAGGTCCAGGTGTCGCGCCCCGAAGTGATCCTTCACCAGATCGACGGCCAGACGCTCGAGCCCTACGAACGCATCACCGTGGACATCCCGCCCGACTACATCGGGGAGGTTGCCGAGGCGGTTGCGGCGCGCCGGGCCCGCCTGGAGCAGATGACGACGGACGCGGACGGCCGCGTGCGCATGGAGTACGTCATCCCGGTGCGGGGCCTCATCGGCTTTCGGGGCCAGCTCCTGACGCTCAGCCGGGGGACCGCGCTGATGCACCAGATCGGAGAGGGCTACGGGCCCTGGGCCGGCGAGGTCGCCCACCGAACGACGGGCGTCCTCGTGGCCGACCGCCCGGGTGTCGCGAGCACGTACGCCCTGCACAACCTCCAGGAACGCAGCTCGCTCTTCATCGGCCCGGGCGTCGAGGTCTACCAGGGCATGGTCGTGGGCGAGAACGTCCGCTCCGGCGACATGGACGTCAACCCCACCAAGGAGAAGCACCTCACCAACATCCGATCCTCGACCCAGGAGCAGACGCTGCGCCTGACGCCGCCCCGCGAGCTCACGCTCGAGTCGGCCATCGAGTTCATCGATGGCGACGAGCTGGTCGAGGTCACCCCGCGCCAGATCCGCCTGCGGAAGAGGACGCTGGGCCAGCACGATCGACGTAGAGCGGCAGGGCGCGAGCACGAGACCCGGCGGAGGTCGGAGACCGCCGCCGACTGAGGCCCCGCCGGGCCATCGCCGGGTCCTGAGGCGGCGGAGCGGTCGCCGATGGCGGCGCGGCTACAATCCCGCCATGCCGATCTACCTTGACCACGCAGCCACGACGCCGCTGCGCCGAGAGGCGCTGGAGGCCATGCTGCCGTTCCTGACCGAGGCCTTCGGCAACCCTTCGTCCGCGCATTCCCTCGGTCGTCGGGCCAGGGCGGCGCTCGATGAGGCGCGCGACTCGCTTGCCAGCGATCTGCATGCCGATCCGCGGGAGCTGGTCTTCACCAGCGGCGGGAGCGAGGCCATCAACCTGGCGCTCAAGGGGGCGGCCTGGGCGGCCAAGGCCCGGGGCAACCAGATCATCACGACGGCCGCCGAGCATCACGCCGTGCTGCATGCCACGCGGCACCTGGGCAAGTTCGGTTTCGAGGTGATCGAGCTCCCGGTCGATCGCTACGGACGGGTCGACCCGGAGGACCTCGCGGGGGCGCTGACCGAGCGCACGATCCTGGTGAGCCTGATTGCGGCGAACAACGAGGTCGGCACGGTCCAGGACATCGACGAGCTGGTGCGGCGCGTTCGCGAGCACCGCGGGGTCGTCGTGCATCTCGATGCCGTGCAGGCCGCGCCCTGGATGGACGTCAATCCGTCGGCGCTGGGTGTCGACCTCCTCTCGATCGCGGCTCACAAGCTGGAGGGCCCGAAGGGCGCGGGCCTTCTCTACGTCCGCCGCGGGACCGTCCTGCTCGCCCAGATCCACGGTGGGACGCAGGAGCGCTATCGCCGAGCGGGAACGGAGAACGTGGCCGGTGCGGTGGGGATGGCGACGGCCTATCACCTCTGCGCAGCGGAGCGGGAGGAGACGATCGCTCGCGTCCGGCGATTGCGTGACCGGCTCCGCGACGCGGTCCTGGCGCTGGGAGGCCTGGAGATGACCGGGCACCCTCGAGACCGCCTGCCGGGGCACCTGTCGGTGGTCGTGCCCGGAGCCGAGGGCCAGTCCATCGCGCTCGCTCTCGACCTCGAGGGGATCGCCGTCTCGACCGGGTCCGCCTGCGCCACCGGGTCGACGGAACCGTCGCACGTCCTGACGGCGATGGGATATCCGCCCGAGGAGGCTCGCGGGTCGCTGCGGATGAGCCTGGGCCGCTCCACGACCGAGGCCGAGATCGCCGTGGCGGCAGCCGTGATCCCCCAGGTCATCACCCGTCTCCGCGCGGCTTCCGAGATGGTGACCGCCGACCCGTTCGGCATGGGCGGAGCGGCGTGACCGAGGCGACCGTCGGGATCCTGCCCGGCGCCGACCTGCGGCCGATGGGCGGGGCCACGAAGGAGCGCATCCTGGTGGCGATGTCGGGCGGGGTCGACTCCTCGGTCGCCGCGGCGCTCCTGCGGTCGGAGGGTGCGGACGTCGTGGGCGTGTGGATGCGTCTTCACGACGGCGCCGACGCTCGCTCCGAGTTCCGCAAGTCGTGCTGCTCGCTCGACGCCGCGGACGATGCGCGCCGGGTCGCCGGCCAGCTGGACATCCCCTTCTACATCCTCGACCTGGAGCGCGAGTTCGAAGCCACCGTGCTCGAACCGTTCCTGGCCGATTACCTGCGGGGCGAGACGCCCAGCCCGTGCGTGCCCTGCAATACCTACGTGAAGTTCGGGGCGCTCCTGGCACGTGCCCGGCATCTCTACGACTGTGATGCCGTTGCGACCGGTCACTACGCCCGCGTGGCGACCGCGGCGCATCCGGACGCGCCCGCCGTGTTGCGCCATCGCCTGCTCGTGGGGCGCGACGCGGACAAGGATCAGAGCTACTTCCTCTACGGGCTCAGGCAGGACCAGCTGGCGCGGACCCGCTTCCCGCTCGGCGACCTCACCAAGGGCGAGGTTCGGTCGCAGGCGCGGGCCCTGGGTCTCGCCACGGCCGAGGTGCCGGAAAGCCAGGAGATCTGCTTCGTTCCCGGAGGGGACTACCGGGAGGTTCTGCGGGAGAAGGCCGGCTGGAAGGAGACACCGGGCCCGCTCGTCGACGACGGTGGCGACGTGATCGGCCAGCACCGCGGGGTCGCGGCCTACACCGTGGGACAGCGCAGCGGTCTCGGCGTGGCTCTCGGAGAGCGCCGCTACGTCGCATCCCTCGATCCGGCGGCCAACCTCGTGCGCCTCGGCCGGCGCGAGGACCTGCTGCGGACCTCGTTCGTGACCGATGAGGCGTCCTTCGTCGCCGGCTCGCCCCCGGCCGAGGATGCCTTCGAAGCCGACGTCAGGATCCGCCACCGTGCCCCGCTCGTATCAGCCCGCGTCCGCCGGCTCGGCGAGCGCCGCTGGAGCGTCCATACGGAGGCCCCGGTCTGGGCACCGGCGCCCGGCCAGGCGGCCGTCTTCTACGCGGGCTCCGAGGTCCTGGGCGGGGGACGGATCGCCCGCGCATGAGCGTCCCGACTCGAACCCGGGGGGAGGGCGCATCGGACACGCCGCTGCTCCCGTGATCGAGGTCGGGCCGGCGCCGATCCTGGCCGTGATCGTGGGGTTGCTGCAGGTCGCCATCTACGTCCTGCTGCGCGGTTCGGCTCGAGCGCGCCTTCCGTTCCTGGTGGTTGCCGCGGTGCTAGGGGCCTACGCGGGTCAGGCCCTGGGTTCGCGCCTGGGCGATCCGGTGCGGATCGGGGACTTCGCCCTCGTCGGTGCCGTGGCGCTCGCCTGGGTCGGCATCCTCATCGTCAGCGTGGTCAGCACGCTGGGACCGGAGCCGAGCCGGCTGCCCGGCCGTCGCCGCCGGGATTGACCCGAACCACAGCCGGCCGACCGCGCGGTTGAACTCGATGTCGACCCCGCGGCTGAGTCGTCCTGACGGGCCGACCGTGTCCTGATGGGAGCCACGCCGCGGCCCCGCGCTGCGGCGCATTTGGTACCGTAGCGAGCATGCCGGACCTCCCCTCGACGCGCGTCCCAAAGGACGCGCGGATCGCGGCCCTGCCCGCGGACGAGATCCGCCGCCGGTTCCTGGCGTTTTTCGCGGAGCGCGGACACGAGGTCGTGCCCAGCGCCAGCCTGGTTCCGGCGGGCGACCAGACGCTGCTCTTCACGAACTCCGGGATGGTGCAGTTCAAGGACGTGCTCACCGGGCGGGAGACCCGCTCCTACAGCCGGGCCGTCGACGCCCAGCGCTGTCTGCGCGTGGCCGGCAAGCACAACGACTTCGAGGAGGTCGGCCGATCGCCGCGCCACCACACGCTCTTCGAGATGCTGGGCAACTGGAGCTTCGGCGACTACTTCAAGCGAGAGGCGATCCACTGGGCCTGGGAGCTCCTGACGCGCGAGTTCGGCATCCCGGCGGATCGACTGGCGGCCACCGTCTACACCTTCGACGACGAGGCCTATGCCATCTGGCGCGACGAGGTCGGCCTGCCACCCGAGCGGATCGCCCGCTGGGGCAACGTCGAGGAGGGCGACGAGAAGAACTACTGGCGGATGGCCGAGACGGGTCCCTGCGGTCCCTGCTCGGAGATCCACTTCGACCGGGGCGCCGAGCTCAGCGAGGGAGAAGACTGCACGCCCGACCACTCGGAGCAGTGTCCGCGCTGGGCGGAGATATGGAACCTCGTCTTCATGGAGTTCGAGCAGCAGCCGGACGGTCCGCGGGTTCCGCTGCCCTTCACCAGCGTCGACACCGGCCTGGGGCTGGAGCGCCTGGCGGCGGTCCTGCAGCAAGTGCCGACGAACTACGACACGGACCTGTTCGCGCCCATTCACGCGCGCATGCGCGACCTGCTGGGGCACGACCCCGACGCTTTCGAGGCCGAGCGCTTCAGCTACCAGGTCATCGCCGATCACTCCCGCGCCATCACCTTCCTGGTGGCCGACGGCGTGTTGCCCTCCAACGAGGGTCGCGGCTACGTGCTGCGGCGGATCCTGCGGCGCGCGGTCCGGCATGGGCGCCTGCTTGGCCGGCGGGAGCCGTTCCTTGATCAGACCGCGAGTGTGGTCATCGATCTGATGGTCGGCGCATACCCCTATCTGCTTCCCGAGCGTGGTCGCATCCTCGAGGTTATCCGCCGTGAGGAGGCGCTGTTCGCCCGCACGCTCGATGCGGGCACGGGTCAGCTCGAGGCGGCACTGGCGGCCCTGCCGCGCGTCGAGATGGGACGGCGGACCGTGGGCCGGCGACCCGAGATGCTGCCGGACGACGCCCCGACCCTGGACGGCGGCTTCGCCTTCCGTCTGCACGACACCTACGGATTCCCGATCGACCTCACGGTCGAGCTCGCCGCCGAGTATGGCGTCGGCGTGGACCGGGAAGGATTCGAGGCCGCCCTGTCCGACCAGCGCGTTCGCTCCAGGGCCGGCACCCGGGGTCAGCTCTCGCGGCTGGCGATCGAGACGAGCCTCTACGAGGCGATCCTGCGGCGCCAGGGTGAGACGGCGTTCCTCGGCTACGAGACGACGACCGCCGACGGTCGCGTCGTGGCCCTCGTCCGTGGGGGCGTGGAGTACCAGACGCTGGACCAGGCCGGCCCGGCGGAGGTGGTTCTCGATCGAACGCCGTTCTACGCCGAGGGCGGGGGCCAGATTGGCGACCGCGGCGTCCTGTCGGCGGGCGTCGAGCCGGCGTTCCGCGTTGACGACACGCAGCGGCCGGTTGGCCAGCTGATCGTCCACCGCGGCGAGGCGCTGCGACCCCTGCGGGTTGGCGAGCAGCTTCAGGCCGCGGTCGACGCAGGACGACGCGCCGCGACGATGCGGAACCATACGGCCACCCACCTGCTCCATCGCGCTCTACGCAACGCCGTCGGCAACCAGGCCCGGCAGGCGGGTTCGCGCGTATCGCCCGACGATCTCCGCTTCGACTTCCCGCTGGATCGCCCGCTCGCCCCCGCCGAAATGCGAGCCATAGAAGAGGAGGTTCGCGCGATCATCCGGGAGGATCGGCCGGTGTCGGTCGCCAACCTGGGCATGGCCGACGCCGTGGCTCTCGGCGCCGACGCCTTCTTCGATGAGAAGTACGGCGAGACCGTGCGCACCGTTGCCGTGCGCGACTACAGCCGCGAGCTCTGCGGCGGGACCCATTGCCAGGCGACGGGCCAGATCGGCGGGTTCATCATCACGGCGGAGCGCTCCATCGGCTCGGGCATGCGCCGCATCGAGGCGCTCACCGGCGCGGCTGCGGACGCTTACGTGGCGGAACGGCTGGTTCAACTCGACGAGGCCGCCGCGTCCCTCGGCGCGCCATCTCCGCTCGCCGTCGCGGCGCGTGTGGCCGAGCTCCAGTCCCGGGTGACGGAGCTCGAGAAGCGCCTCAGGGCCGGGGCCGTCGCCGGGATCCCCCGTCCGCGCGATGCGGTGGACGGCGCGGAGACCGTTGGGGTGGCTCGTCTGGTCGCCTACGGGGGCCCGTTCGGGTCCGCCGAGGAGCTCAAGGCCTGGGCGCGCGACGTCCGGGGCCTCCTGGGGTCGGGCGTGATCGCGGTCGGTCTGCGGGCCGAGGAGCCGCAGCTGTTCGTCACGGTGAGCGACGACCTGGTGGCGCTGGGCTTGTCGGCGGCCGCGCTGGTCCAGGCGGCCGTCCGGGCGCTCGACGGCAGAGGCGGCGGGCGGCCCGAGATGGCGCAGGGTCGCGGCTCTCGGCCGGAGGGGCTCGACGAGGCCCTGCGGATCGTGCGACGGGCCGTGGCAGAGGCGCTGCAGGCGCCGGACGAGGGTGGCTGAGCAGGTGTCTCTCTGGCGCCGGATCCTGAGGCGTGACGGGCAGGCGGTCAACGCGGCCGCCACGGCGCTGGACGTCGGCACCGAATTCGCGAAGGCGCTCGTATTCGAGATCGGGGAAGATGGGGTGGCCGTGGTGCGCGGCGTCGGACGCCAGCGCCAGGGCCTCGCGCACATGCAGTCGGGGACCGTGGCCGACATCGCCGCCGTCGTCGACAACTGTGCGGTCGCCCTGCAGGAGGCCGAGGAGATGGCGGGCTTCCGGCCGAGCCAGGCGATCATCGGCATCGCCGGCGAACTGGTGAAAGGCTTCACCACGAGCCTGTCGCAGGAGCGCAAGAAGCCCGAGCAGCCGATCACCGAGACGGAGCTCCAGAAGCTGATCGACGGTGTGCAGCGGACGGCGCTGCGCGAGGCGGAGCGGTCGATCACCTGGGAAACCGGGCTGCCCAACGTCGATGTCCGGCTCGTGCACGCCGCCGTCTCGGGGGCCGCCATCGACGGATACCCGGTCACGAACCCGGTGGGCTTCCAGGGGCGGCATGTGCGGATCGGCATCTTCAACGCCTTCGCCCCCCTGGTGCACCTCGGGGCGCTGCAGTCGGTCGCCGCCCAGCTCGACCTCGAGCTCCTGGCCATCGTCGCCGAACCCTATGCCGTGGCGAAGGCGCTCGCGGGAGAGCAGGTGCAGCAATCGGGCGCCCTCTTCATCGACGTGGGCGGCGGCACGACCGACGTGGCCCTGGTACGGCACGGGGGCATCGAGGGCACGCGCATGTTCGCGCTGGGGGGCCGGGCGTTCACCAAGAGCCTGGCCGACCAGCTCGACCTGCCGTTCGGCCGGGCCGAGGCCATGAAGATCGACTTCGCGCGCGGCCTCCCCGTGGACGACCACGACCGGGTAGCCGGCATCGTCTCGGAGGACGTGGCGGTCTGGACGGCGGGGGTCGAACTGGTGCTGGAGGAGCTCGGCGGGGGCGAGATGCTGCCCGGCCGCATCTTCCTCTGCGGTGGGGGAGCCGGTCTGCCCGACGTCCCCGGCGCCCTCCGCGACGAGGGGTTCGCCCGGCGTCTTCCCTTCGCCCATCCCCCGGAGGTCCAGGTCGTGTCGCCATCGCAGGTCGAGGGGATCCGGGACGGCACCAAGCTCCTCGTCGATCAGCAGGACGTGACCCCGCTCGGCCTGGCCTACCAGGCCATCGAGATGTCCGAGGAGGAGTCACCGCTCGACCTGGCCTTGCGGCGCGTTCTGCGCGCCATGAAGGTCTAGGGCAGACTTCCACCGGCATGACCGTCTTCTATCTCGACGTCGACGACGAGATCACCGGCGCCGTCACCCGATTGCGGTCCTCCAGCGACTACCGGGTGGCCCTGGCGCTGCCGGCCGGTTCGCGCGTCGCCACGAGCCGGATGAACTTCCGCCTGCTCGCCCGCGAGGCTCAGGCACACCAGCGACGGCTGGCCATCGTCAGCCCGGAGCCGGCCGTTCGGGCGATCGCGATCGCCGCCGGCTTGCCCTCGTATCCGTCGGTCCAGGCGTATGAAGAGGCGCTCGCTGCGGAAAGACCGGCCGACTCGGAACGCGGAGCGGTCGGACCTGCCGAGGCCGGTGCGGCCGGGGCGATCTTGGTCGCCGAAACCGGCGCAGCAGCCGGAGGGGTCGGGCTTGCGGAGGGAGGCGCGGCAGCCGGAG
>Ga0209048_10004653_pt1 | contig 13105 bp, 14 predicted proteins | sample FrelakmetCRP12CR_FD_187146 | JGI IMG/M metagenome (GOLD analysis project Ga0209048, IMG submission 187146) | Freshwater lake sediment microbial communities from the University of Notre Dame, USA, for methane emissions studies - CRP12 CR (SPAdes)... | ecosystem: Environmental > Aquatic >... | reverse complement strand
CAGGCTCGAGGAAGAGGCCGAAGCGCTGGCCGCGTGGATCCCGAACCTTCCCCACCCGTCGGTGCCGCCGGGCGGAGCATGACCGCTCCGACCAGCCCCCCGCCGATCAGGCCACCGACGTGGCCACCGATCGAGATGCCAGGGATCGTGAACGTGATGACGAGGTTGATCACGATGAGGGGGCCCAGGCCGGTGTGCCACACGTTGGCCCCGCGGCGGTGCAGGCCCACGGCGCCCGCGCCGAGCAGGCCGAAGATGGCGCCCGAGGCGCCCAGGGTCGGGGTGTGGGGGGTGACGACGAGGGCGCCGGCCGAGCCGGCCAGCAGCGAGGCGCCGTAGAGGGCGGTGAAGCGGACCCGCCCGAGGGGAGCCTCGAGCAGGAGCCCCAGCTGGTAGAGGACGAGCATGTTCATCCCCAGGTGGAGCACGCCCGCGTGGAGGAAGCCCGAGGAGACGAGCTGCCACCAGTGCCCGGCGGCCACGTCGGGTCCGTACAGGGTGTAGGACCGCTCCACCGAAGCGGTGTGGCCGGCCAGCTCGTAGAGGAAGATCCCGGCGTTGACCGCGATCAGCAGAGGCGTGACCACGAGCGTGCGCGTGGCGTTCCATCGCCGCACCCGTTCGACCCGGGGTGGGGCGGCGGCCCGTACGCACTCAACGCAGTGGGAGCCCACGCTGGCCGACACCAGGCACTCCGGACAGGCCGGCCGCCCGCACCTGGTGCAGGCCCGGCCCGTGACCCGGCCGGGGTGGCGATAGCAGACCGCGGGCGCAGCCGGAGCCGGGCCGGGCGGGGTTGCCGAGGGGGGCCCGGGTGGGCTCGGCGGAGGGGGAGGGGGAAGCGAACTGATCCGCGAGAACGTAGTCGCGCCGCCCGGCCTGTCCGCCGCAGTCAGAGCTGTTCAGGAAGGCTCGTCGGCGCCGCGTTCGTCGTGCCAGCGCCGCAGGGCGTCCCAGGCGAAGATGCCCGTGGCGTGCCCGTCGCTCCAGGTGAACGAGATCCCCCACGCTCCGACCAGCTCCGCCTGCGTCACCGCCAGCGGGGGGGCCAGCAGGTTCGCCCGCCAGGCCGGCTGACCCTGCTCGCGACGGGCCCGACACTCGGCGCAGGGGCAATTCTTGCGGAGCTCCTCGAGCGCGAACGAGGCGGCGAGACCGTCGGACCACACGACCCGGACGTGGTGGGTCCGATCGACTTCGATGTCGACGACCTCGGTGTCGTCCACGCTGTCCCCGGCCACGGTGGCAAGGTACTGGTCGGCCGGCTCGGGTGGGTAACGTCGCTGCCTCGTGGCCCGCTTCGACGACGACACCGCCGTCACCGCGGCGGGCGACGGCGTCTTCGACGCCCGGATGGACCCGGGGTGGTGGATCCTGCGGGGCCCGAACGGAGGCTACGTCGCCGCGGTGGTCCTGCGCGCTCTCGAGGCGGCGGTGGCCGACCCGAGCCGCGCCGCGCGGTCCCTCACCGTGCACTACCTCGCTCCGCCGCTGGAGGGGACGGCGCGGGTCCTCACCTCGATCGAGCGCACCGGACGCCAGCTCAGCTTCGTGTCCGGGCGCCTCGTGCAGGGCGAGCGCCTCCTCGCCGTGGCCCTGGCCGCGTTCGGTCGGCCGTTTCCTGGTCCCGGGTTCGTCGACACGGCGGCGCCGGTCGTGGCCCCGGCGCGCGATCTGCCCCCCTCGGACCTCGGGACCGGCCCCGCGTCGGTGCCGATGCGCGAGCGCTACGACAGCCGGTGGGCCATCGGCCCCCACCCCGGCACGGCCCCGGCCGACGAGATCGGCGGCTGGATCCGCCTGGCCGAGCCCCGACCCTACGACGCTGCGCTCCTGGTCGCGATCGCGGACGCCTGGCCGCCGGTGGCGTTCTCGCGCCTGGCCTCCCGGGCCGGCATCCCCACCGTGGACCTCACGGTGCACCTGCGGGCCGGACCCGTCGTGCTCGCAGGCCTCGATCCCGAAGCCCACGTCCTGTGCGTGTTCCGCAGCCGGCTCCTCGCCGACGGCTACCTCGAGGAGGACGGCGAGATCTGGTCGCCCGGCGGCGTCCTGCTCGCCCAGTCCCGCCAGCTCGCAGTCACCCTTGGCTGACCGTGCTCAGGAGCACCGCGACGAGCACGAGCACGACGATGCACCCGTTGTAGACGCTGTGGGCCCGGGTGCTCTCGAGCACCCCGGCCTGGGAGCCCCCGTGGCGCACGCCCCGCAGGTAGCAGGCGGTGAAGTAAGCACCGCCGACCGACAGCGCCAGCGCGACCGCGAGCGGGAGGCCGACCAGCGCGTGGGCCAGGCCGAACAGCACCGCCTTCCCGGCCCGGCGGGGCCAGGACCAGTGCTCGGCCCCGGCGCGAAAGATCTCCTCCTCGCGCCAGGCGAGCAAGGGCAGCGCGGGCACGAGCAAGGTGAGGAACACCAGGGGGATCAGCCACTCGAGGGGGGTGCCCGTCGTGGTGTCGCTCACACCGGTCACCGGGTTGCCCTGTCCGCCCAGTGCCGTCCACCAACCCCATGACAGACCCGGGACCTGCAGCAAGGCGACGGCGGTGCTCAGCACCCCGGAGAGCACGAAGGGCACCGGCCAGAGGTGACGCCAACGGATGCCCCGCACGACGAGGGCGACGCGGGCCCGGCCCCAACCGGACGCGGTGACACGAGCCCAACCGACGAGGCGGAGGCCGAAGAAGGCCAGGACCATCACGGTGAGGGCGGTGCCGACCATCAGGGCTAGGTTGCCACCGGCCCGGGGCCCCGTGCGGGCGCCCGGCGCGACGACTGGGGGACGCGATGGCCTGGGACTTCTCGACCGAGCCGGAGTTCGAGGCCAAGCTGGCCTGGATGCGCACGTTCGTGCGCGAGGAGATCATCCCGCTCGAGACCCTCGCCGGTGAGTGGCGTTCCGACGAGGGCCGGCGGGCCTTTCGGGCCGTCACCGAGCCGATGAGGCAGGAGGTGAAGCGCCAGGGGTTGTGGGCGGCCCACCTCCCGCCCGACATGGGGGGCCTGGGCTTCGGCCAGGTGAAGCTGGGCCTCATGCACGAGATCCTCGGGCAGTGCGTCTACGCCCCGAGCATCTTTGGCAACAACGCCCCCGACTCGGGCAACGCCGAGCTCATCGCCGTCGGGGGCAGCGAGGAGCAGAAGCGCCGGTGGATGCAGCCCCTGCTCGACGGCGACATGCGGTCGTGCTTCTCGATGACCGAGCCGGGGGCCGGTGCGGATCCGACCCTGCTGTCGACCACCGCCGCGCTCGACGGCGACGAATGGGTGATCAACGGGCACAAGTGGTTCTCCTCGAACGCCTCGATCAGCGACTTCCTGATCGTGATGTGCAAGACCGGTGACGCCGAGACCAGTGCCTACCGCGCCTACTCGATGATCATCGTCCCGGCCGGCACGCCCGGGGTCAACATCGTGCGTGACGTGCCCACCATGGGTGAGCCCGATCACCGCACCGGCGAACCGGGAGGGCACGCCGAGATCCTCTACGACAACGTGCGGGTGCCCCGCGAGAACCTGATCGGCCAGCCCGGTGACGGCTTCGCCCTGGCCCAGAAGCGCCTGGGTCCGGGCCGCATCCACCACGCGATGCGCTGGCTGGGCCAGTCGCGGCGGGCCTTCGACATGCTGTGCGAGCGGGCCCTCACCCGCTACACCCACGGTTCGCTGCTCGCCGAGAAGCAGATGATCCAGGACTGGATCGCCGAGAGCTACGCCGAGATGCAGGCGGCCCGGCTGCTGACGCTGCAGGCGGCCTGGAAGATGGACCAGCTGCACGAGCAGGGGCGCCACGCCAGCGAGGCCCGCGTCGAGATCGGGGTCATCAAGTTCTGGGGGGCCAAGGTCCTCTACAACGTGATCGACCGGGCCATCCAGATCCACGGCTCGCTCGGCTACACCACCGACCTCCCGCTCGAGTCGATGTACCGCGCCGCCCGCGCCGCCCGGATCTACGACGGCCCCGACGAGGTGCACAAGGTGACCGTCGCCCGCCAGATCCTGAAGGGCTACCGGGCGAGCGAACCGCCGACCGAGCACGTGCCGACCCGGCGCAAGGCCGCGCTCGAGAAGTTCGCCGACGAGCTCGACCAGTACGCCCTGTCGCTGTGAGCTTCGCCGGGCCTCGTCGGCCCGGCGACCGAGGTGGCCTCTCAGCTCCCGAGGACCATCGGGGTGTGGGCGATCCCGTCCTCCACGGTCTCGGTCCCGTCGACCACGAAGCCGAGTCGCTCGTACCACGCCACCAGGGGCGTCTGCGCGTCGAGGACGCAGCGACCAGGGATCGTCCCCAGCGCGGCGCGCAGGAGCTGCTCGGCCAGCCTTCGACGCCTCGCCTTCGCGGCCGTCGCCACGCGGCCGATGCGGTGGCCGCCCGCCCCCTCGTCGAGCACCCGCAGGTAGCTCACCAGCTCGCCGCCTTCCTCGAGCCACCAGTGCACCGTGGTGGCCTCGAGATCGCGGCCGTCGGGATCGAGGAAGGCGCAGGCCTGCTCCACGACGAACACCTGTGCCCGCAGGCGCAAGATGGCATGCAGGGTGGGGGCGTCGAGGTCGGCCGGTCGGGCGTGCGCCGGCGCAGGGCTCACGATCCGAACGTGGCCACGATCGAGGTCGAGGCGATCGAGTGGCCCTCGACGAGGGTGACGGCGTCGGCGGCGGCCATGGCGTCGCTCACCCCGCTCGCGTCCGAGAGCGCGTGGAGGGTGAAGCGGTAGTGATGGACCCCGCTGGCCGGGCACGGTCCGCCCCAACCGAGCGAACCGAAGCCGTTGCGGGCCTGGCGAAGGCCGGCGGGGACCGCCCCCTCGGGGACGTCGGTCGACGCGTTCGGGTCGATGCCGGTGAGCACCCAGTGCACGAAACCGCCGGCGTCGGGATCGGTGACGACGAGGGCCAGCTCCTTGGTCCCGGCCGGAACCCCCGCCCAGGACACCCCGGGCGAGACCCCCGTCCCGCCACCGGGGGCGCGGCAGGTGAACTTCGCGTCGATCGTCCCGCCGTCGGCGAAGGGCAGGACCAAGGTGAGGCTGGCACCGCCTGTTGGCGGGGCGCCGACCCCAGCGGTGACCGGGGGTGCCGTCGTGGTGATCACCGACAGGGTCTGGCCGGGCCTGGGGGGCCGCAGCGCCCTGCCGTCGTGGGAGCAGCCCACGGTGGTGGCCACGGCGATCGTCAGCAGCGGCAGCAGGCGGCGGTGCATCCCTCCGATTCTCGCGTGGGGTCCGGCCGCCCGAGGGTCAACCCCGGAGGCGAACGCCCGATAGCCTCGCCCCGGTGACCGAGCTGTGCCTGATGACCGTGCACGCCCACCCCGACGACGAGGCCTCCAAAGGTGCCCCGACGATCGCCCGATACGGCGCAGAGGGGGTCAGGACCGTGCTCGTGTGCGCCACCGACGGGGCCGAAGGTGACATCCACAACCCCGCCGTCGACCACCCCCACGTGAGGGAGAACCTCGCATCGGTGCGCAGCGAGGAGCTGCGTCGCTCGGCCGAGGCCATCGGGTTCGACGAGGTGGTCATGCTCGGCTACCGCGACTCGGGCATGCCCGACAGCGATGCGAACGGCCACCCCGAGTCGTTCCACATGGCAGCGCTCGACGAGGCGGCGGGTCGCCTGGTCGAGGTGATCCGGCACACCCGGCCCCAGGTCATCATCACCTACGGCGACGACCAGCAGGGCTACCCCCACCCCGACCACCTGAAGGTCCACGACGTCTCGGTGCTGGCCTTCCGCCGGGCCGGCGATCCTGCCTGGTACCCGGGAACCGGCCCGGCCTGGCAACCGCTGAAGCTCTACTACTCGGTCTGGTCGAAGGCCCGTCTCGAGGCCTGGCACGACAAGTTCGTCGAGCTCGGGCTCGAGTCGCCCTACGACGAGAAGTGGTTCGAGCGGCCCTGGCAGGACCACCGGATCACGACCCGGATCGACGTCCGGGCCCACTGGTACGTGCGCCGCGCCGCGCTGCTCGCCCACGAGACCCAGGTCGACCCGAACGAGAAGTTCTGGTTCGGCCTGCCCGACGACGTCATGGTCGATGCCTACCCCTGGGAGGACTGGATCCTGGCCGAGAGCCGGGTCGGCTTCCCGCCGGCGGGCGAGCTCGAGCACGACCTGTTCGCCGGCGTCACGGAGGCAGCGCACCCGTGAGCGTCCAGGTGCGCGTCGCCCTCGATCGCAAGCGTGAGGTCGTCGACGGCCCCGACGACGCCGACGTCGTGGTGACCGTGTCGGCCGCCGACGCCTCGCTCGACCCCACCGTGGCCTACATGCAGGGTCGCCTCAAGGCGACCGGTCACACGGGGGAGCTGTTCCGGGCCCTGTCGTCGGGGGCGGTGGCCGCCGGCCTGGCCCGCCTCAGCGTCGCATGAGGTTGTGCAGGTCCCGGTAGCCGATCAGGTGGGCTCCGGCCCGGTCGAGCAGGGTGCGCAGCGCACCGCCGGTGACGAGGTCGAGGTCGTCGACCCAGGCCGACCAGCTCTCGGGGGCCAGGGCCCGTACCTCAGGGGTGTCGATCGAGGGCTGGACGTGCAACTCGGTGACCCCGGGTGCGAGCTCGGCGACCACGGCTTCGACGCGCTGGCGGCTGCCCGCAGCGCGGGCCGCCCGGAAGTGGTCCGGGAACACGACCCCCTCCTCGGCGGCGAGGCGCCGGAACGGGAACCCGGTCTCGGCCTCGGTGGACTCGTCGGGGAGGCGCACCGGGAGGCCGAACTCGACGGCGAGCTCGATGTAGACGTCGAAGAACTCCGGGCGCAGCTGCAGCACGCCGAGGTGGCTGGTCAGGTGGCTCACGTCGAAGCCCCAGACGATGGCCCGCTCGATCTGGGCCCGGCACTCGCGTCGCACCTCGTCGAGGTCGGCATGGTCCCAGAGGTCCTCGAGCGTGCGGGGGAAGCCGCCGTCGCCGTCGAGCAACGACGGGGCCCGGGTCAACGGGCCCCATCGGTACAGCTCGTGCTCGGCGTTCAAGGTGAGGTGGACGCCGATGTCCTCCCCCCGGTACCGAGCCGCCGCCTCGCGGGCCCACGGGGCCGGAACCATGAGCGACGCGCTCGTCGCCGTCCCCTCGCGCAAGGCCCGGTACACGCCGCTGTTGATGGCATGGCAGGCGCCGAGGTCGTCGCACGAGACGATGACCAACCGGTCGTCGGGCCGGCGTCCGAGGCGTTCGGCGAGTGAGGGACCCATGGCGGCGATGCTAGGGCCGTCGCCGTGGCGAGGCGCTTCTGATCAGAGTCGCTCGATGATCGTCCCGGTCCCGAGGCCACCACCGCAGCACATCGTGACGAGGCCGTAGCGGCCGTGGGTGCGCTCCAGCTCGTGCAGGGCCTTGGTCAGCAGGAAGGCGCCGGTCGCCCCGAGCGGATGGCCGAGGGCGATGGCGCCGCCGTTGGGGTTGACCTTCTCGAGATCGGGCTGCAGCTCCCTGGCCCAGGCCAGCACGACCGACGCGAACGCCTCGTTGATCTCGGTGACGTCGATCTGGTCCATGCGCAGACCGGTGCGACCGAGCAGCCGGTGGGTGGCGTCGATCGGCCCGGTGAGCATGAGCACCGGGTCGACCCCGACGAGGCAGGTGTCCACGACACGGGCCCTCGGCGTGAGCCCGAGGGCGGCCGCCTTCTCCTCGGTCATGAGCAGCACGGCCGCGGCGCCGTCGGAGATCTGCGACGAGGATCCGGCGGTGTGGACCCCGTTCGGTCGGGCCACCGGCTTCAGGGCGGCGAGCGCCTCGCGGGTCGTCTCGCGCAGCCCCTCGTCGCGCGCGACGCGGTGGGTCGTGCCGGTGGGCTTGGCGTCCTCGCCCAGGTCGGGGGCGTCGATCTCGATGAACTGGCCCTCGAAGCGGCCTTCGGTCCAGGCCCTCGCCGCGTACTGCTGGCTGCGCAGCCCGAAGGCGTCGGTGTCGTCGCGGGTGATGCCCCACTTGTCGGCGATGCGCTCGGCCCCCTCGAACTGCGACGTCATCTCGTACTGGGCGAAGTAGCTCTTCGGGATCGGGACGCCGAGGCCGAGGTCCTTGCGCGAGTTCGACCCGATCGGCACCCGGCTCATGACCTCGACCCCGCAGGCGACGGCCACGTCGACGACGCCGGCGGCGACGAGGGAGGTGGCCAGGTTGGTCGCCTGCTGGCTCGAGCCGCACTGGGTGTCGACGGTCGTCGCGGCGACGTTCTGCGGGAGGCCGGCCGCCAACCATGCGGTGCGGGTGACGTTGAAGCTCTGCTCGCCCACCTGGCTCACGCAGCCGCCCACGACCTGGCCGATCTCGGCCGGGTCGATCCCGGCTCGTCCGATCAGCGCCTTCTGCACGGAGGCGAGCAGCTCGGCGGGGTGCACCGAGGAGAGCCCGCCGTTGCGGCGGCCGATGGGGGAGCGCACGGCATCGACGATCACGACGTTGGTCATGGCATCGACTGTATGCCGGTGAGCACGGCCGCCGCCTGCTCGACCAGGCCGACGAGGTCGTCGCCGCCGGGCAGCGCCAACCCGGTGGCGGTGGGCCGGTGCCGCTCGGCGAGGCCCCGCAGGCGGTCAGCGATCGCGGCGGTCTCGCCCCAGAGCCCGCACTGGGCCAGGACCTCGTCGGGAACCCCCGCACCGCGCAGGGTGTCGGCGCCGACACCGAGGCCGTTGCGCACCTCGGCCGGCTGATCGAGCAGGGCGATGCGCTGACCGTCGCGGAACCGGCTGAGCTGCTCGGCGTCGAAGGCGACGGGCAGGCACAGCGTCACCGGCACCGCACGGACCGAGCGGGCCCACCCGATCAGCTGCTCGAGGAACGGCACGGGCGTCCCGGCGACGAGCACCCCGTCGGCGGCCTCGGAAGCCCATCGGTTGAAGCGCTCCCCCCGCGCGCCGACGTAGACGGGCACCGTGCAGGTGGCCCGGATGGTGGCGAGCGCCTCCTGGCAGTCGCGCAGCGGCCTGGTCGGCGTCACCCCGAGCGGTTGGAGGGCCAGGGAGCCTCCGGGGCCGAGGCCGAGCACGAAACGGCCGTCGGAGAGGTCGGCCAGCGTGGCCGCCTGCCACGCGGTGACTCGTGGGTGGCGCCCGTAGGGGTTCGTGATCCCGACGCCGAGGCGGATCCGTCCGGTCCGGACCGCCGCGGCCGCCAGCACGGTGAAGGGGTCCTGCACCGGTCCCTCGTCACCCAACCACACCTCGTCGACGCCGAGACGGTCCGCGGTCCTGATCGCCTCGACGAGCTCGAGAGCGGGCCGGTCGGGGTAGAGCCACAGCGCCGTGCGCACCCCTGGCACTCTAGGGTCGGCGTCGTGACCGGCTTCATCCCGCTGCTCGAGCCGCCCGCCGACCACGAGGGCGAGACGCTCTGGTTCCACGTCCGAGGCGTCGAGGTCCTCGTCGCCGACGAGCCGGTCGTGGGACGAGGGACGCCCCAGTTCCTCGGGCTGCTCGCCGGTCGGGCCTGCTGGGGGGTCGACGTGGACGACCACGCCGACGCCGCCCCGGGGTTCGCGCCGTTGATGCGCCTCTACGGCGCCATCCCCGACGACCAGTGGACCGTCGCCGGCCGGGCCGTGCAGCTCGTGGAGTGGGAGCGGACCCACCGCTTCTGCGGCCGTTGCGGCACGGCGACCGAGGTCGCGCCCGGCGAGCGGGCCAAGCGGTGCCCGTCGTGCGGGCTCCTGGCCTACCCCCGCCTGGCCCCGGCGGTCATCACGCTGGTCGAGCGGGGGGACGAGGTGCTGCTCGCCCGGGGCCGCCAGTTCCCGATGGCGATGTACTCGTGCCTCGCCGGCTTCGTCGAGCCGGGCGAGACCCTCGAGGAGGCGGTGCGGCGCGAGGTGCGCGAGGAGGTCGGCATCGAGCTCGCAGAGGCACGCTACGTCGCCAGCCAGCCGTGGCCGTTCCCGCACTCGCTCATGATCGGGTTCACGGCAACCTGGGCCGGTGGCGAGATCGTCTGCGATCCGACCGAGATCGCCGACGCCGGGTGGTACCGGGTCGACGCGTTGCCGATGATCCCTCCGCGCATGTCGATCGCCAGGTCCCTCATCGACGCCTGGATCGGGCGTCACTGACGGGCCTCGTCAGGCCGGCACCGGGCTCTCGATCAGCTTGCGGAACTGGTCGGCGGTCACCACGCCCACGAGGCGCCCGGCGTCCCACACCGTCACGACCGGGGCGTGCGGGTTCATCCGCCGCGCCGCGTCCATGAGCGGTTCGTCCAGGCCGGCCTGGGCCATCTGATCGAGCGGCACGGCCAGCTGGGCGAGGCGGACCCAGCCCCGCTGCTCCTCGGGGACCCGCCAGAGCTGATCCTCGCTCACAAGCCCGGCGATCGAACCGTCGAAGCGCTCGACGGCCACGACGCGCGCCGGCCCCATGCGGCTCGACTCCCAGAGCATCGTCGAGACGTCGGTGGCGTCGGTCGCCCTCGCGACGCCGAACCAGGTGGCGTCGCGGACCTGCTTGCCGATCAGCGCCGCCTCGGTCCGGGCGCCGACCTCTTCCATCCGGGCGCTGTTCAACAGGAACCAGCCGACCACCGGGATGAAGAGCCCGGAGCGGCCGAGCAGCAGGAGCCAGAGGCCGCCCCCGATCAGCAGGAAGCCGAAGGCCTGACCGGCCCGGGCCGAGACCCGCATCGCCCGCCACCGGCTCCCGGTGGCCCGCCACACGATGGCCCGCAGGACCCGACCGCCGTCGAGTGGGGCGGCAGGCAGCAGGTTGAACACGGCGAGCACGATGTTGGTGGCCGAGAGCCAGGCGAACGTGGACGCCACGACCGGCGGGGCGCCGAGGGCCCGCAGCGCGACCTCGGCCCCGAAGAACAGCCCCGCGGCGGCGAACGATCCGATGGGGCCGGCCACCGCGATGGCCAGCTCCGCACCCGGGCGGTCCGGCTCCTTCGCGAGCCGGGCCAGACCGCCGAGGGCCCAGAGGTCGATGCCCTCGACGCCGACGCCGAGCCGTCGGGCCACCACGGCATGGCTGATCTCGTGGGCCAGCACCGCGGCGAAGAACAGGACCGCAGCGAGCAGGCCGAGGGCCCAGTAGCTGGAGGTGCTCTGGCCCGGGTGGGCCTGGGGGAGGATCGTCTGGGCCAGCTGCGTCGACAGCAGCAGCCCGATGGCCAGGAGGCTCCAGTGCGCGCCGACCGGGACTCCGGCGATCCGGCCGATCCGTATCGATCCACGCATGGGGGCGGTTCCTTCCTACCTGGAGCGCCAGTGTAGGGGCCGTCGTGGCGTCAGCGGCTCCGGCCGACCCGCAGGGCGAAGGCGGTGTCGGGGGGTCGTAGCGCCGGGAGCCGCACGGCGAAGCCGGCCCCGGTGGGCACGCGCTCCAGGGCGCGCGGGTAGCCGAGCAGGTGGACCTCGCCCGGCAGGTCCACGTCGGTGATGGCCACGACGTCGTCTCGAGGAGCGCCGCAGACGATCGCGTAGACGGCTTCGGGGCCGGCGGTGAAGCGCACGTCGACGCCGTCGTCGGTCGTGGCGCCGTAGCGCATCCAGGGGCGCGTCGCGTAGACGGCCTCGCCGTTGGTGTCGAGCCAGGCGCCGAGGGCGAGCAGGCGCACCTGCTGGGCCCAGGGGATCTCGCCCGTGGCCGTCGGACCCACGTTCAAGAGCAGGTTCCCGTTCTTGGCCACCACGTCCGCCAGCAACCGGACGAGCTCGACGGGACCGATGAGGTCGGCGTCGGTCTCGCTGTGGTTGAACCCGAACGAGGGCCCCATCCCCCGGCACGTCTCCCACGGGCGGGCCTCGATGTTCTCTTTCGTGGAGTACTCCGGCGTCGTGAAGTCGTAGTGCGCGGTGCCCGTGAGCGACCCGAGCAGGTCGAAGCGGTCGTTGACGACGCCGTCGGGGTTGCGCCGGTAGAACTCGGCCATGAGCGGCGCCGCCCCGGCGAACCCTCCCGGGTAGCCGATGTCGTTCCAGAGCACGTCGGGCTGGTAGCGGGTCATGAGCTCCCGCCAGTGGGCGTCCGCGTAAGCGCGGTAGGTCGTGTCGGTGGGCACGGCGGCGAAGAGGTCCCGGAGCGATCCGATGCCCAGCCCCTGGAAGGTCCAGTCGATCCCGCCGGAGTAGTAGACGCCGAAGCGCAGGCCGGCCGACCGGGAGGCCTCGGCGAGATCACCGACCAGGTCGCGGGGCGACTGCCAGCGCCGGCCGTGGCGCGGATTGGCGACCTCGCTCGGCCACAGCAGGTAGCCGTCGTGGTGCTTGGTCACCATCACCACGTAGCGGGCCCCGGCGGCCGCGAACAGCCGGGCCCACCGGCCGAGGTCGGCGTCCTGGCTCACCTCGCGGAAGCGGTCGACGAAGCTCTCGTAGGGATCGTCGCCGTGGTGGGCGCGGTGGTGGGCCGCCACCGGCGAGTCCCCGAGGGCGAGGGAGTTCCAGTACCACTCGGCGTACGGCGAGTGGCGCAACGAGTGCTCCCAGCCGTGCGTCGCCGCGAGCTCGAACGGCGAGGGGCCGACGGGCGCGTAGGCGGGCACCGACGACGTGCTCCAGTGCACGAAGATGCCGAGCTTGGCGTCGCCGAACCACGGCGGGACGGCGTGGGCCTGCAGCGATGCCAGCGTCGGTTCGTCCTCCATCGTGGTGCCACGCTACGCCCGGTCCGGCCCCGGATCGCGGTGGCCCCTACAGTCGGCCGGCATGGAGATCGGCCGGGTCGGGGTGTGGACCTTCCAGTTGGACGTGCAACCGATGGCCCGCGCCCAGGAGGCCGTCGCCGAGCTCGAGGAGCTGGGCTACGGGGCGGTGTGGGTCCCCGAAGCCGTCGGGCGCGAGCCGTTCGCGTCGACGGCCCTGCTGCTGACGGCCACGCGACGGATGGTGGTCGCCACCGGGATCGCCTCGCTCCACGCCCGCTCGGCGATGACCATGGCGGCTGGGTGGCGCACCCTCTCCGAGGCGTTCCCGGACCGCTTCCTGCTCGGCATCGGCGTCTCCCACGCCCCGGCGGTGCAGGCGATCCACCGGGGCGTGTACGAGCGGCCCTACTCGACGATGGTGGCCTACCTCGACGCCATGGACCAGGCTCCCTTCCTGGCCGCCGAGCCGCCGGTGGCCCCCGTGCGGGCCCTTGCCGCGCTCGGCCCGAAGATGTTGCGGCTCCC